>Ga0137373_10006184_pt1 | contig 12823 bp, 18 predicted proteins | sample SagtaG_5_FD_104912 | JGI IMG/M metagenome (GOLD analysis project Ga0137373, IMG submission 104912) | Vadose zone soil microbial communities from Sagehorn Ranch, Mendocino, California, USA - Sage1_R_80_16 metaG | ecosystem: Environmental > Terrestrial > Soil > Vadose zone | place: USA...
ACGTTCCCGATCTGTGCCCGGTGCACGGGTCTTCTGATTGGTGTCGCCGCGGGGTTCCTCCTGCCGGCCACCGGGTATCTTCCGTCCGTCGTCGCGATCGGCCTGGCCTTGCTTCTCGTTGCACCATTGTTGGTAGACGGTTTCACGCAGCTTGCCGGACTGCGGCACAGTACGAATTCCCTACGTATTGCGACGGGAGCGACGGGTGGGCTCGGCGTCGCTTTCGTCGCGGAGGCTCTGCGCCTCGTGCTATTGGGGTAATGATTCACACCGATTGTCTTGGAACACCAGGCAAAAGGTCGAAGCTGTGGACGAAAGGTATTCTTCCCTCGCTTGTCAACGTCTGCTTCACAACGTTCCAGAACCGCGGAAACGCTCTTGACCCGGCCAATCCATCTGGTGGACCTCGCTGGTGGACCCTTGCCTCCGAGGCGCGTACGTCCGTTTGACATTGAGACTGCATTTCGGAACTTGGAGGCGCGATGTGTTGCCCAATCGAAGCTGTTCGACACCATAGTTCACACCGGGATACAGGGGGCCGAACGGGAGGAGCTCATACGTGACTTTCTGAGAGAACATCTTCCTTCCCGCTTCGCAGTGGCAAGAGGCGAGATTCGAGACAAGATGAACAACCGCAGCAGAGAGTTCGACGCGTTAATTTTCGATCGGACGGTCTCGTGGAAGCTATATCGCCACAGGCAGTCGGAAGTCCTTCCCATCGAGGCGGTGTACGCGACGGTCGAGGTCAAGAAACGGCTCACGAAACGCGAAGTCGCGAACATCTGCGAGGCCTCGTTTGGTCTGGGTGCTCTGGAGTTTGATCCATCGTCTCGTTTGTCTTTAGGTTTAGACGAACATGGGGCGGAGAGCAAAACGCGCCTTTCCTACGTGATGCCTTTCGTAGTCGCATTCGAAGGCCCCACGGATTGGACTCTTGCCGCGAAGTGGTTCGACGGATGGTGGCGGGCCAAACAACTCTCTAACGAGGAAGTCATCGAAATCATGCCACACTGTTTGTGTGTAATCGGGAAGTACTCCTTGATGGCCGGCGTTGTCGGGCCGTTGCATCGCCCAGGATTCGTACGAAACCGAGAAGGCGAGGTCCCTCTTCTGAGTTTTTACGTCTCGCTATTCCAAGGAATTGACGGCATCAGACTCGCCGAGTTCAACCTCCTGGAGTATGAGGACCTTAGGAAGCACTTCGATGCGTTCGTCTCCACGGACAGGCTTGAGAAGTGAGGGTTTCACGGCCCTTCCATGCTTGCAACGTGCTCGCTCAACGGGGGCAATCCGAAGCCCGATGGCGAACGCACTTCGCCGATCCAAGAGGGTGGTCTTGTTCCTCAGCGGAACAAGACTGACCGAAGACCATTTCTTCAGTGTACTATTGAGAGGAGGTTCGGCCTGGTTACGAGTAAATGAGCCGTATTGCCACACGTCCTTGTGCCATTCCGACGGGGGCCGCCGCAGACCTTAATCCACTCTGGATCGATATGCGGAACATAGCAGAACACGACGAGAAGTGGCACTGGATCGGTTTCTTCTCCCAGTATCTGACGGCTTCTGGAAGTGCGCGCAGAGCGTTGCTCGGATGGGCCGGATCGGCTTCGGTTGCAGTCGCGATCGCTCTCTGGTCGTCACTCACGCTTCTGGAACTGGTCCCGACCAGCTTGGTTGGAACGACTTTGCTCGGGCTAGCCTTGGCGGGATTTCTTGCAGCAAAGACTGTTTCGGCTCTCTACCCTGGCGGATTCGGCGGCCTGGTCGACGAAATCGTAGGGGCTGGGCCGAATGCCGAAATCGGTCTCACCCCGGTGGTGGATTTCATTTTCGCTAACCTAGACCGAGTCCGGATGCGGGTTTTGGGCTTGGCGTTCGTAGACCTGGTTCCGATTCTGCTGCTTGTGATCATCGCATTCGGCCCGGTAGTATTGCCCGTCGGAACGTTGTCCCTGTTGTGGATCCTCGTCATCGTGAGATTGCTTGTTTTCGCGCTCTATCTCGGATTCATGCTGTTTTTCTTATCGAAGCCGTCGGTTCTTCGCTTTTCGGCTGAGTGGACCGATCGGGCTATAGGGATCATGGAAGAGAATCCTCGACTCGCCCGAATCGTTCTCAAGTTCGTTTTCCTCGAGCGGCTCGGGTCTGCCACGGCAAATCTGGTCTACCACGGAAGTCAGATACTGATCGCAGCCGGGATTCTCACGGCCGTTACAGGATCCATCTTTTTCGCAGCGCGGTTGTTGCTGTTGTTCAGTGGCATTTCGCTCTTGGTGGCGATTGTATGGGGCCTGTGGGAGAAAGCCGGGGAGTTTGCGCTCGAACGATCCTACATCTTGGAACTTCAAACACGGATTCTAGCCGGCCAAGTCGAGCCAAACCAGGTGCCAACGGAGTACAAGGAATTACTCAAGAGAATTCGCGTGGATCGGGCATTGCCGTATGTAATTCCCGACTCGGTCTGGAGAACGCTCGGAGAGACCCCACCAGAGAGCTGAAGGTCGGCAAGTTAAGCGACATTCTACAGCTCCCACAACGGTATCGTGGAGAAAGGGAAAGCACCCGGGTGCTCGAAGCCCCGCCATGCAGGGAGTGGCGACGAAAGCTCTGGCGCGTATTGAGGCGTCTGTTCCCGTGTTCGTGACTCGAAACGCTTGTCCACCGTGACGATTCACAGCTATCATCACGGGCGAACAGCTGATTCTGCGATTCAACCCTGGCGATCGGATAGCGTCTCTCTCCTTCGCTCGATTCACGGACACAATTAATAGGTAGGTTGGCGCTTGCTACCTTCCGCGCGTGAACATGCCTTCTCCAACCCAGGGCTGGATCCTCCTTTGTAACAATAGTACCCAGGAGGAGTATATTCGCAACAATCTCGTCGGACTAAAAGAACAGTATCTACCGCGGTTGGCGAACCTGGAACCTGGAGATCCGGTGCTCCTCTACAACTTTGAGTCTGCGCATCTGGCTGCGCTTTTCTTTGCCACCGGCAAGCCTGCTCTCGACATCGCGGCACAGGGCTGGTTCAAGCGGTATCGGGCCCAGGTTCCCGTAAGGCTAGAAATCCAGTTTGAACCACCAATTTCGCGTGAAAAGCTTCAGACAATTCCAGATCTCTACTTCGATGGCAACGGCTACCTGGTCAATTTTGCCATCCCCCTCGAAGTCGTCCTCGGCATTACCGACATGGCCGCGGGTCGCAAGCGGACTCCGAGCGAGCCTGCGGTCAAGGAAGAAGTGGATTTTCGACACAAGTTCCCACGGAAGTTCCTATGCTCCGATGGTCACTGGGTCCGTTCGAAAGCCGAGCTGCTCATCGACAACTGGCTTTACACCCGCAAGCCCCCGATCGCGCACGCATATGAGAGGAGATTGCCGGTCGAAGAAGAGGCCTACGCAGACTTCTACATCCCAGTAGGTGACTGCTATGTTGAATATTGGGGCCTCGACACACCGGAGTACATTGACCGACAGAAGAGGAAGCTGGCACTCTTCGAGAGATACAAATTCCGCGTCATCTCTCTGAGGGAGCATGATATTGAAGAATTAGACGATCTGCTCCCGGTGAAGTTGCTGAAGCTCTTCCCAAGCGAATTCAGATTTCAGTAAGCTGGGCCTCGACTCCATTTTGGATGGTGGACAGTAATTGTGATTCAGCCACCGGGTCACATCGATCCCGAAGTCCGGAGCGAACCTGAAGTTATGGCTCTCCCCGCCCAATGCCACCAATGAAGGACCTTAGCCTCCGAGTCTCCAGGTCAGGAAAGCCAGGACGACCGTCAGAGCCACCAACGCGCCCGTTAGGCCGATCAGCCACTGCGTGAGGCGTTTGATTCGCTCGGAACTCTTCCAAAGTAGGAAGCTCTGGGCCGCGAGCGCAACCTCCCCCTTTGTGACGATTGGAGTGGCTGTCGTGGGAGTGTATTCCTGAACATACTCTTCAGATCCCTCAAGAAACGGCTCAAGGAAGTCCAGTACGAACTCTACAGCCTTGTCTTCTTGGTCTGCGGGAACGGGCTTAGACCCCACCACGGACTGCGTAGAAGTCCACCATGAGATGAATGTAACGAGGGGAGGGAGGGCCATGAAAATCATAGAAAATCTGAGAATCCTATGAGAAATGCGCGACCGTCAACGTCGACCTCGGCTTCTGTAGCGGTGACGACTCACGGTGATCATGACACGGCGAAGACTGTGTCGCACCGAATTAGAGCCAACGATCCGGCGCCACGCCGTGCTCCTCGGCCTGATTCTGCTTGCTGGATCAGGCCTCACGACGCGCTATAGGCCTTTCATCAAGCCTTTCAGCCTTTCGAACAAGTCTGTTGCTCGTATAGTGTTCCCGCAATGACTACACTTGAAAAAACTTCCAGACTCTGGGACATCGACGTTTGCGGAACAGCTTGGGCACCTGGCTGTGGAGAGCGAGAAGCCGCCCTTTTCAACTTCAGCCTTGAGAAAGGAGAAATCGATTACATATTGGACTCTGTCCCTGCTTTTCTCCTCATCAATCTCGCGCGATCGTCTTGTCACGAGGACCTCGATCGCTTTTTTCAGCTTCGCAAGATGTGCTTCATCCGGTCCTTTGAATCCTTTCTCGTGCGGCACGCCCTGCGAAACGTAGGTTACGTTTAGCCGGAGGCCGCCCTGAAACTTCTCATAGATTGACATCCCCTGGACGCATTCGAGGTCAATGACATCCCTCAAACTAAACTCATCCTTGGGTCCCCACACACCCATCTGCTGCTCCACAAAAAGCAACCTCTTGTTCGTTACAACTAGATAACCGGGGAATCCCCACTTCTTTACGCTCTGACGGGCGGAGTCGTTCAAGAGAACACTTGCGAAGTCCGGGTTATTGCGACCTATGTCCATGTCAAGGAGGGTAGATTTAGTCGAGGTAAGGATCTCCTCGTTCTCTTGGAGCATTACTGCCCGGAATACCGAGTTAGGCAAAGCTTCAGACAAGCCATCCCCCTCCGAATGGAGACTCTCGTGGCCGGAACTGCCGCTGTAGGTTCTTCGGGCAGCCCTTCCATCGACCCGGGGCATACATGGCTAGTGACGATAAAAGAGTATGTCCGCAGACCCAGCCGAATGAAGGGGAACTGGAGATATGTCGATTTTGTCTCTCTCCATTGTTGCAAGGTACGTCAGTCAGTGGCTATCAACCGACGAACCTCTTCAAACGGAGGGAGAGGACTGGGGATTAGGACGCACAGTAGCCCGTCTTCCTCGCAATCTTTCGCAAGCTCCTTATCGGTGGTGAGAAGTGAGTACTCCGCGCGATTCTCTCTAAGGAAATCCACGAGTTTGGGATCCGCCGCCCGTTCGCGGGAGTCTTCATGCCCTCTGGCCAAGAATGTTGCCGTAACACATTCGTAACCTGCACTCCTCAGGTTCTTGACGAGGCCTAGGCAGTTCTGGTCGACCACGTACTTCATTCCATCTCCTGAAGGCTGTGGACTAGGAATGCACGGCTAATAGACATCGCGCATGAACCGGAACCTGAAAGCGGATGCTGGTATGTGAAGCAATGCACGGTAAATTTCACTGGTGGGGCCTGCCTTGCGCCCCCGATGAAAGGCGCTAGACATGACGAAGTATTCAATCCCTCTCGTAAGTTGAAAATTGTCTGCTGTGAAGTTTCTCCGATATCGCGAGCAGCTCGTCAAGGAAGTTTTCCACCTTCTTCGGTGTATACTTCTCGACGATCGGGAAAGCCTCCTTTACCTTCACCGGGCCCACTACCTTCGTTCCGTCGTAGAACTGCTCAGTAACCTTCCGCTCTTCAAGTCCTGACTTATGCACGATGACGTTCCTGTCCTCAAAGAATTGGATGAGTCTCGACCAGTTTGCTGCAAACTGCAGGATGTCCACATCGGGAAAGAGGATACGTAGCAACTTGCGGCATTGTCTTAGATTCTGCCAGTGGATTCTGCGGCTGTTGGCAAAGGCGCTCCCGAGCTTGACGGCAGAGACGGAGAATCCTACGGACGCAAATTGCAATAGGATATCTTCGCTGAGTCCGAACTCCTTCGCGATCTTCCTGAATGGTCGGTCTCGCCTGCTCGCGAGAATGGCAATAAAAGCGGGTCGATTGAGGACATAGACGACCGTACCCCGAAAGAACGCCTCCCAAGCCGCAACGGTCGCTACAATACTCTGTTTGAGCAGCGCATGATAGACAAATCTGCCGGCAAGGCGAGCCCTCCGAGGATCTCCACCCAACCAGATGGATCCTCGTGTCGGTCCTTTCTTCGATGCCTTCGCTTCGTCAAGGACGCCTCGGATCTCGGCAGCATCCCGCCACATACTCCTGAGGAAATGCGGTCCCGAGGCGACGCGCTTCTCGATCTTGTTTCGCTTCTCGAGGGCGTGCAGTTTCCTTCCAGTCAGCATGAACGTGTAGTCTCTTGTCTTCGAGAGCCTCAAGCCTACAGGGTAAGATCGGGCGAACTTGTGAACTTTCCCGTGTATCTTGTTGAATTCAGGGCGCTCGTACCAAGCTTCAGGCCGAAGGCGATTGCTGGCCCGACAACCTACCACCTATGCGACCATGTCAGCAGCTGTCGCTGAGGGGTTGATTCGCCCTGGCCAACGCAATCTTTACATATGGATGGCAAATAGATGGAACGTGGCCGGGAAAGTCCCGTCAACCTACTTGGTTGCATACGGACGGACGGCAGAGTACTTCGGAGCAATCCAAAGAGGCACAGCCCCAACCCGGTTTACAACGGAATTCCTTGAGAACATGGGGTTCAAGAGCAAAAATGACCGGGCGCTCATTCCGTTGCTAAAGAGTCTGAACTTTATCGACGAGTCCAACGCGCCGACGCAGCTCTATCGCGACTTCCTTGACTCGACCCGGGCGAAGATTGTTCTTGGCCGGCAGATTCTGAAAGCGTACGAAGGGTTGTTCGAGCTCAATAGGAAAGCTCACAAGGAAAAGGCTTCAGCGCTGGTTGGGCCGGTCAAGAGTCTCGCGAACGTGTCAGATCCCGTGGCAAATTGGATGGCGCAGACTTTCGTCAACCTCTGTTCTCTCGCAGACATTGACGGTGCACGATCGGGAGAAGGAAGTCCGGAGGAAGAGGGCGTCGAGACTTCGAAGATCGACATGGGCAAGCTCATCGAGCCACCCCCCGCGCAAACTTTCGGTCTGAACTATCACATCGAGATCCACCTGCCAAACACGACGGATATCGAGGTTTTCCGCTCGATCTTCAAGGCTTTAAGAGAGCATATCATCAGATAATGTGGTCAGCGGTGATTGGAACGACCTCAATGGAAGATGTGAAGAAGTTTGTTCTTGACGGCGCTCTTGCGAGCAAAGAGGTCCAAGACGTTGGGAAGACGATTGATCTTGGTGGCGCACAGTTGGTCACCGACGCTCTACCAGCTGAAAGTACGGACCCCTCCTGGTATCCTCAGGAGCTGATTGTTGACGCACGGAGAATGGCGCAATGCTACGTCCGTCTCTACCTTTTTGAAAACAAGGTACGTCAGATGACGGACACCGTGCTGAGTGAATCGCATGGGACCGATTGGTTCGACAATGTTGTTGACTCCGGAATCCACAAGGAGGCGGTGCGGCGACAAGAGGAAATTGGCACCGCGAGATTTCATGGCAGACGTGCGAGCAAACCACTTGATTTCGTGGGGCTGCCTGACCTGGGGAGAATCATTGTCGACAATTGGCCCGATTTCGAAGACATTCTCTACAGGAAAGAATGGGTAACGTCCCGCTTCGAGGATCTACGGCTGATTCGGAATGCGACGGCACACATGGGTGCCGTGTCAGACGACGATCTCCATAGGCTGGATGTAATTCTCAGAGATTGGAACCGGCAAGTGGGATGAGCCGTTCACCTTCCGAGCTGTTACATCCCTTGGCTGAGCTCGCGGCGAGCGAGCACATCTAGATCTCCATAGGGAGACTATGGAACCATCATGTCACATGTTCTTGCGCGAACTACGCTCTGCGTAGCGATTATGATGTCATTGGCGCACGAAACGCTGCGACCAAGCGTGCCTAGAACAGCCTACTTGTATCCCCGTGAGGCTTGGAGTTCTAGATCGCACCGGGGACAGAGTAGTCGCGTGTTCTCGAGTGTGTACCCTTTCATGGCATCAAGTCGATCCAATACGGCACCGCGCTGCGGAAGATCCAATCCACAGTTGTGGCACTTGCCATCCTGCAGTCGAAGCTTCCGGCGTTTTAGTCGTTTCCGTTTCGCGGGCTTGTCCCGCTCGTCATAACCCAGCTCCTTGGCTAGTTTCCTCCGTAACGCCCAGTGCAATCGGGCATCGCCGGCTGATGCTTGGATAAGTGAAGAGCGAACCTGTTGGAGAAGGGGGCGAAACACCTCGCTTAGTTCCTCCGGAGATAGCTTTCGGGTCTCTGCGGGGCTCATCGCGCTGCGATGAAGGCATCATGCCATCATAGTTTTGGTCCGAGAATCAGCAAAGTCATGCGCATCTCCCGAGAACTGAGCTGTGCCCTCGACGAGAATGTTGAAATGGAGGAATCTTGTTTTGGTCGGCGAGGGATGCGATTGGAGTCATACTTCGTCCACCACACGTCGAAGCTCTCTATCCAAGAGAAGTACCTAGAGGACCTCTGGCAGCAGAACCGAATCGCCGTGCACTTTCCAGGACATCCGCTACGAGATTCACCCAGCGTCGATCCGGAGGACTACGAGGGACATGAGAAGGCGGGAATCTCATGCCTGAGAGAGCTCTCGAAGGCTGGAGGTTACGTCTGGGCAATGTTCTGGAAGGAACCCGGCTATGCCAAGGTCGGAAAAGTCCGGCCGGGAACGCCGATAAGAATTGCTCGAGCGCGATGGAGCCGGTCTCCTGAAGGAGTCTATCGTCGGAAAGAAGGCCAGCTCGCATTGCTAAAGACACTGAAACTCACCCACGTCAAACGAGTCGGCCGGGCTGAACTTACAATTCTATGGTCGGCTGTACCGCAACAGATCACAATCGCGAGATGGCGAGCGGCTCGAACCCGTGTCGCGGATGAGGTCGAGCATCGCACTCCGCGGCTGTCATGGGACAATCTAAGTACCCCTATGCAGGAAGCGATCTGCGCAGAGTTCTTGCGATACCATCGGATTCCTGGGCTTCCTCGGCTCGCCCATCTGCTCGCCCCAGTCGGTCGAACAATGCCAGGCGTCGACATTTATGGGATAACAAGAGACGGCACGCAGATTTTCGGGCAGGTAACGTACGCAACGGAGGGTGAATCCCGCGAAAAACAGGCGACTCTACGTCGTTTCAAAGGACGCGGAAACGCTCTCGTTTTTCTCTGTAGATGCGACGCGATTTCGAAGCGGGAAGGCATGATCTTGATCCCCGTTGACACCGTGTGGCACTGGCTGAGGAGACGACCTTATTACCTCCGACGTTTGCCGCGCGCATAATACTGCTGGCGCCGCCGAGTGACTCTGCCTCGGGACGATAGCTTCTCGGGCGTAGAATTCTGTCAAGATTGTGATTGATCGCGAACACAGTCTGTGAATTGTCTGGCTACCCCAGTCCCGGGATTGCCTCGGCGGCGTTTCTTTGATGAGATCGGAAAGAATTTCGACCACGACAGTGGAAGACTGGCGGAGCACGTCTGCCTTCTCGAGCCAGCGTGGCAGTCGGATGCAGAGGACGGTTTCTCTCAGGGGCACAGCATCTTTCCCAACATGGGCGCACCGCAACTCTTGACGGGCCGCCGATGAAGAGAATCGATAGCATTAAGGCGGGCAAGGAAGCATCCGTACGGGGATTCGCCTGAGTCGCTGTGACGAGGTCGAGAAGGAATTCGCAAATCTTCGGGACTACTTTTTGAACCGTGGCGGCAACAATTTCGACCTGCAGGACGTCGCAGAAGACATCCGGAAACACGCACGGCGAGGAGAGACGATAACATACGGCGATCTCATGAGACGCTTTCATATCTCGAGAGGACGGACTCACGGGATCGCTGAGGTCCTGTGGAGAATTAGCGAGAGAGAGGCGTGCCGCCTCGGCGCTTCCCACGATCCGCCTCACTTCATCAGCGCGGTCGTCGTCCGGGCCGCCACCGGATATCCCTCCGGCGGGTTCTTCGGCTTGGCGGGGATTCCGGCCGATCTTGAGAGAGCTGAGCGGAGCTATGCGGACCACCTCCTCTCTGCCCAAGAGAAGAGGTATGTCGAGAAAGTTTGGAACCATCTCCGCCGTTGTCCCGAAAGGGGCAGCAATGATGGGGGGCGCGTGGCCCGCTCAGACAGCGGTCAAACATGACATCAACACCCTTTTCCGAGGTGTGGTTCCGCATCAGAGGACATTCAGGTGAGACATTCGTCACGAAAACGGGACTCGAGTTCGCATATGAGGTCAAAGACGACGCATTCTTTCCGAGCCGGACCGACTATCGGATTTCGAAGACAGACTTCGAGAAGGCATACCGTTTGGTCCCTCTAGAGGGACCCGGCGTGATTGCCAGTCTGGTTCGTGGCTCGGCGTACGTCTGGGCAGTCCTCCATGATCGCCGCATTTCGGCAGGCAGGTGGTAGACTCGGGGAATGTCGGCCAGCCAAAGCTGATTGGACCTTATTCCTTCGACTTCGTAGGCCCCATTGAACCAGTACGGGTGGGGGCTGGAGCAGTCTTTGCCTATCGACCCCAGGCACGATATGCAAAATCCGGACAGACGAAGTTGCACAAGTATGGCGACGAGGAATTCTGCAAGGTCCTAGTCCCGGGTCTTCCCGCCTTTGAAGGTGTCTATGCGGTATTTTCCGGCCACGATCTTGCTTACATTGGCGAAGCTGTGAGCCTGAGCAAGAGATGGTACGACTACGGCCAGATTTCTCCACGGAAATGTTACCTGGGAGGGCAGGAAACCAACTGCAGGGTCAACAAACTGATCCTCCAGGCAGCTCGGCGTGGCACGACAATGACCTTGTGGTTTCACGGGACAAACATGAGGAAGGCGATCGAGAAGGAGCTTCGGCGCCAGTTCCAACCGCCCTGGAATGCAGTGTGAAGCTCCAGTAGCCCCGGCGCAATGCGTGAGAATCTGACGCTGTTGCTACGGCTGCCAAGCCATCTAGCTCATATCTTTCGGGATCCACGTCGGGTTCTGAGTTTGCGCGACAACTTCTGCGTGCCGGATGGGGAGGTCTCTGTCGAATTCTGTTAGCAAGGCAATCTTTGATGCTTTAGCCGTCAGGTCGGCTACGCCTCGCACCCTTTCTTTGACGGAACAAAGGATCATCCTTCTTAACGATAGTCTCGACCTGCGACTCCGCTGTCTTCTCGATCAACTCAACCAGCTCTAAGAGGCGATTCCCAAGTTCCGTTCTCCGGAGGACCGCCTCCCTTTTGTCGTGTTCTACTAGGCCGGCATCAGCAAGAAGCCTGACCCGACGGTAAAATGGCATCTTCGATAGGTTGACCTCCCTGCGTACGCGGTTCGTTCCAGCAGGGAGGAGTTGAAGTATTCTGTAATTAATCGCTTCAGAGCCGCGCGAGAGGATTTTGAGAGTCTCCGTCTCGGTAAAGTGTCTGATATCTCCCAGTTGAATTGTCATATGTTTCCTCAATAGCCATATCGTGTGCGTCCGTTCGCGAACGCTCGCTCGAACCTAATTTGCTGCATCGTGGGATTATTCTCTGGATCATTTACTCAGCCGCTTCCTGCGTTTGCGCGACTTCCTTTCAAATGCTTTGTCAACAAGCTTCTTAGCAACATGCTTAGCAATAGCAATCGCAAAATCCAAAACGATTTCCTCTGCGGTCCTCATTCGTAGACCTCGTTCTCGTTCCGCGCTCAACCCGATGGCCGCCTCGGACAACGGGTCGGTCAGCCAGCTCACTTGTCGTTTTACTTCGAAGCATCTTCGAGGAACACCTCGGAGTTCCGAATGGCAGACCATATATAAGTAGTTTTACAATATTAAAACTCTCTCGCAGCGACGGAGAATGCGCGTTGGTAGCATCATGTATGTAAGGTCGCCGTACGAAGTTGGATACCTACTTGTCAGCCGCTGATTCCGGCGTGCGGCTCCCGGGACGCTTCCCGGGCGATGTGTTGGAACAAGAGGTGTCCGAGGCGCGTCGCGTCGTCCAAATGGCTCGGGCCCGCGACGTTCGCCGTGACGATGAGCTGTCCGGGCCGGATGAACGTCTCCAGTCGGATCGTGTCGTCCTCGAGGGCCCACGCGAGACGGATCCCATCGGCGAACTCAGAGAGCCCGTACCACCGCAGCGGCCCGATCCAGCTCCCGCGGAGCGCCTGGACGAGTCCCCTGAGATCGAGGTTCGCCGGCAAATACGTCTGGAGGATTGTGACGCCGGGTTCCTCGGGGCGTTGGCTCCCCGGGCTCAAGACCTGGAGCGCCCTCGGGGTCACGCGGTACCCCACGTCCGTGCGTTCGACGAGCGCGTCGTCCGCGAGGCGATGGAGAGCTCGAGAGAGCTGCTCCGGATGGATCCCGAGTCGACGCCGCAAGCCCTGGAACGCGACCTGGGACGACGGATCCTGGGAGAGGAACTCGAGGACCTCGCGGTCGTGCTCCCGCAAGTCGAGCGGGTCCGATCCGATGCGAGGTTCGCCGCCCTCCGGCACCATCGACCGCGCTCACGACGTCCGCGGCGGATAAATCTGAGACCCCGAGAATCGAAAGGGAGAAAGGGGACGGTCGCGGCGAAGCCCGTCCGTCCCTTCAGGCCGCCAACGTACCGTTGCGGACGACGGCGCGGCCGCCGATCGTGATCGTCGCGCCGCTCAGGCTCGCGCCGAGGTAGAAGTCGGTCTTGTTCTTCCCGCCCGGCA
>Ga0137373_10006185_pt1 | contig 12821 bp, 9 predicted proteins | sample SagtaG_5_FD_104912 | JGI IMG/M metagenome (GOLD analysis project Ga0137373, IMG submission 104912) | Vadose zone soil microbial communities from Sagehorn Ranch, Mendocino, California, USA - Sage1_R_80_16 metaG | ecosystem: Environmental > Terrestrial > Soil > Vadose zone | place: USA: California...
CCAGTCGCGTACACGACCGTCCTCCACGGCGGGTCCGATCTGCGCAGAGCCCCCGTCAAGAGCCCCCAGCCGCCGAAGAAGACGGCGGCGGCGATGATCGTCTTGCCTGAGAGCGGCCCCACCCGATCGTTCCACTGGAGACCGTCCTTGATTCCTGTGCTTGCCTCCGCCAGCGTCGTCAGCAGCCCCAGGATGAAAGTGCCGAGGCCCGCGGCGAGCAGCATAGCCGCGGCCGGGCCGAACGGACGCGCACTCTCGGCCGGAACCGGCTTCGGAGGGCCGGAGGGAGTTGATGTCTCGACGTTCATGTCGCCCCCTTTCATTGAACCGGCGCAGCTTTCGTGATCAGCGCGCCGAACAGGCCGGCGATCGCGGCCGTGCCGAAGGCCCCGACGAAGAGCACGAGGACGATCATGCGCAACCGTCTGTCGGTGACCAGGTTGCGGCCGTAGTACAGGACGAGCAACGCGGCCGCGGTGGCCAGCATCGGCGCGATCCAAGCGATGTGCTCCTTCCACTCCATCCCGAACTCGTGCCAGTCGCTCGTATCACCCGAGGTGTTCGAGAGCAGGAAGTCCTTCGGCGAGCACTTGTCGTTGGGAGCCTGGAGCCCGGCGCAGGCCTCGAGCGACTTACCGGCGAGCGACTCGCGATACCAGGGGTAGACGACCCACGTCCCTGTGATGACCGTCGCCCAGGCGAGCACAGCCATCCCGGTCACACCGACCCTGAGCCGGAACAGCCGCTCCCGGATCCCCTCTGACGTCACGAGCTCGGTCCGGAAGCTGTACAAGCCGGCGAGGCCGCCCGCGAACGCGAGTAGGAAGAGCGACCCGAGGATCAGCCCGTGGATCAATGTCCAGGTTTCACGCGACGTCAGCTCCATACACCTGCCTCCTCGCTTTCGGGGATCGTCACGCGACTGGGCGTTGGGGCACTTAGTGGCTCGTCCCGTGCCTCGCTAGCCGCGATTATCGGGACCTGTTCCGGCGCCGTCTTCCGTAGGAACTACGGGCTGCTCACTGCGTAGTCACGCGCTATGAAAACGGGGAAGACGCCGATGTCGCGGCCGGCGCCGTCCGACACCCTTCGGGACGATGACACCCGGCCCGGAAGTTCTATCCGCCCGAGAACGCGACGTCCTACTGTTACTCGCGCGCGGCTACATCAACCGGGAGGTCGCGGAACATCTGCATATCTCGGTGCGAACGGCCGAATGGCACCGGGCGAGCATCCGGCGCAAGCTCAGCATCACGTCGCGAGCGGGACTCGTCGATTTCGCCGCCGCGAATGGCCTCGTGCAACTCGGCACTTGAGGCGGAACCCCCAGCGTCCGATTCGAGGAAGTCGACCTTAGATGGACCCACCCGGGTCTACCCGGATTCGGCCATCGACGTGCCGGCCGACCTTTTAGAGCTGCGGGAAAATGCGGATGGAGGATGCGGCGACTCCCTGATTCTCACGACGTTCTGACGTGGTAATCCGCAGTTCTAAGGAGGTCCTGATGGTGGAAACGAAGGAAAGGCTCAGCACCAACCTCCGGGGTTCTGCGGTGACGGCCGAGTCAGGTCCGATCAAGACGCACACCCGAACTGGCCAATCGCGCTTGCTGCGGTGGCCGCACCCGGGAAGGGAGTCGCAGATGGCCACGGCGATCACGCCGAGAGTCACGCGGCGCAGCCAGATCGGACATTTCGTCCGGCACTACTTCGAGATGTGCGTGCCGATGTGCATCGGTTTCGCGGTCGGGGATCTCGTGTACTTCTGGGCTGCCGGGCTATTCGGCTATTCCGAACCATTCAGGCAGCTGCCTGAGCTGTCGGTACTGGTCATCACGTTCAACATGACCGGACCGATGGCGGCCTGGATGCTGTTTCGCGGCATGCCCCGGCGATCGACCGCCGAGATGTCGGCTGCGATGCCCGTTCTGGCGATCGCGCTGCTCGCGTGCGGCTGGCTCGCGATTCTGCCGAGGGGGGATCTGCCCTTGTTGGAGCACGGCTTGATGATGCCGATCATGCTCATCCCGATGTTCTTCCGGCTCGACTTCTACACCGGAAGAGCGGGCCACCTGACACACACCGCACACGCCGCCCCGGGCTAGCGCTCGTTCAGCCTCGGCACAGGGCCGGCGAGCGAGACCGGACGCGACCCCCGGAAACCTCGTTGCTGCTGGAGCGGTCCGGTCGCTCACAAGCAGTGCCGCAACCGAGGTTTCGACCGTCTGACCGGACCAGCACCCGCCGCGCCGCCCTTCGCGCTAAAGTCGCTGTTGGTGCGCCGGGAAGTCTGGTCGGCCGCGTCGAAGGACGCGCGCCGGACATGCCCACCACTTCCCCGCTCATATCCCAGCAGCCGCCTTTCCGGACCCGAATCGCCGGGCTGGGTCCGCATCGCCGCCCGCTCGAACGAGGTCGCGATCCGATGAGGCGTCCGCATCTCACCCTGCGGCGCCCGATTGCCGGGCAGCCCGTGCCCGGCCCGCAGTCTCGCTCGCCGGCAGAGCTCCTCGGCCCGAATCATCCGCTCGTTCGCGGCCACGAGTTCCGCGGCGACCTCTGGCGGCAATCGCTGGTGACGGCAGCGGCGGTGCTGCTCGGTGCGATCGGGGCTGCTTCCGGGCGAGTCTGGGGTCTGCCGCTGTTCGTCGCCGCAGGGATCGTGCAGCTCGGGCTCGGGATCGGCCTCGCCCTCCTCACCCAGGTGCAGCGCGAGCGGGCAAGGGAGCTGATCATCGCAGGGCGCATTGGCCTGCCGCTGCCGACGTTGGAGCGAGAGCGGCGGCGCCTGCAGCGGCCGCGCACGCGAGCCGGTTTGGCGGATGCGCTCGAGGAGCTCGTGCGGGCGGCGGAGCGCTGGCCCACGCTCGTTCCGACCGCCCGCCCGGTCTTCGACCCCCGCCAGGTCCGAGGAGCGGCAGCGGAGCTGCGCGCGACTGCCGCCCGCCTGCGCGCGAGCACGGTCGCTGTGCGCCCAGTTGCGCGTGTTGAGCGGCTACTGACCTCCGGCGCCTCGCCTCTCTACGGTCGGGAACCAGAGGCGCTCCGCCACGAACTCATGCGCATCCACGCGGAACTCGACCGAGCCGATCCGCCCCCGACGGTGCCGCGGGGGCCGGCGCACCGCAGCTAGTCCTCCACGTGAGCGAGCTCTTCGAATTTGGCAGGATCGTCCTCCTCGTCGCCGCTGGCTTCTCGCTGGCGCTTGCCTCGAGCAAGTTGACCGAGCGCTTCCCGCTCCCCGGCCCGGCGATCTTCTTGCTTGCCGCGGCGCTCGCGTCCGACCTCTTCCCCGCGCTCGCGGACCACACCTCGATCCGTCAGGTCGAGCGGATCGGGGTCGTCGCCCTGATCGCCATCCTCTTCGACGGCGGCATGCAGGTCGGCTGGCGGCGCTTCCGCGCCTCGGCGGTCGAGATCGCCTCGCTCGGCGTGCTCGGCACGTTCGCGACCGCGGCGCTGATGGCGCTGGCGGCGCACTTGCTCTTTGGCTTCTCGTGGACGTTCGCCGGCATCCTCGGTGCCGCGCTCGCCCCGACCGATCCGGCGGTCATGTTCTCCGTGCTCGGCAACCGGGAGGTTGGCGGTCGCACGGGCACGATCCTCGAGGGCGAGTCGGGTGCCAACGATCCCGTCGGGATCGCGCTGATGATCGGCATGCTCGAACTCGCGCGGCACCCCGACGCCTCCTTCTGGATCGTGGTGCGCGAGTTCTCGATCGAGATGGCGGTCGGGCTCGCGATCGGGCTCGCCGGTGCCGCGCTGCTTCTTCCGCTGATGCGCCGCTCGCTCCCGAACGAGGGGCTCTACCCGCTGCGCACGCTCGCCGCCGCCGGCACGATCTACGGGGTCGCCGCGATCGCGCACGGCTCCGGTTTCCTTGCCGTCTTCATCGCCGGGCTGCTCGTGGGTGACGCGCGCGCGCCCTACAAGGCCGAGATCGAGCGGTTCCACAGTTCGCTCGCGAACCTGGCCGAGATCGTGGTCTTCGTCGCGCTCGGGCTGACGATCGACCTCACCGACCTCGGCGCCCGGCACCTCTGGCTCGACGGACTCCTGCTCGCGCTGATCCTCGCCTTCCTGGCGCGCCCGCTTGCGGTCGGCGCACTGCTGCTCCCGGCGCGCCTGCGACCGGGCGAACGGCTGTTCGTGATGTGGGGCGGACTGAAGGGCGCCGTGCCGCTCCTGCTTGCGACGCTCGCCCTCCTCGCCGGTGTCGACGGCGCCGACCGCCTGTACGGGATCGTCTTTGTCGTCGTCGCCTTCTCGGTCGTCGTCCAGGGCACGAGCATCCCGTTCGTCGCCGCTAGGCTCGGCGTCCCCCTCCGGGCTGTCGAGCCGGAGCCGTGGAACATCTCGATCCGACTGCGGAATGAGCCACGCGGGGCTCGGCGCTTCGTCGTCGCTCCCGGCTCACGCGCCGACGGCGCAACGATTCGCGACCTGCCGATCGGCGAACGGACCTGGATCAGCCTCGTCATCCGCGAGGGCGAGCCGCGGCAGGCACGCGGATCGCACGCCTTCGAGCCAGGCGACGAGGTACTCGTCCTCACGGAGACGTCGGACGCTCCTGCCCTGAGGCGGCTGTTCGAGACATCGGATACGGCTCAAGACGCTCTGCAGCCCGCGCCTGAGCGGCGATCGGGATCCCTCGAATGAGCGCGCCTTGGGCGTGCGGCCCGGGCGATCCTTTCGGTGATGCGGCTCGCAGCACTGATCCCGCGCCGACAGGCGCTCCTCGCCGCGGGCGCCTCATCCTGCGCCCGGACCCAGGACTTCGAGCAGCGCAACTCGGGCAGTCGACGATCGCGCTCGCGTCGCACCCACCCCGCGAGGTGTGGCGCACCGGCCGGGACGCCGGCAGACGTGCCGGCATCTCGCGTCGCCGGCACGAAAGCCCGTTAGCTACATCTCGCCCTGCGCACCGAACCCACCCACGGGGACGGGTTCATTGTCCGACCGCTTGCCGGTCGAGGTCGCGGCCCCCAGAAGGTCGCTCTCCGAAGATCTGGTCCTTTGTGGCGATTTCCCCACAACTTGCCACACCACCCGAACCGGGGCGCACCAGCTGCTCGGCCGAGACGATTGGTTACTCGATGATCGAACGATCAGCGGTCGGCTGACCGCGGCCGCCCGTGGGACAGGTCCCTACATCACGGTCTGCGGCGACGACCACCGTGGAGCAGGCGCGCGGTCACTGTTGTCGCCGTAAGGCCCGAACCAGGTCCGCACGGGTCCGACAAACGGGCCCATTTCTGCCTATCCACGCCACTCGATTTTGGCTCAACGAAGCCAAATCGCCCAACCGCCGACCCCCTCGGTTCGCAATGGTAAGGAGGGGTCGACGGTTCGAGTCCGGAAGAGGGCTCTGCAAAAGCGCCGGAAATTGGCACTTTTTTCACTTTTTTGTTCAGATCGACTTGCTCGAATGTCACCGTGCGGTAGGTCTGGAGCTCCGTATGGAGCTTTTCGTGTGTGAAAGCCGACCTCTCGCCAGAGAGAGGCGTTCACTACGGCTTGTAAAGCCCTCGTCACGTCTACGGGGCTGTCGTCGCGACGCCTGCGCCGAGGCGGGCTCTCGCCTCGCGGCCGTAGTCGGTGTCGTTTTCGGGAGGAAGGTGCTCGCAAAGGTCGGCGAGCAGGCTCAGATCCGCCTCGTGCTGGGTCGACGGTGAACGTGCAAGCGTGAGCCCAGAGCGCACCGCCAAGGCCCAGGAGCCATGGTGCCGGGCGGTGGAGATCGCCCGAAGCAGGAGCGGACGGGCGTCGTCTTCGCGCTCGTGTAGACGGAGCCACTCGGCCTCGACGCGGAGGAGTTCGGCCTCGTAGAAGTACGTCGGCATCGACTCGGTGAGCGACCGCGATTGGTCGAGGACAGCTCGAGTTGCCTCCGATCTCCCGCGGCCGAGGTGGACCTCGGCGAGGAGCGTCCCGATCATGGCGGCCCAGACGTCGCTGGCCTGGAGCTCATCCGCAAGCGCTCTCTCGAGCTCTGCGACGCCCTCCTCGTCCCGTCGCAAACACGAGAGCGCCCAGCCGCGCATCGCGCGCGCGATGCCAAAGAACTGAGGATGGGCAACCTCGTGCTCGAGCGCCAGGGCCCGCTCCGACTCGAGCAGCGCCCCCTCCGCGTCGCCGTTGATCTGAAGAACCCACGGCAGTTGCGTCAGCGGCTGGGCGAGGGTCGCCGCGTGCCCTAGGCCCTCACCGAGGGAGATCGCCTCGTGCATTTGCGTCACCGCTCTCACCGACTCGCCTCGTAAGGCAAAGGCCAGCGCTTGGAGCGCCAGTGCGCAAACGCCGGAATCGTGGTTGCCGTAGAGGAAGGAGAGCGAGTGGTGGGCCTCGGGGCGGTAGATCGCCCGTCCCTCGTCGGCAGCCGCGACGGTCTCCTCGATCCGACCACTCCACAACGAGTTCATCCAGCGGGCGTGGAGAGCCTGAAGCCTCATCGAATCGTCGCCCGCGGCGGACACCTCGGTCAGCCTGTCGACGAGGCGTAGCGAGCGGTCGAAGTCTCCGCGATGGCCGTGGTAGATGGAGAGGCCGAACTGCGCCGGAAACTGCTCGACGGCGGGCGCGCTCGCCATCATCAGTTCCGTGGCCCGCGTGTAGGCCTCCTCGACCTCGGGCGCGCCCAACCCGCGGAGCGCGAACAGCGCGACCCCGAGCTGCAGCTGCAGCTCCGCCTCCATGCGACTGCGCGCCTCGCTCTCGGGGAGCTGCCCCACCAGGGCGATCGCGTGGGAGAAGTGTTCGACCGCCCGCTCGTTCGCCGAGAGCCTGATCGCTCGGAGGCCGGCGCAGTGGAGCGTGTGCTCGGCCCGCTCGACCAGGATCGCGAAATCCCCGCTCGCCGCGCGTGCGCCCTCGAGTGCAGCGAGGTAGTGGTGAGCGAGCAACTCGGCGTGGTCTTCCGGGCGGCCCAGCGATTCCATCCACTCGGCCGCGCGCCGGTGGCGCTCGGCTCTCCCCGCCCGCGGGATCTCCTCGTAGGCGACGTCCCGAAGCAGCTCGTGGCGGAACGCGTATTCCGTGTCCCCTGCGACCAACGAGCGGCGCGCACGCTGAACGAACTCCCTGCGGACGAGCGCCTGCAGAAGCTGTTCGGCCTCGCGGCGCGAGATGCCACCGATCGTCTCGAGCGCGCCGACCCAGAAGACCTTGCCGACGACCGCCGCGTCCTGCAGCAGCCGTTTCTCCACATCGGCCAACGCGTCCAGTCGCGCCGCGATGATGCCGTGCAGGCTCTGCGGCAGCTCCTCGAGCCGGCCGTGCTCGACGAGTATCCGACAGAACTGCTCCGCGTAGAGCGGGTTTCCGCCGATGCGACCGAGCAACGCCTCGTGTGTCTCGGCCGCCGGCACCGCCCGCTCGAGCAGTGCTGCGACGAGCCGTGTCATATCGCTCTCCGACAAGGGAGGTAGCGAGATGGTGAGCGCGCTCGGCTTGCCGCCCGCCCAGCCGGGCCGGCGTTCGAGCAGCTCCGGTCGCGCGGTAGCCACGACGAGGAGCGGGACGCCGCTGACGCGGTCGACGAGCTCGTCGACGAACTCGAGGAGAGCCTCGTCTGCCCAGTGCAGGTCCTCGAAGACCAGCACGAGCGGGCGCTCGTCCGCGAGCGCCTCGAGGAAATGTCTCCAGGCCGCGAACGTCTCGGCGCGACGGTCGGCGGTAGCTGGGTCCTCGCCGCCGAGACCGATGAGAGCGCCCAGGTACGTCGCGATCCGGCGGGACTCGGCAGGATCTTCCACGGTCCGACGCACCGCCGCTCCGAGCTTGCGGTCAACCTCCTGGGTCGCGTCGCTCTCGAGGATGCCGGCCTCCGCCTTGACCATCTCCCCGAGAGCCCAGAAGCTGATGCCCTCGCCGTAGGGGAGCGAGCGGCCCTGACGCCACCTCAGAGGCTCGTTCGCCCCGGCGGTCGCTTGCTGCAACTCTGAGACGAGGCGTGTCTTGCCTATCCCGGGGACTCCTAGGATCGTGACGAGCTGGGGCGCGCGTTCGGAGGCTGCCCAGGCGAGCCGCTCCTGCAAGGCAGTGAGCTCGCGCTCGCGGCCGATGAAGGGCGAGTGGTGCCGCGAGAGGTCGACACCGGGCTGTGCCAGGACGCGGATCGCCTCCCAGGCCTTGATCGGTGCACTCTTCCCCTTGGCGGCGACCGTCCCTGCCTCTCGGTACTCGATCGCGTGCCTCGTCGCATCGAACGTCTGCTCGCCGACGAGGACGCCGCTCTCGGGGGCGGCGACTTGTATCCGGGCGGCCGTGTTGACGACGTCGCCGACAGCCACCGGCTCCCCTTCGTGCACAAGCGCGCCGAGCGTTACGTGCGCCTGTCCGGTCGCGACGGCGATCCGCACCCGCTGGGGTCCGTTCTGCTCGGCAAGCCAGTCCCGGATGGCGAGCGCCGCCCGTACTGCTCGCTCAGGGTCGTCCTCGTGGGCAACCGGCGCGCCAAAGAGCGCCATCACCGCGTCGCCGATGAACTTCTCGACCGTGCCGCCGAAGCGCTCGAGCTCGGAGCGAATGCGGGCATAGTACGGCGCGAGGAAGGCGCGGACGTCGTCGGGGTCGAGCTGCTCGGCGGTCGCCGTGAAGTCGACGAGGTCGGCGAAGAAGACGGTGACGACCTTCCGCTCCTCTCGCGGCGCGGCCATGCGGAGATGCGGAGGACGGCTACCCGCGAGGGCGAGGGCGGGGTCGTGGCCGAGCATCTGCCTTTGGAGCTCCTTCAGCCGCTCGCCCGGCTCGATCCCGAGCTCCTCGACCAACGTTTGCCGCGCCTGACGGTACGCCGCGAGTGCTTCGGCCTGTCTCCCGGCGCGATAGAGGGCGACGATGAGCTGGGCGCGGAGGTGCTCGCGGTAAGGATCCTCGGCGATCAGGACTTCGAGCTCGGGGATCAGCTCGCCGGCTCGCCCGAGAGCGAGGTCGGCCTCGAGACGGTCCTCCAGGGCGTTGAGGCGAAGCTCGTCCAGCCGAGCGGCCTCCGACGAGAAGGGCTCCTCGTGGACGACATCCTGGAACGGCATTCCGCGCCAGAGGGCAAGCGCACGTCGAAGCATCTCGGTCGCCCGGGCGGGGTCGCTCTCGAGCACTGACTGCGCGGAGCGTGTGAGCCGCTCGAAGCGGGCCGCATCGAGCTGGTCGGGATCGATCCGGAGCGCGTAGCCGGCCGGACGCGTACTCAGCATTCCGCCCGACGTGTCGTCCGCCCCCGCAGGCTGGAGAATCGCCCGCAGCTTCGAGACATGGAACCAAAGCTTCCGGCGCGCTTCTGGCGGGTCGTCGGGCCAGAGCACCTCGAGCATCCGGTCCGTCGACACGACCTCGTTCGGGTGCATGAGGAGCAGCGCGAGCAGCGTCCGCTGCGTCGGCGAGCCGACCCGCATGCCCACGCCGTCGCGGACGACCTCGACCGGCCCTAGCACCCGAAATTCCAGCGCCCCGCTCACGATTCTCCCCCCTCGAGTCTAAGACCGGATCCGCGCAAAGCCGAGCAACGTCCGCGCAAAGGGCTGCCCGCCAGACTCGCTGCCAGGCAGTGGAAACCGCCGAATGAGAGGAGTCTGGCATGACGATTGCGTTGAGACGGAGGGACGGGACGACGAGAGCTCGTGCACTCCGTGTCGCGGCCATCCCCGTGATGGCACTCGTGATCGCTGGAGTGGCGGGCACGGCGCGTGAGGCGGCGGCAGCCTTGCCGCCCGGGAACACGGTCGCACAGTGGAACAAGATCGCCGAGGACACCGTCGTGGGCTCAGGCGCGTTCCAAGCGGAGGGCTTCGTTTACATGGCCTACGTCTCCGCTGCGGTGTACGACGCCGCGGTCGCGATCCACGGCGGCTTCGAGCCATACGGTCCGGCAATCACGGCCCCTGCAGGGGCGTCGAGCGACGCAGCGGTCGTCGAGGCCGCCTACCAGACGCTCGTCAACTACTTCCCATCGCAGGCGGGAACTCTCGGCGCTCTCTATACGGAGGCGCTCGGACTGATTCCGGACAGGCCTGCGAAAAGCAACGGTCAGACCGTCGGTCTCGCGGCCGCGACGAACATCATCACCCTCCGCAGCGGCGACGGACGGATGACCCCGATCGGCGTGACGTCATCGTTCCCGACGCTGCCGCCGGGTCCGGGCGTCTGGCGGCTGACGCCGCCGTTCGCCGCGCCGCAGACGCCGTGGGTGGGAAACGTGCGCGCATTCGTCCTGCAGAGCCTGGACCAGTTCCTCCCCGATCCACCGCCGTTGCTTCAGAGCGACGAGTGGGTCGAGGCATTCGACGAGATCAAGGCCTACGGTGCCGCGACCGGCGGCGTGCGCAGCGACGAGCAGACCGCGGTCGCGAGGTTCTGGTCCGCGAACGTGATCCGCCAGTACAACCGGGCCGCGCGTGACGTCGCCGCTGCGCGCGGGCTCAGCCTGCTCGCGACAGCACGGCTGGCCGCGATGGTCAACGTCGTCGGCGCCGATGCGCTGATGTCGGCCTTGCAGGCCAAGTACCACTACTTGTTCTGGCGGCCGGTTACCGCGATCGACCCCACCGCCGTCACCGCAGACGGCTTCGGCCCCGTACCCGGCTACGACGACGGCAACGCCGCGACGGTCGAGCAAACGGGCTGGCGGCCGCTTCTGACCACGCCCAACCACCCGGAGTACCCTGCGGCGCACGGCGTGATCACGTCGGCCATGGCCGAGGTGTTCAGCACCTTCCTCGGCACCAATCAGATCGACCTCGACATCCACGGGTTCGACGCGACGGGGCCCGCCGGGAACCTGAACGCGGTGCGGCACTTCGACATGCCCAACGACCTTCGCCACGAGATCGTCGACGCCCGAGTGTGGGCAGGGCTGCATTACCGCTTCTCAGGCGTCGCCGGCGTCGTCCCCGGCCGCAAGGTTGCGGCGTACGACCTCAGGCACGCCTTCCAGCCGATCGGCTAGACGTACCGGGGGCGCGCCGACGAGGCGCGCCCCCATACCGCACGCGCTCTGAACTTCGAACACCGGAGCGGCATATGACCTCCTGCGCATGGGCCGTGTCGTTCGCGACGGCGGACATCTCGGCGATGCAGATCTATGAGGACGTGCTCGTGCCGAGGCTCTTCACACCGTGGGCGCGGCTGCTCTTGGACGCTCTTGAGCCACAGCCCGGGGAGGCGTTCCTCGACGTTGCGTGCGGGCCCGGATCCGTGACGCGGCTTGCCGCGATCGAGGTCGGCCCTGCCGGTCGGGTGACGGGTGTCGACCTGAGCCCTGCGATGCTCGCGATCGCAAAGGGGAAACCCGTTCTACCGGGCGCCGCGCCGATCGACTACAACGAAGCGCCGGCCGATCGACTGCCGGTAGCGGATGCCGACTTCGACGTCGCGGTCTGTCAACAGGGGCTCCAGTTCTTCCCGAATCCGGCGGCGGCGCTAGCGGAGATGCGCCGCGCGCTTCGGGCGGTCGGCCGCGTCGCAATCGCAGTTTGGGCAGAGATCGCGCAGGCGCCCGCGTTCGCAGCCCTCGAAGCCGCAGTCAGGGAAGTAGCTGGCGACGAACTCGCGGATCGCTACCGAGGCGGCCCCTGGCGTATGCCAGACGCCAATGAGCTTCGGGAGCTGCTGGAGCACGCGGGGTTCGAGGAAGTTCGAGTTACGCGGGATGCACTTCCCTTGAGTTTCGAGTCCGCGGCCCAGCTCGGCTCCACGCTCGCCGCCTCGGGAATCGCCGCCGAGGTCAACGCGCTCCCTACGCAGCGGCGCGAGCAGCTCGGGCAAGCGCTCGAACGCACGGTCGTGGTCGACGATGCGCTGCACGCCGAGGCCGTCGCGCACCTCGCCTTCGCCCGCCGGTAGGAAGGCTCCCGCCTTTCGCGACCACGCTCCGCTCCTGTGCTGCCGAGCCGGGATGGAGCATTTATGGAGCCGAGCGGTCGGAACCAGTGGCAACCGGTGGCAAACGGCGCAACCGCGAAACGGCTGAAGCAGGCAAAGACCGTTGCCGTAGGTTGCGACCAGTTGCCGATCGGATCGCATGGTAAGGAGGGGTCGACGGTTCGAGTCCGTCAGAGGGCTTTCAAAAGACCTGCATATCGCCACCTTTTCGTTCAGCGAGCCTGCGCACGGTCGCGGAGCCGAAGCCGCCCGCGCCGCCGGTGACGATCGCCGAAGCGTTGGTGAGGTCCATGAGAACTGCTTTATGCCGCAGTAGGCGGTCCGAACCAGGTGGTTAGCGCGTCATGGAGCCCCAGCTGGGTTAGGTCTCCCACCCAGGCGACATATCCGTCGGGCCGAATCAACACGGCAGTCGGAGCAGTGACCGCGCCAAGTGTCGGAAGCTCCCACGTACCAACGTATTTGGCGTCGATCGACTGAACCCGATCTGCCCATGGAGTGATGTCGAAGCCGCCGGGCTCATCGAGGTTGAGTAGCACCGGCCGGGCATCGTGCAGCAGGGTGAACACCCGCAGCGGGCCGTTGGCGGTGACCAAGTCGAGGTCGGGCATGCGCCGCCCGAGCAGCGGGTGTCCTTCGCCGAGGTCGTAATGAATGTCGAGACCGGACATCATCGCGGCGAACCGCTTGCGCGGCTCGTCCATGCTCAGCAGCTCGGACACGGTGTCGCGCAGGGCCTCGATGCGCTCGTCGGGGCGCAGGAGCACGGTTTGCGCCATCGTGTTGCGTAGCACGCGGGCAGCGACCGGGTGGCGCTCGGCATGGTAGGTATCCAGGAGGCTTTCTGGCGATGTCCGGTTGACCACCTGGGCCAGCTTCCATCCCAGATTCACCGCATCCTGCACACCGGTCTGGAGGCCCTGTCCACCCACAGGGGAATGCACG
>Ga0137373_10006192_pt1 | contig 12815 bp, 13 predicted proteins | sample SagtaG_5_FD_104912 | JGI IMG/M metagenome (GOLD analysis project Ga0137373, IMG submission 104912) | Vadose zone soil microbial communities from Sagehorn Ranch, Mendocino, California, USA - Sage1_R_80_16 metaG | ecosystem: Environmental > Terrestrial > Soil > Vadose zone | place: USA...
CCTCGAGCTGGTTCAGTCGACCCGGAGATCATGGGCCGGACGGCGTGCTGGATGGCCTGAAGATCGCCGGCCAGCCGCCCGATCTGCGGGTTCCGCTGGAGTGAGGCACGAATTCCCGGGCCGAGATCGCCGATCGCGAGCTCCAAGAACGAGTCGCTGCCCTAACGATATACCTGAAGCGCGAGGAGCCCGCTGCCACCACCGTGCTCGAGGAGGTTGCCGCCGAGTTCTGAGAGGAGGGCGGCGACGTCGAGCGCGTCGTTGCGCCGGTGGCGCACGTGCGCAACCGTGTCGATCGTTCGGTCGAGGAGGACATCGAGCGCGTCTCGATCGTACAGGCGCGTGACCTCGATCAACATCGGGCTGCGCCCGATCCGGTGGTCGTAGGCGTGGTAGAGATCGGCCACCTCGGGCTCAATCCGGCATGCCGGTGGCAGGGCGATCAGGAAGCCGGATCGCGCCAGGTAGGTGCATAGGCTGTCATCGCGCAACAGGAGCTGCACCTCAGTGTTGACCTTCGTCGACGCTTCGATCGCGAGACCCAGATTGACGAGGCCCGACGGCGCGATGAAGCCCGTGGCTCGCAGATCGAAGAGGCCCGTCTCGACCGGATCCTGCTGTGCAAGGAGCCGGTCAAAGGTGACCGAGTCGATCTTTTCCGGAGCAGACGGTGAGGCACTCATCTGGTTCTGGGCGAAGCGGCTCCCATAGGCGAACGGTACTGGCTCGGCGGCGAGGAGCACCACACCATTGGTTGGGTGGCATGCTCGCACAATGTGCCATAATCGCACACATGGAACTCGCATCCGAGGCGCGACCGATGAGCTACGAGGCGGAACGCCTGAAGGTCATCCGTGCCGAACGCAACCTGACCCAACAGCAGCTCGCGGATCGATCCGGGATCGACCGCGAAAAGATCGCGAAGATCGAGACCGGCGCTCGACGCATGTCGGCGACCGATGCGGCGTATCTCGCGCAGGGGCTCGGCGTCCGCGCCGACGAGCTAATCGCTCGGCCCCGAGCGGACGTCCGCTGGCGTCTCGAGCCCACCCACCAGGGTGACCCGGAACAGACCGAACTGACCACCGTGGCCCGATGGTTCGAGGACTTCGTCGACGACGCGCTGTACCTCGAGCGACGGGCCCGCCGATATGGCGTGGAGTGACCGCCGACCGTTCGTCGAGGCTCGAGCTCAGCGACACGACGCCGGGCTGAAGGCCGGGGAGGCCGCTGATCCGTTCACGCTCGCCGAGCGGATCAGCGTGGAGGCCGTCCGCGTGCCGATCGGCGAGGACTCCCCGGTCGAGGGCGCCTTTCTCCGACGGGCCGATCACCAATTCATCCTCGTCAACTCGGCCAAGCGCGGCCGGCGTCAGCGCTTTACCTGCGCGCACGAGCTCGGTCACGCCATCCTGCTTCCTCCCGGCGACGACATCGAGCGCCTCGACACGGGCGACGATCTGGAGATCCACGCGACAACATCGACCGACGAGCGTGAGGCAAACCACTTCGCCGCCGAGCTTCTGCTTCCCGAGGCCGGAGCGCTCGAGGTCGCGCGCGCCTACGGGACCGCCGAGGACGCGCTGGGGGGGCTCGTCCGGACGTTCGACGTCAGCCCGAAGATGGCCGCAATCCGACTGCGCGAGGTTGGATACATCGATCAGGCCCAACTGCGCGAACTGCTTGGCGTCGTCGATGATGACTGGCAGCGCCTGTGGCGTGAGCAGCGGATTCCGCAGGACCCCGTGCCGACCCCCGAGCTGGTGCTTCCGGCAGCGTTCCGCCGACGGGCGGACGCACTCGTGGAGGCCGGCGTGATCTCAGCGGAGCGGTACGAGGAGCTCGTTGACCGCCCGCTCCACCAGGTCGAGTAGTTCCGACATGACGGGGGCGACGCGACCCGACACCTGGCTGGATCCACTCCGGACCGGGAACGTGATCTTCGACACAATGATCGTCCGGCACCTGTGCCGGGTGGGAGCTGGCGCGGCGCTCGGGCAGGCGTTCCGGGGACGCATGTTCTGGCCGGAAGCGGTCGATGCCGAGCTGAAGTTCCAGTCGGCCTATGTCCCGGGATTGAAGGCGTTCCTCGACCTCGCGCCCGCGACGGTCCTCGAGACGACCTCCGGCGAGGAGGACGAGGAGGTCGAGGACATCCGCGTCGACATGTACACGAAGAAGGCGGCTCGCCTAAGCGACACCGAGCACCTCGGAGAGGCGCAGTGCCTGTACTTCGCGGAGCGATCGGCACTGCCGATCGCGACGAACGACAACAAGGCGCGGGAATGGGCTCGGAACGCGCCGCCTCGGCGCGGACAGCCGGCGATCCCGGTGTTCCACGTCATGGAGGTTCTGCTGGCGATCACTCGCTCGCACGCCTGCGCGCCGGCTGATGTCTGGAGATACTACGAGACCGCCTGCGAGCGCGGTGGGCTCTATCCGCTCGCCGGCTTCCCGATCCCCGAATCGCGCGATCGCGTCATCGCCGATGCGACCGCCATCCACCAGTGCGGTCCGTAGGAGCGACGCGATGAGCTTCCGGGTCCCAAAGGGCATGACACCGCCCACGCGCGCCGGGTCGAACGTGACGACCAACCTGGCCCTGCCCGTCGATCAGGACGGCTTCTTCGGCCGTGAATGCCCGAATCCGGATTGCCTCGAGTACTTCAAGCTCGCCGTCGACGAGTACGGCCTGGCTCGAGGGCGCCACCGACTCACCTGCCCAGTCTGTGGGACCACCGAGAGCGACGAGCACTTCCTCACGAAAGACCAGCTAAAGAGGATCAGCGCGGCCCAGATCCAGCTCGCGCGTGGGGCGGTCAACGACATCCTGCGCGACATGGGGCGCCGCGGCACGGCCCGCTCGGGCGACGTAACGGTCAAGTGGAACACGCCCGCGCCGTACGAGCCTAAGCCGCTCCCGACTTACGTCGAGCGTCAGACGATCCGTACGTTCACTTGTCCGAGCGGCGGGCACCGGGCCGTGGTTTACGACCTCCTGGCCTTCTGCCCCTACTGCGGACCGGTCGACACTCCGCCGCGAGCCGTCTTCGACGACACGATGGCCGCGATGGAGCGCCTTCACCGGGTCGTCACGGACCAGCCGGCCGAGGCTCGCGCTGAGCTCGAGGCGGCCGGTGGGTCGACCATCCTCGCCGAGCGGGCGCTCACGAACGTGATCGCGGCCGTTCAGAACCTCGCCAAGCAGACCCACATTCGCACCGGAAAGCCGGCTCCGTCCGGGAACCCATGGCAGAACCTCGACCGCCTCGCGATGCGGTGGCTGACGGACTTCGGGACCGATCCGGTTGCCAAGCTGTCCGCCGCTGAGCAGCGGACGCTTCGCTTGGCCTTCTCGCGCCGGCACGTCCTCGAGCACAACGGGGGTGTCGCGGACGCCAAGTATGTCAACGAGACCGGAGACGGCCCGATCGGTCGACGGATCCGCATCACTGGCGTCTTCGTGGCTGACGTCCTCGCCTCGGCTCGGCGCCTCGCCGAAGCCGTGGTCGTCTAGGCATCGATTGCCAGCCAGCCAGTTCCGGTCGGAGTCCCAACGCCGGCCACTTGGAAGACAGGAGGGCTAGAGGGTTTCGCGGCGGCTACGGAGGCTCGACGAACTCGTGACGGCCGCCTGGCCCGTGTGTGTGGCGAGCAGAAACCTCGCAGTTAGCAGGTCTTCAGCGTTGTGGCAGTCGCTGGCCCCGAGATTCGCAGCCTGAACCAGCGATTCTGAACGTCAATGAGGGTTGGAGCCGACACGCAGATTCGAACTGCGGACCTGCTGTTTACGAAACAGCTGCTCTACCGCTGAGCTATGTCGGCGCCGGCCGAGTATAGGTGCTGTTCGCATGAACCGGCCATTCCACGCTGGCGAACACACTGTGGATGCCCGATGGTGGCTCGCACCACGTTCGAACAGCTGATAGCGGTAAATGCACGACTTCAGGATCGGCGCCGCGACAAGAACGGGCGTTCCATACCCGGGAGCCCGCCAGGTCGGGAACACCGCCCGACGCCGAGGCGAGCATCCTGACGGAGTAGCGCGTGGTCGCCTTCGCCCTGTCGGGGGTCGGCGAGTCTTCGTCCAGTTACCCGGGCGTGCCACCGTGGACGGCTCCGAAGCGCGCGTCCTGGCCGGGAGCGAACCAGAGCCCGCCTTCGCCCGTCCGGTACGCCGCCCCTGATTGCAGAAGTGGCTGGCCGTGAGCGTCGTCCAACTCGATGTAGACACCCTCCACGTCCGGCGAATCGCCCACGAGTTCAGTGCGTAGCGCATCGATCGTCCAATTGATCTTCGCGCCATCCGGGACCACGAACGTGACGCTCAGCGCGATCTCAAGCGGGTGCAGGATCTGAAGGTCGGCAACCGTGAGCCCGTGGCGCTTGGCAACGTCGGCGACGTGAGCGGTGAGCTTCGAATCGCTGGGAGAGCCGAATTCCTGACCGAGCCGCACTGCCCCGATCCCAAGGGACGTGGTGACCGTGTCCCCTCCCTTGCCTGGCCCGACGGCGGTCGCGCTCGAAACGACGTCGCTCGCCACCGCCTGATCCGTGTGCGAGCGTTCGGCGACCGCCCCGACCGCGAGATCGGCCAGCCACACGTCGGGCACGCCGTCGTCGTTCCGGGTCAAGGTGACGGCGACCTGCAGCCCGGACGGCGTGGACTTGGTCGTGACCCCCGCCAGTTGCGGCTCGCCCGACAGGTCCTTCATCACCTGCGCAGCGGCATCCGATGTGACGGCGTTCGCGCTGAGCGAAGCCAGCGGCGTCGATTGGCCGCGCGAGTAAGTCACCGGGTCGCCCGTGTGGTCGTTGTTCGACGTCGCCCCACACCCGGCCAGCGCCACAGCAACGGCCACGCCAGTAGTGACAAGGACGACGGCAAGCGCGGGTGCGGCCGCCGACCCGATCCGCTTCGGAAGACGACTGGTCACCGACAGCGAAATTCCCCTTCGAGCCGGTGGACGTGATCGTATTCCAGCACGGCGCTCGGAGATGCTGGAACTCCACCTATAGACAGTTGAGCTCGTGACAAAGGTCCAGCCCACGCTCGTGTCGTACGGATTGGCTCTGGCGACCGACCAGTGGGACGATTTTAGGCTTCCAGGGTCGGCTCGAGCGCAAAACGGGCCTCAGCGGCGATCCTGGGTGGGCACCCTTCGAAACGAACAGCTGATAAGTGTGCCCGCTTGTATCGGGCCTCCACGCTTGTAGCCCTGCGCAGACGGCCAGAGACTTACGAAACAGCTGCTCTACCGCTGAGCTATGTCGGCGCCGGCCGAGTATAGGTGCTGCTCAGGCAGATCAGCTACTCGCCCTCGTGGAAGCACTCTCAACATCGTGCTCGAGAGCCTGGCACAGCGCTCGAATAGCTGATAACTGTCAGAACGCAAGGTCGGTATCCCCACCGGAACGAGAACGATCGTTCTATACCATACGCCGCCCTCGGGTTCCCGCGTCATGAATTGGCGTCGACAGCCCGATGACGTAATGACATCGTGCGCACTCGTCCAACGAGACCTTCATCCAGTCGCGCGGACGTGGCGGACGAGGGAGCGGGATCGCCATCGATGCCGTGCCCAGCGTTTCAGTGCCTCCGGAACGGCCTCTCGCGATTCGGCGGGCCGGACCCTCGCTCGTGTTCCGACATTAGGACTGTCGGGTGACACCCCGTCGATGTGACTCGCTCGCTGATTCCGGCCGCAAGATGGGCGGCCCGGCCAGCCGACTATACCGCCCTCGCGAGGATGGCCGTGAAGCGGGCACGTATGCCGGCTGCGGAACCGTCGAGCAGCGCGGTCTCCGCGGCCGCTTCGAGTGCCGCACGCTCGGCGCCGCGGACCGCCCGCCGGACCGCGGCAAGGCTGGCCGCGCTCATGCTCAGCTGTCGGACGCCGAGGCCGACGAGGGCGAGCGCCGCGGCCGGGTCGCCGGCCATCTCGCCGCAGACCGACAGCTCGATGCCGGCGCGCTCGGCGGCCTCCACCGACAGGCGCACGAGCCGCAGCACCGCCGGATGGAGGGAATCGCGATAGCGCTCCAGGGCCGGGTTGCCGCGGTCCACGGCTAGCGTGTACTGGAGGAGGTCGTTGGTGCCCAGGCTCGCGAAACGGATCGCCTTGAAGTACGTGTCCGCCGTGAGCACCGCGGAGGGTATCTCCAGCATGACGCCGAGATCCACATCGCCGACGGGCCGGCCCGCGGCGGCGAGCTCCGCTCGTGCGCGGTCGGCCAGCGCTCGAAGAGTTCCGACATCGCCCGCATCCGCCACCATCGGAGCCATGATCTTGATCTGCCCCCGGGTCGCCGCGCGGTAGCAGGCCCGCAGCTGTGTCAGGAAGATGTCGGGCCGGGTCTCCGCGAGCCGAAGCGCGCGGACACCCAGGAACGGATTGTCCTCCGCCGGGAGCTGCAGATACGGGATTGGCTTGTCGCCACCCACGTCGAGCAGCCGGACGGTCACGGGGTTCGGCGCAAAGGCCTCGGTGACCCGGGCATACGCATCGACCTGTTCGTCCTCTGACGGTGGATCGGATCGCTGGAGAAACAGGAACTCCGTCCTGAACAGCCCCACGCCTCGAGCACCGAGCCTAACGGCGGCATCAGCCTCGTCCGGTGAGCCGATGTTGGCGAGCAGCGTGATCGCCGTGCCGTCGCGTGTATCGGCCGGCAGGTCTGCCTCCTCCCGGTCGCGATCGCGCTCGTGCCGGATGCGGTCGCTCCGCTCGGCGTAGCGGGCCTCATCAGCTTCGCTCGGAGCGATCACGATCTCGCCGCTCGAGCCGTCGATCAGCAGCTCGACGCTCGAGCCGGTCTCGGCGACAGCCGCCAGCAATCCCGACGCGCCGACGACCGCCGGGATGCCGAAGGCCCGGGCGAGAATGGACGCGTGAGCCGTCGGCGAGGAGCCCTCGAGTGCGATCCCGAGGACGAGCTCGCGCGGCAGCGTGGCCGTGACCGAGGGCGGGAGATCATCGGCCACGACGATCGCCGGTGCGGCGATGACGGCCGCCACCGGCGGGAGGCCCGCCAGCTGCCGGGCAATCCTATCGCCCACGTCCAGCACGTCCGTGGCCCGCCCCCGGAGCAGCTCGTCGCCGAGGCCGCGGAGGAGCTCGGCGACCGCCTGCGCGGCGGCCGAGATCGCCGACGGGCCGTCCATCAGCTCGCCCCGGATGTGAGCCGCGGCCGTGTCGAGGAGCTCCGGATCGCGGGCCATGGCCGCATGGGCAGAGAAAACATCCGCCTCGCGGTCGTGACCGCGCTGGCGGACGTCATCGGCAAGCGCCTCGGAGGCGGTGGCGACGACCCTGGCTGCGGCGGTGAGCCGCGCGACCTCCGGCTCGACTCGATCGGCGGAAACCCTGCCTCCGAGCGGCAGGTCGGCCCGTTCGAACCTCGCCCACGGTCCACGGGCGATCCCGGGCGCGGCCGGCGTTGCCTGGATGGCTCTCCTCGACGCGGCGCTCTGGGTGGTCATCGCCGGAGCCGCCGATCGCGGTCGACGCGAGCGTGGACGACTACCGAATCGCGATCAGCCCTGGTGACGTCGCGCATCCGCGACACCGGCGAGCGAACCGCGGCGACCGACCAGGCGATCGCCTCGGGAAGTGCCGCCGAATCCGCGCCCGACGCCAGGAACCCGGCGAGCAGGGCGTCGCCCGCTCCGACCGCGTTGACGGCATCCTCGATTGCCGCCTCGGCGTGAGAGACGGCTCCTCCCGCGTCGACGTACAGCGCGCCGTCACTGCCCAGGCTGACGAGGGCGGCCCCAACGCCACGTCCGACGAGCTCGCACGCCGCGTCTACCGCTTCTCCGAGGGTGGCGAGCGGGCGGCCGGCGATCCCGGCGAGCTCGGACGCATTGGGCTTGACGAGCGCGACGCCGGCCCCCGCGGCCCGGAGCAGGGCTTCGCCGCTCGAGTCGACTGCGACGCGTCGATCCGCCGACCCGAACGTCGCGAGCCGGGCGTAGAAATCGGTCGGGGCCCCAGGGGGCAGCGAGCCGCAGCCGACGATCCAGCGTGCCGGCGGCGTGCTCGCGACGGCGGCCAGGATCGCCTCCATGCCCGAAGTATCGAGCATCGGGCCCGGCTCGTTCACCTTCGTCACGGTCCCGTCCGGTTCGACGAGGCTGATGTTCACGCGCACGGATCCCAGCACCGATACGAGTGCGGTCGGGACCTCGTCGGCAAGGAGAGCGAGATACGTCGCCGCCGACTCTCGCGCGACCGGCAGCACGGCCAGCGTGTCCTGTCCCTGTCCATGGAGGGCACGCGACACATTGAGACCTTTGCCGGCTGCCTCGGATGTCGCCTCGTGGGCCCTGATCAGCCCGCCTCGTTCGAGTCGGTCGATCTCGACCGTCCGGTCGATGCTCGGGTTCGGGGTGACCGTGACGATCACGGCTCGGCCGAGGGCGCCCAATAACGGGCGAACAGGATCGCCTCGGCCTCGCGCGTCCAGGTTCCGCCTTCGCCGAGGCTCGCGGCCAGCTCGCCGTCGTCGGCGGCCAGGTCCTCGAGCGAGGTCAGAGGCAAGCCGCGGAGCTGTGGAAAGATGACGATCTTCCCCGGGAACCGACCGTCGATCATCGCCTGCAACCCATCCCTCGCGGCCTCGATTCCGCCGACGGCGGCCAGTGCGCGACCCGGCGACAGCAGGCCCGCGAGCGTCTTGTCCACGACCCGCTGCTGGTCGGCGATGCGCGAGCCGGACGTTCCCGTGTATTGCGCACCGTGGAGGAAGACAGGCGACAGGTCAAGGCTCGCCCGGGTCCCGACGGGGACGCCGGCGAACAGGACAAGCATCCCGTCCGGCGACATCAGCCCGGCTCCGTCGGTCACGGCCGCGGCGCTGGGGGCGGTCACAACCACATCATCGGCTCCCCGTCCGCCGGTCTCTGCAGCGACCACCGACGCGAGCATTTCGCCGTCACCGGGCACGCGCAGCACGAGCTCGCGACTGTTGGCGGCCGCAATCGGCTCGAGGCGCACACGGGCCGCCGCCATCCGATCGGCATCCAGGTCGACGCCGACGAGGCGAGCCGGGCCATTCGGCATCCGGAGGGCGCGCTCCAGATGCATCTGACCCATGGGCCCGGCCGCCCCGATGAAGACCGCGGTCCCGCCGGCGAGCAGGTCGGCGCGATTGCGCGCCTCCCCGTAGGACGCGGAGACGTCCAGGCCGCTCGTCCCCACGAACGCCGTGTAGTGGTAGTGAAGCCGGCCGATGTCAACCTTGACGGGACCGTCCAGCGACTCGTCGGCGACGAGATTCAGGACGCCGCGGTAGGCCAGGGCGTCCGCCGCCCGCGACACGACTTCGGCCGATCGCGGGCCGAGCAGGATGACGTCGTCGAAGGGCCCGCTGGCGTCCTCCGCGGCGGCGAGCCGGATTTCCGCACCGGCAGGGGCGTGTTGCCGGATCTCCTGTACCAGATCATCTTGTAGGTCGGAAACGACGATCTCCCGGGCGCCATCCAGCACCCCGGTCAGCCGGTAGGGCCTGTCGTCGCCGGGTCGGCCAATGACCCACGTGCGACCGCCCGTCGCCGGGACCAGCCGTCGCCGCTGGGTGTAGGCCGCCTCGACGCACGCCCACGGGTCGGTCAGGGCCGTCTCGGCGTACCCGAGGCGGTCGTCGACCTCGACGACGTACGCGCCGTCGTCAGCCGCCAGGACCTCGGGTCCGATGACGTGATAGCCGATCAACCCGCCCGGAATGGTGTAGCCATACGCGGTACTGCGACCGTCGACGTAGATGTCCGGCTGGATCGCCAGCCGCTGGCCGGGACGGAATCGGTCTTGGAGCGCCTCGCCCACCCCGATCACTGTCACCGCGGTCTCGTGGCCCAGCCGAGTGGGATCGCGCGCGAGGTCGCGGCCGTAGAGCTTGGGATGCTCGCCGCCCAGGCGGATGAGCTTGATGTCGGAGAAGCACAGGCCCACGGCGTCGACCCGGACGAGCAGCTGGTCGGTGGATGGGCGCGGCACGCTGACCGGCTCTGGCCGCCCGTCGCGGCCGACCGCCTCGATGCCCTTGCCGTAGACATTCCATGCGAGGGTCTCTGTCGGCGTCCGCTCCGGCAAGGCCTGGTACGCGGCGTAGCGGTCGGCGACGTCGATCACTTCGGTCGGGGCAGGTCGGCGGCCTTGAGAACTCGGCCGGTCTGGTCGAGGATCCCGACCTTCGAACCGATCGTCAGCGGGCTGGCGGAGAACAGGTCGCCGCCGTTGATTGCGATCCAGCGATAGCCTGGCAGTGGCGCCAGCCGCTTGATGGCCGGCCCGATCTCTGCGCCGGTGGCGGCAACGTTGATCAGGCCCTTCGCCGCGACGAGGTCGGCGCGGCCTTCCGGGTCGGGCGACGCCTCGAGCGCTGCGACGATCGAGCTCAGGAGCGCGTCGCGGTCCAGGCGGGCCATCTCAGTCTCCGTCCTTCCCGGTGAGGATGGCCACGATCGCATCTCTTGCTGCCTCAGCCTGCGGCCCTCGTGCCACGACGCGCACACCGTCTCCGACCGCCGCGCCAAGGCCGAGCAGCGCCGTGATGCTGCGGGCGTTCGCCCGTCGCCCATTGGCCTCGATCAAGATCTCCGCCTCGAACGCCCGGAGCCGGTCGACGACGATCGCCGCGGGCCTGGCGTGCAGCCCCGCCGGGTTGGTGATGGTCACGGGGGTGACGAGCTCATCTACGTCCGGGACAGGACCATTCCCCGGCGGGTTGTCCGCCTCTTCTGCCGTCAACGTCCGGTGGATTTCGCCTGCGTCCTGCGTGCTGCCGAGCCTGCGGCAGAGCGCCTCGTCACCGAGGATCGTCGCCAGCCGCGAGAGGACCTCGATGTGCTCCTCGGATGTCGCCGCCAGACCGATGACGAGGTGCGCGCGCTCGTCGCCCCACAGCACGCCGTCCGGGAACTGGGCAACCGCCAGGCCGGTCCGAAGCACCGCGCTGCGGGCCTCGTTGGTGCCGTGGGGCAGGGCGATACCGTTGCCCAGGTAGGTCGACACGATCTCTTCGCGCTCGCGCATCTCGGCAACGTACGCGGGAGTGACGATACGTTCGGCGACCAGCATCGCCCCGACGAGGTCGATCGCGGCAGTCCTGTCCGGCGCCGTCGCGCCCACGACGACCGCTGACTCGGACAGGACCTCGGTCGTCAACTGGCCTGCACCGGTTCGGTGGAGATCTCCTCTCCGGCGGTGAGGCTCCGGATCAGGCGATCCGAGGCCGAGTTGTTGAGGAAGTTCTTGAACGTCAGGACGACTGCGCCCGGAGCCGCCTTGCGGGCTCGCTCGGCCAAGCCCTCGTGGGCGACGACGATGTCGGTATCGGCGGGGATCTGGTTGACCGGGGAGTGGATGACCCTGATGTCTCCGCGTCCCATGTCCTTGACTCGCTTCTTGAGCTGGTTGGCGCCGATCAGGCTCGAGCCCATCCCGGCCTCGCAGGCGAACACGACAAGCCTGACTTCTGCGGCTTGCTTGACGACCATCGCGGAACTCCCTGGCGTATTCCCTTTGTGTTATTGGCCTGGGTACTTGCCGGCCTGATCATTCGCCGCCCGGTGCACTGGGGACACCGGGCGACGTGGATGCGAACTCGACGCGGGTCAGGCCGGCACGCCGGCCGGGAGCGGCGGAACGCCTTCCAGCTCCGCCTCCTCTTCGCTCTCCTTGACCGGGTAGAGCCGGAGGATGAGCGAGCCGACTGCGAAGGATGCCACCGCACCGGTCGCCACGCCGGCGAGGACGCCGAAATGCTGGCCGGGCGGGATGACGGCGAGGTACGCGAAGATGCTGCCCGGCGATGGCGTGGCCACCAGGCCGGCGTTGGTTGCCACGAAGACGATGTCGGCGGCGATCCCGCCGGCCCACATGGCCACGATCATGATCGGGTGGGACAGGACATACGGGAAGTAGATCTCGTGGATCCCGCCGAAGAAGTGGATGATGATCGAGCCCGGGGCCGACAGCTTCGCCAACCCCTTGCCGAAGAACATGAACGACAGGAGCAGGCCGAGGCCCGGACCCGGGTCCGTCTCGAGCAGGAAGTGGATCGCGCGGTGATCGGGGCTGGCGGCGGCCGCGGCGACGCCCAGCGGCCCGAGCACGCCGTGGTTGATCGCGTTGTTGAGGAAGAGGACCTTGCCAACCTCGATCGGGATGTCGGCGAGCGGCAGCAGGCCCGCTCTAATGATCGCGCTGACGAAATCGCCGAGCCGGTCCGAGCCGAACTGGAGAACCGGGCCGATCGACAGGACGCCGATGATCGCGCCGATCGCACCGATAATGCCGGCCGAGAAGGTGTTCGAGAGCATCTCGAAGCCGGAGGGAATCCGGGATTCGGTGTAGTCGTCGTAGAGCTTGATCAGGAAGCCACCGATCGGCCCGACGATCATCGCACCGAGGAACATCGGCGCCTCGGAGCCGATGATGATGCCGGAAGCGAATATCGCTCCAACCACACCGCCCCGATGGCCGTGGACGAGCTTGCCGCCGGTATATGCGATCAGGATCGGCAGCAGGAATCTGATCATCGGCCCGACGAGCGCCTCGAGCTGCTTGTTCGGGGTCCAGCCGGTCGGGATCACGAACGCCGTGATCAGCCCCCACGCGAGAATCGCGCCGATGTTGGGAAGGACCATTGCGGCCAGGTAGCCGCCGTAGCGCTGGATCCGTTCCTTCACCCTGAATCCTCCACTCCGGGTTGGACAAGGCGGAATCATCAAAGGCGCAACCGTCTCGCAACAAGTCCCAATGTGGCGTGACCGACTTGTGACGAACGTGACCACACGAATCGCGCTCGTC
>Ga0137373_10006207_pt1 | contig 12801 bp, 10 predicted proteins | sample SagtaG_5_FD_104912 | JGI IMG/M metagenome (GOLD analysis project Ga0137373, IMG submission 104912) | Vadose zone soil microbial communities from Sagehorn Ranch, Mendocino, California, USA - Sage1_R_80_16 metaG | ecosystem: Environmental > Terrestrial > Soil > Vadose zone | place: USA...
GACCGAATTTCCATGACGGCCCATCGCGTCCAGCCACGCGCCGAATCCGTGATCCCCGGCGAATGTCCGATGAAGCGCTATCAGCTGTGGGAGCGTGTCCGGCAGGTCGAGCAGCTTCATCATCTCGGCGTTGATCGGCGCCGGCGTGGTCGCCTCGCCGAGTATCTCGGTGGTGACACCCTGCGTCACCTTTCCGACCACACGGCCGTCGCGCCAGAGGAGAGCGTCCCATGAATGACTCTGGATGTCGATGAAGCCGGGCGCGACGACGAGACCGTGCGCGTCGATTTTGCGATTCGCCGTCGCGTTTGCGAGTGCACCCGCCGGCGAGACTCTCGCGATGCGGTCCCCGAAGATCGCGACATCGCCGTAGAACCACGAGTTGCCCGTTCCGTCGACGATGCGGCCGTTGATGATGACGACGTCATACGCGCCCGACTGCGCCGGTGCCGGCGCGAGTCCGATCTGGGGAGCGCACGCCGCGAGAGCAGCCGCGACGACTGACGACGCGGCCGCGCGAATGGATCTTTTCATCATCAGCTCCGAGTTACAGGTTTGACCACCGATCTATGAGGCGGCTCATGAACACCGCCGCCCGCTCGCCCGCCATCCTCAACGACGGGAGATACACGAGCTCGCGTGGCGAGTGCGCGCCCGCGCCCGCGACGCCGAGTCCGTCCATGCCGGGGATGAAGGGCGCGATGAACGAGATGTCGCCCGCGCCTCGCCCTTCTGCTGAGCCGCCATCAACAGAGGGGTAGCCGAGTGACTGGCTCGTTTCACTGAAGAGGGAAAGCAGCTTTTCGCCGGCGGGCGTCACCGGCATGGCCGGATAGCTGTCTTCGAACGTGATCGTGCTCTGCGCACCTTCGAGCGGATGAGAGACAATCTCCCTCATGTGCGTCCGCGCCGAATCCTTCTGCGGATCGGTGAGAAAACGGAGGTCTCCCGACGCTCGAAAAATGGGCGGAATGATGTTCGACTTTCCGTCCGCGGTGAGCGCGCCTGTCGTGTCGGCGACGACATGAGCTCCGCCGGCGAGAACGCCGACGTTGAACGTCAGTCCGCGCTTGCCGACGAGCCGCTGCCGGAATTCATCGAGGATGCGCGCGCCTTCGTAAGCCGCGCCGTAGCCCGTCCCGGGAGAGAAAACTCCCGCCGAATGCGCCTGACGCGCGGTCACAACGAGCTGCCAATTGCTCGATCCCCGTCTGCCGAGTGCGACGCGCGACGCTGTGCCGCCCTCGAAGGCGAGCGCGATGTCGCTCTGCTTTGCCGCGTCGATGAGTGCAGCGCGGGAAAGGCTGATCGGATGACCCGCCGATTCTTCGTCGCCGCTCATTACGACGATGACCTGCATGTCCTTGAGCTTGCCGGCCTCGGCGAGCGCCTGAAGCGCGAGGATAATTGCGACGTCGCCGCCCTTCATGTCGCTGCTGCCGGCGCCGTGCCCGACTGTGTCTTCCTGCGACCAACGCATTCCTTCGCCCTCGAATACGGTATCGAGGTGGCCGATGAGGAGAATCCGTGGCCCGCGCGATCCGTGATGCACCGCTACCAGATGTCCGGCGCGGTGCAGGGAATCAGGTTCACTTGCCCACGTGGTTTCGAAGCCCAGCTTGCGGAACTCTTCCGCGTAGAGCGCTCCGACTTTTCGTACTCCGGCGACATTGAGCGTGCCGCTCGAGATGTCGACCGAGCGGTGGAGAAGATCGACCGCTTCGGCGTAGTGCGTTCGAACAGCGTCGCGTAACTGCGCCTCGGGCGCGCTGAGGGGAACCACGACGGCAGGTTTTACGCGCGGCTCAATTACAGGCGACGGGCGGCAAGCCGCCGCGGCAAAGATCGCGAGAGCGAGAGCTCGAGGGAGGCGATTCATGGGAGTTGTTGAATTCGAGTAAGCGAAGCGCGGAAGTCTGTCGCGCAGTCAGAATCTAGAACAGCTAATCGCCCGCCGCCCGGCTCGCCGCCTTCTTTCGCAATTCCTGGCGCCAGTTCAAAATGGCGATCAGCGTGTTCGTCGTGTCCAGCGGAACGGAGAATAGGAAACGCTTTCCGTCGCGACTGAGATCGTATTCCCGGGTCCTCCGGCCAAAATCGACTGGAGCGGCAAACTGCGCCTCCCGCTTCAGAACGCTGACGTCGTTGGCGAGATTCAACGTTGCCTTCATCGTTTCAAGCGGCGCCAGGTAGTAAATGGCTTTCCCGTCGCTCGCCCAGACTGGCGACCTGCCACCGCCGGCTGAAATCGGCCAGCGGGCGCCGGGCGTCGGAAAGCTGGTGACATAGACTTCTTCGGTACCTGATTCGTCCGACGAGTACGCCAGCCACCGACCATCGGGCGAAATTGTCGGAGCGAGTCCGATACTGCCGACGTTGAGCAGCAATCGAGACGTAGTGTCGCCGGCGATGGAGCGAAACCAGAGAGTTGCTGCGCGGACCGCTCCCCTCCGATACACGAGGCCCCGGCCATCAGGCGTGAAAATGCCTATCACCGGCGCATTTTTCGGGGGTGGTGACAGGACTATCTCGGGTAGGCCGCTCCCGTCGGCGAGCTGCCACGCCAGCGCCGATGCACCATCTATTGACACCGTCCGGTACAAAACCCGTCTTCCGTCCGGAGACCATTCGGGGGAGTCCTTGTTCGCGCTGTCTGTTGGGGTGAGGCGCAGTCGCGTCTTGTTCACCAAATCGTAAACCCACACGTCGCTGTTGCCGCTCGTAAAGGCTGCTGCGACGACTTTCCGGCCGTCGGGGGAAAAACGCGGCCCCGTCCAGACTGTCAGCGCGCCGGTCTCGGCCACCGTTGTCAGTTGATGCCCCGCCGTGTCGGCAATCACGAGCCGTGTCCCCCGTGAGCCGGCCGCATAGATGAGCGTCCCACTCGGCGTCAGCGCCGCCTTTGCCGGACCGCGGCCACCAACGAGCACTCCTGACGCAAGTATTACCGGATCTCCCGTCACCTCTCCCTTGCTAAGATTTGCGGGCACCGACACGATCGCGCCATCGGCACGCGCGAATACGATCTCGCCGTCGATGAAACCGAATGGGAAGGTACCGGCGAGATCGAGGGTCTTGGACTCACCCGTCTTCAGTGAGGCAACTCCGATCCGCGCCGTGGAAATGTCGCCGCGCCAGCTTGTGTAGAGAACGGTATTGCCATCGTCGAGCGCGACCGGCCATCGGTGTGAGACTTCCCCGTGTGTCGAATCGATTTTTGTCAGCGGCTTCAGGTCGCCGCCGCCCGCCGAGACTCTCTGCAAGCCCGAATACGCGGAAGTGTTGCCGAGGACGATGACGTCGCCGCGCCCCCAGGCGATGCCGTCTGGTCTTGGCGAAACAACGATAGGTGTCGAGACTCCGCCTTCGAGTGGAACCTTCCTGACAGCCGTACTCGTAAGGAAGGCCACCCATTTACCGTCCGGCGAAACGATGGGGACAATCGCCGTGTCGGTTCCGGTGATCAGCGTGGGGGTAAGATCCGACATTCGCCGCCGGAAGAGCGCCGTGGAAGTGCCACTCCTGCCGACATAGATCATAGACTGACCGTCAGGCGTGAGCGCGATCGTCGGTCCGAATGCATTAGCGAGCACAGCGGTGGCCGGCATGCTCACTTCGAAACGCATCGTTCCCGCCGTGCGCTGTCGATGTGTCTGCCGCCATGCTACAGCACCGACGACGGCTCCGACGCCGAACAGTCCCACCGCTACAGCGAGCGACTTGATTCTCGACCACCGAGGGCCGTAGTCGACGATTGTCGTACGCATGCCGGTCGCGCGCCTGATAATCGCTTTCCCGTGCAGGGCATCGGCGAACTCGGCCGCGGATGACCACCTGTCCGCGGGGAGCTTCTCGAGCGCTCCCGTGATTGCGACCGCGACGTTTTCGGGCACCGATGGCCGGGCGACGCGAACGTCGGGCACGTTCTCCGTTATTACTTTGGCGATGATCGCCTGTGATGTGCTTGCGTGATACGGCGGGTCGCCTGCCAGCATTTCGTAGAGGACCGCCCCGAGCGAATAAACGTCGGTGCGTCCGTCGATAGTGCGGTCTCCGGTTGCCTGCTCGGGGGACATGTACTGCGGCGTGCCGAGTGAGAGCCCCGTTTGCGTGATGCGTCCGCCGCCTGCGATCGACACTGCCAGCGCGATCCCGAAATCAGTGACGAGCGGCTGGCCTTCCTGGAGCAGAATGTTTTCGGGCTTGAGATCGCGGTGGATCACGCCGTGACGGTGCGCGTAGTCGAGAGCACTCGCGACGGCGGTCGCCAGTCGCACCGCTTCATCGACCGGAAGCTGCTTCTCGCGATCGAGCCGCGCGCGCAACGATTCGCCGTCGACGTATGGCATGACGTAGTAAAGCAGGCCGGCCGCTTCGCCGGAATCGAAAAGCGGAAGAAGATTCGGGTGCTGCAGGTTCGCGGTGACCCGGATTTCGCTGAGAAATCGTTCCGGGCCAAGCACCGCACCGAGCTCGGGCTTGAGGACCTTGAGCGCGACCCTTCGCTCGTGCCGAACGTCGCGCGCGAGGTAGACGTTAGCCATGCCGCCGGAGCCGATCTCGCGGTCGATCGCGTAGCGGTCGCTCAGTGCGGATGCCAACTCGTTGGGCGCGCTCATACTACTTCTATTGTATGGCTGCGCTGAGTAAGGAGCCAGAGGCGCGGGACGGGAGGGATTGTCACGTGATCTCGCGCCTTCAATGCCTAAGCAGGCAGCCGGTGCTATCCTTTGTCTCCCCTCAGCCCGACCGTCCCGGGCGCGAGGTTCTGGCTCACGCCCTTTTCGTCCTGCGGAATGTTGTTCTCCTTGAGCAGCCGGGCGAAGAAGACGACGTTGCGCGTCATCGTTCGCGCCATCGACGCGGTCGACTTCTGCTCGCGAAACTTCCTTAGCAGCGATTCCTTCGTCTCGCCGGTGTAGTCGCCGAGGAATGAGACGGAACACGCGGGCGGCAGCGTCATGCCGTTCCAGACGATGAAATTCGCAATGTTTCCGATTATGTGCTCCGCGCCATCCTCGGCGCCAGTGATCACCATTCCACCGACTTTGTTGGCGAGCTCCGATCTGCCGGTCTCGAGCAGCTCATCGTTCAAAGCGTCCATGCGCTCGATGACCCGTTGAATGAGCGACGACTGGATTCCCCACCAGATGGGTGTTGCGAATACGATGATGTCCGAAGCGAGCACCTTCTTCAGGATTTCCGGCCATTGGTCCCCATGACCCATATCGCTCTCGACGCCGGCCTTGATCTCGTACTCCACCAGTCGGATGATCTCCGAATCGACGTTGTAGCCACGGAGGTTTTCGATCACGAGCTCGCAGAGCGCCTCGGTGTGCGAGAACTCCCCCTGCCCGGGCTTAAGCGTTCCGAGCAGAAACACTGCACGAAGTGCGGGAGCCGCCGGGTCGAGAAATCTATTTGCCGCCGCCATCTTACCTCACGAAAGCGTCGGACAACCGACGAGCATCTCCCGTACCATGCACAGCCCTTTACGCTCCGATTACCTTAAAGGCATGCCCGACCTCTCCCGCTCCCCGGTAATAGTCTCCGCCACCCGCACCCCGATCGGAAAATTCCTCGGCGGCCTCTCTTCCATTTCCGCCCCCGACCTCGGCGCCATCGCGATCCGCGAAGCAATAAAACGCGCCGGTATCAACCCGGCCGACATCGAAGAAGTGATTATGGGGCAGGTGGTGCAGGGCGGCAGCGGACAGGCGCCCGCGCGCCAGGCATCGCTCAAGTCAGGTCTTCCACCCGAAGTTTCCGCAACCACCGTCAACAAAGTCTGCGGCTCCGGCCTCAAGGCGGTGATGCTTGCCGCCCAGTCGATCAAGGCAGGCGACCAGCGCGCGATCGTCGCCGGCGGCCAGGAATCGATGTCGTCGGTGCCGTTCTATGTATATGGTATGCGCGACGGGGTAAAGCTCGGAGATCAGAAGCTCGTCGACGGCGTCATCAAGGACGGCCTTTGGTGCTCGTCGTGCGACATCCACATGGGCGGCCACGCCGAGTACACGGCGAAGAAGGCGGGGTTGAATCGCGCGCAGCAGGATGAATTCTCCGCCTCATCGCATCGCAAAGCAGTCGCCGCGATCGAAGCCGGAAAATTCAAGGAAGAAATTGTCCCGGTCGAAGTCAAGGGCAAGAAAGGCTCGACGGTCATCGATACCGATGAAGGTCCGCGAAAGGACACAACCGCCGAGACTCTCGGGAAACTCCGCCCCGCATTTCCGGGGAAGGGCGACAATTCCGATCTCACCGTCACCGCCGGCAACGCGTCGAGCCTGAACGACGGAGCGTCCGCCACGGTCGTCGTCTCCGAGGAATACGCAAAAGCGAACGGGCTTCCGATTCTCGCGCGCATCACCGGCTACTCCGTCGGCGGAACGGCGCCGCAGGATCTCTTCTTCGCACCGATCTACGCTGTCCAGAACCTGATGAACAAATCGGGAACGAAAATCGGCGACTACGATCTCATCGAAGCGAACGAAGCGTTCGCCGCGCAGGCGCTCGCCAACGGCGCCGGACTCAATTGGGATTGGGACCGCGTCAACGTGAATGGCGGCGCGATAGCGCTCGGACACCCGATCGGTGCCAGCGGCGCGCGGATTCTCACGACGCTCCTCTACGCGCTCAAGGACCGCAATAAAACGACTGGTCTCGCGACGCTTTGCCTTGGCGGTGGTGATGCTGTGGCATTAAGCGTCGAGCGCGTTTCCTAGCCAATTGACGGAAGAGTTTTCGCCGCCGCAGCTGAGCAATTGGGCGGCGCTTTGGCGGATCATCGCGTTCGCCGCGCTCTGGATTGCCGGTAGCTCGCTTGCGCTTGCGGGAATAGCCGCAGTTTGGCCGTCTGGCGCAGGGATTGGAATTGAAGGACAGATCGCTGACGCTCTCTCCGAGTTGGTCGGAGCGCTGCTTGCTAGCGCCGTGCTGCTCCGCTTCGCTGACCGGAGCGGATGGACTGCGATTGGACTCGGAAAGGAGGCGCTCTCGCCGATGGCGCTTTCGCTCGGAGCGGCGCTTGGCGGCGGGACTATCGCGCTCGCCTCGCTCGTTCTTCTTGGAACGCACCAGATGCTCCTCCGCGCCTCGCCCGCGACCGGTTGGTTGGACGCCGCCGGGCTGACAGCTGTTCTCCTCCTTCCGGCAGCGTTCGCCGAGGAATTGGTGATGCGCGGATATGTGTTCTGGATTGCGCGTCGCAAGTGGGGATGGAAGTGGGCCGCAATCGGAACGAGCATCTTCTTCGGGCTGCTGCACATCTTCAATCCCGGCGCGAATGCGCAGTCGCTCTCGATGGTCATCATCGCGGGCCTTTTTCTAGCCGGGGTTTTCTTGCTGACCCGAAGCTTGTACGCCGCGGGCGTCTGTCACTTCGCATGGAACTGGGTGATGGCCGGCGGACTTCACACACCTGTCAGCGGACAGTCGCTCCCGGCGCCAAATTACACGATCACCGACAACGGCCCGGATTGGCTGACTGGGGGCCGTTGGGGTCCGGAGGGTGGCGCGGCCGCCGGAGCGGCGATGATTATCATCATCTGGTATCTGTACACGCGGCATCTTCGCCGCATGGAGTCGTAGCATGGCTGACAAAAAAAGCGCCGAGTACGTCGGAGCGAGGACCGCCGAGTTCGGAGTGATGATGGAGCAGATCGCCGTCATCGGCGCCGGGCAGATGGGAAACGGTATCGCCCACGTCTTCGCGCAGGCGGGATTCCCGGTGACGATGATCGACGTCTCCGAAGCCGCGTGCGAACGCGGAAAGACCACCATCAGGAAGAACCTCGAGCGCCAGGTCAGGAAGGGAACGCTCGCTGCCGGCGCGACGGACGAGATTCTCTCCCGAATCGCCGTTCACACGCAGCTCGAGAAGGCGGCCGACGCCGATGTGGTCATTGAGGCGGCGACGGAGAACATCGAGCTCAAGTTCAAGATCTTCGGCGACCTCGACCGCATCGCGAAGAAGGATGCTGTCCTCGCGAGCAACACGAGCTCGATCTCGATCACCGAGATCGCCCGTCATACCGAGCGCCCCGGGAAAGTCGCCGGCATGCACTTCATGAATCCAGTGCCGGTCATGCAGCTGGTGGAAATCATTCGCGGGCTCGCTACGTCCGATGAAACGACGAAACGTGTCGCCGAGCTCGCGAAGCGCGTCGGCAAGACTCCCGTCGAAGTGAACGACTTTCCGGGATTCGTCGCGAATCGGATTCTCATGCCGATGATCAACGAAGCGGTCTACTGCGTCATGGAGGGAGTCGGCAAGCCGGAAGCGATCGACGAAGTCATGAAGCTCGGGATGAACCATCCGATGGGGCCGCTCGCGCTCGCCGATCTCATCGGGCTCGACACCTGCGTCGCAATTCTCGAGGTGCTGCACGGTGGACTCGGCGATCCCAAGTACCGGCCCTGTCCGCTGCTCCGGAAATACGTTGCCGCCGGATGGCTCGGCAGAAAATCCGGCCGCGGCTTTTACACCTACTCGTAAGCCACGTGTCCTGGGCGCTTCATCCGCTTACCGAAGAGCAGCAGGAGATTCAGAAGCTCGCCCGTGAATTTGCCCTCGCCGAAATCGCGCCGCACTCGGCGCAGTGGGACGAAGAAGGCCACTTCGAGCCATCGCTCGTAAAACGACTTGGCGAGCTCGGCTTCCTCGGAATGCTTCTCCCCGAGGAATACGACGGGCTCGGCGTCGATACCTCGACATATCTCATAGCGCTCGAGGAGATCGCGGCAGTCGACGCCTCCGTCGCAGTGATGATGAGCGTGCACAATTCGCTGCCGACCAGCATGATTCTCAGGTTCGGCAACGACGACCAGAAGAATCGTTTTCTCAAGCCGATGGCCCGCGGTGAAATGCTCGGCGCATTTGCTCTTTCGGAAGCGGAAGCCGGCTCCGATGCCGCTGCTCTCCGGACGCAGGCAGTTCGGGACGGTGACTCCTGGATTCTCAACGGCACCAAGGCGTGGGTCACCAACGGCAACACCGCAGACGCGATCATCACGATGGCGCGCACCGATTCCGCCGGAAACCGGCGCGGTGCACGCGGAATCGGCGCTTTCATCATCACGCCTGACCTTCCCGGCTTCGGCGTCGGAAAGAAAGAAGACAAGATGGGACTCCGCGCGTCGCCGACCGTGCAGCTCGTGTTCGACAACATGCGCGTACCCTCCGCGAATCTTATGGGGGATTCATCGCAAGGGTTCGTCTATTCGATGCAGTCTCTCGACAACGGACGCCTCGGCATCGCCGCGCAGGCGATAGGAATCGCGCGAGCCGCTCTCGAGCATTCGACGGCGTATGCGGCCGAGAGGAGACAATTCGGGAAGCCGATCAAGGAATTCGAGGCGATCCAGTTCAAGCTCGCCGACATGGCGATGCGCGTGGCTGCGGCGCGATCCCTGCTGCATTCCGCCGCCGCCGCGAAGGATCGTGGCCAGAGCATCACTCAGTTCGGCGCGATGGCAAAGCTGTTCGCGAGCGAGACCGCAATGTGGGCGACGACGCAGGCGATCCAGATTTTTGGCGGCTATGGTTACATGAAAGATTATCCCGTAGAACGCCTGTTCCGCGACGCGAAAGTGACCGAGATTTATGAAGGAACTTCCGAAATCCAGAGAATCGTGATTGCCAGGGAGCTGTACGCGCAGTCATGATTGCTTCCAATTACGCCAACACTTTCTGACGAAATGAAGCTTTTCGATACGCTTGCCAGGATGGGACATGAAGAGGTCGTCATGTGCAGCGATCCGTCGAGCGGGTACCGCGGAATTCTCGCGGTCCACAGCACCAAGCTCGGTCCCGCACTTGGCGGAACCCGGTTTTGGAATTACGCCAGCGACGATGAAGCGATCACCGATGCGCTGCGTCTCTCGCGGGGAATGACTTACAAGAACGCGGTCGCCGGCCTGAATCTGGGCGGCGGAAAGTCCATCATCATCGGCGACAACCGGATGAGCGATCGCGAGAAGATCTTCCGTGCCCACGGGCGCTTCGTCGAGAGCCTCGGCGGACGCTACATCACCGCCGAAGACGTCGGAACGAGCACGAGCGATATGGACTTCGTCCACATGGAGACGGGCCACGTCGCCGGACTCGCGGGAAAATCGGGCGATCCGTCCCCGGTGACGGCGCACGGAGTTTTTCGCGCGATTCAGGCATCGGCGAAATTCCGCTGGGGCTCGGACAATCTCAAAGGAAAGAAGATCGCGATCATGGGGTGCGGCCACGTCGGCGCGTGCCTCGCCGACGAGCTGCACGGGGCCGGCGCGCTGCTCACGGTTTCCGACATCGATCCCGAGCGGCCGAAACGCGTGCAGAAGGCCACCGGCGCCAGGATCGTCGAGGAACCGGCCATCTACTCGACGGACGCCGACATCTTCGCCCCGTGCGCGCTCGGCGGAATCATCAACGACAGGACGATTCCGATGCTCAAGGTTGAGATCGTCGCCGGCGCGGCCAACAATCAGCTTCTCGAGGAGCGTCACGGCGACATTCTTCAGGAGAAGGGAATTCTCTTCGCCCCCGACTACGTCGCCAACGCCGGCGGTGTGATCAACGTCTACGGAGAAGTCGCGGGATGGGACGCGCAGCGCGCGCTCGACAAGGCCGACGACATCTATGACACGATTCTGAAGGTGTTCGAACTATCGAAAGCAGAAGGAATCCCCACTTATCGCGCGGCGGATCGTCTCGCCGAGCAGCGGTTGGCGGCGGCGTGAAGCCGAAGGAAGTCATCCCGATCGCGGCGGATCACGCCGGATATGACTTGAAGCAGAAGTTGATCGCCGAGCTGAGTGATCTTGGCTACCAGCCGCAGGACCTTGGCGCGAACACCTGTGACCCCGAAGACGATTATCCCGACTACGCCCATCCGCTGGCAAAGGAAGTCGCCGACGGCGTCGTCAAGCGCGGAATTCTTCTCTGTGGAAGCGGCATCGGAGTGGACATCGTGGCGAATCGTTATCACGGAGTTCGCGCGGCGCTGGCGTGGGAGCCCGAGATCGCCGAGCTGTCGCGCCGGCACAACGACTCCAATGTCCTGGTGATCCCTGCGCGCTTCATGTCCGCTGAGAAAGCAATGGAGACCGTCAAGAGGTGGCTCGCTACCGGATTCGAAGGCGGGCGTCACATGCGTCGCGTGGCGAAAATCGACGAAGGCAGCGCGGCGGCGAGATGACCGTGACGAGCGCGCAGAAAAAACCGGGGCCGTCCTCGGCCGAATCGGGCGGAATGCCACAGACGGATCTCGCGCACTCCGATCCGGAGATCGCGCATCTCATCGACGAGGAAGTGGACCGCCAGCGCGACGGACTGGAGCTCATCGCGAGTGAGAATTTCGTTTCTCCCGCGGTTCTCGAGGCGATGGGTACTGCGCTCACGAACAAATACGCCGAGGGACTGCCCGGCAAGCGCTACTACGGCGGTTGCGAGTTCGTGGACAAGGTCGAGCAGCTCGCGATCGATCGCGTGAAGAAGCTGTTCGCGGCCGATCACGCCAATGTCCAGCCGCACTCGGGTGCGCAGGCGAATGCCGCGGTTTATCTCGCCTTCCTGAAACCGGGAGAGACCGTTCTCGGTCTCGATCTCTCACAGGGCGGACATCTCACGCACGGCTCACCGGTGAATTTCTCCGGGCTGCTGTACCATGCGATCCACTACGGAGTCGGCGACGACGGGCGCATCGACTACGCGGCGATGCAGGCGATCGCACGGCGCGAGCGTCCGAAGATGATCGTCGCCGGTGCCAGCGCGTACGCGCGCATCATCGACTTCGAGCCCTTCGCCGAAGTCGCGAAGGAGATCGGCGCGAAGTTCATGGTCGACATGGCGCATTTCGCCGGGCTGGTTGCAACCGGATACCATCCATCGCCGGTTCCGCAGGCCGACGCCGTCACCAGCACCACTCACAAGACGCTACGAGGGCCAAGAGGCGGACTGATACTCTGCAAGGAAGAGCACGCGAAAACGATAGACAAGGCGATGTTTCCGGGAACGCAGGGCGGTCCGCTCGAGCACGTCATCGCCGCGAAAGCGGTCGCCTTCAAGGAGGCGCTCGACCCTTCGTTCAAGACGTACTGCGGGCAGATCGTGGCCAATGCGCAGGCGCTCGCGAGTGCTCTGATGGAGCGCGGATACGAGATCGTGTCCGGTGGCACCGACAATCATCTTATGCTTGTGGATCTGCGGAACAAGAATCTCACCGGCAAGGTCGCCGAAAAGGCGCTCGACGTCGCCGGGATCACGGTCAACAAGAACACGGTGCCGAAGGAGACACAGTCGCCGTTCGTCACGAGCGGAATCCGTATCGGCACACCCGCGGTGACGACGCGCGGAATGAAGGAGCCCGAGATGCAGATTATCGCCGCGCTCATCGACCGTGTTCTCATGGCGGCTGACGACATCGGTGTCGCGACATCGGTGCGCGAGGAAGTGCGCGATTTGACGCGCCGCTTCCCGCTCTATCCGTCGCTGCCGAAAATGGCGGAGGCGCTGTAGATGCCGTCCCTCGCGTTTCGCGACGGGATCATGGACAAGATCCTCATTCGTGAGCGGCGCTTCGACGAGCAGGCGTATCTGTTCGTGCTATCGGCGCTCGAGCACTGTCAGTCGCGGCTCGCCGCGCGTCGGCATATTACCGGGCAGGAGCTCGCGTGTGCGTGCCGGGATCTCGCCCTCGAGCGCTATGGCGTGATGGCGCGTCTCGTTCTCGAATTCTGGGGCGTGAAATCGACGGCGGACTTCGGCGACGTCGTGTTCACGCTGGTGGACCTCGGCTTCCTTCTCAGCCA
>Ga0137373_10006212_pt1 | contig 12798 bp, 13 predicted proteins | sample SagtaG_5_FD_104912 | JGI IMG/M metagenome (GOLD analysis project Ga0137373, IMG submission 104912) | Vadose zone soil microbial communities from Sagehorn Ranch, Mendocino, California, USA - Sage1_R_80_16 metaG | ecosystem: Environmental > Terrestrial > Soil > Vadose zone | place: USA...
CGAAGCAGTCGAGGAATTGCTGCGCCGGACTCGGGGCCGTGTCGATAAGGCGTTGAAGCACATTCGGCGGCCGCAGGCTGCCGTGGGCATCGTGAAATCGCCATTGGGCGATTTGCTGGTGGCAATGAGCGCCGGCGGCGTTTTACTCAATTCTTATTTGCGCGGCGCCAGTGATCTCGAAGCTACGATCCAGAAGCTGCGATTGGCATTCGATCCTATCGAGGATCAACGGACCGTCAGAGAAGTCGGCGCAGAGATTCGTCGCTATCTCGCCGGCGACGCAAAGGCGTTGCGCCAGAAAGTCGACCTGAGTCTTGTGGGAACTCCTTTTCAAAAGAAGGTTCTAGACAAATTGCAGAGTGTGCCTCGTGGCGCGCTGATCAGTTATCAGGCATTGGGCGCTGCCTTGCAAGCCGCAAACAGCGCAAGAGCCGTCGGCAATGCATTGCACGATAATCCGATACCGATCTATGTTCCATGCCACCGCGTGATTTCCTCGGACGGACGGATCGGCGGATACGCGGGCGGCGCCGCGCGCAAATTGCAACTGCTTCGGAGCGAGGGTTTCGAGTTGAATACCGCGCAGGCGAGGATTCCCGATAGCGTGGTATGGGGTCACAAGGGGAGCAAGATTTACTGTCGAAGAGACTGCCGGACCGCGGCCCATGTAGACCGCGCGCAGATCCTCTTTTTCGCCGATCCGCGACAGGCAGAGGGAGCAGGCATGCGACCGTGCAAAATCTGCCGGCCTGGGTAGGGAATCGTTGTTGAAACCGCGAGACACGTTCAGAAGGGCTCGTTCAAAGAACGATCGCGGAGACGAGATCGAGTTGAATCTTCATTTCAAGTCTCCCTACGATTGGCAGACCATCATTCGGTTCTACCAATCTCATCCGATCCCGGGAGTTGAACGGGTCGTGGAAGATTCCTTTGAGCGAATTTTTCGCATTAATAGCACGATCGGCTTTCTCCGGGTTCAAGCGATTGCCAGCGAGCCACAATTGAAACTCCGGATTGTAAGTGGAAACCGAAGGATTCTTTGCGAAGTTGAAAGTCGTGTTCGGAAAATGTTCGATTTAGATTCCGATCCCGTGCTGATTGCGCGTTGCTTTGCTCGGGTTCCGGTTCTCGCAAAACTCTGCGATCGCTTTCCGGGCCTGAGACTTCCCCGGGGATGGGATCCCTTTGAGACGGCGATCTGTTCGATCCTGGGCCAGCTCGTTTCGGCTGAGCATCGGTCAAATCTTGTCGCCCAGCTCGTGCGCGGCTACGGCGATGAGATCTTTCACCCTGTATCGGGAGCACCGACGCGCCTATTTCCTCGACTTGAAGTCCTCGCGAAGGCCGAGCTAAGCGAAGTCAAGACAACGGTCGGTCGCAGAGAGGCGATTCGACAATTCAGCCGTCGCGTGCTGAGTGGAGCTATCTCACTTTCGGATACTCAAGATCCGGTGGCGTTTCGGAAAGCGCTGCTTGAGACCAGGGGTCTCGGCCCGTGGTCGGCCGAATATATAAGCCTGAGAGCCCTCGGTGACACTGACGCGTTTCCTAAAACCGATTTGATTCTTAAGCGGGCACTCGAGCTTCACCCTGATCTTGACTTGGCAGCTGTCAAACCGTGGAGATCCTATGCGGCGATTTACCTGTGGAAGGAATTCGCCCAATCACTTTCCAAGAGAAAAAAGGAGATATAAACATGACTCTCTTCTACAAGAAGATCAAATCGCCCGTCGGCGAACTCAAATTGGTCGCAAGCTCCAACGCTCTCGTCGCCGTCCTCTGGGAGTCGGAACGCCGAAATCGAGTGAAGCTCGACACGCCGAAGCTCGCTCCTGAGCACCCAATCCTGCTCGAGACAGAGCGACAGCTGTCGGAGTATTTCGCAGGCAAACGAACTCAGTTCGATCTTCCGCTCGAGCCGGACGGGAGCGAATTCCAGAAGACGGTTTGGCATGCGTTGAGACAAATCCCATTTGGACGGACCCAGAGTTACCTAAACTTGGCCAAGGCTGTCGGCTCACCCAAGGCGTCTCGGGCTGTCGGAGCCGCCAACGCCAAGAATCCGCTATCGATTATCGTGCCATGTCATCGTGTGGTCGGGGCCAACGGATCGCTGACCGGATTTGCCGGCGGTCTTCATGCGAAAGCGACGCTGCTAGCTCTGGAAGCAAGAGCTGCAGCAACGATGAACAGAGAAATCGTCCATGAGAATCCCGGAGCCATTTCGCGAACATGAAATCGACTGGCGACGACACGGAATCAGCATCATCACAGGCAGAGTTGGACTTTTCCTTTAGCTCCAGGTAAAAATCTAGTTTAGTTCGCGGTAGAACGGGTCAAAAGTGATCTCTCTTTTCGCTCCCTCGGTTTCCGGTTGGGCGTGAGAGTTGTCTCAGCGGCCTAACTGATCAAGCAGATTTCCGCCGGTCGATGCAGGATGTTGCGCAGCCCTTCATGGTTTTGAAGGGTGTAAGGGTCCGTTTCATAGATCTATCTGATGCAGTCGGACCAACACTTTTTGAAGGAGTCTAGATGAGCCTACCTCAATCACAGCAGAAAGTTCGCCGGGTTCGCCAGAAGCCGCGCCTGGCTGAGGTCGTCCGGGTGGAGTGCTTCACTCCCCACATGGTCCGGGTGGTTTTCGCCGGGGAAGAACTGGTGGGCTTTACAACGCGAGGCCCGGCGGAGCACCTGAAGGTGAACTTTCCTCCTCCCGGCGAGTCGACGTTGGTGCTCCCGGAATGGGGGCCGGAGGGGGCCGATCCTTTTGGCAGGTCAGCAGCGACCATTGAACCGCACCTACACGCCGCGGCGATGGAATCCCGAAGCGGGAGAACTGAGCGTCGACTTCCTGCTCCACGGCGAAGGCCCGGGTTCCACTTGGGCGCAACAGGCCCGGCCGGGACACGTGGTGGCGGTGTCTCACCAGCCGGGAGGCGCTTACAAAGTGGACGCGGAGGCAGACTGGTACCTGATAGGCGGCGATGAAGCTGCGCTGCCTGCGGTGGGAACGCTCATCGAGTCGCTGCCGACATCATGCTTGGCCTATGTCTTTGTGGAGGTGGCGGATGCGGACGAGGAGCTGAAACTGGAGTCCTCCACGCGGTTTCAGGTGAAGTGGCTGCACCACGGCGGGGCGGCCGGACGGGTCGGACGTAAGCTGGAACAGGCGGTGCGAGAGTTCCCATTTCCGGAGGGCCGCGGCCGAGTCTGGTCGGTTGCGAAGCGGGTGTCATGCGAGAGATTCGCCACCACCTTTTTGAATGAGCGGAAGATGGACCGGGCTCACGCCCATACCCAAGGCTACTGGAAGTACGGCGCCATGAACCACCCCGACAACGACCGGGGTCAGGACGTGGAATAGACGCACCTTGCCAGTGCCGTTTGTCGATACTCTTACGGTGCCTCACTACTTTCTATTTCTCTTTGTGCTTTCTCCGAGCACTCTCTTAATAGGTCTTGTGATCGCCCTGGGCTTTGTATGAGATCGGCCAACCTAAGGTTGGAGCGTTTTGGTAAGCTTCTCATTCACCAGTAGGCTAACTCGCCCTGCGTCGATCAAAGCCCTGTCAGTACATGTCACGTTGTCACGTGATCCGTCTCTCCTGCGACAGGTTCGAACACCGATCAAAGTTGTTTCGGTGCTGCTCACTTTTGTTCCGAATCTCTACAAGAGTCTGACTCCGGAGTAAAAAATTTACTCCGCTTTTCTTGGTACGCTGCTTGCCTTCATTCCAAAAATTGCAGGCGACCAACTTGATGTCGTGAAAGCCGTTTCTTTTCTTTCGCTGGAACGCATGAAGTGAATCGGCACGCAACCCGCGAAATTCAACTCATCTAGCACCGATTGTCAGAACTTTCGGAGATCGCCGGTTCAGCATGCTCGACGGGTTTCGACGCCACAGAACAGATTAGCGAAAAATTGGAGAAGCGTATAAGCGCAAACGCAAAAATGGGATTGAAAACCGATGTGAGCCGCCGGCAATTTCTCAAAACAATGGGGACCGGTGCGGTCGCTGCTTGGACGGTTGGGGCGATGGGAATCCCCTCAGGCCAAAGCGCGCAGCCTCCTGATACAACGTTACCCGGGCATTTGGGTCGAATGTTTCGTTTGCCGCCGTTTGCGCCGCCTACGAATGCCATTCGCGAGGCACTTCTCGAACTTGGCAAGGCGGGCGGCATCATGGATGCGGCCGACGATTTAGCTGCCGGTCCGGTTGCTTTGATTAGTGATCCGGCACTCAATCTCGTGAACCAAAATAATCCCAACCATACGGCCGGTGCGACATTCATGGGCCAATTCCTCGATCACGACATGACGTTCGACACGCGGTCCCGCCTGGGCTTTCCAACGCAACCCGTCAGCTCGCCAAACGCCCGCACTGCATTTTTTGATCTAGATTCCGTTTACGGCGGTGGTCCAGGAGAAACGCCTGAGTTGTACAGCGCGATTGATCCGATCAAGTTTCGCGTGGAGAACGGCGGTCAGTTCGAGGATCTTCCACGGAATCCGACGAATAACGCGGCGATCCTCGGTGACCCCCGCAACGATGAAAATCTCATAATCGCCGGTCTGCACGCAGCCTTCTTGCTATTCCATAACCACGCGGTGGAATTTGTGCGGTCGCAAGACCCGTTGATCACCGACGACGAGGCATTCTTCCGAGCGCGTCGTCTCACGACATGGCATTACCAATGGATGATTGTGCACGAGTTTTTGCCGCTTTTCGTCGGCCAGGCGATGATAGACACCGTCTTGACCGGCGGGCGGCGTTTTTATGAGCCTCGCCGGAATGTAGCATTCATCCCGGTGGAGTTTCAGATTGCATACCGCTTTGGTCACAGCATGGTGCGACCATCGTACCGGGCGAACCTCGCAGGCGACAACGGACAAGCCTTTTTCGGAATGATTTTTGATCCTGCGGGTGAAGGTAGCGAGGACCCTGTCGATTTGCGCGGCGGCGCTAGAGCGCTACGACGATTCATCGGCTGGCAAACTTTTTTTGACTTCGGTGGCGCGTTTAGTTCCGCTGTTCGACCGAATAAGAGGATAGATACAAAAATTTCAACGCCCTTGTTTCACCTCCCACTGGCGACGATACCGGCCGGCACACCGCCGGTCTCCTTGATGCAGCGCAATTTATTGAGACATCTGACATGGCAGTTGCCATCCGGCCAAGCGATCGCCCGAGAAATGGGGGTATCTCCGTTAGACAGCGCCGATTTGGCTGAATTGGAGTCCATCGCGCTATCTTTTGTTCAATCGACGCCGCTGCTTTACTATATCCTGAAGGAAGCTCAAATTGTCGAGGATGGTCTCCGTCTCGGTCCAGTGGGCGGGCGACTCGTCAGCGAAGTGTTTATCGGTTTACTGCAACTCGATCCAAACTCGTACCTCAACCTGCAACCCGACTGGGCCCCAACCTTGCCGACGCAAGGTGGCACGCCGCAAAGTTTTCGCATGGTCGATTTTTTGGCCTTCGCGGGTGTGGATCCGGCCAGTCGCGGTCAGTAAGCCTGGATTCCTAACCCAGGCTGCATTGAGCGGGATCGTGCCTCCCACTTCGCCCATGCTAATCCGATCGTGATCATCGGAAAGTTCACCTCTTGTTTCCCAGCAGTGTCCAGCTCCTTTTCCAGAACATTGATTCCCGCGACTCCTGATCCTCTTCGCCCGCCGATCGTCGCAGTCGCTTTGGGCTGCATTCGAAAATCTGGAAAATGCGCTAGAACAACGGACAACTTAAAACCAAAATAGCCAGTGGAGCGATTTTGGATTCCGGTCTCGATGGCGAAAAGCACGGCTAGGAAGACTTGCGAGCTGGACGCCACAGGTGTGTATTGCATGTTACGCCTCGGAACTTGGTGTTCTGCGGATTTTCGCTTTGCTCTGATGTCAACTTCGATGTGCAAGCGGGGAAAACATGTGCTATCGAAGCTGATGCGAAAGGTGTCCTGGGTGTTCTACACGAATCAGCAACATTCGAGCGCTAGCGAAGCGTAACCCGATGTCATCTTTCAAACTTGCAGGGCGGTTTGCCGGCACAGCTGAGAAGAAATCCATGGCAAATTTTTCCGGTCACTGGTTCACGACGTTCGGTCCCATGGAATTGACCCAGGAGGAGAACCGGGTTCAAGGATTTTATACGTTCCAACAGAATAGCTGCCCGATCGAAGGATCGGTCCGTGACGGCCGTCTCGTATTCACTTACCAAGAGCCCACGGTAGAGGGAGAAGGCTGGTTTGAGCTCGTGCGACACAGCAAATTCACTGGCCAGTGGCGGCCGAAAGGCGCTCCCACTTGGTCGTCGTGGAATGGCGAACGTGAGTTCGAAGGGATTTGGGATAGCTCCTATGGGCTCATGCGGCTGGTTCAAGAACCGGATCGCGTGCTCGGTTTCTACGAGGGTGTGGGGCCGGCTACTGTGGAAGGCCGGCTGGAAAACAATCGCCTCACCTTTCGCTATCACGAATCGCGCGCCCAAGGAGAAGGATTCTTCGAGCTCGCGCCGGATGCGACCAGTTTTCAAGGTGAATGGCGCGCAGATGGCACAGAGCAGTGGGCTCCTTGGCGGGGCCGGCGCCTTGCGCCGGTGCCCGGTTTACTTTGGCTCGTCGTTATCGAAGCCCACTGGCAACGTTCGTACTTCGAGAAGGAATATGCTTTCGGCCACATGCTGCGCGAGTTTTTCACGCGTTTGCCGCACTTGAACATTCGCCAGCGATTTTTCGAGGATGAAGCCGGCCTGGAACGCTGGTGCAGGGAGCTGATGTATTTGCCCGAGCCGGTGGCAGTTGTTTTTGCCAGCCACGGGACTCAGGACGGACTCTCGGTTCAGGGCAAGCCGCTCAGTACCGACCGACTGGTAGAGAGCCTGCGTTATGCCGACAATATTCTCCTTTTGCATTTCTCTTCCTGCCTCATGTTGCAAGACGACAAGGCTGGCGAGCTGGCGCGCGCGTTACGAGAAACGGTTCGGTTTCCTATCTCGGGCTACGATCGCAGCGTCGACTGGGCGGCAAGCGCGTTGATTGAATTTCACTATCTCGACATGGTCCTGGGCCGAGGCCTTTCGCCTGTCGACGCTGCTCAGCAAGTTCTGCGCTTGGTCGGCTATGCCGGCGATGAAAACCTGCCCGGTTCGCCATATCCGGCCGCGGGCTTTCGCATTTTTATTCCGAAGTTGGGGTAAGATTTGTCGCGAAATAAGGTTCCCGCAACAGCCGAACGCGAGTCGTGTCAGATCTACGGTAAATGATTCTGGCGCGGATTGAGTTGGTTGGTGGCTTGGTATGGACGTAATTGCTCATGGGCTGTGGGGTGGCGCGCCTTTCTTTTCCCAGGGCCGCAAGAAGTTTTTTGCCGGGTTTCTGATCGGTATGGCTCCGGATCTATTATCGTTCGGCGTTTTTCATGTCATGCATCCGGAATGGATCACTCTCCGATTGGCGGGGAAAATTTCCGGGCCGCCGGCGCTGACGATACTTCCGCCGTATGTGTTCCACGCCTACAACCTTACCCATAGTCTCTTCGTCTGGGCCGTCGCTTTCATTTTGCTTTGGCGGCTGACAAAGAATCCGCCATGGCTTTTGGGTGCGTGGCTCTTGCATATTCTCTGCGATATCCCGACGCACGCGGCGAGTTACTTCCCAACACCTTTCCTTTGGCCGTTTCCTACGCCATTTGTAAACGGCATTCCCTGGTCTACTCCCTGGTTTATGATCGCCAATTACGCCAGCATGTTCATCGTCTATTCCATTATGTTTCTCTATCTCCGCAAAAGACGTACGATTCAGTAGACTCGTTCGCGCCCCCAGCGAGATTCTCCCAAACCTTCAGCCGTTATTCCGCGCCAAGCTTTTTCGGTAGCGGGCCGCGCCCATATGGCCCACGCCGATCGTGAGGAGTCCAAGCACCGCATGAATCACTTGGATGACCCAGTGAAATTCACCGGCCATGAGCGATGACTGGTATAAGCCGACCGCAATCATGACCGCGCCGACGATCAGAGCGCACGCGGCGATAATCCCGCTGCCGCCTTTGCCGAAAAACTGCCCGATCCCGATAACCCAAAGCGCGCCGACTGCCAAGAGACCGAGGAGCATATGCAGTGAAATTAAATTCACCGCGCTGCCGATCCAGAGGAGTGACCCGAGAATTAAAGCGAGCAATCCAGCCAGAGTCAAAACAATGGACGCAGTGCGAATAACCATGCCGGCAAATGTATAAACTACCGATCGAGCTCTTACAATCGCCGTGGCGCTTCACAGGGCGGTGCCACGCTCGCACCATGGACGAGCGTCGCGTTACTTTTTAGGCGGGCGAAGGAAGAGGCTTAAGAGGGCGGAGGCGAACAGCAGGCCGATGAAGATGCTAAAGGAAAGAAGATAGCTTTTGGTGGCGTCGAAGAGAAAACCAAAAAAAGGCGGTCCGCCGGCGCTGAAGGCGTGGGTGAGTAATGAGCCCATGCCGCGGATCTTTCCGAGCGAGATGCGTCCAAAGTAGTTGGCCCAGATCATTTCCGCCAGGAATGAGGTTCCGCCCATGCCGATGCCGTATAGAAAAAAACCGGCGTAAAGAGAAAGAACCCCGGAAGAGGATAGGGCCAATAAAATCCCCGCGGCTTGAATCAAAAACTTAGCCATGATGAGCCTACCGATATCCGAGCGTTCGGCGAGGAGCCCCCAAACGATGGGCGTGCTGAACTGCATGAAAGCTATAGTGCTCATAACGAGGGCCGCCACCATAGTTGGATGGCCCTGATCGCTTACGAAGGAAAAGACGTGAAGGTTCAGACCGCTCACGCCGACGTGGGCAACACCAAAGGTGATGACGATGAGCCAGAAGGCCGGGGTGCGTAGCGCTTCGCTTCGGCTCCAGGCGACGTCGGCGACGGCGCTTCGGCGTGCTTTCGCGAAATCAATCTCGCGCGCCGACACGCCGCTTGGGTGCTGAGGTCTGCCGTCCGGCACGAGCCCCATATCTTCCGGGCGCCGGCGCATAAAGAGAAAGGAAGGGCCGACGACCAACGCCAGTGTAAGCAGGCCGAAAACAGCCCACGCGCCGCGCCATCCCACGTGCAATATGAGCGTGGCCGCCAGGAGAGGCATGGCGACTTTGGCAAGGCCGTGGCCCATGCTCGCCACGGCGAGGGCGCGACCACGCATGCGGACGAACCAGCGTGAGATGGAGACATTCACCACCATCTGGCCCATGAGTGAATCGCCGGGACTGATCAGGAGCCAGCGGAAAAGCAGGAACTGCCAAAAATCCCGTGTCTGTCCGAGGAGGAGAAAGCCGAGCCCCGAAACCACACCGCCGGCGGCCATCAGCCACTTCCCGCCATGCCGGTCTATCAGCGTGCCAACCATCGGCGCCGCGACCGCGCCGATGAGCACTTCACCCGAGCGGATGAGCGAGAACACACCGCGGGAAACCCCGAGGTCAGTCGAGAGAGGCTTGAGAAAGACGCTCAGCGTGCTCGATATCGAAAAGGCCGAGGCGATGTGGGCGAGAAAACCGACGGCGACGATCGTCCAGCCGTAAAAAAACTTTGACTCGTTGGTTGCCTGCTCCGCGCGGGTGAAAGATCGCACGGGTTTTCTTGTATCAAGGATCGGATTGGTACTACAAGGCGGGCACTAGTGAGGTCACGGATGGAATTTGATACAAATTGCGGCCCGCAAACGTGTGAAGGGGCCGGAAGCAGAGCTGATGGAAGAGTCCTGGTTTCACGATTTCTTCGCCATGCGGGGGCAGGGCTTGCAACTTACAGTTACACGCGCGCTCAAGGGATCAATAGTGGCGGCGTCAACCAATTCCGGGTGCTGAAAAACTTGATTGCAGGCTGCTCAAAAAGATCTCAAAGACGAGGCCTAATTGAATTGGGGGGTTGGAGAAGTGGAGTATTGGAGTACTGGGTTTTAAGCGCATCACTCCATTACTCCATCACTCCAACCGAAAACTCAGCCCTTTTCTTAATTCCAAATTTTCGTTAACCCTAGCTGATGGCAAAAAAATTCAGTGCGCAACTACGACGTCGCGCAGAACGAATTTGGCGAGCGATCGACGGGCATCCATTCCTCAGCGAGCTGCATGGCGGGACGTTACCGTTGAATCGTTTCACCTATTTCATCCTGCAAGATTATGTGTACCTGCTCGACTTCGCTCAAGTGCTCTGCCAGGGCGGCGCCAAGTCGCCGGATCTCGAGACGCTGGAATTGTTCGCCCGTCACGCAATCGGCGCGGTCGAAGTGGAGCGTAGTTTTCACGCCAGTTTCGGAAAGAGCCTTGGCTTGTCGCGCAAGCAGTTGGATGCGGTGCCAAAGGGTCCGATCACGCAGGCGTATATCGGCCATCTGCAGTCGGTGGCGCGAAGCGGGTCCCTTAGCGAGATCGTTGCAGCGGTTCTTCCTTGTTATTGGATCTATGGCGAGGTAGGTCGGCGACTCTATAGAAATCGCCCCCGAAAGCCAAAGATTTATCGGCAGTGGATCGAGACCTATGCGTCCGAAGCGTTTTGGCAGCCCGTGCGTGAGCAAATTCAGTTGATGGATAGACTGGGAGCGGCGGCGAGTAGCAGCGAAAAGAAGCTCATGACCGAGCATTTCGTCCTGAGCAGCCGGTACGAATTCATGTTCTGGGAGCAAGCTTACCGGCTAGAGAGTTGGCCCGTCTGAGCATTTTGTTGCAGGCGTTCCAAGCGTTCAAATAGTTCCAGCCGTTTGGATTTCAAAGATATGATTTCGATTTCTTCTTCGTCGCAAGTTGAATTGCCCGTGCCGTCTTTCCGAAGTTGATTGGACATTAAGCGACAGGCGGTTCTCGAGATACCGGCGAAGGGGACATTTTTGCCGGCAAAAAATGCGACTTCGTCGAATAAAAAAACGGGGAGGAGATTACTCTCCTCCCCGCACTGATTTCCACTTTTCTGTAGCTGTTTTACGCTATGTCTAAACCGTGGCCGATTTCGCCATCGGCGCACATTACAAAGAGATCGACGATCTCACCCGTGGTCGGATCAACAATGCTTCCCCGGTAACAGTAATCCACTGACACTATTTGGAAAGGCTCAGCGGGATTTAATTGTCGAGCCCATTGATCAGTCGGGAACACTTCATTGACCGTGCCGTTTTCAGGGTTCATGGGGCCCGAAAAATCGCCACCCGCAAGAACTTTGGCAGGATTGGCTAAGACAATTCCTGCCAAAAATAGGCCTATCAAATTAGAATGTAGCCTCATGATTTTACCCTCCTTCCTATGTAGAAAAGGTCGCAAATGCAGTGCCACGGTAGTCACCGATTTTTCGTCGTTTTCTCGCGCTGAAATTTCGCTTTTGCAAAGATCTGTAAGGAAATTTACGACTGTACTTTTTCCAATACGAAAACAGTCTTATGAATGCCCGACGGAATTGCCGTGCGTCAAGTTATTTTTTTATTGTCGAAGCCCGAAAATTTTACCGTACTCCGCAGTGAGCCGGTCTACCATCTCGGCGTGTTCCTGTTTCATGTAGATTACCTGTTTGCCCTGCGCATATTTATAAGCCGGTGTGCCCGGGACGAAGGCTGAAGTTTGGCCGCCGAACTTCTGCAATATTTCCTGAGCCGGAGCCGTCGAGAGAAAAGCCGAAAACAGGTGTCCGGCGTTGGGGTGTGGAGATCCCTTGAGCACGCCGGCATTGTAAGCCGGAGAAATTATCGGCGTGACGCTTTCGGCATGAACGATCGGCGCACCTTGCAACTTAGCCTGATGGGTGAAGCTATCCGTCATCGTTATAATGACTAGAACCTCGCCTAACTGCATGCGACTGTAAAGGTTCCCGAATTCTCCGAGAAGGGGCTCTTGCCGCGCCAAAAGTTTCACGAATTCGGTGGTCTTGTTTTCGCCCCATAGCGTTGCCAGCCGGGCCAAATGGTGCGTCGCGGTGCTCATGCCCAATTTGCCGTCCTTCCACTTGGGGTCGAGCAGATCCTGCCAACTCTTGGGGACGTCGCGAGGAGGCACAAGCTGGTTGTTGTATGCCGGCATGACAAACTGATTAGCCAATATAACCGTGCCGCGATCGTACTGGATCGCCTCAGGGTCGACACCGATCTTCGCGTAGTCGAATGATTTGTGCAGCTTCTTTAGCCACAGGGTCGCGTGCCCGCCGTCGTGAACCAGCATGACGTCCCATTCCTGCGGTTGCCCTGAGGCAGCAATCCCGACAATTTTCCCGACATCTCTTGTCATCGACCCGGAAGGGCTAAAATTCAGCTTGAGGTTCAGGCCGTATTGCTTATTGAATGCTTCACCCAATCTCTGGGCTCCTTGAGGAGTGAGAGTCGACGGAGCATAGAGTTCGATGACGCCCTCCTTCTTCGCGCCGCCAATGAGCTCGTCAACGGGCGCTGCATAGGCCGTGTGAACCAACCCGGCGACAAAAAACACCGCCGCTCCGCACGTCGTAGTGAATTTCCATTTGTTCACGTAAACACCCCCTCTGAACGATGGCGCTTACTGCACTGGTCGGCACTTTATTGCGCGCATCAGAGCTTGGCAAGATGATTTTACCGCAAAGGAGCGCGGCGATGACCGCAGTGACCGTTCATGCGTCAGATGCGCTCTAAACCTTCCACGGCGCTTTGTTGAAATAGCAGCGGCCATCCGCTAATGCCTAGAAGGACAGCGATTCAAGGAGGAGATACTATGCAAGTCGTTGATTCGGACGGACATCTACACGAGCCCTTCGATCTTTTCGAGCGCCACATGGAAAAAGAATTCTATTCGATGCGCCCCCGTATCGTGGATCTGCGTGA
>Ga0137373_10006217_pt1 | contig 12795 bp, 13 predicted proteins | sample SagtaG_5_FD_104912 | JGI IMG/M metagenome (GOLD analysis project Ga0137373, IMG submission 104912) | Vadose zone soil microbial communities from Sagehorn Ranch, Mendocino, California, USA - Sage1_R_80_16 metaG | ecosystem: Environmental > Terrestrial > Soil > Vadose zone | place: USA...
GAATCGGGTTTCAAACCACCAATGAGCGACGCTCACCTGACGATCTACCGCGCAGTGAAGTTAACAGAGTAATCCAATAAGCGCGCACTATCGCCCGGATTAGGCGAAACACAAACGATCATTTCACAGTGCTTTTCCTCGTTGCCGATTTCCTCAACGCTGTCCGAGGATTCGGGAGCTGGCCAAAGGGGTTCAGCAGCTGTTGTCCCGGTGGTGCCGGTAGACGCCTGAAAAGCTCGTCGCGTATGGGCTGTGACTGAGCAATGCTTGCTTGCGGGCCGCGGCGCGAAATTTTCGAAAAAACGTGGCACCACGCTCTGAAGTTTTATGTTGGGCGTGATAAAGCGCGCAGTTCTGAGTCAATGTTGGTTCCATATTTAATTCTCTGCTTATTCGCGCTGGCGCCGGATTAACGCGGGCGCTGATGTCTGAGCAATTTGTATCGAGACGCGTGATATAAGCATCCACTAACGTTAAGAAAGTTATTTTCGAGAATGCGATGTCCCCGGACAAGTCCCCGAGCAATCGCTCAAGTTCATGTTTATGAGCAGCGATAGCATTCATGATGCTGTTTTGTGTGCAGAGAGAAGGGCTCGCACACTTGCGCGATCGATTGACGCTGCGCTATTAACGCGACCATACAGCCGCAACTGCGATTACCTAATGATTAAATGAAATTTGTTTTCCGTAGCGTTACCGCCGCCTTCTACGTTCCAATTTCCCACTTCTTCCTTTCTTCCATTTCCTACACCGTAACCAAGGTCTGACTAATATCTTTGTTCACTCTTTTTCGCGATCAAACTAATCGCCGAGGCGGGCGCGATTCTTTAGACGGGGCGAAGCGCTTCCGCGATCGGCCAAATCATATGTCCAAAGCCCAAGATGTGATGACCAATCTCCTCGCGTCCGCGGATATTCGCATCGATGGCGCTCGCCCTTGGGACATACAGGTGCATGACCGGCGCTTCTTTAGCCGAGTCCTGACTTCCGGGACGCTCGGTTTCGGAGAATCCTATATGGATGGCTGGTGGGACTGCGATGCGCTAGATGAAATGTGTTGCCGCGCCATTCGTGCCGGGCTCGAGAGGCGTTTCGCATTTCGGCTTCCGAATGTCTGGGCATTGCTCACCGCGCTTCTCGCGAACCAGCAAACTTCCTGGCGCTCCCGAAAAGTCGGCCGAGTGCATTACGATCTGAGCAACGATTTTTTCGAAGCAATGCTCGATCCGAATATGCAATATTCCTGTGCACTCTTCACCGAGGGCGACGATCTCGCCTCAGCGCAACTAAGGAAACTGGATTGGATTTGCGAGAGGCTGTGTCTGCGACCCGGCCTCCGTCTGCTGGACATCGGCTGCGGCTGGGGTGGCGTGGCCCGTTATGCCGCGCGCCACTTCGGTTGCCAGGTAGTCGGGATAACAATTTCTCGGGAGCAATTCCGTTACGCGCAACGTTGGTGTCGCGGATTGGACGTGGAAATTCAGCTGCGCGACTACCGCGAAGTCACCGAGCAATTTGATCGGGTGGTGAGCGTGGGCATGGTCGAGCATGTCGGTTACAAAAATTATCGCACCTATATGCGAGCGGCTGCTCGTTCGTTAGGCGAAGATGGATTGTTTCTTTGCCAGGGAATCTGCGGCAACTTTTCGCGCTTCCACACCGATCCCTGGATCAAGCGCTACATTTTCCCAAATTCCATGCTTCCTTCCCTCGCTCAACTGACGCGCGCTGCGGAAGGCGTTTTCATCCTTGAAGACATCAAGAACATCGGGCCGAATTACGACCCGACACTCCTCGCCTGGGAGGAAAACTTCCGCCGCGCCTGGCCCCGCTTTGCAGATCGGTACGGCGAACGTTTCCAGCGAATGTGGCGATTTTATATGCTCAGTTGCGCCGGCGCATTTCGGGCGCGCAGTCTGCAGGTCTTTTCGATTCTCTTTTCCAAAGAAGACATCGGCAAGACAACCGTGGACGAGAAAGAAACCAAACTCGACGCTGCATTTCACGCTACGCTCAAATAGGTTCTGTCTTCGCGAGTTCGCACGCGAAAACGTCAAATGCACTGCTCAGCCTGCCCAAAGCCTGCTCGCCGCGCGGCGAGTGGTGGGCGAAAACTTTCGGAGTTTAGACCAGACCTCAATTGTTAGACAATTTTTCCACAACCGTTGCTGCAGAAAAGCTCTTGGCGAAGAATTCAGCCAAGCGTTGATACAGAATCTTCTGATTGCGTCGTTTATAAATACCGTGTCCCTCATCTTCGAAAATCAAAGTCTCATAAGGAACGCCAGCCTTTTCTAAGGCGGCAACGACTGTACGCAAATTCTCTGGCGTAACATTCGGGTCTTGCATCCCCTGAACAATGAGCACGCTACCTCTGATATTGCCAATGAAGTGAATAGGTGATCGCTCGTAGTAACGTTCCGGAACGGTAAGTGGGCTACCACCCATCATTTCCTCACTGTATGGGCGCAGATCAGGGCGGGTCGTTTCATAATCCACGACCAAATCGCTCATTCCACAAATTGGCGCGGCAGCCGCGACAACGTCAGGCCGAAAGCGCGTTATCGCGCACCATGCCGAGTAACCGCCGTATGACGTCCCAGTTATCCCAACTCTACCACGCTGGGCGACGCCCATAGCGATAAGAGTTTCTATGCCACAGCGAATGTCCTCTTGATCTTTACCTCCCCATCCTTCGGCCTTTATGGATTCCCGAAACTCGAGTGTGAAACCTGTGCTTCCGCGATAGTTCGGGTCCAAAATGTTGAAACCCTGGCTTAGCAAGAACTGAATTTCGGGATTGACCCGGTTTTCACTATGAACGGTTGGCCCGCCGTGAACGTACACGATCGTGCCGCGAGCTTCCGCCCTAGTACGATATAACCATCCTTGAATCTGGACGCCATCCACGGATTTCCACCGAAAATCCTCCGCACAGTATAAGTCGTGCGGAGTAAGTGATGTGCGCTCCCATACCCGCGAGAGACTGGTGCGGTCTTCTGGAGCAGTGATTGAGAATAAAATCACTTCATCAGGTTGAGTCGAACTGTAGATTTGGCTGATCAAGTGATGTTCAACTGGTCCGAGCAGAACAACATTGTCAAAAACCTCACTTGGAAATTCTTTGACGGCACTTGTCTCAGGATCAAGCAGAAAACTTCTAGCACGCGCTTGGTTTACTTCGATTACAACAATTTCGTTACTTCCATATGGAACAGATGCTGATTCGATATTGATGCTGGGATCGTCAACGAGCCATCGGAGATCCGAGGTCTCCAAGTCGTAAACGCCGAGACGCCGGTGCGTCTTTCGCTCAGCCAGTACAACAAGGCGGCGGCCATCGGGAAACCAAGAGGCAGCCGTCTTCACGTCATTACCGAAGTTCAGCAGCTCTCGGTCTCCGCGCCCTTCGATGTCAACTAACCACACCTGTTGCCCCGAGGGATGAAGATCTCCCCGCGAGTAGAGAACATGGGTACCTATTGGACTTAGCTGTGGCCAGACTGCTATGGCTCTCTTTGGCCTTGCAAGAGGAATTCGCTCGCCGGTGTCCAAATCGTGGCGATAAACCCAAGTAGCCTCAATTTCTTGGTTGGAATTTACATCGAAGTTCGCACCGTAAACCAGCCAATAGTTATTCGGGTGGAGATTGCCCCCGCGAATGTAATAGCGCGGATTACTTTCGGTAAGCGGCTGCATTTTTCCTGCATGCTCTAAGTCGACTCGGAATAGCTGATAACGCTCGTCACCGTTTTTATCCTGTTGGACTATTACGGCTCGACTGTCAGGAGTCCACGAGACGAGAAGAGCGTTCTCGGAACTATTCGTCAGACGGATAGGTGGCGAAGAACCATCCGTCGGCGCAGCGAAAACGTCAGCGGTTGGTCCAACTCGAAACCAACTCCAAGCGATCCACTTGCCATCGCGAGAGACAAGCGGCCGAACCATGCCAGGTAACGTCAAAAACGCATGTAGAAGCTCTGCTGCCGGACTATCGCTGATAGCCGAAGTCGGCTTATTAATGTCGGAAGAAATCGAGTGTTGCATAGACAATGTCAGTTGCCGGAGTGGCAATGTGTAGCGAGATGCCTGCCTTTTGTGAAAACCGAATAGTTTGCTCTCTATTTGCCGAGAGGCTTGGCCGCGACCTTTTTTGCCAACTCGTTTTCCAGCTTAGCGATAGCTCTGTCTTTTTTCTCGCGCAAATCCAGCTGTCTGGCCTCCCACTTGAGAGCAAGCCTTTGGAGATCCGTCCAAGCATCCTTAGCTGCTTTCTTTTCTCGCATAAGCTCGATGAAGGGTTTAAAGATTTTGTACGTTCGTATGACGCGGGTTGAGTCAACAGAATATGCATACCTCTCACTGACCGTCCCGATTTGGACGGCAGAACATAATTCTTCATAATCGTTCAAGAGATTTCTTGCGGCGAAGCGGGCGTCGTCATCCTCGACGAGCTTCTTCGCTAACTGATCGTCAAGCGGATCCTCTACGTTGACTCCTATCCTTTTTGCAGCATCATGCGCCGCACGTTCGTGAGCCTGATTTGGCGTATCTTTGAAAAACTGATGATGAGACTGGACTTGGTTCCAACGGGTCGTTCGCTTAGCCTGCCACCAAATCAGGAAAAGCGAGGTCAACCCGACGGCGGTCACACCGAGCTGTAAGACCGGCACGACGTCATGACTAAATTCATAAAAGGTCATCGACTTTCACCCCGCATGAAAGTTCCTCGTACCGGGCAGGCTTTTTGTCAATTGCGTTTCCGATGGCGTAAATCAACGCGTTTGGCCACTTAATTCGATGTTCGCCTCTAGCGCATTGAAACCGCCACGGGTGTGTGCTCCCCAGAATTTGCAGCTGACACTCCGAGAGCTTTCGCGAGCACCCAGCCCGTAGACGGCGACCCTATTTTGACACCGAGACGGCAATCAGTTTCTAGAAGCGCGGATCGTTGCGCGGTGGTTCCAACATTGGATCCACCCGGAGCAACGCAGAAGTCAGCGGCCAGCTAACCCAACGCATAGGCACCTTTCTTCAAGCAAGAACTTGCGCGTTTCTCGAACGACCAACGCTTCGTCTACGATGAACACGTAGTGGTTAGTGTCATGCAGTTCGATGACTCGCGAGTTCTTCACGCCTGAGCGAAAGCGCTGGATCGCGCCTTCTATCCAGTTCGCGAGCGACTCGATGTTGCGATTGAATTCCTCTTGCCTGGCAGGATCCAGATACCAGTAGTAGGGCAAACGGTAGTGAGGAGGAGTAAGAAATAAGAAGGGTATGAAGGCCAATCACAGAGTCGGAAAGTGATCGAAATCGAGGTAAGGTGTCAGAATGAGCACCCGCGAACCCCTCGTCCGCAACATCTCCGACACCGCCCTCCTCGCGGCCATTTACCGCGCCCGCGAAACGGAACGGTCCGATGCCGTTTTCCGCGATCCCTTCGCGCGGCGCCTCGCGGGCGAGCGCGGCGACCAGATCGCGAAATCCATGCCTTTCAGCGAGCGCGCAACGTGGGCCTGGATCACGCGCACTTACGCATACGACGAATTCATCAAGCAGCAGGTCAGCGAGGGCGTTGATAGGGTCGTCAACCTGGCTGCCGGCCTCGACGCGCGTCCGTATCGAATGAATTTGCCAGCATCCCTTCATTGGATCGAAGTCGACCTGCCGGGAATCCTCGATTACAAAGAGGAGATTCTTCGTGGCGAGAAGCCGGCCTGCACTCTCGATCGCGCCCGCCTCGATTTGTCCGATATCGCTGCGCGCCGCCAGCTTTTCGCCGCGCTCGGTGGTACCGCGAAGAACGTCCTCATCATCACGGAAGGATTGCTGATTTACTTCTCGCGCGACGAGGTCGCGTCTCTAGCGCAGGACCTCGCGGCCGTGCCCACCTTCCATCACTGGATCATCGATATTGCGTCGCCTGGCTTGCTGAAGATGCTTCAGAAGGGCATGGGCGAGCAAATCAGCGAAGGCAAGGCGGAGTTCAAGTTTGCGCCGGAGGAGGGTCCCAGGTTCTTCACGGAGCATGGATGGGACGTGGTTGACGTTCGCTCAACGTTAAAGACTGCCGCGCGACTGAAGCGCCTCACTCTTTGGATGCGCCTTCTCTCTTTCTTGCCCGATTCGCAGGGCAAGCAAGGCTCCCGCCCGTGGTCCGGCATCTGCCTGCTCCGCAATCGATCCGCTGCGCAGACCAGCGCCTAGCGACGCGGCTCGCGTAGAACTTCTGCGCCGCGCAACGATTCTTCTGCCAGTTCTCGATTCGCTTTGTAATACCATTGCGACCGCTTCTTTGTTCAAAACATACGGTTAATTTGATCTCCAAATCGATTTTATAGGATAGATCGGGGAAGTTCGCGATGGCGAGGGCGCCATCGCCAGGTGCCCGCGGCGACCGCTCCACAGACTTACTTCTTCGAGTTCTTCGGCGGCAGTTCGACCGCTTCAAAGAGGAATCTCAAGCCGGCGGAACTCCGCGGGCGACATCGACTCGATGGCAGATCGCACCTGCGCGGCAGCGGCTTGAATTGCACGGAGTTTGTTCGTCGAGAGTTGACGGATCGCAATCCGGCGACCGCGAAGGTTCTGTTGATACGCCAGGCCCTGATCGGAGGTTATGAACAAATCAAACTGCGCCTCGGCCAGCGCGAGTAATTGGCTATTCTTTTTGCTCTTCCAACCCATCTGCTGCGCGCTGTAGCATTCGTGACCGACAAGCAATTTGCGCAACGGCAATGGGACGCACTCGTCGAGCAAAATCTTCACGCCGGCTGGAGCAGCGCTGCCTTCGATTCCTCCAACACGCGCTGCGCCATCTCACGGCTAACGCTTGGGAAGCACTCGAGAAACTCATCGAGCGAATAGTTGTCCTCCAAGTAATCGAATAGCGTTTTCACCGGAACCCTAGTGCCAGCAAAAACAGGAGTGCCCCCGAGAATCTCCGGGTCAACTGTAACTAGCGACTGATCAGCCATAGCTTAAGTCTAGATCAGTTAGGCCTTCACGTAAACTTCTGGAGCTGCCGCGACTTCCCAGCCGTGCTTCTGGAAGGCGCGCACGACTTCACGCCCACTCATGCGTGGCAGCTGCGGCATCAGACGCTGACTTCAATCTGCTGAGTCTCGATTGTCAGGGGCATGCCGCGCTCGGCACGGACTTCAAGGCAAAGCGCAATCGCTTCTTTGATGTTAGCGAGTGCTTCCTCACGCGTTTTACCTTGACTGACGCAGCCGGGAATCGAGGGGCATTCGGCGATCCACATCCCGTCCTCATCGCGATCCAACACTGTGGCGAATTTCATCAGCTTGGATCTTACCAGCATCACGCGTTCCCGTAAACATCGTGACTTTATTTCCTTGAATTATTCGGCGGCAGATCAAAGCAATTGCAGGTAGCTGATACCGGAATGCGGAAATCGCAGCCGACACGACCGCCGCTACTGCTGAGCGCCTCGACGTAGCGAGGCGGCTACACCAACGGAGCTTGCGGTTTCTTCGACTTTGTAAACGATCAAACGCAATAGCGGACTCATGCACTGGCTAATGTACAGGGTCAAGATACGGCGTGCCTGGGTCACTCACATTAAAGATTACCAGCCGCAATGGATCGGTGCTGCTGCGGTTGTAACCCGTCATTTTCACGTGCGACGGCATTACTATTGCCTGACCGGCTTTCACCGTGACTGGCTCGCGTCCCTCCATTTCCAATGTGAACGCGCCTTCCAAGACGTAAACTGTGACCGGGAAACGGTGTGTGTGGAACATCGTCCTATCGCCCGGTTTGAAGTTCGCCGTGAGAACCCGCACCTCCTGCTTCTCGCCCTTGGGCATCCCATTGATGATTTCGGTCAAGAGTAACTGGGGCTTTATCACACCCTGTTCTTGCGCCATCGCGACCAAACTAATGAGCAGAACCGCGAACCCGAAATAGAAGCTTCTCCATTTATTCATATATATTTTTCCTTCTACTTTCTTCGACCTTGTAAACGATCATGCCGCGCGCCTGATAATTTGCGAGTGCCTTCGGATGATCGCGATTGCACGTATGCACCCACACGCGCTTAGGCGACATTCTCCAGCCTTCTTCGATGGCGCTGGTCAGCAACGCGCCGCCTAAACCACGGCCGACAAATTCCGGCAACAAACCGAAGTAGGCGATCTCGACCCCGCCTTCGTCATCTTGACGCAATTCGTAATAGCCTGCGAGCACGTTGTCGTAGTACGCGCCGAACGTCCGCAGTTCCAGCGCGGCTGCGTATTCTTTCCATTGCTCATCGGTCCACGGTCGTTTGTCGATCCAGTGCCACTGCTCACCCACCGCGAAATACAGATCGCGATTGAAACGCCAGTTGGGTTCTTTCTGTTCGCGAACTTGAACCCGCACATCAGCACACCGCTTCGGTCGCAGCTGCTCCGGCGACCGCATTTCAAGATAGGTTGTGACGAGCGGTGATCGTTCTTCAGTGGCCATGAAGCTTTGTCAGAAAATTTCAGCGGTAAACTTCTCTTCGATGTCTAATTCGGTAAACTCGAACGAGCCGCTCGGCATCGCCAATTTCATAGACCACGCGGTAATCGCCGACGCGAATGCGCCAGTCGTTCTTTGTTCCAGCGAGTTTCCGGCAGCCAGCGGGACGTGGATCGTTTGCGAGAGAGCGCATCGCACGAGCAACTCGCAACCGAATATCGAGCGGGAGTCTTCTTAAGTCTCTCTCACCACGCCGTTCGACTGCGACGCGATACATCGCCTAGCGCTTTGGCATGTCGGCAAGCACGTCTTCCAGCGGCCGAAAGTGAAGCTTTTTGCGTCGGGCGCGCTTTAGCCATGCTACGTCTTCGGCGTCCTCGAGCCGCTCCAGCATCTCTTGATATTCCTTGATTGGCAGAATCACAGACACGGGTTTGCCGTTCCTCGTCACAATTTCTGGTTCAGCGTTTGCTTTCATTGTCGATCTTCAAACTGTTAGCATGAGAAGTTCGTTTCGGCGACCCGCCTTCGCAATGCTTCGACGTGACAAGGGGCGCCGAAACTAGATCGCCGCGGCGACCGCTCCCCAGACTTCTACCGCGGTAACTCTGGCTTGATCTCGGAAAAGCCAGCCTGTTTCAGTTGCTGATTCAACGCCGGAAGATCGGAGTCGAGTAATTTGCGCCACGCTTGCATTAACGGCCCAACTTTTTTCTGAACATCCGCGATCGTAGCTTTGACCGCCGCGGTCGGCGCGGCATCGGCGCCCTGGATTTCGTTGAACAATCTCTCGGTCGATTCGAGCGCGAACAGCGACGGCGGCGCGCCTGGACGAGGGTGCGGCGGCCCGAACTGAGTCAGCGTGTGCACAAACGCCTCCAGTTTTTCCGTTACGTCAGGTCGTTCCGCTGCCCGGGCTTTGAGTTTCGTTAGCTGCTCGTTGATCTCGTCAAACTTTTTCCCAACGGGCCCAAGTGTCAGCCGCAGTTGATACAACTGCCACGATAGATCGAATTGCTCCTGAAGATCGGCGGCTGAACTTTTTACGCGAGGATCCATTTGGACTGTCAGCGGCTGACTGAAACTTTTGCCGTCAACCGTTAGTACCATCGTGTAATTGCCCGGCGCGATCCACGGCGAAGTGGGCGTTGGCGCTGTGTTTCGGTACGTTGCCGATATCGGGAACTCCGGCTGCACATTCGGCACCGGTGCGTAGTGCATGTCCCACTGGAAACGGTGCATGCCGGCCTTAGTAGAAAGCAATTGCGGCGGGCGAATCCAGTAAGCCGGAATCTTCAAGCGCTTCAGGTCGGGCTTCACCGGCGCATCCGCACTCGAATATTTCCTGACCGACGCACCTTTGTTATCTTTGATCTCAATGGTTACCGGACCGACGGCGTCTTTCGCCAAAAAATAATCAATCATTGCGCCGTCGGGCGGATTCTCGCCAGTCGGTTCATCCGGCGGCAATGGCGTATCGGTATTTACATTCCCGCGGACGCGCAAAGCTGTCTGCGGTTTGAAAAGCAGAGTTTGTTGCTGATTAAGCGCTGTAGCCGCTTCGCTGTGCGAAGCGTCGCCGCCTGCGGGCCGACGGCTACACTGGCGCAGCGGCGTGATGTTGTCGAGGACCCAGAATCCGCGTCCGTGCGTCGCCACGACGAGATCGTCATTCTTAATGATGAGATCGCGCACCGAGGTCGCCGGCAAATTCAACCGCAATGATTCCCACTTCGCGCCCTCGTCAAAGGAGACATAAACGCCTTTTTCGGTTCCGGCGAATAGCAGGCCTTTGCGCTCGGGATCTTCGCGGACTGCGTTCACCGTTTGGCCAGCCGGGATTCCATTCACAATTTCTGGCCATGTTTTGCCGCTGTCGCGCGTTCGGAAGATGTGCGGCCGCAAATCGTCGAGTCGCAACGTGTTCACTACGGCGTAAGCGGTGTTCGCATCGAAATGTCCCGATTCAATCAGCGAAATTTTCTGCCAAGCCGAGATGCTCGGCGGCGTCACGTTGTTCCAAATTTTACCGCCGTCGGTGGTCAGATGAATCAGACCATCATCGGTTCCGCACCAGATGCGGTTCGCATCGAGTGGCGATGGCGCGACCGTGTAAATGACGCCGCGGCGATGCGCCTGCTTCATCGCATCGGCTTTGTATTTTCCAATGCTCGCCGGCAAGTCGTACTGTGGCCGCGATAAATCCGGGCTGATCTTTTCCCAGTGATCGCCGCGGTCGCGCGTTTTCCAGAGCGTGTTTCCGGCGAAGAAAAGCAGATGCGGATCGATAGGTGAAAAGACAACCGGCTCGGTTCGCAACATCCGGAAATCTTCTGTTGGCACCGGCACCGGCAAGATTGCCTGGGCCTGACCGGTTCGTCGATCGAATCGCGTCAGTTTGCCGCCGATGATGATGTTCGGATCGAGTGGATCGGCGACGACATAACCGTATTCCTCCGCCGCGACGGACTGCCAGTCGCGAAACGTGATCTCGCCGTCGTTGCCTCGACTTGTGATTCCGACAGAGCCGCTCTCTTGCTGACCACTGTAAAGCCGATACGGAAACGCGTTGTCCGCGCTGACATGATACAACTGCGCGGTGGATTGATTATACCATGAGCTCCAGGTCGCTCCGCCGTCCACCGTGACAATCGCGCCCTGGTCCGAGCCGAGAAGAATGACGTCCGGATTGTTCGGACTAATCCAAATGTTTTGATAATCGTCGCCGCCGGGCGCACCGCGCCACCCGTCCCAGCTCTTGCCGCCATCGGTCGATTTCCAACAGACCACACTAGCCGAGTAAACGATCTGCGGATTTTTCGGATCGAACCGTACCACCGGCAGATCGCCACCGCCGATGCCGAGGCCCGGCCGCGGATCGTCGGTTGTCCCGCTCCACTTTTCGCCGCCGTCGTCGGAGCGATAAAGTTTCGCAATCGTTTTTGTTCGCACAGCGGCGAAGAGAGATTTCGGCGAGCTCGGCGCAATTGCGATATTCGCTTGCACGATATTGTTCGGCAGTCCTTTCGTTAACTGCCGCCACGTTTTCCCGCCATCGACCGATTTGAAAATGCCACCGTTCTCTCCATTGAAGATGCCGTTTTCCCACGGACCTTCCCGCGATTCCCACAGCGCCGCGTAAACGATCGCGGGATCGCTTGGATCGATCTGCACGTCGCTGGCGCCAACGTTTTCATCGCGGTAAAGCACCTTTTCGAATGTTTTACCGCCATCGACAGATCGGAACACACCACGCTCCTCGTTAGCCCCGTACGGATGTCCGGCCACAGCCACGAAAAGTCGGTCGGCATTTTTGGGATCGATAGCCAGTTGCGCGATCTGCTGGCCGCCGCGCAATCCCAAATGCGTCCACGTCTTCCCAGCATCGACCGATTTGTAGATTCCATCGCCGACCGAAAGATCCGGCCGATGCAATCCTTCACCGCTGCCGACGTAAACGACGTTCGGATTTGCAGGCGCAACCGAGATCGCGCCGACCGACGCCGTCGGTTGATCGTCAAAAATCGGCTGCCACGTCCGGCCGTAGTCGGTGGACTTAAAAACGCCGCCGTTCACCGGCGCCATGTAAAAGACATTCGGCTGCGAAGGAACACCTGCGATCGCGCGAGTGCGCCCGCCGCGATGCGGTCCGATGTTCCGCCAGTGCAGAATGGAATCAAAATCTCCCGCCCACGCGGTCGCACAAACGACTACGAGCGCGACCGCGATCGCGATTTTATTGAGATGCAGTCCCATTGAGCGTTGATCGTTGGACATTGAGCGTTGGGCGTTTCCTGCTTATTTCGCGAACGCTTCTTTATTCACGACGTACGGCATTTTAGTCGGATCGCCGCCGTAGTTTTTCTCAAGAACGTCGATGAGACCTTGCACGCAGCGGCCGGCCATGCCTTTGTCGGGATCGACATCGAGCCGCGTAATCCGCGAGCCGCTGGCGAAATGATGAAAGACGCGGCAGCGATCCGCAATCTCGGGATCGAGCAGCGGCGAATCGGGCGGTAGCGGTTCCTTTTCAAAGACGTCGAGCGCGGCGCCGGCGATGGTTTTTTCTTTCAGCGCTCTCGCGAGTGCTTTCTCGTCCACGACCGGGCCACGTGAACTATTGACCAAATACGCGGTCGGTTTCATCAGCTTTAAGGTGTTTTCGTTGATGAGGTGATAGGTCGGTTTGTCGGTCTCGCCCTCGCGCAGCAGCGGTACGTGAATCGCCACATAATCGGCGCCGCGCAATGCTTCTTCGAACTCCACATATTTGATCCAAGTGTTCTCGTTCTGAATGCCGCGCGCGTGGATTATGTGACGGTTCAC
>Ga0137373_10006218_pt1 | contig 12792 bp, 14 predicted proteins | sample SagtaG_5_FD_104912 | JGI IMG/M metagenome (GOLD analysis project Ga0137373, IMG submission 104912) | Vadose zone soil microbial communities from Sagehorn Ranch, Mendocino, California, USA - Sage1_R_80_16 metaG | ecosystem: Environmental > Terrestrial > Soil > Vadose zone | place: USA...
GAGCCTACTGCCGGGCGTGGTACAAGGGCGGAGCGATGACGGAGCAGTCGCATCGTGAGGAGATGAACGCGGTCATCCGCGCCCAGCGGGAGCGCCAGGCCGCCCAGCAGGATCGCGCTCTGCCGGTGGTAGGGCCTTGAGGTGCGCGCCATGGTCTCCACGAGGGCGGCCAGGCACAGCCACGTCGCCGCGTTGAAGTAGACGAAGTGGACCCAGAACAGCGGCCCGTACCGCACGATCGGCGCGCCGCCGGGCGCCGCCGGCGGCAGGCAGGTCTGGAACAGGGCGCGGGTCGCGGGGATGGTCAGCGCCCCAAGGACCACTAGCGGCTCCACCGCCAGCAACCCGAGCAGGGTCCGGCTCGGTCGGCGCAGGCGCCCGGCGTACTGGAGCACGAAGATGATCGCGGCCGGGGCCAGCACGACCAGGCCGACGTACTTGAGGTTGGAGAAGACGCGCTTGGTCGCCAGGTCGCTGGCGGCGAGCGCGCCGGCGCTCGCGAGGCCCCACTGGGCGAGGGCTGCCAGCACCACCACCAGCGAGGTGGCCGCCGGGCTCCTGCGATGGCGCCAGACGTAGATGGCGCAGGTGGTCAGGTACATTGCCCCGGCGAGCAGCAGCAGGCTGATGCCCGACCAGCGCAAGCTCATCCCCCCTACGCCCCCCTTGTACGCCCCCCTTGAAGGGCCGAGCCCTCCCAATCTGCGGACCTAGCGTAGCTAGCTACTTTCCGCTGTTGCGGACAGCGAAGTCAACCGGGGGGGCTCCGGCGTGGGACCACGCATCACCAGGCCGCGACTCATCTCCAAGGCGGTCCAACCGTGAACAGCCGCCGGTGAACCTCCCTGGTTGCGGAAAAGGCGAAAGAAGCTGAATAAGCCGTCTGACCTGCGGAAACGTCCTGCGGAAGAAGTGCGGAAAAAGGTACCCCGGGGGGCTCGGGGGTGCTCTGCTCGGGGTCGCGCCGCGGGGGCGCCGGCTGCAGTTTGACGGAGGTCTACCCTGGCACTCGCCGTCGTCGCGGTCGCTCAGTCTCACCCGGGATCGAGATGCCGGCTTCCCGGAGGCGGCGCTCGGTCTCGTCGCTGCGCTCCCGCATCCGCTCGAGCTCGGCTTCGAGCGCCGCGATGCGCCCCTCCAGCTCCAGCAGACGCCCCGCGCCCCGGTCCTCGCGCCGACGGCTGCCTTTGGTGGCCGGTCGGTCCTCGTAGCGGCCGACGCGCCGGAACAGCTCCTCCGGGTCGACGCCGAGGGCACGCGCCAGCGAGATTAGCGTCTCGTCCTTGGGGTTGGGCACCAGCCAGGGGCCGTCGTCGTTGCGGCGGAATCCGCCGCGCTCCAGGGAGGCCAGCGACTGAATGCCCATGCCGGCCGCCGCGGCGACGTTGGTCTGTGTGCGGGCCTGGTCGACGCGCAGGTCTCGCAGCCACGTCCCGAACTGCTTCCAGCGCTGACGTTCCAGGTCGTCACGCTGCTCTTGGCTGCTCATCATCAACCTCCCTCGCACAGTCGATAACTGGTGGTCGGTGGCGAGTATGTCACATGCGGCACCGGCGGCACCATGGCAGGGAGGGAGCCTGCGCGGAAAGTGCGCGCTGATTCGCCGCTGGAACACCCAGGTTGCCGACACCGGGCGGCCGAGCCGGTCGTGCCGACCGTGCTCGTCCAGTGGCTGCGCTCGACGAGCAACGCGGCCTCCGAGGGCGGCTGCCACATCGGCGACCGCCGGTACCAGGGTCGGGCCGGCGAGCGGGTCGAGATACCCGCAGCCGATGCGCAGGTGCTCATGGCGGCCAGGTTCGTGGTGCCCGCCACCCACCAGACGGCCGCCCGCACCACGTAGCCCACGCCGCACGGCAAGTTCGCCCGGTGACCTGGAGGATCAGCGCTTCCTGCGAGCCTGCCGGGCCTGCTGTCGGCGTTGTTCTCGGTTGAGGGCGGGTAGGCCCCTTGGAGCAGGCAGGGCTGGTTGTGCGGGTGGAGTTGGCCCAGGGCTCTGTGGCTGCTGCGGCGCTACTACCACCTGCTGGTGCGAGAGGATCACTGCACGACCATGGTGGTTCTCGATGATCTTTGCCGCACCGGTTCCGATGAAGGTGTGGCGAGTCGCATGGTAGGCGCTCAGCATGGCGTCCTGGAGCTCGCCGTCGGCCTCAAGGTCCGTGATCTGGAGGCCGAGCCCACGTGCATCCTCGCGGCTTACGCGGCGACCGTGGGACTTGAACGTACCGAAGTCGGCGAACCAAGCTGCGGCGGTCTTGGCTTTGGCGAGGGCGTCGCCGTCGTTCTTGAACATGTAGCGCTCGAGCCAGCGAGCCACAAAGCTCTCACCGAGTTCGCGCTGGTGTGTGCACTGCGCGATCAACCCAGGTGCGTATGAGCGAAGAATCGGGAGCCAAGCGCCAATGTTCTTCGGATCGGCGCACTCCTGCTTAGCCAGCTCGAACTGGTCCAGGATGGCCTAACCTGGAGCGGACCGAGGCCCTTCGGGGGTCGAGAGTGTGAACTGTGGGTCGATTGGACCGAGTTGGGAGTGTGCTCCCATGACGATTTCGTCAGCGCTCAAGGCGATCATCGTCGCGGCCGACATGGCCGCAACCGGCACGACAACGCGAATGTGATCGAACCGAGTGCGCAAGTACTCAACAATCGACTCGGCGGCCTCGGCGGAACCCCCGGGACTGTGGAGGAACAGGTCGACCTCGCGCTCCTTGATGTTGGAAACCGCCTCCATGAAGCCCTGAACGTCTCCGAGGTGGACGCTCAACGACTGTGGAGAGTCGAAGTTGGGACGAGGCTCAAGCCAGGCCGTGGCGTAGATAATCACTGCTCGGCCCGTCCGGTCAGCCAGCGCCTTCAAATACCGACGCCGGAGAACGTCCCACTCGGATATACCCTCGGGGAACGGGACCTGCTGCCGGATCTTGGCGAGCTCGTTGAGCTGCTCTCCCCACGTGGACACTAGTCCGTCGATGCCTCCTCGGTGCTGTGTGCCGCAGTCGAAGTTGTGGTTGTCGTCCCGGTCATGTACTGGGTGTCGGGCAGTGTGCTGGCGACGGCCGCGAAGTAGCTCCGCTCGATGGGGCCGTAGACCTCCAGAAGGGCCCCCACCCCGGGCTCGCCCTGGTCGATAATGCGCTGGACGTCCTCGTCATTGACCATTTACTGCTCCCTCCCACGGGGCGTCAGCATACAGCCCGGCGATTCATACAACCATGGGGCCATCTGCCACGTGCAGGGCGGCGCTACGCTGGAATAATGCTTCCCCAGCTCCCCGTTTAGCACCGGACGCTGCCCCGCTACGTGCGCGAGGACGAGTCTGAGGAGCGTACCCCCGCCGAGTCGTGCGACCGCTGGTCTCCCCGCTCGTCCACCTGGAGCCCCGCTTCGATCGTGTCGAGCCGCTCAAGGATGCGGTCCAGCCGGCTGGCCAGGTCGCCCTGTTCGTGCTCGGTCTTTTGCTCCACGAAGTACGCGGCGATCGAGGCGGTGATCACCCCGAACAAGGCGATGCCCGACACCATCAGCACCACCGCCACCCCCCGACCGGCCGGCGACATGGGGAACCGGTCGCCGTAGCCCACCGTGGTGATGGTGGTCACCGCCCACCACAGGGCGTCCGGGTAGCTGTGGATGTTGCCGTTGGGCGTGTCCCGCTCGAAGCTCAGCACCAGCGCGGCGGCGATCAGGTTCAAGGCCAGGGCGATCAGCAGCACCCAGCTCAACCCCCGCCGGCGCAGGACTCCGCGGACCTCGGCGAGGCCCTCGACGGCGAAGGCGACCAGCCGGGCCAGGCGTAGCAGCCGCAGCAGGCGCGTCGCCCGCAGCAGCCGCAGGGCGGAGCATGGGCACGACCACGATCACCAGGTCGGAGATGTTGGCCTTGACGAACCGCCACCGGTCCGGCGCCAGGCACAGCTTGACCACGTACTCGACAGTGAAGGCGGCCCAGATGAGGTAGTCGATGGCCACCAACGCGCGGTCCGCGCCCGGCGACAGGTCCATGATCAGCGGCACGACGATCAGCGGGATCATCGCCAACGCGAGGATCATCATCGGGCCGTCCACGGCGCGGGAGAACCGCTCGAACGCTGCCCCTCGATCCCTGCTCACGCGTTCCCTCTGGTTGTCCGGACGGGTCATCGTCGGTGCCGCGCTCTGCCCGCAAGGCAGTCCCATAGGCCCATCTTGTGTGCTCCTTCGGGAAGCATGCCTCATGAGGGTAGTTGATGGTGATTCTCACCCACCGCAACATCTACGACGATCCTGTCAGTTGCGTACCCTCGCCTACGATCCTGGCAGGCGCCACCGCGCAGCTACTGACGGTGCGAGCGCTCGCCCTCGCTTGGGGCGCTACGCCGTTCGGCGTAGCGTAACTGCGCCGACCGTCACTTGACGAAGTGTCAAGTGGGTGCAAACAATGGCCGCGCCGTGGCTAGTAGTTAGCCTCTCTGGTCGGGGGATCCTGCCCCGGTCCTGAGATTACAAAGAAGGCCGCTTCGGTGGTTCACACCGAGCGGCCTTCTTTGCTGCTGGGAGGGCCGGGAGGGACTCGAACCCTCGGTCCTAGCTTTGCCGTGGCTAGTCCATTGCCTCTCTGGCACCGGCCCACCCTTGGGGCCAGCAGAGCACCCCAAGCATGGAAAACCCACCACTGAGGGTGGGCTCATCGCCGGCGCTTCATGGTAGGTTCCACCAAAAGCGGGCGGGGGGTGAGTCAGCACCCTCTCGCTCCGGGGCCCCGGGTCATCGGGGCCCCGTTTGGTTGGGCAGGAGCATAGCCGGATCGTCTGCACACAAGCAATGCTCTACCCCAACATGTGGGTACTCGCTTGGGCACCGAAGCACTACATGTTGTGCTATCGCGGCAGAGTCGCTTACAACCGCCCCCGCCTATTGTGGCTTAGCCTTTTTGTCCCAGGTACCAGTATGGCGAGCCATCGTGTCGCCCGGCCGCTTGCTCGCCGGCAGGTGTCGCCGAGCGCATACTGACGGCCGCCTCCCCGCGGCGCTCGGGCGCCGCCACCCGTCGAATCACAGGAGCCAAAGCACCATGCTCGACCAGGATTCCCCCCTTCATCGCCTGCCCGCAGGTCTTCGCCGCCGACAGAAGCTGATGCTCGACGGCATCGGGATCTCCATCGACATGGCCACGATGTCGTACGCGCGCCTTCAGGCATCCTTGCTGGCGTGGACACAAGGCGTGGTCCAGGGACAACCACAGCCCACGGCCGGGGCCGCCCTGATCATGATGGACGCCTGGATGATCATCGACGCCGTCAACCGCCTCCGTGCTCTGGTTGCGGCGACCCGCGGGCTGAAGCGGGGCCCTGCGGTTGTCTCCTTCAACAGGAGCGTCGAGGGCGTCGAGACCTTGCGGAACGCCGTGCAGCACCTGATCGGAGAGGTCGAGGAGCTGGAGAAGAACGGCCATCCCCTCTGGGGAAGCCTGTCCTGGAACTACTTGGAATCACCCGCTACCGGCACGGGGAGCATCCTCCTGCTGGTGCCGGGCACGGTGGCGGTCACCGAGGGCTTGCCGATGGTGAATCCCCTTGGCAGGGAGGTCGAGATCCCGATCGGGCTCATCACACTGACGGCCGCGGAGGTAACCGTGTGCCTCAGCGACGTGCTCCAGGCGGTCGAGCGCTTCGCTGAGCGCCTGGAGCACGTCGCGGCAACCGCGTTCGCGGCCCTGCCAGCGGATGCGGCGGACCAATTCGTCACGCTGGACCTTCCTTTCAGCTCGGGTTCGCCACCCGCCGCCCCCACGGGGACGTGAACGAGCCCGCCTCGATGATGGGGCGGGGTCGCTGCCGTCCGGCTGGCCGCTACGGCCGGCCCTTGCTCTGCTGCCGCGCTCGCGGTCGCGCTCCTCCAGCGGCGCAGCGGCGATGACCCGTACTGCGGTACTGAGCTGGAATCGCGAGCTTCCACCTTGGGTACAAGAGGGTTGCAGTCGGCAGTCCTCGGAAAGGCGGGAGCCGAATGCGAGCCCGCCGTCGACCCGGCTCGCGCCCCGCCGACGTGGCTGCAACGTGGCAGATCACACAGGGGGAACCATGCCGCAGACCGAACAGGAGCACCTCGCCGACCTGGAGGCCAGGAGCACCTTTCAGCACCAGACCCTACAAACGATCAGGGTAATCGCTGAGCGGGCGCCGCCCGAGGAGGCGCGGCGGGCGCTGCGCGCGATCGGTGCGCTCGCAAAGGAGGCTCTCGCCAAGGCCAAGCCGGAGGACCACGAGCACCGCGCGAGCGGGTAGGCTGCGCCCGCTCAGGCCCCTACGTCCACGCACCACGCCAGTAGCTCGAGGTTCGACCGCGGCTGGAGCGAGGTCGGCCGCAACCCGTCTTGAGCGTGCGGCGTCTATCCGCCCATGAGAAGGACACGGCTGCGTTCGCCGCTCTTTCCAAGGGCGAGTACGTCGGCGCGCTCGCGGAAGAGAACGCGGAGTCCCGAGAGCGTCAGCCGTCGCGCCACCAAAAGCGCCTCAGCGGCCTCCTCTGGAGGCACCACTCGGTTGCCATGAACGACATCGCTCCGCAGTCCGTAGACCTTGGCCGCCTTGGCCCTGATCTCCTCGCGCTGTTCAGCTGTGGATCCCAGCAGCCACCCGAGCGCAGCTGATACCCGAAGTGTTGATTCGCCCTGGCCCGAGCCGAACAAATTCTCCCAGGCGATGACTAGGTCGACCAGCGCGTCGACCTGGTCAACTCGCGATGCCGAAGCAGAAATGGTTCGTCGGATCGCGACGTTGCAGCTGGAACGACGATGGGTATGAACCGCCTTCGTCCACGCGGCGAGCTCTTCAGCGGCGGCCGCAGTCATCCGGCGAGGCGCGATCGACGGCCCGGTCCGTGGATCGCGCCACGACTGGAGAGGCCCCCACGACAGCGGGTCCAACACCATCCGCCAAGTCGGCGCCAGTGTCAGCATCGCCTCGGCATCCCCGACTAGGAGGGACGCGAGCCGGATGCTGTCGAGGTTTGCTTCAAGCCGCTCGTAGCTGCGCAGATCGGTGGGCCAGGCAGACAAGCCGTCGACCTTCGGCGGTTCGACCTTCAGGCGGTACTCCACCGTGGTCTCGAGCACCATGTCGCCCGCATAGGACGCCGTGACGCTGTCGCCCTCTCCGTATGTGTGCGAGACCTGCCCTTCAAGTGACGACGGTGCCAGCTCGCGCTCGTGGTCGCGGACGGAACGGAGGACCCCGAAGGGCAACTCAATCTCGTCGACCCCATCCAGGACGATGCCGGTGAAGGCCACCAGCGCCTTCACCTCGCAGGGCTCGCCGTGGGTCGCGCGGCGCAACAGATTCAGCAGGGAGACAAGGGTTCCAGCAAGCGCATCTCGGCCGCAGTCATCATTCAGCCGTCCAAGCCACCACGCGTTTGTCAGGAGCAATTCGGGTAGCGACCAGAGCTGAAGCCCTCCGCCCGAGCCCGTGCTCCGGTAGACCATGCTGGTCCACCCCCCGCTTTCGGACTCATCCACGAACAGCCGAGAGAGGTCGGCGTCCGCCAAGGCCGCTTCCTCGAAGGCCTTCCGGTGGGGGCTGCTCCAGACCGCTCCAGCCAGGTGGAGTTGGAAGAGCGTCCGCTCGATAGGTATCAACATGAGCGGAAACGCGTCGCGGAGGAGGAGAGCGAGAGGCCCAGCGACGGGGTCGTCTGGAATGGCGAGATCAATCTGGCCGCCTGCCTGGAGGCGAAGCGCGTTCGCGATGCTGGTCCCAGCAGACTCAACTTTACCGACTGCGGTTAGAGCCGTCCGTGACGTCCGCCCTGCTTGCGTTCAGGGACATCCCGTGATCATTTACTCGACCAGTTCGGGATGTCCGGTGTGTCAGCCAGCGACACTGGGGAGGAGCGGCGACGTGGGTCGCAAGGTCGTGATCGGAGACCTGAGGGTCCAAGAACTCAAGCGCAAGGACGGCCGGCTGTCGTGGACGATCGTCTGGCCGGAGGGAGGGGTGCACCAGGAGGCGGATCGGTTCCTCCGCAGGCACGAGGGATCGGGCACGCAGCGAACCTACGCCCACCTGCTGGTGGACCACCTGCGCTGGCTAGAACGAGAATGCCTGGCGCTGGCCACGGTGACGCTGCGTGACCTCGAGTGCTATATGGGCCTGCTCGGCGCCGAGGTCCGCAAGCCGCTCGGGGAGCCGTGGCGGGTCGGCAAGCGGCCCTACGGCACCGCCGCGCTGGCCACGGCAGCGGCGTGCCTGAAGGGCTTCTACCGGCACCAGGCAGCGCTGGGCATCAACGGTGCGCTCGGCAAGGCGCTGGACCAGTCGCGCCTGCCGACCCGAACCGACCGCCGGCGGGCGTTCCTCGGGCATACGATCACTAGCATGCCGGCCAACCCCCTGGCCCCGCAGCGGGGCCGCCGCCGGCATCCCAAGATGCTCCCCGATGGAGCACGCCAGCGGCTGCTCGAGGTGGTCCGTACCGCCCGTGACCGCCTGGTGGTGACCTGGCTGGCGGACGGTGGCTTTCGGATCGGGGAGCTGTGCGGCCTGCACCTGGCAGACCTGCACCTGCGCGACAACGCCGTGTGTGGGGAATGCCGGTCGCCACACGTGCACGTCTGTCACCGGCCGGACAACCCGAACCAGGCGAGAGCGAAGACCAAGCATCAGTGGTCGGTCGACGAGGATGGGACGGTGCGGGGCGGGCTGATCAAGCGGGTCAGCCCGGCGATGGTGCACACCTACTTCGACTACCTCACTGGCGAGTACCCGCGCGGTCACGCCCGCCACGGGATGCTGCTGGTCCAGCTGCATGGCGATGGCTACGGGCGGCCGTGGACCCCAACCGCCGCCCGCCGGATGCTTGCCCGGGCGGGCAGCCGAGCAGGCCTGGGTAAGACCCGGCCGCATGCGTTCCGCCACGGCTTCGCCACGGCCGTGCTCGATGCCTCCGACGGCAACCTGGTCATCGCTCGGGACGCCGGCGGGTGGGCGTCCACCACGGTGGTCGACGAGATCTACGCCCACGTCGATGTCCACGACCCGGTCTTCGACGCCGCACTGCGCCAGGTGTGGAGCGGGCAGGACGCGTCGGTGTGAGCGCGACCTCCCCGCTGCCCCTCTACAAGCACCAGCCCGACCGGACGACCCGCGACCGGCTGGAGCTGCTGATCACCCTGATCAACGGGCCCACCTTCGACCCGCTGTTCCGGGCGAACGTGATCCGGATCCCGCCGCAGCACCCGGTCTACAGGTGGGAATGCCTGGTGCATGACTGCGAACGTCCCCGGAAATCGCACGTCGACCTGTGCGATACGCACGCTCGGCAATGGCGCGATGCCCGCGACGGCGGGATGAGCAAAGCCGAGTTCGTCCGCACGGCTGAACTGCTCGGGCCTCCCCGCCTGCGTCGCCAGGAAGTCTCATGCCGGATATGTCCTGACCGGCCCGCGGACAACGCCGACCTGCGCCTGTGCATGCGCCACTACGGCCGCTGGCATCGCTACCAGACGGCCCAGGGGCCTGCCGCTGACCTCGACGCATGGTCGGCTGATGAAATACCGTGCGAGGGCTTCGGTCAGTGCCAGGTTCCGGTGTGTCCCGACCGCGCGGATTCACCGCTGGGTCTGTGCGTCAGGCACCGCGATCGCTACCAGGCGATGGGCCGTCCTGGCGGCGCGTCGCTGCCGGCACGGTGGCGTGGCCAGGAGCAACCCCGCCCGCCGATCACGGTGACATTCGAGGATGAAGCGGCGTTTCACCAGTGGTGCGCCACGACCGGACCGGCGCTGCGGCTAGGGCAGCTCAACCTACTCGGCCTGCGGCCCCTGCTTGCCGCAGAGATCAAGTGGGGGCTGTTCGCCCGCACCCAGCGGCAGCACAGCCGGTGGGACCTGGACTGGGTGCAGAACATGATCAACGTCTGCCGGCAGCGCGAGCTTGGCTCACTGATGGATCCGGATGCCGACGAACCTGTGAAGTTCACCCGCATGATCGTGCGGGAGATGCGCAACGCGCTGCGGCTGGTCTACTACACGCCCGCAGCGACCCGCGACGCCGGCTTCATCGAAACCGAGCACTTCGGGGTCCGCTTCCCGCAGCGACTCGGTCACCTCGACCTGACCGGCATCTCCCAGCGCTGGCTGCGCGATCTCCTCTGGGACCATCTGGCGGCCATGCTGCGCTCCTCCAAGCGGCCCCGCAGCCAGGGGACCGCTGACAACCTGCGCCGGGCCTGCCTCGAGCTGAGCGCCTTCCTGGAGGTCGACGCACCCGGCGGCGGCCACGATCCCACGCTGCTGCGCGAGGAGCACATGCAGCGCTTCGTCGTCGACCTTCAGCACCGGGAGCGCCATGGCCTCCCCTACCTGGCCGTGAAGCGCCACGATGGAACCCGTCCACCGTCACCTCCGTCACCTCCGTCACCCGCCGCCTGGTGTTCAACAACACCCGCCGACTGCTCCGCAACGCGGTGGAATCGGGGACCGATCAACGCCTTGGGCTGGACCGCGCGTTCATCACCGCCATGCCTCTCGTCAGCAATGATCCACACCGAGCCCGCAGCCCGTTTTCGGACGACGTCGCGCGCGCGCTCGCCGACGAGGCCAACCTCCGGCAGCTCGCCGAGACCTTTGACCCGATGGACCTGGGCATGCGGGACATCTGGGAGGCGATCATCCTCACCGGGCGGCGCTGCGGTGAGGTCCTCGGGCTCCGCCTGGACTGCATCGGCCGCTACGGCGGGCTGGCGATGCTCTGGCACGACCAGACCAAAGTCGGCCACTACGATCAGGCCATCCGCATCCCCGAACGTCTCTACGAGCTGCTTCAGCAGCGCCAGCGCACGACCCTTGCCCGCTTCGAGGGCCGCCACGGCCGCCAGCCCACCCCGGCGGAACGAGCCCGCATGGCGCTGTTCCCCTCGCGGGTTCGTAACCCCAACGGCCAGACGGCCCTGTCCTATACGTGGTTTCACCGTGGCTTCAAGCCATGGATCGACCAGCTCGACCTCGGCCGCGTGGTCCCACACCAAGCCCGTCACACCCTGGCCACCAATCTGTTGCGCCACGGCGCCACCCTGACCCACATCCGCCGGTATCTGGGGCAAGTCTCTGACCGCATGGCGGAGCACTACGTCCACATCGCCCACGCGGACCTGGAGGACGTCCTCAACCACGTCTGGGTCGCTGGGCCCGGCGCCCCCAACCCCGGCGAGCTGCTCGCCGACCCCACCACGGATGGCACGCCGATGACCCGCGAGCAGGCCATGGGCCTGGCAGTGGACCTCAGCCGCCGCAGCACCCCGGCCGAGGGCGGGTTCTGCACCTTCCAGCCGGTCGTCGACGGCGGCGCCTGCCCCTGGAACCTCGACTGCCACCACTGCGACAAGTTCGTGCTGTCGGGCGCCGACCTGCTCTACTGGCGCCGCAAACGCGAGCAGTGGGCCTCGATCGCCGAGCGCGCCCCCGACGACGCCACCGCCGACTACCTCCACCAGGTCTTCGCGCCGACCGCCCGCGCCATCGACGGGCTGGAGAAGGCCCTGGCCGGCCTCGGCCTGCTGGATGGGGCGCTGGCGCTGGACCTGCGCCGGCCGCAGGACTACTTCCACCGCCTCTGGAGCCTCTCCTTCCCAGCGGCCAAGCTCGCCGACGCCGACAGCGGCGATGAGGGCGATGAGTTGGACGGCGACGACGGCGAGCTCGGCGACGGCAGCCTCGGCGACGACAACTTCAACCAACCACAGGACGCATCCGCGTGAGCACGCGTCCCATGCCGCAGAACGCGCAGACGGCCGCAGCCATCGCCGCGCGCCGGGCACGCACCGCCGAGATGCTGCAGCGCGTCCAGAGCACCGTGCAGCGGATGCGTCGCGAGAAGACCCCGATCACCTACCAGGCGGTCGCGCGGCGCGCCGGCTTCTCGCGCACGTTCCTCTACCAGAACCCTGGCGCGCGAGCGCTCGTGGCCGAGGCCGCCGCTCAAATGACCGGTCAGCGGGTGCACCAGCAGGCCGACCAAGCCGACCAGCAGGAGGCGTCGTGGCGGGAGCGCGCGCTCAACGCCGGGGACGCCCTGAAGACAGCGCACGCGGAGATCCGCACCCAGCGGACCCGTATCGGGGAGCTCATGGGGCAGATCCGCGACCTGGAAGCGGAGTGGACCCAAGAGGCGATCCAGCGCATCACCACCGAGAACACCACCCTCAAGCAACGGGTTCGGCAACTGACCCAGGACAACCGGGCCCTGGAGGAGCGGCTGAAGGCGGCGCGCTCGAACCTGCGCTTTCAGGACCGTCGACTCGCCGACCTCGAGGCGCAACTGGCCGACCGATAATCCGTCGTTGGTGGAGGTGGCGATCCTCCCCCCTGCCGACCACTGGCTCCGGGTCGGGCGGGAGCTACTTGAGTGTGCTTACGACTTGGTGCGCGATTGAGGTTGGGGTGTGTTCGCCTGGCGGGTCCGGGTAGCCCAGCGGCCCCGACCGTCGGAGATGGTGGTGGTCTTGATCGTGTTCTGCTTGCGTCTACCGGACACAAAGGCCCACCGGCCGGGCCGGTTGGCCCTAGGCCGGCGGGCCCGGGTCTCGGTGCGCACCAAGTCGTTAGGGTGACGGGTCGTTCCAAGCCGCTGGCCGGGTCGGGGTTGGTCAGGACAGGCGTCGGCGGATCCACCAGAAGCAGAACCCTGCGAGGCTGAGGGTAACGGCGGTGTAGATCCCGGTCTCGTACCACTGGAAGGGCCAGAAGCGGCTGGAGGGCTGGTAGGTCACCTGCTGCCGGTAGCCGAGCCGCTTTATCTCGGCCAAGCATGGCGA
>Ga0137373_10006238_pt1 | contig 12766 bp, 8 predicted proteins | sample SagtaG_5_FD_104912 | JGI IMG/M metagenome (GOLD analysis project Ga0137373, IMG submission 104912) | Vadose zone soil microbial communities from Sagehorn Ranch, Mendocino, California, USA - Sage1_R_80_16 metaG | ecosystem: Environmental > Terrestrial > Soil > Vadose zone | place: USA: California...
CGTTGATACAAATTTTTGGATGCCGTAAACAGTGCATGCGGCGCCAATCCGTAGTTTTGCGAAGACTTGAGTGATTCGATTACAGAATCGACAAGTTCATTTGCTCGGTCGGGTGAACGCGCATCAATTAATTCCGCAAACCACCACGTCCGAATTGGCGGATCCGGAAGCTGCCGGATCAATTCTGGAAACGCGGTCAGGTTTGCGATGGTTGTCGTGCCGAATCTCTTTGCCTCTTCGAACCCTTCGTTGATCGAAATGACATAATCCTTTGGTGAGAGTTTTAATTTCTCCGCGTTGATGGCCCGGATCCAATCGGTGAACGATTTTTGACGGGGAATTTTCCCGCGCAAACATGTGTAATCGAGATGGCAATGCGCGTTAATCAGCCCTGGCAAGAGGACCTGCTCGCCAAGATCGACAATCTCCTGGCCGCAATATCGCGCGGAGATTTCGGAAAATGTTCCAACATCGACAATGGAGCCGGCGGGAGCCGAGGGACATAGACGGGCAGCCCGAGAGGGTGACGAGCCGGGAGGCGAGTCATCAATTCGATCCCCGGAAACTGCGACCGCGCCATTCTCAATTGGCGCTCCATCCATCGTCACGACAGCGCGAGCGCGAACGATCATTCTCCTTTTACAACTTTCCGGCATGCGGCCACCAAAAGATTGCACGGCTCCTGGCAAAGCAGCGGAATTGTAGCCAGCGCTGCCTTGTCCGCCGGCCTGCCCGCAGGAGCCTCGGCAAAGGCGGGAGCTTTAGCGAAGGAGGAGGCGCCCGACCCACCCAATGCTTGGGTCTGATCCCAGGTCGGATCGAACTTTTGTTTTGGCAACTTTATTGACGCAATTGCGCCGCGCTGATCGCGCTTCCACAAGATCGTGCGTAAACAACCGCCATTTGACCGGCAAAAATCTGCGACCAGATCGTCAATCTGCGCATCCGAAATTTTGGCAGCGATACGATACATCCCCGATTGCCGTTCTAATGTTTCGCGTAGCGGTGTAGTGCGCAGCTCGCCAGTCTTCCAACCAACGAAGACGGCCAGCCTGCCCGGATAAAAGTGATCGAGCGCGCGTTTCAATTCCTCTCGTGTCCCAAGCTCCATGCGCCACCCGTGGCGCAAATTCGGCGCCGTTTTTAGGGGGCGGTAATTCCCAGCGTCGTCGTACTTCGCGAGGTTGATCGCGTCTTTTGCATTTCGAAATACTTCCAACTCATTACAGGCGCCGTCGTCGCGATGGCATAGAACGAGACGGTTGCCACTCTGTCGAACCGAGATTTGGCCGAAACAAAAAGGAACAGCTTCGAGGGCCTGCTCGACGGAATCTTCCATCGGTAGGGCGCGACCGCCGGGCGCGCCGTGCTAGTGCAAACAGTGCGCGATCAGACCGCCGGCACGCTCCAGAAATTCGCGATCTTCATTGCCGAAGGCGTTCAATTGGTCGCTCTCCACATCCATCATGCCAAGAATGCTACGGTGATCGTTGTTTCTCATCGGGACAACGATCTCCGAACGCGTCGTATGAAACGCGGGCAGATGCCGCGGATCTTTGTCCACGTCGCCGACAATAATCGGTTTGCCCGAGTCCAACGCGGCGCCGCAAAGTCCCTGCGTAATGGGAAAACGCGGGTAAGTCGGCGGCTCATCGCCTGTGCCCGCGAGAATCACGAATTCATCTTTGACGATTTTGTAAACCGCTAGCCATCGATAGTCACGCGCCGCACGAATCATCTCCACCAGTTGTTTCATTCGTTTTCGGGTGCAGCCGCCAGCCAGCGCAAATGCCCCGATCTCCTGCAGCTTCTTGCAAGTGGTTTCCTTCATTCGCGGGGAAGCAATCTTGCGCAAAAACAAACCAAGCGCGAGCGCGATTTCAACTTTTTGTAATGCCTGCCTGCTGGATGATGATATCTGCAAAACCGGGATCCGTGCCGATCGATGGCGCATAAAACAGCGAGCGGCCGTTGATCTTGTACGGATTGTGCCGGAAGATTTGGCCAGGCGCTGTAGCCGGGGGCGCTGACCCCGGCCGGCCGCGGTCAACGCCCGCGGCTACAACGATACCGATCAATCGCGGTATGTCTTCGTAACTGTGAAGTCCATCAGAAATGAAAAACGGGACCACGACCACGTTTGGCGTCTTCGTTAGTTTCAGCCAATCGGAAACCAGCGGCTGTTCTTCCATGTAAACGTTCAGCACTTCCGCGAATTTTCCGAGTCCATGGATCTTTTCTGCTTCGCGTTTTGCCGCTACGGCGCTGTTTTCGTTCAAGTCGGTGCCGTGCGCGACGATTAGCAGGCTGGTCTCGGCAAGATCGACACCGGGTGCGACCTCGCATGCGCGCTTGAGCAGCAATTCGGTCATTGCTGGATGATTCCCGACTGGCTGACAGTATTTCCATGTTTGTCCGCTCGGTCGTTTTGTTGTGGCGCCATTCAGCTCCAGCTCTCGGGGAATCACAGTCTGAGTGAAGTAGCCTTCGCTGATGAAATTTGGCACCACGCAGACTTCGCGGATCGATTCTGGATCAAACAAGAAAAGCGCGTCGCGCAAACTCGGTTCCTCTTTCCAGAAGCCACATTCCACCTCTGCAAAAATTTTACGTCGCCGGATTTCTGCAGCGTGCGCCAGCGTCGGCGCGCTGGAATCCGGGTTCACCGTCGAGCCATGCGCGACAATAAGAAGTGCAGCGTTTGATTGCACTACGAAACATCGAACATCGGACATCGGACGTCCAACATCGAATCAAAGACAGCTGGTAGCGGCTCCTCGCAGTCGAGGAGATTCACCCTGAGTGAGCGCACCCGTCTCCATGCAGGTGAGACGAACGCTCGAGCGCCTTCTTCACAGAGATCACTTCGGTGCGAGCGAGGCGAGAATTTGATCAAACCGTGGGTCGCTGCGCAAGGAATTCCATATGGGAAACAGTTTCAGTTCGCCGTAGGTGACGCCAAAATTTCTCGCCGAATTTCCTAGTTGCTGGAGCGCTGCATCGTTGTCACCAGTCCACGCGTAGATCGTCGCCAGATTTGTTACCCAGCAAGGGCCCTCCGACGAATCTTTTGAGATCGGAATTAGGTCGCACGCGTGTCGACCTTCCCGAATTGCGTTTTCTTTACGGCCAAGCGCGGCGTCGATGATCCCCAGCAGGCTCCATGCTGGCGCATACTCTGGTTGATCAACAGTAACGCGCTCCAAAATTGGCCGCGCCGCGCTGAAGGCGGTTTGTGCAGCGGCTTTGTCGCCAAAACTCCAAGCTACCAAACCAACGAGCCACTCCCGTGGAAAAAGAACGTTGCCGCGCGGCTCGATTAGCCCTTCCGGCGGGATAAAAGTCAGCGCATGTGCTGCTGCCTCACGATCGTGCGCGGCCAGTGCGCACAATACCAGCTGAAGCGCGACGTGAGAGGCTTCTGCCGGTCCCTCGGCTACGATGGCTGACAGCTGGTTATGCCAGGAATCTAGCTCGCCGCGCTCTAAGAAATCTAACCGAGCTAACTCCGCCCGCACAAAGTGGTCCCCTGGCGATACCCAAAGCGCTCGTTCGAGCAGTTGTCTCGACCGGGCAAAGCGACGCAGCGTGGAATGGGTAAACGCCGCCTCCACTATAATACTGTAGTTACGCGGGTCGAGCTCGATCGCGCGCTCAAAAATTCGTATTGCCTCATTCCATTGGCCCTGACGACGATCAATCGAGGCGGTGTACCAGTAAATTTCTGCGTTGTTCGGCAGTGTGCTGCGCGCGAGATCCAGCTCCGCACGTGCGCGGTCGTAATCTCGAAAGCCGTGGTAAGCATAAATTGCGCGGGCAACGTGAACCTCGTCGGCATCGGGCTGAAGCCGGGTCGCGTTCTGGAGTGCCACGTTAGCCAACTCACGGCGGCCAGGGGTGTGATCGAATCCTATCCAGTAGATGTCGAGGTGAACCCTGCATATTAGACAGTAAGCGAGGACGAAGCCCGGATCACGCGCGACGGCTTCCTCCAGCAGATGCACTGCCTTTAGCAAACTTTCCTTCCCACCAGGATCGGCCTCTGCTGCTGCCTCCAACTCCTTGGCGCGGACGTACAGATCATTGGCCACAACATCCCGTGTAGGCGCTTTGGCGATCGCCGCTTTCTCGCGCACCGAGAGATGCGCTCCGAGCTGCTCTGCAATACTGGCAGCGATTTCGCTCTCAATCGCAAATACGTCTGCGACGTCGCGATCATAATGCTCAGCCCAAACGTGTGTGTCAGTGCGCGCATCGATTAGTTGCACCGATACCCGTACCCGGTTACCGGCTCGGCGGACATTGCCCTCCACTAAATGGCCCACCCCCAGTTGCTGCGCGATCTCTTTGAGATTGCGTTTGATGCCGCTCTTATACTGCATGACCGAAGTGCGACTGATCACTTTCAAGTCGGCAATCTTGGAGAGGTTCGAGAGCAGTTCGTCCTGAATGCCGTCGGCCAAAAACGCGTTCTCCTTTTCGTCGCTGAGGTTTTCAAGCGGCAGGACGGCGATGCTCTTCTCCGGTCGTAAGCTCGTCGGTGCCGCTAATGATTTCGGCGCGAGCGACGCGACGATTTGCTCGAAGCGCGGGTCGCCGCGCAACGGGTCCCAAAACGGCAGCAGTTTCAATTGGCCATAACTGACGGTGCTCGGGGGTCGGACAGCAATGGCCAGTTGTTCGCACGCGAGATCCTTGTCACCAGCCCACGCAGCAATCATCGCCAGATACTCAATCATGAGCGGACCAGTGAGTGCATCTTTTTTCGCGGAAAGAAGTTCAACCGCGCGGCGGCCTTCGCGTAGAGCTTCCTCTTTTCGGCCGAGAGCGGCGTCGATCAAACCCAGCACGCACAATGCCGGGCCGTAATTGGGTTGGGCTTGAATCGCTTTTTCCTGGAGCGCGCGTGCCGAGGTAAATGCGGCGCGGGCTTTGCCTTCGTCTTTCGTCATCCGAGCAAGAACGCCTTCTATTAGCGGCCGATTGATGTGAACAACATAATCGGTCAGGGGTATTTCGCCCAACGCGTTCAACGCACTTGTTGCCGCAGCCAGATCGCGCTCAGCGAGCGCGCAGCTCAGCCAATCATTGGCCACATTCGGCAGCGCGCCGGGATTGGCGGCTCGAATGGAATCGATCGTTTGATGTAATGGCCTGGTATCGCCTTTCCAATGAAATTGGACGGCCGCAATCGCCACTTTCGTATTGATGTCGTTTGGCTCGATGGCCAACGCGCGCTCCAATACCGATATATCTTCAGCGTAACGCCGCAGAACTCCGTAACTGAGCGCAATCTGAAGGAGCATATCGGTATAGCGCGGGTCGAGATCAATCGCACGCTCCAGGTTGCGTGTGGATTCTTCCCAGCGCCCCTGACGCCTCTGGATGTAGCCTTTCAGGGTGAATAGCTGGGGATTATTTGGTACGGTTTGACCAGCAATTTCTAATTCGCCCAAAGCGCCGTCGTAGTCCAGGTACCCGCGGTAAAGAGTCTCAGCACGCGCCAGGTGCGCTTCACCTGCATCCGGCCGGAGGCGGAATGCTGCCTGTACTGCCGTTTCCGCTAACGCCAGCCGTCCAGGAGTATGGTCGAAGCCAAGGGAGTAAAGGAGACCGTGAGTGTGGGCGAGCTGGCAGTACGCTTGGAAAAACGACGGGTCCCGGGTGACAGCCTGATTCAGCAGATCGGCCGCCTGAAGCAATTTGGTTCTCGTGATGCTGCTAAGATTTGTCAGAAGAAGATTTTGGGCGCGGGCGTAAAGATCGAAAGCGGTGAGATCGACCGTCGGCGGACGCTCGATTTCGCTTTTTTCGCTTTGCGAAAGCTTCGCCTGTAACTGATCGGCAATCGCCTTTGCGATCTCACTCTGAATCGCGAATACATCAGAGAGATTGCGATCGTAAGTTTCTCCCCAGAGATGCCGGTCAGTGCGCGCATCAATCAACTGCGCGTTGACGCGCACGCGATTGCCAACGCGCTGTACGCTTCCTTCCACCACATGTGCCACGCCGAGTTGCTGGCCGATCTTGTGCAAATTCCGCGCCACTCCGCTCTTGTATTGCATCGTCGAGGCGCGGCTGATCACTTTTAGATCGGCGATCCTGGCCAGATCGGTTAGAATCTCGTTCTGCACGCCATCGGCGAAGAACGCATTCTCTTCTTCTTTGCTCAGGTTGCTGAACGGAAGCACAGCGATGCTTTTTTCCGGCGGTAAGGTCGTCGCCAAGTTCCGATGCCGGTAGAATGGAAGCGCCAGCGCAACGGCAAACACTAGGAATGCGAGCACCAAAGCAATCGGCGATCGTGCCCAGCGTAGCCATGAAGGCGTCCTCGAGCGCTCCAACTCAGCTTTCAATTCCAGTTTGTGGCGTAGATTCTTGAGCGCTTGAAGCATTTCGCCGGCACTCTGGTACCGCTCCTTGCGATCTTTGCGCAGCGTTCTGCTGATAATCTGCTGAAGCTCAGCCGGAGAGTGCCTGACATAACTCGCGAGCGGCGATGGCTCCTTCTCCAGAATCGAAGTCATGACTTCTCTTGGTGTGTCGCCGATGAATGGCGCGTGCCTCGTTACCATTTCGTAAAGGACTGCGCCTAGACTCCAGATATCGGTCCGTTTATCGACCGGCGCGCCGGACGCCTGTTCCGGCGACATGTAATGAACGGTCCCCAGTATCAAGCCCAGGTTGGTCTCAACCAGCAAGAGCGCTTCGTCTTTTGGCATCGTTGCCGCTGCTTCCTGTTCGGCAAGCTTTGCGATCCCGAAGTCGAGCACTTTCACATATCCGTCCGACCGAAGCATGATGTTCGCCGGATTGATGTCACGATGGACAATCCCGGCTTCATGGGCAGCGGCGAGCGCGCTTGCCACCTGGATGGCAACATCGACAGCTTCGCCGAGCTCCATTTGCCCGCGCATCAGACGTTGACGCAGTGTCTCGCCCTCGATCAGTTCACTGGCGATATAGTGGGTCGAGTGATCCTCGCCGATCTCGTAAACCGTCAGGATGTTTGGATGATTCAGCGCGACTACCGCGTGCGCTTCCTGTTGAAACCGCTTCAGGCGCTCTGCATCTCCGGTAAAGCGCGCCGGCAGAAGTTTGAGCGCGGCCTTCCGACCCGCTGTCATGTCGGCGGCCAGATAAACCTCTCCCATCCCGCCACTGCCGATTCGTTTTGAAATTTTGTAGTGACCGAAGGTCTGACCGACGAGCAAGTCAGTTTGCCCATTTCCAATAATTCTCGTCGCAATGCCGGCAGCTGAGGTTTCGATGAAGCTGTCTGCTCGTTGACGCGAAGCGAGGAGCGCTTCAACTTTGCGGCGCAAAAGCTCATCGCCTTTGCAGGCCGTTTCCAGAAATTGAGCGACGTCGCCCGAGTCTTGCTCCAGCGCTGCGTAGAAGATTTCCTCAATCCTTTCTAGCTGCGCCGGCGTCATATTCGACCCGCTATCCGAGGGTAATCACCACTCTAATGTATTTAATCCACGCTGTGCAATTCCGTATACAACCATAGCTTGGCAAATTCCCAATCACGCCTCACCGTCATACGGGCGATCTTGAGCACTTCTGCTATCTCGTCGTAGTTCAGTCCGCCAAAAAATTTCAGCTCGACCACTTGAGCTTTTCTTGAGTCGAGTGCGGCCAGTCTTTCCAGTGCCTCGTGCAGATCAACAATTTCCTTAGATTGTTGCGGTGAGAGGATTGCTGATTCATCCAACTCTATCCTGGCCCCGCCGCCACCGCGTTTTTGCGCGCGGTTGCTTCTGGCGTAACTGACCAGAATTTGACGCATTGCACGAGCGGCGACGGCCAAGAAGTGCGCCCGGCTCTGCCAGTTTGGATTGGTTTGGTCGGCCAGACGCAGATACGCCTCGTTAACCAGCGCGGTCGTTTGCAGTGTGTGGTCCGTGCGTTGTCCGCCCATATGATGATGAGCGAGGCGTCGAAGTTCTTCGTAGACCAACGGGGTTAAGTCTGCGAGGGCAGCATCATCTCCGTGACTCCATTGCTGCAGGAGCTGCGTCACTCTGTGCGGAGACACCGAAGGCTCTTCCATAAGGTGCTCTTGTTAGGCTATCACCCACAGAAACTTTCTGCACGCGGAAGCTTTTCTAAAAAAACCCTAATTCAGATGATCACTTTGGTCGCCCGTTTTCGTTTATGGCGATGAAAGGAAAACGACGAAACCAAAAAAAGATCACAGCAACAATCGAGCCCCAAGCAAAAGCAAGGAAAAACAATGAATCCGCTGACTCAGTTCAAAAAAATATCAATCCTGCCACTTCTCATCGCACTGGCGCTCCTCGTGCGCGCCACACCCGCAGCAGCGCAGGCCAACGAGGTCACGCACTGGAACCAGATTGCGACGTCGACGTTGGTCGCGTTCCCGCTGGCAGCAGGCGGCGCAGCGCCCGCATTCCAGATCAACATGGCGATGACGCAGGGTGCGGTTTACGACGCGCTCAATGCGATTGAGCCGAGGTATCAGCCCTATCTTCTCCAGACGCGCTTTGACTCGAGCGCCTCGAAGGAAGCCGCTACCGCGACAGCGGCGTATCGCGTTCTTTCCAACATTGTCTCGACCGTGCCCGAGAACATCGTGTTCGACAGGGCAACCTTACTGGAAAGGCTGACGACAGAATACAACAATTCGCTCAATGGGATACCACCAGGTCCGCGGGATGCCGGCATCGCGGCAGGCAACGCCGCGGCCGACGCGATGATTGCGGCACGGCACGGGGAAGATTTCTGCCCGTGCGCCGACGGGCGCTTCGGGCCGTCACCGTGGGTGCCGAACGACGAACCCGGGCATTGGCAGCCGCTGCTGGATCCGATCACCCACCAGCCGCAGCTTGATCCCACGGCGTGGGTCGCGAACGTGCGCCCGTTCCTGATCCAGAGCCCCTCGCAGTTCCGTACCGACGGCCCGAACGCGCTCACTAGCACCGCGTACGCGGAGGACTTTAACGAGGTCAAGGCGCTCGGCCGAATCGATAGCGCGATCAGGACCGATGAGCAGACGCACATCGCGATCTTCTGGCAGAGCCCCCAGCCGTGGAACGCCGTCGGCCGGAATCTAATCGCCGACCCGCAATACGCCGTGGACATCGTCGACAGCGCTCTCTTGTTCGCGATGATGAACCTGAGCACCGCGGACGCGGCGATCAACGCTTGGAACGACAAGTACTACTGGGATTTCTGGCGACCGTGGGCGGCGATCCAACGGGCGGACGAGGACGGCAACCCGGACACCGAGCCCGACCCGGCGTGGACGGCGCTCATCACGGCGCCGTACCCCGAGAACCCGTCGGGAGCCTGCTCTCTCTCCGGCGCGCACCTCGAGGTGCTGCAGATGTTCTTCGGCACGGACAGGATCCGGTTCGGTGTGACGAGCAGCCGCTTCCCAGGCGAAACGCGCTACTTCGACCGGTTCTCGGACGCTCTCAAAGAGATCATCGAGGCCCGCATCTGGGCGGGCCTGCACTTCCGCGCTGCTGACATACAAGGGAAGATTCTCGGCAGGAAGGTGGTCCACTACATGGCGAGGCACTACTTCCAGCCAGTCCAATGACGCCGACGACGGACATCATTTCAAAACCAACACGGAAATACAAACGTGCCAACAACAATCCAGCCTCAATAAAGAAAGCAAGAACAATGAATCCACTGACTCACTGCAAAAAAATTCTATCACTTCTCATCGCACCGGCGCTCGTCGTTGTCGCCGCGCTAACCGCGCTACCGGCCCGCGCAGCGCCCCCCAAACGTGCGGCCTGACCGTCACGGGGCTGATTGACCCCAACAACCCGAACCAGGCGGCGCAATTCGCTGAGATCATGTCGTACGCCAAGATTGGTGACTGGAAAGCCAAACTCTCTATCGACCAATTCCAGCTCTACGTCGTGGAGGTCACGATTCAGCCGGGCGGCTGGCTCGGCTGGCACAGTCATCCAGGGCCTGAGCTTTGTGGTTGTCAAATCCGGCACCGCGAGCTTCTACGAGGCTGACGACCCCACCTGCACGCCGGTGAGAATTGGAACTCTTGGGACGTTCTTCGAGCCAGCCGGCGGCGTGCACATGGTCCGAAACGAAGAGGCCGTCCCGCTGGTGAATCTCGTGATCCAGCTCACTCCACCCGGCGCGCCGAGAGCCATCGGCGAACCGGATCCCGGCAATTGCCCACCACTTACTTGCCCATAAAGCGAAAGCAACCACCAAAGAAAGGAAGAATCATGAATCCACTGACTCAGTTCAAAAAAATACAAATTCTACCAGTTCTGATCGCACTGGCGCTCCTCGCGCTCGCGTCTCCCACCGTCGCCCGCGCGAACGCCGTCACCGACTGGAACCAGATTGCGTCGGACACGCTCGTCGCTTTCCCTGGCCCGGCGGGTGGAGCACCGTCCGCGCTTCAGTTAAACATGGGGATGACGCAGGGCGCGGTTTACGACGCGCTCAATGCGATTGAGCCGAGGTATCAACCCTACCTGCTCGAGGAGCGCTTCGATCCAGGCGCCTCGAAGGAAGCCGCTACCGCCACCGCCGCTTACAGGGTGCTCTCCAACATTGTCTCGACGGTGCCTGACAGTATCCCATTTCCTAACAAGCAGCAGTTATTGGATACACTGGCCACTGAATACACCAACTCGCTCGATGGCATACCGGATGGCCCGCCCAAAGACCACGGGATCGACGCGGGGAACGCCGCAGCCGCCGCGATGATCGCCGCACGGCAAGACGACGGACGCTTCACGCCGTCGCCGTGGGTGCCGAATTACGAACCCGGGCATTGGCAACCGCTGCTGGATGCCAACGGTAGGCCAATTCTCGATCCGACGGCATGGGTAGCGAACGTGCGCCCGTTCCTGATACAGAGCTCCTCGCAGTTCCGTACCGACGGGCCGAACGCGCTCACGAGCACCGCGTACGCGGAGGACTTTAACGAGGTCAAGGTGCTCGGCTCGGTAAACAGCCAGACCCGCACACCCGAGCAGACGCACATCGCGCTCTTCTGGGGGCAAAACGCCGGGGGCCCTGCGTTGATCTGGAACCGACTCGCACGGAGCTTAGTTGGTCAATACGCAATTGATCTCGGCGACAGCGCGTTCCTGTTCGCGACGATGAATCTTAGTGCCGCCGATGCGGTGATCAACTGCTGGAACGACAAATACTACTGGGACTTCTGGCGGCCGTGGGCTGCGATTCAACGGGCTGACGAGGACGGCAACCCGGACACCGAGGCCGACCCTACGTGGACCGCGCTCCTGACGGCGCCGTATCCCGAGCATCCCTCGGGGCACCTATCTCTTGACGGCGCGGTTGTGGAAGTGCTGCAGATGTTCTTCGGCGACAGGACGGCGTTCGACGTGACAAGCACCCGCTTCCCCGGCGAAGTCCTCCACTTCGACCGCTTCTCCTTGGCGCTTAGAGAGATCATCGACGCCCGCATCTTGGCGGGACTGCACTTCCGCACCGCGGACGTACAGGGAGCGGTGCTCGGCAGGAAGGTCGCCGACTACATGGCAAGGCACTACTTCCAGCCGCTTGATTCAGACAGAGGCAGACCCAGGTAATTGTCCCAGATATTAACTGAGAACGACTCCGGTCTGATCACAGTTGTAAATCGTCCCAGCGGGCCCTTCTTCGGAAAAACCGCTGGGACGAAAGGTAGGTGCGAATGTGCGCGCTAGCTCTAGGGCGATTGAGTCAATTGCCCCTACCTCGCTCTCATTATTTCATCCGATGGCGTGATCAGGAAGAGATTCCTCGACTTCACTCGGAATGACAAAAGCGGAGTAAGGTTCGCGGTTGCTTGCATGCTTGTGACGGAGCTTGATATTGTTTTCGGATGCGTTTTCGGACCTACAAGAACACCGATCTGACGGTTAGCGAAGTCGGCTTCGGTTTGTGGACCATTTCCACCGGCTGGTGGGGAAAATTTACCGAGGGCGAAGCGATTGCGCTCATGCACAAGGCATTCGATCGCGGTGTCACTTTGTTCGACGCGGCTGACACGTACGGAAACGGATTAAGCGAAGAGTTGATCGCAAAGGCGTTCCCGAACCAGCGGGACGAAATCGTAATCGCGACCAAGGTCGGTTACGATTTTGTTCATTACGGCGAAGCACGCGGGCGAGGGCAGCGGGAAATTCCGCAGGATTTTTCGCCGGAGGCCATGATCCGCGCGACGGACGCCGCCCTGAAGCGTTTGAAGACGGATCGGATCGATCTTCTGCAACTGCACAACATCCGGATGGAGCAGGTCTATGAGGACGCGCTTTGGACGACTCTTGAGAAATTAAAATCCACCGGGAAGATTCGTTATTACGGCATCGCACTTGGACCCGCCATTGGCTGGCTTTATGAGGGAACAAATTCTATTCGCGAACGAGACGTCACAAGTGTGCAACACATCTACAACATGCTTGAGCAGCATCCCGGACGCGCTATTCACGATGCGGCTACCAACGCCGGCAAGGACACAATGTTCCTAATTCGGGTGACGCATTCTTCTGGGATGCTCGAAGGAAAATACACTGCGGAGACGACGTTTCCGCCTACCGACCATCGCAGCCATCGGCCGCGCAGTTGGCTGCTGAATGGAATTAAAAAGATTGATCAACTGCGTTTCCTCGAAAATTCCGAGCGCACGCTTGGGCAAGCGGCGTTGCAATGGTTACTTGCTGACGATCGCGTGGCGTCGACGTTGCCGAACATTTACAACGAAGAACAGCTCGTTGAATTTGCGAAAGCTCCAGAATGTCCA
>Ga0137373_10006247_pt1 | contig 12760 bp, 9 predicted proteins | sample SagtaG_5_FD_104912 | JGI IMG/M metagenome (GOLD analysis project Ga0137373, IMG submission 104912) | Vadose zone soil microbial communities from Sagehorn Ranch, Mendocino, California, USA - Sage1_R_80_16 metaG | ecosystem: Environmental > Terrestrial > Soil > Vadose zone | place: USA: California...
GATTAACCAGGATTGCATGGGGTTGGTTTATCGTCGTGACCTTTTCGACGATCCAAAGGAGAAGAGTGCCTTCAAGGCCAAGTACGGCTACGAGCTCGCTGTGCCGGAGACGTACGATCAGCTACGAGATATCGCTGAATTTTTCACGCGGCCCGATCGGAAATTGTTCGGTATCGGATTGTACGGCAGCGAGGATTACGACGCCTGCACCTCGGCTTATCTCAATCTGTTTTGGTCCTTCGACGTCGAGCTTTGGAACCCGAAGACAAACAAGGCTCAAGGTTATATCAATTCACCGGAGGCAAAGGAGGCGTTGGATTTCTTCAAAGGACTATTCGTGTATGCGCCTCCCGGGTTCCAGAACGCTTACGTTCCTGAATTGAACGAGGCGGTAAAGGCCGGACAGGTCGCCATGGCGATTCAGTGGTACTATTTCTTTAACGAGCTGCTCGCGGACACCGCGTCACCTGCTCGGTTGGGTTTCGCTTCGCTGCCCGGTGAAAAGGACACTGACGGCAAATTCCATCGCTTCGTCATGGTCGGCGGCCAGGGTGTGTCGATAAGCCAGTACTCAGCGCACAAAGACGAAGCGTGGAAGTTCCTTGAATGGTTCATGAGCCGGCCTCAACAATGGAAATGGGTCGAAGGCGGTGGAATGACGGGCGTGTCAGCCATTTTGAAAGATCCGAAATTTCTCGAGGCGGCTCCTCCGAATAAGAGTTTTCCGGTTTCGATGAGTATGACCAAAGACTACTGGCATTTGCCGGCGTACCCACAGCTGCTGAAAAGTTTTCAGCATTATGTCCACCAAGCTATCACGGGCCAGCTGTCAGCCGATCAGGCGCTCGATGCGTGCGCGGCCGAGCAGGAACGGATTTTGCGCGCGTCTCCCAATCAAAAAGCCATGAAAACACAATGAACACAAAACATCCTCTTTCGATTAACGGCATGCATCACGTATCGCTGCGAGTGCGCGACATGGAACAGTCACTGGCGTTTTATCGCGACATCCTGGGATTTTCTCCGAAGACTGAATTTTTACTCGATGGACTTCGGTTCGCGATGCTGGAAACGGGCAATAGCGTCTATATCGAGCTCGTCGAAATGAAGCAGCCGGTCCAGCCGGTGGGTGACAGCGAGGTTTTCTGGCATCTGGCGCTGCGCACTGATCATCTGGAAAAATCGCTGGAGGCCGCGATTAAGGCCGGCTGTGAAGTCACTATCCCGATCCGCCCATTGGATCTTGTGAACAATGTGACGGCCAAACCCTGGCCGGTACGTGTGGCCTTCTTTCGCGGTCCGGATGGTGAGCTGATCGAACTACTGGAAGACAAAACGGGCTACACTTAGCGCGCACGCTTGTCATAGCCGCATCATGCGCCACTGTAGGGCCTCAAAAATCACGGACCACAAGCTACGTTACCCACGAGAGAGTATGTGGCGGCCGGATGACCGTTGTCCCGCTGCGCTTTAACGAAGGTGTGATCCACCAGGAGGGTTGAGCGCTCCAGATTTTGAGTTTCAGTTGTGTCGCCGGTGAACGTCCTTCCATTAACAGCTCCGAGCAGATCACCCGGCTGTGGGCTGCCAACTGCGGATTTCGGCACGATGAGCGTAATCGTTCCGTCAGCATTAAAGCTGCTTCCAGGCAAGGACCCGATTGGAGTTTCCGTCGGAACGCCAATAACCAGCCCGACGACGGCAGTAGCGACAGTCCCATACTCAAAGGTGGCTGTTCCGTTTCCGTCCGTCCTCATACCAACGTAGAACTGCTCGGCCTCCGGATCGTACGATTGGGCAGCGTACGAGTTCCAGACGATCCTCCATCTGCTGTTTGTCGGTACGTTCGCCAGACTGGTTACTTTCATCTTGAACATCAGGTTGCTTGTCCCGGGAGGCTCACCGACGGCAATAGAATCGATAGCAAGCGAGGCAGGCGCCAGCCCTTGCAATGGCTGTTCCGGATGGCCCGGTGGTGTCCGTTGAACAATCAAGCCAGTACACGTATCGCCGACGTAGGGCGCGGCGATTTCATTGTTTCCGCATGAGGTGCCGACGTGATTTACTGCCTGCACTTTGTAGTAATATGTTTTCGTAATATCGGTAGCAGTAAGGTCGTCGTATGTTGTCTGATTTCCGGAAACCGTCGTCAGCAGCGTCTCAGCGCCACTAGCTATGCCTCTCATGATCCGATAGCTAGTGATGTTGGCGTTACCCATGTCGGCCTCCGACCAGGCTAGATGGACAACTGAATTGACTCGTCGCAGTGTCACCGACGGCATGCCAGGCGCCGATGTAGCATGTAGCGGATTCGGTGGGTCGAAGTTGGCAATAAGTCGGCGTCCGCTGGACTGCCGCGCGATTACTCCTCTGGCTGTATAGGCGTTGCCCTTCGCAGTAAGCGCTGCCTGAGCGCAGGCGCCGTCGGTACATCCATCGACGTAGCCGACCTGCACTCGTCCCTGCTTGTCAACCGTCATGTCAAAGAAGTCGAGCAGATTCCGGCAAATATCAGCGCCGCCGTGACTCCAGATGCAGCCCCGCTGCATTGGATCCTTTGGTGTGGCGTCAGTTGTGGTCCAGTGCAGCCCTCCATCGAATGTATTTGCAACGTAAAGATGCCAGATACCGGTGAAGCTGTTTGCCGAGCCGTCTCCCGATGTAGTCGAACCGTAGAAAGCCACTGCGGCGCGGCCGGCATCACCTGCCACCGCCGCGGGGAAAGCAATGTTCTTCAAACCGTAAACTGCGCCTACGTCATAGATGTTCTGCCACGTCAGGCCACGGTCGGTGGAGGTTGCCACGACTGCATTGGAACCACCAGTAGCGCTACCAGCTACTGTACTGCTCGACATTGCGAAATAGGCTCGACCGTTATTGTCGATTGCAACCGCTGGATCCTGAAGGTTCGCGTTAGCGCGCGTCTGGCTGCTTGCGTTCTGAACCGGACGTATGCCCCACGTCAATCCGTTATCTTCCGAAACGACGACGGCGCCTGTGCCGCCGCAGCTGTTATTGGGCAGATAAACTGTTCCGTCAGGTGCGACTTTAACGTGCCCGTGCAATCCGCCGCATTGCGACGTGTAGGTCGGGACTGGCGGGCCATAGGTGGCGCCTCCGTCGTCGCTGCGCAAACAAAACGCGGTAACCAAATCTTGCGAGCAATAATAAACAGCGTTCGCGTACGCGCCGTGAGGCGGAGCAGGCGTATGGTACGGGCCGCCGCCGATCGTCTCATGATCGATACCAGATCCGAGCGGTCCAGAACTGGGCGACCAGCCGGCATAGCTGGGTTGGCCCAATTGATCGAGACCATCAGTATCTGTGAATGAAACTTTGCACGAGGGGCTCGTTAAAGTCAGCTCCCCAGCAAACACACGGCCAGTCTGACGATCCGTGAAGCCGATGGGATCAGAATCGACGAACTGCGATGTTGGGGCTGGACTGTTGTACCAGGTCGCACTCTGACCGTTTGCGGGGCAGCTATCGTCGAACTTGATGAAGAGCGTTTGGAGATCTGATTGAAAATTAGTTACGCCGGTCGCTGAGTTTGGCGAATTCCAATTGACCCCGACGGACGGTTCGCCCGCATCATGCCCCATGTATTCCACTGTGTGCACAGTCGGCCCCTGACTGCTGTCGGTAACCTGCACCAAGGTCCCGGGCGCCTCGAAATTCTGGAAACCGACCTTGGGCCCTTTGTCCAGCGGCGCCGAGGGCGCCAACGCGCTTCCTGCTGCTGCTGATACTGAACTGGCGCTGCCGGAATACTGGAAACCAGCAAAGGCGCTAAAATAAACCACGTGCACGGAAAACTGCCCCGTGCCGATATCGGGGTTGCTTGGGTCAAGATCGACAACTTCCGGGGGCGTTCCACCGTGGGCGGATTCTCCACCCGGCACGATTAGCCCGGAGTTGTCGCCTTTGTGAACATAAACGTCGTAGTCGCTCAGACCAGAAGGGTCGGCGCAGCTGACGACAATGCGCGCTTTCAAGCCGGACCAGTTCGTTGGTGTTCCGGACAAGGTCACAGTGAACGTGTCGCAGTTTACGCCTTCGACACAGGTGCTTTCGTCCAGCGAACCACCGCCAGCCGCCGTCCCCACCCAATTCACGGCTGGGCCGCCCGGATTGAGTGTCCCGGAGCTAGGCGTCGCTGAGCGTAAGCCGGTTGTGAAGAGCACGAACACAACCAGGAAAACGCCGATTACACAAAAAAGCGCGCCGATAGTGGCGCGCGCGGTCATTGAAGAGGAGATTTTTTTCATAGGAAAGGCCTCGTTAAATTCTTTGCCTTAAGAATCGGAGAAATGGCCAAATGTGGTCGCCTCACATCGGCTGCCCGCGCTACAAAATTCACGACTCAGCTCTTTACGACTGCGGCGTCAATCGTCCGAAATCTGGAAATCGCGCTAAACGGTGTCTCAGCGAAGATCCAGCCCCTGCGGCTTATTCAGCCGTGCCGAAGCGTCGACGCGTCTGTCTGTCAGATGGGCTGATTGTTTTGCTCCAGAGCAGGTAGCCGCCTAGGCGGCTCGCCGGTGCTAGTGACGCCGGACAATTGCAACGCGTCTTACCCAGAGCGCCTTCGCCGCAACCGAATTTTTAACCGCGGATTACGCTGATAACACGGATGGGGTTAGAAAAATACAACGTTGAAGCCCGCGAAACACGCGAATAACGCGAATTGGAAAACCGATTAAGATTGAGAATTTAGGCCCAGCCCGCTGATCATTGGCGTTAATTCGCGTGTTTCGCGGGCCTTTTAAAATCTTCACAGAACGGGACGATTTCCACCTATAGCAGTGCGGACACACCCGTCTGCAAAGCGCCTTTGCAGGATAAAACAAGTTACAACTTCAACCGTATCGTTTTTTCACCTCGTCATGGCTAAGGCGTGGCTTGCCAGCGTCTTTTGCGCGCGCTTCTAGGACAGCCAGATAATCCAGAAGGTTTTCAACTTCCTCACGGATCACGGAAAGTTGTTGACGTTTCCGTCGCACGGTCCGGCTGATTTCGCGTTCGAGTGTTTTAGTCATACACGTTTTGGCGATGTCCGATTCTGCGGATAATAATAGCGTCGTCTTCCACATCAAACAAGATGCGATAGTCGCCGGTCCGCAATCTGTAGGCTACGTCGGCTCGGCGAAGGTGTTTGATGTCGCCGTGCAACCCGGATTTCAGTCGTTCAATCTTGCGCAAGACCTGCTTTCTCACTCTTTCCGCCAGCGAATCTAAATCGTTCAATGCGGTGGGACCGTATTCGATTCGATAGCGGCGGCCATTCATTGTTAACAGGCAGGTTCTACAAACGTCGAAGCGCTTTTTGGGCGAGCGCTTTCGACTTCTCGAGTTTGGTAGCTTCGGCATCCGTTCCGCCGAGGCTGATCGAGAGGAAGGCGTCCCCTTTTAAAACATAAAGGATGCCCCCGAAGCGGTTTCTGGCCCAAAAGGCTTCTTCGCCGATACCGTCGATCTTCTTCGGAGGAACTGATTCTTCTCTTTCTTCTTTGTGTTCCGTTTCCTTTTCAAGTTTGGCGCGCTCTTTCTCGTCGCCGCTATAGCGACCGAACTTTTTCTTCCAAAACTCTTTCGGGCTGCGTGAGGCCCGGTGATCTGGATCTTTCTGTATGAGGGCAAGGTTGACCGATTTGCTGAATTCCGTTGCCGTGTAGAAACATTGGGAAACCCGGAAGACTCCGTCCGAGCGTTCGTTGCTCTTCGTCTCGTTCATCGGCGCTTCCTGAACCGATTCGACTTCCTCTTTGGAGATCAAACTACAGGCGTCGCGCGTCAACATCGTGCTCTTACGTTCCTTGCACCCGCCGAGAATCGACAAAAGGGATATAGAGAAGACGGACAGCAGAGTGCGCATGGAAGACCTTTCGCTTAACCAACGCTTTCGGACAACATCCCTGGCGAGTATCTCCCGGTATTTGTCGATCTTACGTGATGGTCCCTGCATTGCTTTGCCAATTGACGAATGTTAGCGTCGCCCGCCTGCGATGAGCCAGAACTACAAAGAGACGCTTAATTTGCCCCGCACGGAGTTTCCGATGAAGGCGAACCTCGCCACGCGCGAGCCGGAAATGCTCAAGATGTGGGAGGAGACGCGACTTTATCAGCAAATTCAGAAAGCGCGCGAGGATCGCGAGCTATTCGTGCTCCACGATGGTCCGCCGTTCGCAAATGGTGACGTCCACATGGGCACGGCGCTGAACAAGATCCTCAAGGATTTTGTAGTGAAGTCGCAAACCATGCTGGGCAAACGCGCGCCTTACATCCCTGGTTGGGACTGCCACGGTCTGCCGATCGAATACAAGGTGGTGAAGGAATCCCGGGACCTTTCTCCGCTCGAAGTCCGCAAAAAATCGGAAGCATTCGCGCGCAAGTACGTGGATATCCAGCGCGAACAATTCAAGCGACTCGGCGTCTTCGGCGATTGGGAAAATCCATATCTAACGATGGATCCCAAATATGAAGCGGAAATTCTGCGCGCCTTCGCCGTGTTCGTTGAAAAAGGTCTGGTCTATCAATCGAAGAAGCCGGTTTTTTGGAGCACCGGCGCCCAGACCGCGCTTGCTGAAGCCGAAGTGGAATATCAGGAGCGCGACGACACCGCCGTTTACGTCAAGTTTCCGATCGTTGGTAGGGCGCGACCGCCGGGCGCGCAGGATGGAACAAGCATCGCTATTTGGACGACGACGCCATGGACTTTGCCGGCGAACCTGGCAATCGCGGTCGATCCCAAAGAAATTTACGTTGTCCAGCAGTTTCAGCGTGATGGCGCTTCTGAGACTTTATTGCTTGCGGAAAAGCTCATTCCGCAATTTCGCGCGAACACCAAATTTGAGCCCGTGGGCGAGCCGCTGGAATCATTCCCCGGTAGCAAGATCGACAACCTGACTGCGCGACATCCCTTTCTTGATCGCGATTCCACAGTCTTCACCGCCAACTTTGTTACAATGGACACCGGCACTGGCTGTGTGCACATCGCGCCTGGCCATGGCGAAGATGATTATTTGTTGGGCAGAGAAAAAGGCCTGCCGATCTTGTCCCCTGTCGATGATCACGGCCGTTTCACCGACGAAGCCGGTTTACCAAATCTGGTTGGCAAATATGTCTTCGACGCCAACAAGGACATCGTCTATTTGCTCCGCGAGCGCGGCATGCTGCTCGGCGAGCAAGTTTTTCATCATTCGTATCCGTACTGCTGGCGCTCGAAAACGCCGATCATCTTCCGGAATGTCGAGCAATTCTTCATTCGCATTGACGAACTGCGCAGCAAAGCTCTCGATGCCGTCAGGACGGTGAAGTGGATTCCCTCGTGGGGAGAAAATCGCATCAGTGGAACAATCGAATCGCGTCCCGACTGGGTGATTTCGCGCCAACGCAGCTGGGGTGTGCCGCTCCCGGTCTTTTATTCAACGGACGGCAAAGCGATTCTCGACGCACAAATTATTCGCAAGCTCGCTGACCTGGTCGCGCAACGCGGCTCAAACATTTGGTTTGAGTTGAACGATGCCGATCTTGCCGGCGCGCTCGGTTTGCCCGCGGGCACAACGCATCGCAACGATACCATCGACGTCTGGATCGATAGCGGCGTTTCACACAAAGCCGTTTGCGCGCTGCACCCGGACCTGCGCGATCCGGCTGACATGTATCTGGAAGCGACCGACCAGCATCGCGGCTGGTTCCAATCCTCGCTCATAACCAGCGTCGTTCTCAGCAATCGCGCTCCCTATAAAATCTGTGTGACACACGGATTTGTTGTCGATCTTGATGGGAAAAAGATTTCTAAATCCGGGACCTACGATAAACCAATGGCTGCCGACCATTTCATTGGCCGTCATGGCGCCGATCTTGTTCGGCTCTGGGCTAGCAGCATCGATTACACGGATGACGTGCCTTTTTCTGAAGAAATGTTCACGCGCCTCGGCGACACCTACCGGCGGATTCGCAACACGTTGCGCATTTTGCTTGGCAATCTTTACGATTTCCCTGCTGTAGCCGGGGTCGATGACCCCGGCGGACCGGCATCACCGATGCCGGCTACAACCCTGATCGATCGCTGGATTCTCGATCGACTTGCAAACGTGAACGCTGATTGTCGATCTGCTTACGAGGATTTTCAGTTTCATAAGGTCTATCACACGCTGAACGATTTTTGCGCGGTCGATCTGAGTTCGCTTTACATCGACATCAGCAAAGATTGGCTTTATTGCGATGCTCCGGACTCACAACGCCGCCGCGCAACTCAGGCGACGATGCACAGGATTTTAGATACCTTGTGTCGATTGCTAGCTCCAATCCTTGCGTTCACTGCGGACGAAGCTTGGCGTCATTTTCGTTCGAGTGGTTCGGTACATCTTCAGGATTTTTTCGAAGGCGGCGATTTGGATTATAAAGCAGAGTCGTTATTCAACGAAGCTCTATACGTTCGAAAAATGTTAGGCCCGCATATTGAGCAGCAACGGGGTCGCGGCGCAATCGGTACGTCACAAGAAGCCAGCGTTTTGCTTGAATACCCAGTCGGGGATGAATTGCTCGACGATTGGTGGCTTTCACAGACTGAATTATTGGCACAGATCTTTATCGTCAGTGAAGTGAAACTCGCAAAGCGAGAACGCCTGCAAATTACCGTTATTAAAACGCCGCACAAGAAATGCGCCCGCTGCTGGCGACATCGCGCTTATGTCGGTACGAGCAAGGCGCATCCAGATTTGTGCGACCGCTGCGAGAGCGTGGTGAGTGCCTCTTAGGGGTCATGTCGAGCGAAGTCGAAAGATCCCGTGGAACTAACCGTTCGTATCGCAGCGGGATCCCTCCAGACCTTCGCGTAAAGCTACGCTCGGCAGGCGACTGCGCTCCGCTCCGAATGACAGCGTATTAGCATGAAATTCATCCTCTTTGTCTCGCTTCCACTCTACGCGCTCGATCAATGGACAAAACAGCTGGTCCTGCGATTCATTAGTCCCGACGAATCTTGCGTTGTGATCCGGGATTTCTTTAGCCTGGTCAACGTTACGAACACGGGCGCGGCATTTGGTTCCTTCCGCAACAACAACACGTTATTCATCGTAATTTCGACTGCTGCACTTCTCGTTGTTCTGATGCTTTTACTGCGACGGCATCCAACTGATACGTGGCGCGACGGATCGCTTGCGCTCTTGCTGGCTGGCATCCTGGGAAATCTCACCGATCGTCTTCTTTATGGGCATGTGATCGATTTTCTCCTCTTCGATTTGCACATCCCCTACGCGCATCCCTGGCCCGCCTTCAATGTCGCTGATTCATGCATCTCGATTGCCGTGGTGCTGTTTGTCCTTCATTCTTTGTGGAAGGAGAAGAGCGCCGCTGCCGGAGGATAGCCTGCCAGGCTGTCTTGGCCGTCAAGCAGCTTGCTTGGCGAATTCGGCAGGGCTGGCAGCCTCCAGCCGAGTCAGGCAAGCTGCCTGACTTCCGAAGCGAAGCCGCTACACTAGTCGGATGAAAATCCTGCCGATGGAAAAGACCGCGCGCGAGATCACCAAGCGTTTGCGTGAAGAAGGTCACATCGCCTATTTCGCCGGCGGTTGCGTGCGCGACATTGTTCGCGACGAAACGCCAAAGGATTTCGACATCGCCACCGACGCGAAGCCGGAAATTGTGCAGAAACTTTTCCCGCGCACCTACGCGGTCGGCGCGCATTTCGGCGTCATCATCGTGTTGGAAAACGGCTTCCAATTCGAGGTCGCGACCTTTCGCTCCGATGAGGCTTACATCGACGGACGGCATCCGAGCGCGGTGCATTTTTCGTCTCCAGAAGAAGACGCGAAACGCCGCGATTTCACCATCAACGGGATGTTCTACGATCCAGTCGCGGAGAAAGTGATCGATTTCGTCGGCGGCCGCGCCGATATCGACGCAAAATTGGTGCGCGCGATTGGCGACCCGGCCCAGCGTTTCGCCGAGGACCGGTTGCGAATGCTGCGGGCCGTTCGTTTCGCCACCGTGCTTGATTACACCATCGACACTCACACGTGGGACGCGCTCGTCGCTAACGCAACCTCCATCAACGAAATCAGCGCGGAACGGATCCGCGATGAGCTGGTGCGCATTTTTCTCTCGCCAAACAGGACGCGCGGCTGGGATTTGCTCGATTCGAGCGGGCTGATGCGCGCGATTCTGCCTGAGCTCGATCGGATGAAAGGAGTCTTGCAGCCGGAACAATTCCACCCCGAGGGTGACGTCTTTCAGCACACGCGCTTGATGTTGCAATTCCTTCCCGAAAAAGTTTCTGTGCCGCTCGTTTTCGCCGTGTTGCTTCACGATGTCGCCAAACCGGTGACCGCCACCGTCGATGAAACAGGCAGAATCCGGTTCAGCGGCCATGATCGAGCTGGAGCGCAAATGGCGGAGGAAATCATGCGCCGCCTGCGCTTCTCCGGCGCTGAGACCGAAGCCACAGTGGAAATGGTGCGCCAGCATATGGTTTTCAAAGACGTGCCGAAAATGCGGGAGGCAAAATTAAAGCGGTTCATGGCGCGGCCCACTTTCGACGACGAGCTTGAGCTGCATCGGGTCGATTGCCAAGGCAGCCATCGCATGCTCGATAATTACGAATTTCTTCTCCGTAAACGCGAGGAATTCGCGAACGAACCGATCATTCCGCCGCCGCTGGTGCGCGGGACGGATCTGATCGCGCTCGGTTTAAAGCCAGGGCCAAAGTTTGGCGAAATTCTCGAAGCGGTGGAGACGCGACAGCTTGAGGGAGACCTGCGCACGAGGGAGGAAGCGTTGGAGTGGGTGAAACGTGAGTATTCGCCAGGCGAGCAACGCTAAGACGCTTTTAAGATCGAAGATCGCGCCCAGGCTAGAGTTTGGATTTTGGATCCACCTTTGAAGGTGAAAGCGTTGTCCGCAACTGGCTTTCTATCCGTCTCCGGCAGGGACCGCCTTGAACGTGCCGTGCTTTGACGGTCGCTCCCCTACCAGGGGAGCGAATTCCACCGCGCCGGTGATCAAGCTTGGGGTTTCAAATTTTCCTTTGAACACAAGCATTCCTGCGTCGCGCCCGACGTTGCCGAGGAGAAATTCCACCGCGCCCGAGAACGTCACGGAATTTCCTTCTCCTCGAGTCCATTTCGCTTCTGAAGGCTTGGCGGGTCCCCAAACCTTCAATCGTGGATCGAGCAACAGAAAAGAGCCCTTTCCGACCCCTTGCGCGTCAAAACGCAACGAACGGTGCTCCTGATTCGCGAAGGTGATCTCTACATTCCAACTGCCGATCATGTTCGGAGACTGCGCCTGGGTTAAGGCAACGCAGCATGTCTCGAATATCAACATCAGAATGACACGGCAAGAGTTGGCCACGCCCAAATGTCACATGCCTACCGGCCAAGATGAAGACGTTTTTGGAACTTTCAGATTCTCCTGGCTTTGTCGAAAACGTTTCAACTGGCGAACGTGGGGCAGTAGTCGAGTTCCTCGGCCTGGCCGGCCACCGCCAACAGCAGCTCCTAATTAAAAATTTCGGCGCGCCGCGTGATTTTGGTTTTACCTTCTCTGCGTCGGTTTCGAATGAAATGATTTCCCAGAGGCAGATTCGTTCTTTGCGAGCCGAGCTACTCTGCGCCGGTGCAATCTTTGTGGTTACGCTTCTGGTCTACAGCTGGACGCTCGCTCCAACCGTCACTTTGACCGACAGCGGGGAGTTAATCGTGGTTGCTCATGGCCTCGGGGTCGCGCACCCACCCGGCTTTCCGCTCTGGATCATTCTTGCCCATCTCGCGTCGCTCGCGCCTCTGGGAAACGTAGCCCTGCGCATCAATTTTGCTTCCGCCGTATTTGCTGCGCTTGCGTCCGCGACACTCACTCTTGTCATGGCAGAATTAATGATTCTCGCTTCCTATCTCACCGCGCCGAAGCGAAGAGAAAAACGTGCGAGACGGGGGAAAAAAAATCAGCCCTACGCCGCTCGGGCAGAAAGGGACGATAACTCAGGAGTCGGCCGGCTTCTGGTGCTTGCGCCTGCGATCGGTGCAGGCTTGCTGATGGGATTCTCTCGAACGCTTTGGTCTTATGCGACGATCGCCGAGGTTTACACTCTCAATACGCTGCTCATCTTCGTTATTTTCTTTCTGATGCTTCGATGGCGGTGGGGCATCATCGCGGAGCGAAGGCGCATTGGCGCGCCCGTGGAGGGTGGACATGGCGCACCTGCAGACACCGCGCACGACGTTTTTCTTTATGCCGCTGCGCTCGTATTCGGCCTCGCCCTGGGAGTCCATCATGTGAGCGTGGCGCTGACGCTTCCGGCGCTGGCTGTCATCGTTTACAAAACGGAGGGCCTGAAGTTCTTTAGGAGCCGACGACTGATCTATGCCGCATTGATCTCGGTTGGCGGTCTGGTGGCTATTTACACCTACCTGCCGCTTGCGGCGGCGCACACGCCGATCATTAACTGGGGTAATCCGCGCTCGCTGCAGGAAATCTGGTGGCACGTCACCGGCCGGCAGTATCAGGTGTTCCTCTCCTTTACGCCGAAAATAATTGGGCAGCAGTCAATGGAACTCTTTAAGATGCTCTTGCGCGAATTCGGTTCGCCCTGGTTGCCATTAGTGCTCGTGCTCGCGTTCGCAGGCTTCGCCAGCGCTTTCAAGCGAGACCGCACAACTTTTTGGTTTCTCCTGATCGTGGTCGTTGCCGATTTGGCTTATGCGTTCAACTACGAAATTGCCGAGGATAAGGATGCATACTATCTGCCCACCTTCTTTGC
>Ga0137373_10006251_pt1 | contig 12758 bp, 11 predicted proteins | sample SagtaG_5_FD_104912 | JGI IMG/M metagenome (GOLD analysis project Ga0137373, IMG submission 104912) | Vadose zone soil microbial communities from Sagehorn Ranch, Mendocino, California, USA - Sage1_R_80_16 metaG | ecosystem: Environmental > Terrestrial > Soil > Vadose zone | place: USA...
ACGGCGCGGTTCGCGGTTCGCGGTTCGCGATTCGCGTTCAGGCGCCGGTGGAGCGGTGCTGCGCGTGCACCGCGGCGCCGAGCAGGCCTGCGTCCGGATTCAGGATGACGGCAATCGGGATCGTCGCGACGAAATCCGCCATCGGCTCCTTCGCGCGGAACGCGTCGAGAAACGTGCCCGACTCGAGCGCCGGAAGGATTTTCGGCGCGATGCCGCCGCCGACATAGACGCCCGCGGTGGCCACGGTGCGGAGCGCGATATTCCCAGCCTCGGCGCCGTACACGGAGACGAAGATGTCCAGCGCCTCGACGCACTGATCGCACGTCTTCTCCATCGCCGCCTTGCTGATGCGCTTCGGAAGATCCGCGGGGTCGTCCACTTCGCCGACCGCCGCGCACAGGCGCGCGGGTGCGACGCTGCTCGGCGTCAGCATCGGTCCCGTGCCGAACGCGTCGTGGGTAAACTGGTACACGTTCACGAGCCCTGGACCCGAGAGGATGTGCTCGACGCTCACGCGCGGAAAAATCCGGAGCAGCTCGCGCAGCATCTCGATCTCGCGCGGCGTCCGCGGGGCAAAGTCCGCGTGGCCTCCCTCGGAGGCGCCCGGCACGAATCGGCCGTTCACGTTCAGGAGCAGCGCCTCGCCAAGCCCGGTCCCGGCGGCGATCACGGCGCCATTCCCCTGCGGATGCGGTACGCCGCGCTGCAGCATCATCAACTCGTGTTCGTCCAGCACCGTGACGCCGTACGCGAGCGCCTCGAGGTCGTTGATGACGTAGGTCCGGCGAAACCCGACCCGGTTGGCCACTGATTCGCAGTCGACCTGCCACGGCACGTTCGTCAGCCGCGCGAGTTCATCCGTCACTTGTCCCGCGACGCCGAAGCTCGCCGCCTCGATGTGCTTCGCGTCAAGCTTCCGCGATTTCAGGAACGACTCGATCATCGGCTCGAGCCCATCATGATCGAGCGTCACGAATTCGGCGACGTCCACAGCCTTCGGACGTTCAGGTGCGGCAGAGAACAGACCCAGCAGCGTCTTCGTCCCACCGACATCACCAGCGAGCAGCATCGCCTCGTATTATCGAAGAACTCCTGTCTTCTGTCTCCTGTCTCCTGTCTCCTGTCTTCTGTCTCCTGCCCTGTTGAGCACCGGCCTTGACAATACGCGCGCGATACCGCATGGTTCGCTCGAATGACGTCGCTCCCGTCATCATCATCCGGCGGCCCGTACGGCCTCCGCGATATCCGAAGCCTCTACCCCGCGGTTACCGAAAAACATCTGCGCTACCTCGAGAAGTGGGGACTCGTGCGGCAGTCGAACGCGCCGCGCGATCGACGCGAGTACTCGTTCACCGATCTGCTGACGATCAAGCAGGTCGCGACCGAGCTGGCTCGAGGCACGCCGCTGCGCACCGTGCTGCGCGCGCTGCTCGCGGAGCGCCAGGGGCAGCTGGAGCTGGACTTCTTCGCCGGTCACGTCGCGCAGGATGCGCCGCGCGCGAAGGTCCTCAGCCTCGAAGCGCGCAAGCCGATTCGGAACACCGCGACGCCGCCGCCGCTTCACGCGTCCGCGACGCTCGTCTACCCGTTCGCGGATCCGCAGTCAGCGCTCGCGGCGAAATACTTCCTCGAAGGATCGCGGCTGGACGATGGGGATGAGCGGAAGATGGAGGAGGCGGCTGCCGCGTACCGGAAGGCGCTGGTGATCGATCCCGACCTCGTGCCCGCGATCGTGAACCTCGCGAACATTCATTATGCGCGCGACGAGATGATCGAGGCGCAGGCGCTCTACGAGCGTGCCATCGGGCTCGACCCCGACTGCTTCGAGGCGCACTTCAACCTGGGCAACATCCTCCACGACCTCGGACGCTACGAGAGCGCGCTCGTGTGCTACCGCGATGCCGTGGAGTTGAACCCCGGCTACGCGGACGCGCATTTCTACCTCGCCGTCACGCTGGAGAAGATCGGGCACTCGCAGGACGCGAAGCCGCACTGGAAGGCGTATCAGGATCTCGCGCCCAAGGGGGAGTGGGCCGAGCTGGCGCAGGAGTTCCTGGAATGAGGGCGCGGTCTGAAGACCGCGCCCTACGTCCATGTAGGGGGGGTTTTTAAACCCCGCCTAGTACGAGAAGTCTACGCGTTCGCGCTTCTTCGGGGTGCGGCGCAGCTTGTAGAACGCGCAGTCCGGGCACCACGACTCCGCCACGAACCCTTCCTTCCCGGCAAACGGCAGCACATCGCGATGTGTGCAGAACTCGCCGTCCTCCGGCGTCGCCCGCCAGCGGCACGACTTGAACTTCTCGACCGCCGGTGACAACACCGGGGGCGCCGGCGCGGCGGGTTGGTGGTTGTCAGCGGGCGCTGACGCGCCCGCGGAATCAGCGGTCGTGCCGGTGACGGCAGGCCGGGAAACCTGTGTAAACGGATTTGTTTCGTCCATCATCCCTGCATCTCGAGGCCGAATGACTTTTTGAGCGCCTGCAGGGCGCGCAGCTCTTCCGGCGCTACCAGAGTAAGCGCCGTGCCGGTGGCATCCGCGCGCCCCGTGCGCCCAACGCGGTGCACATACATTTCGCGGCTGGACGGCACCTCGTAATTCACCACGTGCGTGATGCCGTCGATGTCGAGCCCGCGCGCGGCCACATCGGTCGCGACGAGCACGCGATACGATCCGCTCCGGAACCCTTCCACCGCCTGCGTGCGCTGCTGCTGCGTGCGATCGGCGTGCAGCGCAGCCGCCTTGAGGCCGAACGCGGCCAGTCTCCGCGCGAGCCGCTCGGCCCCCGACTTGGTCCTGACGAACACGAGGACGGGACCATCGGTGCGCCGAAGAAACCTCGCGAGCCAATCCGTCTTCTCGGCCGCCGGTACGGTTTCAACGGTGTGCGTGATGCTCTTGGCGGGACCGCCGGCCGATCCGATCTGCACGTACTTCGCGTCGCGCACCACCTCGTCGGCCAGCTTCATCACTTCTTCCGGCATCGTCGCCGAGAAGAGCAGCGTCTGGCGAGCCGCCGAATCCGGCAGCGCGGCGACGATGCGGCGGACGTCGGGCCAGAAGCCCATATCCATCATGCGGTCCGCCTCGTCGAGGACGAGCGTGTCGAGCTTGTCGAACCCGACCGTCTTGCTGCGCATGTGATCCATCAACCGCCCCGGGGTCGCGACGATGATGTCGACGCCTGACTTGAGCGCGCGTTCCTGCGGGCCCATGTCGACGCCGCCGTACACCGCGATGCTCGTGATGTCGGTGTGATAGATGAAGCCCTGGACGTCGTCTTCGATCTGCACCGCGAGCTCGCGCGTGGGCGCGAGGATCAGCACGCGCGTGTAGCCGCGCTCTTCGGGCGCTGCCGCGCGCGCTTTCAGCATGCGGTTCAGGATCGGGAGCAGGAACGCCGCCGTCTTGCCGGTGCCGGTGTCGGCGCAGCCAATGAGATCGTCGCCGCTCATGACGATCGGGATCACCGCGCTCTGGATCGGCGTCGTCGTCGAGAACCCGCGAATGCGGATCCCTTCGATCAGGGACGGCTCGAGTCCGAGCGTATCGAACGTCACCGGCCGCGGATCGTACTCGGCCTGCGGGCGCGTGATTGGCTTCGGGGCGGCGGCCACGTGCAGGTGTGCCGCGGGGCGCATGGCGCCCGTCCGCGGACCCCGACGTCCTCGTCGACGCTGCGGCGCACGGGTCTGTGTCGTATGCGAGTTCAAAATCGTGATCTAGCGAGCGCGGAAGGTGATGATGCCGCGGACCGGGTCGTAAGGCGAGACGCCTACCGTCACGCGATCGCCTGGCACCACCTTGATTCGAAAGCGGCGCATCCGGCCGCTCAACTGGGCAAGCACCTCGTGGCCCTGGTCGCACTGAACGCGATACAAACCGCCGCTGTGGACCGCCACGACCGTGCCTTGCACGTCAATCAGATCATCCTTGCTCAATTGCTATCCTTTCCAATCAAAGATTGTGCCACATTGCGACGCCATTTACAAACTCAGCCGGGCAGCTGCTTCACGGCCTCTTCCACCCGGGCCGCGAGTGCCGCGTAGTCATTGCCTTTCAATGACATAGGTGCCCCGAACGCGACGCTGGCCTTTCCGCGGGCGGGAAACTTCCAGGTGTGGTGGAGGATTCGGTCGAGCCCTTCAATCCGGACCGGAACCACCGGCACGTCCAGCCGGGACGCAATCATTCCCACGCCCGCCAAAAACCGGTTGATTTCACCCTTTTCGGTCCTTCGCCCCTCGGGAAAAATCAGCAGCGAATAGCCGTCCCCGATGAGCTCGCCGATGTACCGGAGCGTCTGCCGTGTGCCGGTTTCCCGCTGCGGCAGTGGGAACGCATTGAAGAAGGTGGAGGCGAGATAATAGTTGATGCTGTTGGTGAGACGCGCGGAAGCCGTGTACTGGTCCGGATAGAAATGCGGCTTGAAGAACTCCTTGGCCATCGCGGGCGCCACCCGATAGCGCCAGCGTGGCGGCAGCGCCTGCAGGATCATCGGCCCGTCCAGATGGCTCTGATGGTTGGCGGCGAAAATCACCGGGCCGCTGATCGCGGCGAGGTGCTCCAGGCCGTGGACTTCGAGCGTCACGAAGATCTTGCCGAGCGGCAGGATCCATGTCGCGAGACTGACCCGCCTGAGCGCACGCACCGGAAGCGACCGGTTCCACGACGGGAATTCGATAGGCTCCGTGGAAACGACCGCGGCGGCGCCGCCTGCCTCGATCGGCCGCGCGAGCGTTTCCAAATCGCCGACCGTCGTGGCGGCGGCGAACTTCGACTCGTCGATCGTCACCTGCAGCGATTCCTCGAGCACCATCATCAACTCGACGCGCTCCAATGAACTGAGCCCGAGCTCGTCGAGCGTGGTCTGCGGAGTGATCGTGCGGCCCGGCGCGAATCGGTCGAGCAGCGATGCCACGCTGCGTCCTCCGTGTGCCGGCGCGGTTGCGGGCGCGGCGCCCGTGGAAGAAGACGTGAGCCACTGTTTCAGCTCACGCCGCTTCAACTTGCGGGTCCCCTCTGTGCGCGGCAGCTCCGTGCCGGGCCAGAGTGCCGCCGCGCGAATCTTCTGATGGTCCTGCAGCCGCGTATTCGCGTCGCGCACCACCGTATCGAGATCCGTGCCGGGCTTCGCGACGACGACCGCCTGCACGCGTTCAGACGTGGATGCGCCGACCGGCGCGCCAACGACCGCTGATTCCACCACGCCAGGAATCTCGTTCAGCATGCGCTCGACATCCTCCGGAAAGACGTTCAGCCCCTCGGGGGTCACGATCATTTCCTTCTTGCGTCCGCGAATGTGCAGCTGTCCGCTGGCGTCGAGCTCGCCGATGTCGCCGGTGTGGAACCAGCCGTCCTCGAACGACGCGCGCGTTTCTTCGGGGTCGTTGAAGTAGCCGCGCGTCACGTTCTCGCCGCGCACGAGGATCTCGCCATCTTCCGCAATGCGCACCTCGACGCCGGCGATTGGTTTTCCCACGGCGCCGTGTGTCGAGTGGAGCGGATGGTTCAAGGTCACAATCGGCGCCGTCTCCGTCAGTCCGTAGCCCTGCACGACGACGAATCCGAGGCGGCGCCAGAACGTTTCGAGCTCGGGATCGAGCGGCGCGGCGCCGACGACCATCGCCCAGAATTTGAAGCCAAACATGCTGTGGACGCGGCGGTATTTCCACCACCGGGCCGTCCAGTGCATTTTCTCCGGTGCATTCGCCGTATCCGGCGCGATGCGGACGATGTGATCTTTCAGGACTTCGAGGATCTTGGGCACGCAAACGAGCACCGAGATTCGGCGGTCGTGGATCTGGCGGATGATGTCATCCGGCGCGAAGCTGCGCGTGAAGACCACGACGCCCGGCAGCATCGGCGGGACGAACGTCGCCATCGCCTGGCCGAACATGTGGCTGAGCGGGAGCAGGTTCAGAAAGCGGATCGGGAGAAATGGCTTCGCGTACTTCTGGTACTTCGCCAGCTCCCGTTCGATCGGAATGATGTTCGCGAGGATGTTGCGGTGTGTGATGACGACACCCTTCGGCGCCGCTGTCGCACCAGACGTGAAGATGATTTCAGCGGTAGTGTCCGCCGTGACGTCGGTGCTGCCGGCGATATTTTCGGTGGTGCCGACCTTCAGGTCGGCCTTGGCGTCGGCCGAACGCAGCTCCGAGAGATGCCAGATCCGCCGCTCACTTCCAAGCCCCGTCGCATCAACGGCATCGCCCACCAGCACCGCGCGCGCATCCACGATACGTGCGACGCGCAGGAGAAACTCCGCGGACGCGCGATAGTCGATCGGCACCAGCACTACGCCCTCGAGCACACACCCCCAGAGCGCGACGATCCACTCGGCGCGGTTCTCTCCCCAGACCGCGATCGCCTGTCCCTTGCTGATGCCGCCCGCGCGCAGGCGATCCGCGAAGGCACGCGCGCCGGCGGCGATATCACGGTACGTATAGGACCGGCTCCGGTAGCCGTCGTCGTACACCACGAACTCGCCATCGATAGACGAGAGGTCCGCGAAGTAATCGATCAGCGTGCGCCGCAGCATTCCCGTGAATTATGATGGAAAACTGATGTCGCTCCCGCCGGTTTTTGCCGCCAGCGCGCTGTACGACAACCTGCTGCAGGCGGCGCTGCGCCAGTTTTTCGACCGCGCGACGTTCGAGACCGAACCGATTCCGTCGCTGTCGTCCGACGGGCGCCTGGCAATCGAGCCGACCAGCGATCCCTCGGTCCTCACGATCCGCTGGTTCGGATCGCGGCACGTGCTGCACGTGCCGGCGGCGCGGCCGTTCACCGCGCACGAAGTGCGGCTCGCGCGCGCGATCGGCACCGTGCTGGCGGCGCGCTACCGCGCGATCTTCGATCCCAAGCAGATGCTGGAGCGCGGCGAGCTCTTTCGCGGCGCCATCGAGGACCGCTACGTCGCCGCGTTCCTCGACGGGCACCCGGCGGAGTCGCATTCGCGCGTGGATCTGATTGCGACCGCGATCGAAGTGCTGCGCGTCGCGGCGCTCTCCAGCTACGAGAACCGCTCGATCTCGTCGGGCGTCCTGGTCCTGGAAAGGGACGACGATCCGGTGCGTCCGCGGCATGTGCCGCGCGAGGACGTCTACCCGTATACGCAGGCGCTCACCGGTATCAAGAGCTTCTACCGCCTGAGCGACGGCCTCGAGACGGTGTTTCTCGTGAACCGCGGCGGCACCGTCCTCGACATCGTCGAAGTCGGCCGCTACGCGAAAGCGGCGACGTTGTCGGTCCCATGCACAACGAGGTATCGGCCTCACGCGCTGGCGACGATCGGGAACGGCAATCTCTGCATCGTTCTCAGTCCGACGCACGAGATCAAGTTGTTTGCGGAAGGGGTCCAGACGTTCAGCTTCCGCAACGCCCGGTGGCACCTGCTCGATCTGCAGGCGAAGTACGAGATGTGGGCCAGGGTCGTGGGGAACTCCGCGCTCGCGGAGCGATTGTTCCAGACCGCCATGGATCTCGCGGATGCGCGTGAAGGCGCGCTGTTCGTCGTGCTGCGCGATCCGAAGACGTCCCTGCCGCAGCTCGTCGCGCCGGCCGACCAGCTCGACGTTCCACGGAACGCCGTGGGTGCGCTTCCGAGCCGCGGGCAGCTCATGCACATGCTCCGGGGCCGCAGCGCGTGTGAGCTCGATCCGGCGGTGCTCTCGGGACTGGCGCGCACCGACGGCGCGACCGTCACGGATCCATCAGGCCGGCTGCTTGCAGTGGGCGCGATCCTGCTGCACACCGAACCGCCCGAACCGCATTCGAATCTGCCCGTGGAAGGGGCGCGGACGACCGCCGCGATGGCGGCCGGCCGCTTCGGCGCGGTGTTGAAGGTCAGTGAAGATGGACTGATTACGTTCTACGATCGGCAGGAAAGAATCTGGGACATCTGACTCTGCCGCGATTCGCGGTTCGCGGTTCGCGGTTCGGGGCTGGCAAGAGTGGTAATCGGAATGCGCATTCTTTTAACGGGCGGCAGTGGATACGTGGGATCGGCGGTCCTCGACGCGTTCGTGCGGGCAGGGCACCAGGTGGACGCGCTGGTGAGGACGCCGGAGAAGGCGGCGGACGTGCAGGCACGCGGCGGAAAGCCGGTGCTCGGAGATCTCACTTCGCCTGCGTTGTACGCGGATGCCGCGGCGTCGGCTGACGGCGTGGTGCACGCGGCAATCGACTACTCGGCGCGGGGCCCGAAGATCGACGCGGCGGCGCTCGACGTCCTGCTTGCGCCTTCGTCGAAGTCCAACCGATTCGTGATCTACACGTCAGGTGTGTGGGTGCTCGGGAACAGTCCAACGCCGGCGGACGAAACCGCGGCGGTGAATCCCGCCGAGATGGTGGCGTGGCGCCCCGCGCATGAGGAGCGGGTGCTGAACACGGCTGCGATGGGCATCCGGCCCGTCGTGATCCGGCCAGGTCTCGTCTACGGCGGCTCGCGCGGGATCGTCGGCGACATATTCAAGGACGCGGCGAACAGCCTGATCCGGATCGTCGGCAGCGGCGAGAACCACTGGCCGCTCGTGCGCGACCGCGATCTCGCGGAGTTGTACGTGCGGCTCGCGGTCACCGCCGACGCCGCCGGGATCTTCCACGCGAACGACGAGGGTGACGAGCGCGTCAACGACATCGTGGCGGCGATTGCCGCGCATGCCAAGACGCGCCCGAGCATCCGGCATCTCCCGCTCGCCGAGGCGCGCACGAAGATGGGACCGTACGCGGATGCGCTCGCGCTCGATCAGGTCGTCCGCAGTCCGCGCGCCCGGGCACTGGGGTGGAGCCCGTCGCTTCATTCGGTCGCGGGCAATGCCGCCAGGCTGTTCGAGGAATGGCGGAGGGGCAGGGAGGCTGCGTAGAACGTCAATCCCTAATCCCTGATCGGGAATCCCTCATCGACGAATCCTCGGATCCGCGAGTCCTCGGATCCGCGAATCCTCGAATCCGTGAATCCTCGAATCGGATTCACCATTCAGTGATTCAGGAGTCGATGATCAGGGATTCACGATTAGGGATAAGGGATTCAAGACAGCGAGCGAAGCGAGTCAGCGAACGGCCACGCCCGCGCTCATGGCGATTAATGTCATGCGCGGGTAGCCGGGGCGCGTTGCCGTTGTGTCCTGCGGGTTGATCGCGTAGAACCGCAGATCCACCGACAGCGCAACGTGCTTCTTCGCGAACCACCGCGCACCGCCGCCGTAATTGATCGTCTTCGATCCGGACTCCGGGTCCGGCAGCGGCTTGTCTTTCCGTTCCGCGGTGAAGGTCGCCTTCCCGATCCCCCCGCTGATGTAGCTGTAGCCATCGCGCGATCCGAAGTTGAACGAGATCTGCGGCGCGAGCGTGGAGAGACGGCTATTTACGGTGACATTCACGGGCGCCGCCTTCGTGCCGGTGTTCAGCGTGCAGCTGCGGCGCGCCGTCATGAACTCGCCGCCAACTCCCAGCGTCATGATCCCCACACGCAGGGGATACCAGTGCGCTCCCGTGACAATGCCGAAGCCGCGCGTCGGCAGGTTCAGCACGCCGGTGCCGATCGCGGTGGCGATCGCGGCATCCTGCTTGAATTTCGGAAAATCGGCGCGCGCGTCCACGACGTATCTTCCAATCGGAAGTTTGTCGGCGGGAACGTCCTGCGCCGTGGCTGCGACGGGCAGCAGCGCGCAGGACACGAGCGCAGCTGAAAGGATTGGTAGGCACGAAACGGTCGGCATGCTGCGACTGATTGTACGTCGCGTCATCCGTTACCCAGGATTTCCTTCGCCACCGCGATTCCGTCCTCGAGCGTCGCAATCGATCCATCGAGCTGCTTCTCGTAGATCTGCTTGAGCACCGCGCCAACGTGGGGGCCGGGTGTCAGGCCGAGCGCCAGGAGATGACGCCCCTTGACGATCGGCTCAGGGGGCGCGTGCTGAACGCCCAGCTCGCGCGCACGATCGAGAAACCAGTCCATCGCCGAACAATCGAATCCGCCCCCGCGTCCCTCGCAATCCGCCTTGGCGACGCGCGCGAGAAGCTCGAGGTCCACCTTCTGCGCGAGCCTCCGGAAGGCGCCGTCGCTGACTGGTGTCGGCGACTGGCGGAACATGCCGGGCTTCAGGTGATGCGCCGTGATGCCCAGCACCTCACGGCGCACGTCGAAGCCGTCCATCGTGTGGATGTTCAGGCGATCGAGGACGGCGGTCGCCGGCGCGATCCCTTCCTGCTCGTGATCGATTGAGCGGATGCGTCCGTCGATGAACGCGGTCGTCGGCGGCTTGCCCAGATCGTGGCATACCGCGCCGAGCATCACCGCGACCTGCCGCGGCCGGTCGAGATCGTCGATCCGTTTGCGCGCCTCGTCCATGACCAGCAGCGTGTGGACCCACACGTCCCCCTCGGGGTGCCACTCCGGCTCCTGCTCGCAGCCGACGAGCGCCTTGATCTCCGGGAACAGGCGATCGATGACGCCGAGATCGAGCGCGAGCGCGAACCCGATCGAGGGTCGCTGAGCGTGCAGCAGCAGCTTCTCGATCTCGCCCCACACGCGCTCCGCGGGCAGATCGTCGAGCGGAATGGTGCGGCACAGCTCGCGCGTCGCGGCGTCGAGCGCGAACTCGAACCGGGCGGCGAACTGGATCGCACGCAGCACCCGCAGGCTGTCCTCGCCGAACGTACGCAGGTCGACGGCGCGGAGCATCCTCGACGGGATGTCCGCGCGTCCGTTGAACGGATCGATGTATTCGTCGGTCAGCGGATCCCACGCGATCGCGTTGATCGTGAAATCGCGCCGGCGGCCCGCTTCCTCGAAGGACAGGCCAGGATCGCCGGTCACCTCGAACGCCTTGTGTCCGCGGCCCGTCTTCGACTCGCGCCGAGGCAGCGCGACGTCGACCTCTGCGACCTTGTAGACCGTGAAACTCTCGCCAACGGTGTTGACGCTGCCGAACTCACGGAGCAGGTCGCGCAACGTGTCCGCGCGCACGCCGTACACCTCGAGGTCCACGTCCTTGCACGGGCGCCCCATGATGCGATCCCGCACCCAGCCGCCGACGATCACCGCGCGACCGCCAGCCTCGTGCACCCGCCGGGCGATCGCGACCGCAGTGTCGAGGCTGTCGGTCACTCGCGCGCCTCGCGCCGCCGCCCGTACTTCCGCACCATGCGATCGGTGAGCCCGGGCGCGAGCACGTTGAGGATTGCGAGCGCGCGTGACGTTCGATGCGGATACACCTCCGGGACCGGCTTTCGCACGCACGCCACCACCGCGCGCGCCACGTCGTCCATCGACTGCTTCGGTCCGATCCCCGAAACGGCATGGCCGTAGTCGCGCACCACGGCCTGACGGAACTCCGTCTCCGTTGAGACCGGAAAGACGACGCTCACGTGGATGCCGCTGCCGGCGAACTCCGATCGCAGCGATTCCGCGAAGCCGGTCTGCGCCGCCTTCGTCGCGCTGTAGCCGCTCATCAACTGGATGCCGCGCTGCCCGACGATCGACGAGATGCAGATCAGGTGTCCCGTCCCCTGCGCCCGAAAGACCGGCAGCGCCGCGCGCGTGCCGAGAAACGTCCCCATGAAGTTCACGTCCATCATCCGGCGCATCGTCTCCGGCGGTGTCTGCTCGACGGTGCCGTAGTAGCCGAAGCCCGCGTTGCAGACCATGATGTCCAGGCTGCCGAAGACCGTGCGCGCGAGCTCTACGAGCGCGTTTACGTCCGCCTCGATCGTGACGTCCATCACGATCGCGTCGGCGCGTCCGCCCGCGGCGCGGATCTCGCGGACCGCTTCGTCGAGGCGATCGGCCCGCCGGGCGCCGAGCACGACCGCAATCCGTTCGCGCGCGAGGTGACGCGCGATCGCGAGACCGATCCCCGAGGAAGCGCCCGTGATAGCCGCGACGCGGCCCGAAACATCCATCCGCGCATGATACAGTCGCGCGTCAGCGCCGTCATCCATGACCGATCCCGTCATCTCGCTGCTGCGCGATCTCGTCTCGATCGATTCGGTGAATCCATCGCTCGTACCTGGCGCGGCGGGGGAAGCACAGATCGCCGACGCGATCGCCTCGCACATGAAAAGCCTCGGCCTGGATGTCGAGGTGCACGAGGCCGCGTCGGAACGTCCGAACGTCGTCGGCGTACTCGAAGGATCACGTGCCGGCCGGTCGCTGATGTTCTGCGGGCACATCGACACCGTTGGTGTCGGCGGCATGGAGGCGCCGTTCCGTCCCGAGGAGCGGAACGGACGGCTCTACGGCCGCGGCGCGCAGGACATGAAGGCCGGGGTCGCCGCGATGGTCGACGCGGCGCGGGTCGCGCGCGAGCGCGGCTTCACGTCAGGCCGTCTCATCATCGCGGCGGTCGTCGACGAGGAGTTCGGCAGCATCGGCGCGGACGCGCTTGTCACGAGATGGAAAGCGGACGGTGCGGTCGTCACTGAGCCGACGGATCTGCAAATCGGCATCGCACACAAAGGATTCGCGTGGGCGTCCGTTGAGACGCGCGGGCGCGCCGCGCATGGCAGCCGCCCGGCCGATGGCCGCGACGCGATCTTCCGAATGGGCCGCGCGCTGCAGCGCTTCGAGGAGCTCGATCGCGAGCTGCAGTCGCGGCGGCCGCACGCGCTCATCGGCACGGCGTCGCTGCACGCGTCGATCATCCACGGCGGGCGGGAGCTGAGCAGCTATCCCGATCAGTGCCGGTTGCAGCTCGAGAGGCGAACCGTTCCCGGTGAAACGGGGGAGACCTTTCGCGCCGAGGTTGAGGCG
>Ga0137373_10006265_pt1 | contig 12744 bp, 8 predicted proteins | sample SagtaG_5_FD_104912 | JGI IMG/M metagenome (GOLD analysis project Ga0137373, IMG submission 104912) | Vadose zone soil microbial communities from Sagehorn Ranch, Mendocino, California, USA - Sage1_R_80_16 metaG | ecosystem: Environmental > Terrestrial > Soil > Vadose zone | place: USA: California...
CGGGTCGAGGCCGTGGATGTCGGGCGCACGAACTGTATGGCAACACCGTCACGCGTGGCGCTGGTTTCAATGCCGCCACGGATGAACCGATGTACACCGTCTCCTGGATGACGAGTGGCGTCTCGATGGTCTGGGGCAATACCGCCAACGATGGTGCTACGAAACAGTTCATCTTCATGGATTCGATGCGGAAGAGCAATGCGACGTATACACAGATCGCGACGCCGAACGGGTGGGGCTACTGCGGCACCGAGTTCAACGGCATCGGGTCGATCTGGGACGGCAACACCAACGCTACCAGCGGGTATCCCTGTCTCGATCAACCGGGACGGGGACAGAGTGATCTCCTGTCAGGCGAGTTTCCGAATGCCATCGATACGACGACAGGGACGATTGCCTGGCCGCACCAGGCGCTCGAACCGGTTCGCGAATGGCTGAACACGTTCACGGCCGCGCCTGGGTGGGGAAACGACACCAGTAACCTCGTCGGCGTGGCGGCTGCGACACGGTTACTGCAGAATAGGGACTATTATAAGTACAGCGCTGCGTTCAATGGGACCGTCGGCGTCGGTGTAGGGGCACGTGCCTCACGCCCGGCGTCCTGCACGACTGGTGTTGCCTATTGGTCTACGGATCAGGGTGGCAACTGGAACACGGTCAACGCCAGTGCGAACGACGGAACCCTGGACGTGTGCACGGCGACGAACACCTGGACGAATGCCGTGTATACGCCCTACACCTATCCACATCCGTTGACGCAGATTTATTCTTCGACGCTACCCGCTCCAGCGCCGCCGGCAAACGTGCGCATCATTGGGGGGTTTTGAGGCGCGGCCACAACCTTTTCGATGATCGCTCTTCTACGGCACCTGAGCCCATAAATAATGTCCGCCTATCTCGTGGAGGTATGTGTCGTCAGTGGCTTTGACGCACCCACACGGAGTAGACACCGGCCGATTGACGAGCTCAACGAATTAACGCCACGTCAGCGATAACGCCGGATGGCGCTTTGACGGTAGCCTTCCTGAGTCGAGGGCGCGAGTTGGATCGCGCAGTATTATCGGGTTTGTGCAAAGACTCACAAGCCGGGTTTTGAAGTTTGCCCGTCTGCCCCGAAGTCCAGTGCCACATTGGTGTAGTCTTCACGACACCTCGCCATTTATCAGCCGGAACGCACGATCTAGCAACAAGAACCGATCCCATCCCCATGCCTCCTATCCTCGCTCTATTGCTGACGCTAGTATTCATCGGCTACCTTCTTCGGCGTGAGTCTAAGGAAGAACCGAGGATCTCGGCAGCAGTTTGGATTCCCACCCTCTGGCTGATGATCAACGGCTCACGCCAGGTCTCAATTTGGTTCGACCTCGGCTCATCCTTCGCGGCGCAGCGTCTCGAGGAGGGCACTTCAGTTGACAAGGCTGTCTACGGAGCTCTCATCTTCGCCGGTATCGTCGTTTTGGCGAGACGGCAGGTCCGAGTCGGCGAGATCATTCGTAACAATCTTTGGTTCTGGCTTTTTTTTCTTTATGAAGGTCTAAGCGTTCTCTGGTCGGATTTTCCCCTCGTCGCTTTCAAGAGATGGGGCAAAGCCGTTGGCGATCCCGTAATGGTGCTTATCCTGTGGAGCGAGCTCGTGCCCGCGCGTGCGGTAACGGCCGCAATCAAGCGATGCGCGTATGTTCTGATCCCATTGTCGATTTTGTTCTGCAAATATTACGAGAACTTGGGGCGGACATTCGACCCGTGGGGTGGGTCGGCCTACACTGGCGTGACGACGGACAAGAATATGCTCGGTTATCTGTTGTTCGCTTTTGGTCTTTTTTTTGCTGCTTCGTTGATGAGCAATCTGGGTTCGCCTCGTGATGACAGCAACCCTGACCGGCCTACTCAAGCCATCAATGTCCTATTCCTGATCATGATCGGGTGGCTTCTCCTCATTGCGAACAGCAAGACAGCCTCGTTAGCGCTGGCCGCTGGAGTCGTTCTCGTCGGAGCATCTCGGTTTACGACCGTCCGAAGGCACTTTTGGTCGTACGCGTTCGGCGCCATTATTCTCGGAGTAGTCTCTGAGGCATTGTTCTCAGTCTCAGGCAGCCTCGTTGAAGCTGCGGGGCGTGACACAACGCTTACGGGCAGAACGGGACTCTGGCAGACGCTGCTTCAGGTGCCGGTAAATCCTTTCTTCGGCGTTGGTTACGCCAGCTTTTGGCTCGGTGACCGCCTGGGAAAGTTGTGGGCGTTGTATCCAGGCAGCCCTCCCATCGAAGCCCACAATGGGTATCTCGAAGTTTATTTGAGCTTGGGGTTAATCGGTTTGTGTTTGGTGGTAGCTGTACTTTGGGCGGGCTTGCGGAGGATGCAGGGGAGGCTTGCTTCAACCGTATCAGCGAGAGGAAGCGATAACGATAGGGTAATTGCGATATTCGGCATCGCGTATGGGGCTGCTTACCTCTTTTACAACGTCACGGAGGCGACATTTCAGGGATTGAATTTCTTGTTCATCATTTTTCTGATTTTGAGTTTCGACTATCGGCAGGCACGCGAACGAGTTCAGCGGGCACCGCACGGCGTCAGTACTGCGAGATGGCACAGACAGGTGAAAAGACGTCCTGCCGAAGGAATGCGCTGGCGTCGATGACTCAGTTACGAATCTTATTACTCGCTCCAGACTGTAATCCGGATTCCATTAGCACTCCGTCGATAGCATACGCCCACGCCGAAGCATTGGCTCGTCTCCACACGGTCACGCTGGTGGTTCGCGCCGCAAATGAACACGCGGTCCGGCGAGCTGGAGGTCAGTTCCATTCAGTAGAAGCGATTCGTCTACCCTTGCTGGACCGACTTTACACGTGGGCCCTGCGACGCATCTTCAAGTTCGACTATGGGCGACAGAGCCTGACCGCGGCCAGCTATCCTCTTCAAGTCGCGTTTGAATGGCGCGCATGGCAACTGATCCGGAATCGCATACTGTCGGGCGAGTTCGACGTCGTGCTGCGCATTTTACCAATCGTTCCAGTACTTCCCAGTCCGTTCGCGTTTTTTCTTCGCAATGGTCCGATACCCTTCGTCATAGGCCCGATCAACGGCGGCTTGCCCTGGCCGAAAGGGTTTCCGCAATTGGACAGACAACGGCGGGCAGCGGGATACTGGGTTTCGCATCTCAGGGGTCTATACCGGTACCTGCCGTTCGCTCGATCGACGTACGCGAAAGCCGCCGCGGTCATCGCCGGCTCGTCGCACACATACGCGGAGTTCGCCTCGTACCGAGAAAAGCTGTTCTTCGTTCCGGGAGAGAACGGCATCGATCCGGCACTCTTCAAACCACGAGTCGCAATTGGCGCCTCGACTCAACGGAAGCTCCATTTGATATTCGTCGGCCGCCTCATTCCGCTCAAGGCTTGCGATGTTGCCTTGCGGGCTGCGGCGCAGCTCTTGCGGGCCGGTAAGGCCCACTTCACGGTCGTCGGCGATGGTCCGGAACGGGAAAGCCTTCGGCAGCTTGCGAAATCACTCGGAATTGACGCAGCCATCACTTTCACCGGATGGGTCACGCCTTCCGAAACCCTGGCACAGTTTCAGCACGCAGACGTGCTGGTATTTCCGTCGCTGCGGGAGTTTGGCGGAGCCGTGATCTTCGAGGCACTCGGTCTAGGCGCGGTACCCGTGGTGGTGGATTTCGGTGGGCCAGGCGACATCGTCACTCCACAGGTCGGGTACAAGATCGCCCTGACGAATGAAGACGACCTGATCCTGAAGCTCGGATCCGTATTGAAACACCTGGAGGAAGATCGAGATCACCTCGAAACGCTCCGCCAGGAGGGGATTGAATATGCTCGCGAGCATCTCACCTGGGACGGGAAGGCCCGCGTGATGTCGAGCATTCTGCTTTGGGCAACCGGCCACGCGTCCAAGCCGCTGCTGCGTCCGCCGGACCAGGTCCGCCCGATTGCGTAATCGCTCGAACATGCGAATCGCATACATCACGCCGTATCAAGGGCCCGAGCTTCGCAGGCGGCGCCCAATTGTCGAGAATCTTGCGCTGGCGGGCAACCTCAAGATCGAGCTCATCGCAGAATTGCTCGAACAACGGCATCATCAAGTGGAGATTTTTTCTGCCGGTGAAGTCGGCGCGCGTCGTTTCAAGTTTTATCCCGCGTTCGATGAGACGCCCGTTTCCGCTCACAACGTGCATGCCCGGTACAGCTCCGCGCTGCCTGTCAGGTTCGTGAGCGGCTTCTGGTCGACGTGGCAACTGCTGCGAATCATCCGTGCGCGGCATCGAGAAGCGCCGTTCGATTTGGTCATCATTTACAACCTGCAACAGCCGCAGGCGGTCTCCGCCTTATATGCCGTGCGCCGGCTGCGCCTGCCGGCGATTCTCGAGTACGAGGACGACGCGCTCGTCGACGTGTTGGGAAGCGCGCAACGAGGTCTCCGGAGCACTGTGGACCAGCGACTGGTGACCTCGGTGGTCGGTTCCATCAAGGGGTGCATCGGCGTCTCTCCGCACCTGCTGTCGCGCACGCCAGAATCGATCCCAAAGGTGCTGCTTCGTGGCGTGATAAGCCCCGAGATCGTCGCGATGCGCGGCGATGCGAGCCTGACGAGAAAAAACTGGGCGGTGTTCTCCGGGACTCACTTCCGTAGCAAAGGGCTGCCGCAGCTGATCGCGGCCTGGAAGCTCCTGCGGCCGGCAGGGTGGGAGCTCCACATCGCAGGCTACGGTGAGCTGACGGACCAACTGCAAAGGGACTCAGACGAGACGAGCATCGTGTTCCATGGGCTGCTGAACCGACAGGAAAACGCACGGCTGTTGTACCAGTCGCGAATCGGTGTCAACCCCCATGAATTGAGCCGGACCCCCGGCAATGTCTTTGCTTTCAAAATTATCGAGTATCTCGCGGCCGGTGCACATGTGATCACGACGCCGATGGGCGTTCTGGAGCCCGAGCTCGAGGCGGGTGTGACCTACGTACCGGATAACCGCCCGGAGACGATCGCGCAAGCGCTGGCCGACGTCATCGCGCGGCGAGAATTTGAGCGCACGGCCGCTGACACCGTGCTCGGGCTGTATTCGCCGGACGCCGTCGCGACGTCGCTCGACGGACTCATCGCCCAAGTCAGAGCGCGCGGGGCGCAGTCGACGACAGCAGACGCCGGGGCGCACGCGTCCCCTCCTGATTCAGGCGGTCACCTCCACTCCAACAGGTCGTGAATATATGAGCATCGCAATCGTTACGGGATCGGCAGGATTGATCGGCGCGGAGACCTGCCGAAGGTTCCATGGGGAAGGACTGGATATCGTTGGCATCGACAACGATATGCGGGCGCGGTTCTTCGGCCCGGACGCTTCCACAGCGCGAACGAGGGACACGCTGCTCTCCTCGCTGAAACGCTACCGCCACGAGGCGGTCGATATTCGAGACAGCGTCGGGATCGAGCGTCTCTTCAAAGAGCTAGGCAGCGCGGTGTCCGTCGTCGTTCATACCGCGGCGCAGCCGTCGCACGACTGGGCGGCGCGTGATCCACAGACCGACTTCGGGGTGAACGCTCAGGGAACGTTGAATCTCCTGGAGGCCGTGCGGACTCACTGTCCCGGGGCGCCGTTCATCTTCACGAGCACGAACAAAGTCTACGGCGATGCGCCGAACCGTTTGCCGCTGATTGAGTTCGACACGCACTATGACATCGACCCCACGCACCGCTACGCAGTCGGAATCGACGAGAGTATGTCGGTCGATCAGACGAAGCACTCTTTATTCGGCGTGAGCAAGCTGGCGGCGGACGTTCTCGTGCAGGAGTACGGCCGTTATTTCGGATTGAGAACCGTCTGTTTCCGGGGAGGCTGTCTGACGGGTCCGGGACACGCGGGGACCGAATTGCACGGGTTTCTGGCATATCTGATGAAGTGCACGGCGTCGGGTATGCCGTACCGGGTGTTTGGCTACAAAGGAAAGCAGGTTCGGGACAACATCCACAGCGCAGACCTGGTGGAGGCCTTTTGGCAATTCTTCAAGCACCCGCGCTCGGGTGAGGTGTACAACATGGGCGGTAGCAGACATTCGTCCTGTTCGATGCTGCAGGCGATCGCGGCATGCGAGCGGATCAGCGGACGCAGACTGAACTGGACTTACGTTGACGACAATCGCATCGGTGATCATATCTGGTGGATCAGCGACGTCCGAAAATTTCAGCAGCACTATCTGGAATGGCGATACCGCTACAATCTCGAGGACATTCTTCGTGAGATCCACGAAGCCACCGTTGGCGACAAGCCTGTGCAGGTGTCCGCGACGGCGGAACGGCTTTCGACAACGGAAGTGGACCGCAGATCGAATTAATCCAAGCTGTGCAGCGGCAGGAACATCAGTGTGGCAAAGGACGACGTGATCAGCCGCTTCATAGACACAGGATACGAGCGCATGGCCGCCAGCAGCGCGTGTATTTGTGCCCTTGCCAGGGATTGCGCGCCAGCCTTGCTGAAGAACCTTCCGGTGCTCGATAACTTGGGTGCGCGGTTCAAGACAGCCAATGTGGTTGTCGTGGAAAACGACAGTAAGGACGGCACGAAGGATGTGCTTCGCGCCTGGGCCGCCGGGCGGCCTCACATCACGCTGTTCCTGGAAGACTTCAATACCCAGACCGTACCGCACGCGCTGTCTACGACCGCGAATCCAAGCTTTTCCAGACTGCGGATCGAAAAGCTTGCCGGTTATCGGAACCGATACCTGGAGTACGCGCGCACGCTTCAAACCCTGGACTACGTCATCGTACTCGATCTCGATCTTCACCGGGTTCCGATCGAGGGTATTGCGCATGCGTTTGGACAAGGCATTCCCTGGGACGCCCAGTTTGCCAATGGCCGCATCAGCGATCCCTGTCGTCCCCAACTGGGTGATTTCTACTGGGATGTTTACGCATTTTGGGAACTCGGCGATTCGACTCCCCAGACCGAGGCAAAGATGGCGCGTTACTGGGAGTCGTTGCAGCCGTTACAGAAAGGGATGCCGCTGATCGCCGTGCAGTCAGCTTTTGGTGGATTGGGTATCTACCGATGGGACGCGCTGAGGCAGCACCGGTACGGTGTCGAAGACAACGCAGACTCCAGTGTCGAGGTGATTGTCGAACACACATATCTGCATCGCCGAATGATCGAGGCAGGGCATGTGCGTCTGTTTATCAACCCCTCAATGGTCGTCTATTACAACAAACCGCGTTCACCGATCGCGCTGAGAGCTGAAAGACTGGCCGACATTGTGAGACGTCACGGGATCGCAGGCGCAGCGGCAAAAATTGCCAGCCGACTGGCGCTTGGAACGGGGCGGGAATGAACGCTGGTGAAACGACCATCTCATCCACGTCAGCGGTCGGGCCGGACGATCGCTGCAGGATCTGCGGACAGCCCGTCGAACTCCATGGTTACGCGAAAGTTCGGTCGAAGTATGACGCGACTTTCGTGCGTTGCAGCCAATGTGGATTCATCTCGATTGTGAATCCATCTTGGCTTCCAGAAGCATACGCGCAGCCAATTAACGCCTCCGACACTGGTTACCTGGCGCGAAATCTCTGGTGCGTCGAGCGAGTCAGGATGGTTATTGAACTGTGTCTTGATCCTGGTGGCAAATACCTGGATTACGCTGCGGGCTATGGAGTGTTTGTTCGACTGATGAGGGATGTTGGATATGACTTTCGTTGGACAGATCCATACTGCAAGAACTTGTTTGCCCGCTATTTCGAGGAGGCGCGACCTCTCGCGGCGGGATTCGAGGCCATTACGGCCTTTGAGGTCTTGGAGCACCTGGTCGATCCCATGAAAACTCTCAAGGAGCTGGCACCATTATCCCGGTGCTTGATTTTCTCGACGGACTTGATCCCTGTGACGGTACCCGCACCAGGGGAGTGGTGGTACTACGGGCTGGAGCATGGACAGCATGTGTCATTCTATGCTTTCTCTACTCTGCAACTCATCGCAGAAAGGCTGAATTTATATTTGAGCAGTGACGGTGTCTGTTTTCACATGCTGACGGACAAACCTTTGCCAACGCACGTATTTCGTCGAATAGATAGCCGCATATGGGGAGCTGTGATTCGTAAGACTAGGAAGCGGAAGTCCAAACGGGAAGCGGACCGTAAAATGGTGACGGAGCTGCAGTCCCCCTTGCACCCACACCCGTGATGACTGCAGACGCCTTAGCGATCCGCCAATACGCTTGTCAGAGTCTGGTCGGGCTCATCGGCCAAAACTAGGGTGAGATCAGCAGGATTCGCAGCGTTGAGTTCCCTCTCGGATTCGGCTTGGAGTTCTCAGGGATCGAATCGAGTCCTGCGACCGAAAATGCTCGCGGATTCTCAATAGGGACGGTGAACAGCTTGAGCGAGAAAATGGGTAGCGCGGTGACGCTGACAGCCGCCGGTGGAGATTGCGGAGGTTCAGATATTGAGGACGGGCATTTCCGCACCGACCATCTTCTCGCTGACTTGGAAGGCCGTGCCGTTTCCAGCGGACTGATCACACTCAGTTCGCAGGCGGCTCAGTTCGTTCTGAACCTTGCGTCGATCATGGCGCTTGCGCGACTTTTGGACCCAAACGACTTTGGTCTGGTGGCCATGGTCATGACGGTGATGGGGTTCCTGCAAGCATTTCGAGAGTCTGGACTCTCAAGGGCGACAGTTCAGCGCGAGGGGATCACTCACGCTCAAATATCGAATTTGTTCTGGCTCAATATTGTCATCAACCTTGGGATTGGAGTGCTTCTCGCTTCTGCTTCACCACTGATAGCGTGGTTCTATCGGGAGCCGAGACTGGTGCGGGTCACGTTGCTTCTTGCTGTCAGCTTTCCACTAAGTGGACTTACGGTTCAGCATACCGCACTGTTGATGCGCACGATGCGTTTCAAGGCGCTTGCCGTAATCCAGGTCGTTTCGCAAGCCATAGGTGTCTGTACTGGGATTGCGATGGCTTGGCTGGGGTACGGATACTGGGCACTTGTGGCTTTGCAGCTCGTTGCAGCTTTTGTCACCGTCGTCCTCACATATCTCGCTGTTCCCTGGCAGCCGCAGGGGCCGCTTCGCGGCAGTGGCACACGACCGCTCGTCGCTTTTGGCTCCAATCTCGCGGCGGGATCGTTCGTGTTTTCTATCGCGAGGGGATCCGATGGCTTGGCGATAGGGCGGTTCTGGGGCTCCGACGCCCTCGGCTTGTATTCGCGAGGCGGCGCATTGCTGAGGCGTCCTATGGAGCAAGTCCTGGGGGCGGCGGAGACCGTGTTGGTACCGATGCTCTCGCGTCTCCAGAATCAGTCGGAGCGTTACCGCTCCACGTTTCTGCAGTTTTACGAAGCGGCGGCCTTGGTTAGCTGCTTGTTGACAGGTGTGATGCTCGCGTTAGCTCGCCCCATTACGCTCACAGTTCTCGGGCCAAATTGGAATAAGGCGACGCTCGTTTTTGCCGGTTTCACTCTTTCAGCGCTATGTGCACCGCTTGCGGCGGCGGCGAGCTGGCTGTTTGTCAGCCAGGGACGAGGCAAAGGGATGCTGCTGTCGACATCGCTCGTCTCGGGCCTATTCGTGCTTTCAGTAGCAATTGGCCTGCCATTTGGTCCCGTCGGTATTGCCTTCGCGAATTCCGCGATCGGGCTTTCGATTGGAGTACCGATTCTCTACTACTGGGCAGGGCGCGAAGGCCCCGTGACGACCTCTGACCTGTGGATGGGATTCTTGCGATATGCGCCACTTTGGGTGCTCGTTTGCGGCGTAACTTTTTCAACATATTTACTCTTGGCACGGTTCAGTCCGATCGTACAGTTGGCGATATGTGGACCGGCTGGTCTGCTGGCCGGTGCCGCAGTAATTTGCACGTCAGCTCATCTCCGCCAAACTGCGCGCGGCGCGCTCCATGTCGTTCGGCAGCTGAAGAGAGCCGAACGGCTTTAGGCCGCATCTGTGTCGACTGGGTTGCCGAGCAACCGAGTCGGTGCGATTGTGTGGATTTCTGTATTAGTCAGCGAGAGTGACGCTTTTGTTTGGGTGAAGTAAGCACTAGGAACGGGCCGAGGTGTGTCACGTCCAGGATGATTGGCCGATCGATTCTGCCACTGGCGCGGTACGATTCGAATAGAGTTCCACGCTCGCTTACGATCATGCGTGCGTGCACATCTCCCCACACGCCGGCAGGGAGCTGGCGCGTTGGGCCGCCAGCGTTGCTGGCGCGCAGCCAGAACGAGCCCAGAAGCACCAGGATCGCGACAATCCTCGGGTGGCTCACACCTTTCTTTTCCAAATTGGCCCTTCGGGGCGATAATACACGGCCGTAACCATGCACATCCCACTGAAAGTCCGCCGCGGCAGCTGGCCTGTCCGCCTCTATGTTTCCCTGGTCTTCGCCGCGCTTGCGCTGAGTGGCGATACGCCACGAGCCCAAAGTACGGCGCCGCCGGGCGGCCCGCCCAATGTGTTCGAACTCCAGCGAGGACGGCCATTCCTGGACGATCTGCGCCAGCTTCCCGCCGGGCTCCCCACGCAGCGGGAGCACCGCCCCGATCGCGGCGAGGAGCGCGAGGACCCACCGTTACAGGCGATTGGCGGCTTTGAGGACCGGGCGGCCCAAACGGCCGCACCCGCGGCGCCCGCGCCGGCTCCCGGTTCCGGCAACGGCGCCGGAAGCTTCGCCGGGCTCGATTTTGCGAACTTTGGCGACGGCTGGCCGCCAGACACGAACGGCGATGTCGGTCCGACCTACTACATCCAGACCGTGAACACGTCGGTCGGCATCTTTCGCAAGAGTGATGGCGTTCTCCTCGCGGGCTTCAGCTTCGACGCGCTGATGAGCCAGGGACATTTCGGCAACGCGTGCGACAACGAGAACTTTGGCGATCCGGTCGTCGTGTGGGATCCGGGCGCCGATCGCTGGATCATCTCCGACTTTGCGTTTGCGTTGAACAGTACGGGCAGCCCCGTCGCGCCGTACTTCCAGTGTTTCGCCGTCTCCCGGACGGGAGATCCCGTCGGCGGTGGTTGGAACTTTTACGCGTTGCAGACGAACGATCTGTTTCCGGATTATCCGAAACTTGGCGTCTGGCCCGACGGTCTCTACCTGACGGCGAGCATGTTCTCCACCAACATGTTCAAGAACGTTCGCGTCTGGGCGCTCAACAAGGCCCAGATGTATGCGGGCGCTGCCGCGTCAGTGGTCACGTTCGACCTTCCGTCGAAGATTCAGGGCGTGAGCGTCTTCACCGGAATTCCGAGCACATATCACACGGTCACCGGATCGCCGCCGGCGGGACGTCCGAATCTGATTTCGGTTATTTGGTCCGCCAAGCTCGCGCGAATCTGGAAATTCCAGGTCGACTGGGGCAACGCCGCCAACTCGACACTGACCGGCCCGTCGAATGTGACGTTGGCGAGCTGGGGTGTGGCCGGCACGACGGTGCCGGCGAAGAACGGCAACGCGCTCGACACTTTGCGCGAACGCCTGATGGTGCAGAGTCAGTACACGAATTTCGGAGGAACCGAGTCCCTCTGGCTCACTCACACCGTGGCCAACCCAAACAACTCGGCACTCACGTCGCCGCGTTGGTATCAGATCAACGTGAGTGGGGGCAGCATCGTCACCTCCGGTCCGGTGCAGCAATCCACCTGGGCTCCCGACGGCGCCGTTGCCCGCTGGATGCCGAGTCTCGCCGTCGACAAGCAGGGAAACATGGCCATCGGATACAGCGCGTCGAGCTCAACGTTGTTCCCGGCGATCCGTTACGCGGGCCGACTCTTCACCGACCCGGCGAGCACATTGGGCCAGACCGAAACCTCGCTCATCGAAGGCACCGCGTCGCAGTGCTGTAACTTCTCCGATGGCTCGGTCAACAATCGCTGGGGCGATTACAGCGCGATGACCATCGATCCGGACGGCTGCACGTTCTGGTACACGACCGAACACTACCAATCGCCGCAGCCGACGACGCTGGGGGGGGACAACTGGCAGACGCGGGTGGGCTCGTTCAAGTACCCGGGCTGCACGCCGAATTCTGCAGCGCTCCAAGGGACTGTGACCAGTTCGGCGACGAGCAACCCGATCAGCGGCGCCACTGTCACAGCTGGCGCGAGTTCGACCACGACGGATGGAAGTGGTCACTATCTACTCGGCTCTCTGGCACCGGCGACCTACACCGTGACAGCGTCGGCGTCCGGCTACACCACGGCATCCGCATCAGTCGTCCTGTCGGCGGGCGTCACGACCACTCAGAATTTTGCGCTCGCCGCCAGCGCCGGAGCGAACACATCGCTTGCGGTTGCCACCGCATCCGGCACATACGGCGGGACCGCGACCGTGTCCGCCACTCTGACGGCCAGCGGCGCAGGCGTGAGCGGCAAGTCGATCAGTTTCACGCTGAACGGCAACCCGGTTGGCGCCGCGTCGACCAACGCATCGGGAACTGCGACGTTGTCGAATGCGAGCTTGTCCGGGATCGGCGCCGGCTCGTATCCGTCAGGCGTGGGCGCGAGCTTCGCGGGCGACGGCAGTTACGCGAGCAGCAGTGGAACGAATAGCCTTACCGTTCTGAAGGCGGACCAGACGATCACGTTCAACCCACTAGCTGACAAGACGACCAGCGATCCGCCCTTCACTGTGAGCGCAACCGCCTCGTCGGGCCTGCCTGTCAGCTTCTCGGCCACCGGGAGTTGCACCGTATCGGGCAACACCGTGACGATCACCGCCACAGGCACGTGCACGATCACCGCGTCACA
>Ga0137373_10006273_pt1 | contig 12734 bp, 16 predicted proteins | sample SagtaG_5_FD_104912 | JGI IMG/M metagenome (GOLD analysis project Ga0137373, IMG submission 104912) | Vadose zone soil microbial communities from Sagehorn Ranch, Mendocino, California, USA - Sage1_R_80_16 metaG | ecosystem: Environmental > Terrestrial > Soil > Vadose zone | place: USA...
AAGCTTGGTGCCTGGTTTCAATGCTCTCAATGTGGAAAAAGGTCAGATTTGCCAAGCCCGATCCACAGATGCAGAACTTGCGGACACATTTTCACTATCAAAGACACAGGATTCGTGAACGTCTACAGCTACCGTATTAGCGCTGATGCGGAAGAAGAATTCAAGCGGACCTTCCTCGTGATGAAACCTATCGGAGCCACGCTCGAGGACTTCCAGTACAGAGTCGAGATGCCCGGCCAGGTCTCGGGCCGCTCAGGGGCCCTCCATAGATTTGACGCGGTTGCCTCAAAGGGCTCGTCGGAATTGGTTGTTCTCGATGTAATTGCTAGTGAACGGGAGATTGAAGAGACCCCCATTGCCTCGCTCTACGCCAAAGTGTTTGACGTAAGTCCCACCCAAACGATCCTTGTGGCAATTCCAGGGCTAACACCGAAAGCAAAGAAGCTAGCGTCTCTATACAGAATCTTCGTCATCGAAGCGAGCGACTCGCAGCAGGCAGCAGAGGTCCTTAAGGGACATTTTGGATGGACCGGCCTGTCGGGCAACGAAGAATCAATAAATGACTTACAATTGTAACCTAGTCACTACTAGCAAGGTTACACCAGTCTCAAGCCGAACAGCCACTTTGCGGTGGCTAAGTTGACTCCTCGTGCCACTGAAGGTCAAACCTGTCAAGCTTAGAGACAGCCTATACTTGCTAATCCCGGTGGATATCGCAAGATTGCTAGGAGTCGCGGCGTCGTCTCATTTTCAGCTTAGTTTGAACGAGAGTCAAGAGTCTGTCAAGCTCGTCTATGAGATGAGGAAAGACGAGTCTCCGACGGAAGTCATTACCAAAGACGAGTGAGGCGGTGAAAATTAGTTCATCAGATCTTGGACGTGCTGGCGCTCGGCGCTTCTTGCATGGCCTTGCTCTTCACAATTCGAGCTAAGAAAACGTATTTTCTGGACTCGGTTGTCTTCATTATCGCGGCAAATATTGGCTTCATTCTGTTTCTTTCTGATATTACGTTCTCAGATATTCTTGACAGATCTCCCAACCCATATCTCGACACCATTTTCATAGCTTTGACTGCAATTTCGATCGGTTTCGCAAGTTACCTTTTGAAGGAAAGCGGAGGGAAAGGAGGATTTACAGAGTTTACGACGTTCCTCAAGAGGCTTCCAAGAGCACTGCTCGCGTTTCGTTTCATCTCATTAGGCTGGGCAACGGCTACTTTGGTTTGGCGGCCGTTTACTGTGAACAACTTGACGGTCAACGGGGAGTCCATCTACTACTTTTCCTTCGATAGCTGGTACATCCTAGTCGGCTCTTTGTTGTTGGCCTCATTCATCGCACTTCCCGTATTGGCCTTTTATAGCCAGTCAAGACGAGTACAAGACCCGAAAGCTTCGAGTTCAATCAGGCTGATTAGTATCTGCTGGGCTTGTTTCGGTCTGATCACTTTCTTCCAACAAGCATTTGCCGGAGCCTTCGCCAGTTTGGTCAAGAGTTTCAGTATTGTAGCAGACGGGGCATTATTCGTCCTCGTCTCGTTTGCTCTTAGGGAGCCCACTATCCTGAGTAGGATTGTCACCGGTGGTGAGATGATCTTCCAAGCTGTAAGTTCGAGCACGGAAGAGGACACAGTGGTGTTGTACAACACGGAATCTGATAGGAAAAGGCTCGTTGAAAGGTTCGTAGAAGATGGACTGGCGACTGGGCAAGAGTTAGTCTTCTATGCAATCAAGTCAGAGGTCCCTTTTTACCGAGCAATTCTAAAGGGAACTACAATGGACCATTCGCGACAAAAGAGTCCACAAATGATGATTCAGTCCATTGATTTCGGAAGCGGCGAGGCACTAGGCAATCTCACTATTCCTCCCGGATTTCACCGGACCAAGAGGGAACTAGTCGACCTTGGGGAATTGAGCCTGGACCAATGCAACCTGATAATCTCCAAGGTCAAGTCCCTCGACAGTCTTCCCGGTCCTCGGCGGAGACCGCGGATATGGGCTCTCAATGTTGAAGAGGCACAATCTGGTACACTTGAGGCCCTGCGCGAAGCGAACCCTAGGGCTCGAGTTCGCGACCTTGCACTTCAACAAGACAGTTTTTCGAAACTGCTCAATACAAAGCATCAGTCACTTTCAAAAAGTAGAATCCTCCTAGAATACGATCCTACGAGCAACTATGAAGATGCGATACAGAAATTTGCTCGAGAATTCCAAGCGAACGTCGAGCCAATTGCAATATTCACCAGCATGGGAAGTCCAACGTTTCGACAGTTTAGAGGGCAGCATAACTTGCGATTGTTCACTTTCAGTGCAAAAACGTCAACTCCTTCAAAGGTTTCTGAGGAACATGTTCTGCTGCCTGAAAGAGATACCTCCTTGCTCCTTGATGCGGTCGATAAGTTGCTACAGGCCAACCACGGCCGTTTGGTCGGAATGGTCTTCGACGTATTTACCGACTTGATCCTTTTTCAGGGATTCGAAAAGGGCTATGGCGTATTGTCATCTGTTGTTGAGATGTCCGAGTCAGAATCCGCTTCGACACTTGTGCTGATAAACTTCACAGCTCTCGATGAGAGGTCTCTGAACGGAATAAGAGGCCTTTTCAGATCACAAGCCAAGTACGACTTGGGTGGATTTAGAATGGTTCGCTCGGAGAGTACAGGATTTTCGGGCTTCGAAAACAAGAAACCGACCTTCGAAGACGAGAGTCATGGTTCGGAGGGACGATTGTCCAATTGAGCAGACCCCAGTCTTTCAGTCAGGTACTTCTTGACTGTGTAGACGAGGGACTATCCGTTCTCGGAAATGAGCCTAGGCAGGCCGTCTACCAATACCTTGCTACAATTCATTCGCTCGACCGGGAACAGATTCCCGACAAGGTCGATGAGTTCGCAACTGGGCTGAAAAAAGCGTTGGGTAGCGCATCGAGAGTGATCGAGAGACTGATTCTGAAGAAACTGTTTCAGAGGATAGGATCTACGTTCCGTGAGACCGCGGAACTGGAGTTCGAAGATTATGTGCGGGATGCGAAACGCAGGTTTGAGGTTACTTCAACGAAGCATAGTGATTCTTTAGAAGGCCTTCGGTCAAAGAAGGGTCAGGTTACCGGTTAGAGAGTCCAGCAGATCGGTGGGAGCCGGGCCGAGCCCCAAACAAGTAATTGTTCCTGGTGGGACTTGTGTTAGTCCTCTATCCCTGACCAAGTGGACCGGAATCCCTTTGGATCTACCCTTTCTCTCTAGCTCAAGAAGACTGTCGAGGTCCGGAACTTTCAATGCGACCTTCATTTGCCCTTCCTCCATCCACGACCCCCACCAATCATGCAGATGGGTGCGTGCCTCTTCCGCAGCGGATACTGCAGCGTGTGCACACTGGACGGCCGCCTTTCCTCGTCCCATATCCAGATCCAATCTGACAACGAGCACTTGTTTGAAACGAAAACTCTCTGACATGACCCAGACAAAGCAGGCATTTATGGTATTTTAACACGAAGCGGCGAACTTTACTAGTGGACTGGAGATGGATCCGTCAGCGCTGGCTTTTTCGGCCAAGATCTCCACGATTATCCATGCAACCGAAGACCCCGAAAAAGTTGCCAAGGCAATACGAAACCTCTCGCTTGGCGGGATGCCGTTGGGCCCAACGTTGAACCGAGCGAAGGGTCATCACGGCAATGAAATAGTGACCATGGTGTTCACGATAAGAAACGCGAAGAACGTCGAAGGCTTTCTCCGAAACATTTGGAAGGGTCTATCCCAGTTGGATAGGACTGAGGTACACTCCAGTCTGACCTCGAGAATTGATAATGCGGGCACTCTCTTCCTACGGATTGACAAACAAGAAGCGCTGAAGGGAAGAATTCGTCTACAAGACACAGACCCTATCAAAATCGCAATCTCCTTCAGGACAATTTCGCCGAAGGGTGATGGGTTCGTGGACAATATTCAGAAAAAGCTAGAAGAGATTCAACGCTAGAATAGGCCATTATATCGAGACCCACACCCTATTATTCAGGCGCCTAGAATTGCGTTTCGGGGAATGACGAAGCCAGTCCCAGCTTGACCAAAAGGATGATGTCCTCAGCGACGGGCCGACCCCAAAACATATCGCGACTTCGAAACGTGGCCGCGAGAAAGGTTTTAGTACGCAATCGCCCGTCTCACCGCGATTTCAGCTAGGTGCAATAGTTTGTCTATGTTTGCAGTTCCCGGAGCTTACGACCGGGCCATAACCGTGTTCTCTCCAGACGGGAGATTATTCCAAGTTGAATATGCGAGCGAAACCGTGAAGCGAGGTGCAACTGTCCTAGGCATAGCATCGCCTGAAGGTGTCGTTCTCGCCGCCGAGGAGCGGGCGGGCTCCAAACTTCAGGATCTATCTTTCATGTGGAAGATCTTCCAAATTGATGATCACGTTGGGACCGCTTCGCTGGTTTGAGTTGCGATGCCCATATTCTCGTTGACCAAGCGAGGATTTACGCGCAAAGTAACAAGTTGATGTATGACGAACCAATTGACATTGAGATACTGACTCGGCGCATCGGCGAAATTAAGCAGCTTTACACTCAACACGCGGGTGTCCGGCCCTTTGGGATTTCGATGCTCTTTGGAGGAGTCGACAAGAAGGGTAGTAGATTATTCTGGACTGACCCCAGTGGAGCGTTCTTCGCTTACAGGGCTTGGGCAATCGGCGCAGGTGGAGATGCGGCTAATGAGATACTCGAGGCAGAATATAGAGACAACCTAACAATGGATGAGGCTTTATTGCTCGGAATGAAATGCATGACGAAAGTTTTGGAAGGAAAGGCGGAGCCCCAGAAAATACGGGTCGCGGTTATCCCGAGGGAGACGGGCAAATTCCAGAAACTCCCCGTTGAAGAGGTCGACAAGTACCTCCGAAAGCTGGATGCTGGTAAAAAGGCACCGGCTGGCAAATGAGTGACAAGTTCACAACGGCACGCCTATCCAGAGGCCAGGACCGTTTTGAGATCCTAGTAAAACCTCAACCAGCTCTCGACTACAAGCTCGGAAAGCCAATCCCCATTTCTCAGGTTCTAATGATTGAGGAAGTATACTCGGACTCAGGCAAGGGAACGAGGGCTTCAGAAGAGAAGTTGCAGAAACATTTCGGTACCATAGACGCGGTGAAAGTGGCGGAAGAAATCATGAAGTCCGGTGAGCTCCAGCTCACCACCGACCAGCGTCGCCAGCTGATTGACGAGAAGAGACGTCAAATCATATCGATAATCTCACGGAATGCTATCGACCCTCGAAGCGGAGCACCCCATCCACCTCTAAGGATAGAGCAAGCTCTTGAACAGATTCGCATCTCGATCGATCCCTACAAGAGCGCCGAAGAACAGGCAAAACAGGTAATAGAAGATCTTAGGCCTGTACTTCCCATCAAGATGGAACAGATGCGAATAGCCGTGAAGGTCTTTCCGGAGCACGCCGCAAGGGCTTACAATGCATTCAAGAGCTTTGGCACGGTTACCCGTGAAGAATGGCAGACGGACGGCGCGCTAGTAGCAGTTATAGAGATGCCCGCAGGCATGTATGGCTCGTTCACGGATAGGGTCAGCAAGATGACACAGGGAACCATTCAGATGAGGGTCCTGACGTAGAGGAAAAACAGAAATGGTAATTGTAGCAGAACCAAAGCAAGTAGTCGCACCGGGCGAACTCCTCGCCGAAGGAGACCATCTGCTCGGCGACAACTCGTTCAAGGTGGGAACCCGAATATATTCAGCCTGCATCGGAATCTTCGAGGTCGATGGCAACAGAGTCACTGTCGTCCCCCTCAAGGGCGGATATTTTCCGAGGGTTGGAGACCTCGTCGGCGGCAGAATCGTCGATGTAGGGCTCTCAGGCTGGACAGTCGACATACGCGCCCCGTACGAGGCTATGCTTCCCGCGTCCGAGACCCCGGGTCCGAGGGGACCCCGGCGAAGAGATCTATCTGAGTCATTTGACGTTGGAGACATGGTGTTGTCTCAAGTCCTCGCCTTCGATAGGACGAGAGACCCTCTTCTCACCGTGAAGGGCCCTGGACTGGGCAAGATCTCCAATGGGAGAGTAGTAGAGATATCTGCGGCCAAGATACCACGTCTGATAGGGAGGAAAGGTTCAATGATCAGCATGCTGAAGAGAGAAACGGGTTGTCAGATAACCGTGGGACAAAATGGCGTGGTTATGGTCTGGGGCAAGTCTCCCGAGAACGAAAGGGTCGCAGTAGAAGCCATATACATGGTCGAACGTGAAGCCCATACAAGAGGCTTAACAGACAGGATAAGAGAAATGATCGCAAAATCAAACGTGGTAGGAGAAGTTGCCAGAACCCAAACAGCCTGAAAAACTGATCGACGAGAAGGGCATTAGGATAGACGGTCGTCGTCTTGATCAGCTAAGGCCAATAAAACTCGAAGTGGGAATACTGGACAAAGCCGATGGGTCGGCCTATATTGAACAGGGAAAGAACAAGATGCTCGTCGGAGTCTACGGGCCCCGAGAAGCACACCCGAAACACATCGCACTTCCAGATCGTGCAGTCCTGAGGTGCAGATACCGCATGGCCCCGTTCTCCGTGGATGAACGAAAGAACCCGGCGCCCTCGAGAAGAGAGATGGAGCTCTCCAAGGTAATTCGAGAATCACTGGAGTCCGTAGTTCTGACAGATCTCTACCCTAGAACAACTATCGACGTCTTCATCGAAGTTCTGCAGTCCGACGGTGGGTCTCGCTGCGCTGGAATTACCGCAGCGTCCCTAGCATTAGCTGATGCAGGAATACCGATGAGAGAACTGGTCGCCGCGTGCGCTGTTGGCAAGATTCAGGGACATATGGCACTGGACCTATCCGATGCGGAAGACAAGTACGGTGAAGCTGACCTTCCAGTTGCATGGGTCCCCAACGCAAACATGGTCACCCTCCTCCAAATGGACGGAATACTCACAACCAACGAGTTCGAGAAAGGACTGACCATGGCGCTAGACGCGTGCAAGACCATCCATGGCATGCAACAAGAAGCACTGAAGAAGAAATATCTAGTGATAAAGGAAGTCGCTGAGGAAAGAGAAGAAACCGAGGTAGTAGCCTAGTGTCATTCACGCCCCAGCTTCCACCTGTCGCGAAGCTTGAACAAAAAACCGTGATCGATCTTGTCGCAAACGGAAAGAGAATAGACGATAGAACCGCAGATAGCTACAGGCCATTGCACATACAAGTGGGTCTCATAGAGAAAGCCAACGGCTCAGCGCAAGTATCTCTTGGCAAGTCAAAAGTCCTTGTCGGAGTCAAAGTAGAAACAGGAACACCTTTCCCCGACACACCAGACGAAGGAGTACTAACTGTAAACGCCGAACTAGGTCCCCTCGCATCTCCACTGTTCGAAACAGGACCCCCTAGCGAACAAGCCATCGAACTGGCACGGGTCATCGACAGAGGAATCAGAGAGTCGAAGGCAGTGGACATGAAATCGCTCGTCTTACTGAAAGGCAAAAAAGTCCAGGTAGTCTTCGTCGACATCTACATTCTGGATCACGACGGCAATCTGATTGACGCAGCATCCATAGCGGCTCTAGCGGCACTAGCCAGCGCCAAGATGTTGAAAGCGGAGCTCAAGGGCGACGAAGTCGTATACAAGCCTGGGCTTCATCCACTGCCTCTCAATAACCATCCTGTTGCCGTCACCTTCGCCAAGGTTGGCAAGACAATTGTTGTAGATCCCGTGCTCGAGGAAGAGCAAGTCATGAACGCGAGACTGACAGTCACAATCGAGAAGAACGGCAACATTTGCGCCATGCAAAAAGGAGGTCTATCGGGCTTCACGCAAGACGAACTGAAAACGATAGTGCACTTGGCGGTACAGAAGGCTGCTGAGAATAGGGCGAAGATATTGGCAGCGGCGAAGGGCTGATGGGAAAGAAGATAGGGCTTGCCGGGGGGTTCAGCGCCCGGTACGGAACAGTTACCCGTCGACAGTACGTAGAGATAGTTACAGGACTTCGAGGAAAACATGAGTGTCCGAGATGCATGTTTAGGACCGTCAAGAGATGGAGCGTTGGCGTTTGGCACTGCAGAAAGTGCGGATACAAGTTTGCCGGAGGAGCTTATACGCCCCGGACGAAGCTCGGCGAGATCGCGGCACGAGCAACAAGGGGTCTCATGAGTCCCTCAACACTGTCAACCGAGCTCGACAGCCTTCGCGCAGGTGCCAAAGTAGCAGTTACAGTGGTACCCCAGATCAAAAAGACGAGGACTCGAAGAAAGAAGGTAGTAGCACCTGAGCCCGAAAAGAAATCCGATGAAGGGCAGATTGAGGACCCGCAGCCGGCCCCAATTGCAGACACTGAGGCAACGGATCAGCCCGTCGACGACGCGTAAAGAATCAGAAATCCTAGTATCCATAGATTTTCCCTCACCAAAGATTGCACGAACGATCTTATCATCAGTGGCCCCTGAGACTCAACAAGCCCCAGGCTATCGATCGACCACCAACCTAGAGGCTAACGGACGCGCGCTGACAATGCGCATTCAGGCGCAGGATCTGGTTGCTTTGCGAGCTGCGTCTAATTCCTTCCTGCGTTTCATCGCGGCTAGCTTTAGGGCGATCGAAGTCGTTGCACCCTTTTATAGGACGCGCCAAGTTCCCGATCGCCCGGCGCACAAACTTGAGCGAAGAAGTCGAACTTCCACCGCAGCTGCAAGAACAGCTAGCCCGACTGCAACAGCTTCAACAGACGCTACAGGCGGTAACGTCACAGAAACAGCAGCTCGAGATAGAACTTTCAGAGACGGATAGAGCTCTCGCCGAGCTCGACAAGATCACTGATCAGACCCCCGTTTACAAGAGCGTGGGCAGCCTCCTGTTGAAGTCCGAGAGACAGACGGTCCTTTCGGAACTGAAGGAGAGGAAAGAATTGCTAGGAACGCGAATCACAGTTTTGGGAAGACAGGAAGAGCGCACGAAAGAAAGGATGAAAGAGCTTCAAACCAAGCTCCAGGAGAAGCTCCGACCTGCAAGTGCCACGGCTAGCTGAAAGCCCGCCCGTGCCGACGACCCCCGTTAAGACAAAGACGACTTGGAAAGGATTTCTCCGGTCTCTGTTAACCTCCGCTCGTATAGCAGACCATATCGTTCTCTTGTGTCATCAAAACGCAGACCCAGATGCGGTCTGCTCGGCTTTCGCTCTAGAGACGCTTCTGCATAAGCTTGCACCGGGAACTAAGGCCACGATATCGTGTCCTGAAGGAATCAGCGCTCCGACAAGGCAGTTAATGGAAAACCTCGGCATCCCAATACCTGATCAGAAGATCCCAGTTGATGCTGATTTGGCAGTGCTTGTTGATACGAATTCGCTTGATCAGCTTGGAAGAGCGTCTGGCGCTCTACTGAAAATGGAACACGGTCTGATAGTTGTCGATCATCACCATCCGCATCCTGATACTGTGAAGCTTGCAAGTCAGATGATTGTTGACGAGTCGGCAGCTGCCGCGGCCGAGGTTGTCTTCCAGTTGTTTGAGGCATCTAATGAAGAACTGGAAAGAGTGGAGGCGACTGCTTTGATGGCGGCGATTTTTGTGGAAACGAAGCATTTCCTGCTTGCAAGAGAGTCCACTTTTGAGGTTGCGGCAAAGCTTGTGAGAGCTGGGGCTGATCCGCGACGTCTGTCTGGAATGTTGAGTTCGCCGATGAATCGTTCGGAGAGAGTTGCTCGCCTACGGGCTCCAGAGCGAGCGAGGTTTGCAATGGTCGGGGTGTGGATCGTCGTTACATCGCAACTTGGCTCGTATCAGTCTTCAGCCGCGCGGGCATTTCTGGGATTGGGTGCGCACGTGGCGTTTGTTGGGGGAGAAGTGAAAGAGAAGGTGCGGGTCAACATGCGGGCAACGGAAGATTTCTATGAAAAAACAGGTGCGCATTTGGCAAGAGATGTGGCGATTCCCTTGGGGAAGTTGTTGGGTGGGGTTGGTGGGGGGCATCCAACTGCCGCAGGATTGACCGCCTCGGGAGCAGTGGAAGATGTGTTGATCGCATGTGTGAATCGTCTCAGAGAGTCTGTCGGTCCGCTTCAGACCTAAAATAGCGCGGACGCTCATCGTACCATTATAGAGTACTAACTCAGGAGTGAGTAGGAGACTTTGGCTGGAACTCAGGGGGAGATCGTTGCCGCTCATAGCCTCGGGTTCCAATATGCCGGTTCTACTTCCAAAGCTCTGGACGATGTCAGCATTGTTATTCGTCAGGGAGAGTTCCTGCTTCTCACGGGTCCGAGTGGTTGTGGGAAGACTACTCTCTGCAGATGTCTCAACGGTCTTATTCCTAACTTCCATCCTGGAGAGATGTCCGGGGAACTCCTGGTCGATGGGGTCAGTGTCGCTGCCGAGACGACTAGTGAGCTGTCGCGCAAGGTTGGCTATGTTTTCCAGAATCCAGAGAACCAGCTCTTCGCATTGACGGTGGAAAAGGATGTAGCTTTTGGTCCTGAGAACCTGGGCTTGACAAGGGAGGAGATTAGGGGTCGGGTTGACTGGGCTATGGATGCGGCTGGGACGGTTGCGTTGAAGGATCTCGCGCCGTACGAGCTGTCGGGGGGACAGCAGCAGCGCGTTGCCTTGGCGGGGGTTTTAGCGATGAAGCCGAGCGTGATCGTTCTTGACGAGCCAACGTCGTTCCTGGATCCGCGGACCGCTGAGGAGGTAATGGGGGCTGTGGACGGTCTCCGGAGAGAGAATGGAATTACGGTTATCGTTGTTGAGCACCGGTTGGATCTGGTGGGGAGGTATGCGGAGCGGATCGTGGTTATGGATCACGGAAGGATTGTGGCGGATGGAAGAGTCGAGGATGTCATCGATTCGGAGTTTGACAGGTTGAGCGGGTTGGGGATTGGTCTTCCGAAGGTGAGCCTTCTCTGGTCATTGCTCAAGAGAGACGGGCTGGTCTCCGAACGTCTGCCAACCCACGTCGAATCTGCCGCTAGGATGCTATCCGAGAGGCTCCGCAACTGATCCTCGTCGAGAAGGTCTCCTTCACGTATCCCTCTGGTCAACTGGCTCTAAACTCCGTCGATTTGAAGATCGACAGCGGCGATTTTCTCGCGATCATGGGAGAGAACGGTGCTGGGAAGACAACGCTTGCGAAGCAGTTGAATGGGTTGCTGAAGCCGACTCTAGGAAGGGTTACGGTCGATGGAGATGACACCGCGAAGAAGAGTGTTGCTCAACTTTCTAGAAAGGTTGGGATCGTGTTTCAGAATCCTGATCATCTGCTCTTCTCAGAAACCGTCAGGGAGGAGGTTGGATTTGCGTTGAAGAACTTCGGCTTCGAGCCCGGCGTAGTCGTGAAACAGGTGGAGCGGACCCTTGAAGCTCTTGATCTGGCTCATTATGGGGACACGTCTCCTTTCTTGCTGAGTGGCGGAGAGAGAAAGAGGGTGGCCTTGGCCGCGGTCTTGGCGTGGGAGCCGGACTATCTGATCCTGGACGAGCCGACGATAGGGCAGGATTACCAGCAGAAAGAGCGCCTGCGCAACTTCATCCTGCAACTCAACTCGCAGGGAAAGGCCGTGGTGATGGTGACTCATGATGTGGAGTTTGTGGCAGAGTGCAACCCGAAGGTTGTCCTCATGTCCAAAGGACAGATTGTCGCGCAGGGACAGGCGGACGAGGTCTTGTCTGATGATGGTCTGGTCGAGAAGGCCTCGCTGGTTAAGCCTCAGATGGCCAAGCTGTTCAGCCAGTTAGGCGGTTTTGGTTTTCCGAGGGACGTTGTTGACGTGCACAGGGCGAAGATGCTGTTGGAGGAGAGGTTGTCGGAGGTGAGGGTTCGTGTCGCTCAGAGTTCTTAATGGGTTCAAGTTCTCAAGCCTCAAGACCCCGGTTCACCGTCTCGACCCAAGGGCAAAGTTCCTGCTGGTAATCGGGATCATCGTTCCCTCGCTCCTGTTCACCAACATCTACCTGCTGGCAGGATTGTTGCTCGTGCAGGTTCCGTTGCTCATGGTTGGCCGTGTTACGAGGCGGTGGGTTCAATCTCTCAGAGCAGGCGTGTTCCTCTCAGCCTTGATCTTTGTCGTGAACTTCTTCACAGGACCCCTGGTGAACGCTGTGGCGTTGACACTTCGGTTTCTCTTATTGATGACGACTTTCAGCTTCTTCTTCATGACCACTTCCCCTGACGATCTCGGGTTGGCGATTGACAAGGTCTGGTTCATCCGATGGCTCTCACGTCGCTGGCTAGGCTATCCAAACGCCCTGTCCTTCACATTCACGACCGCCGTACGGCTTGTGCCCACCATGGCGGTGGACGCGCAGACAGTGGTGGATGCGCAGCGGTCAAGGGGCCTTGAACTGGACAAGGGAAACCTGTTGAAGCGGGTCCGGAACTATATTCCAATATTGATTCCACTCCTGCTGATCGCAATCAGGCGAAGTCTCGAGCTGGCGGAAGCGCTTGAGGCGCGTGGGTTCCCCGGAAAAGAGGGCCGAACCTCGCTGTTCGAACTCCGATTCAAGCTAGTCGACTATGTCCTGTTAGGAATATCACTCGCAGGAATTATCCTCTCCTTCTGGGTCTTCTTCCACTACAGGGTCCCAACAATATAGAAAACAGAGGGGCAGCAAGAAATGGAAGCGGTGGCTCGGGCCAAGATGGGCGGGGCACGGGAAAACCAGCTACCCTCGAGGGTCATAGATTCGCTAGCAGAAAGAATAGCTACAGAAAAAGGGTTAAAAAAATAGT
>Ga0137373_10006279_pt1 | contig 12726 bp, 10 predicted proteins | sample SagtaG_5_FD_104912 | JGI IMG/M metagenome (GOLD analysis project Ga0137373, IMG submission 104912) | Vadose zone soil microbial communities from Sagehorn Ranch, Mendocino, California, USA - Sage1_R_80_16 metaG | ecosystem: Environmental > Terrestrial > Soil > Vadose zone | place: USA...
CCTGGATCGAGATGCTCACGTTGGGGCTGCGCTCTTTGAATGCCTTCACGGCCGCATCCGAGGTCAGTGTTTCAGCGTTCTGGCTCCCCGGCGTGTAGTTGCGCCGCCACCACTCGATGCTGACGGCCTTCGCGGCCGAGCCGCTCGCGCTCGGGCTGGGCCCGGCGCTCGGCGCGCAGGCCGCGACGACGCCCGCCGCGGCGACCGACTGGAGGAACCGCCTGCGAGAGACGACGACGTCACGTTCCATCGGAGCCTCCCCCTTTGAACAGCGGCTGACTATAGATCAGCCGCCTTTGGCTGTGGCCGTTCGACTCGCTCTCTGCCCACCCTGTGTTTTGCGTCGTTCCGATGACGCTCACATCGCAGGTTGGGGGCCCTTAGAACGTCGGCGGCGTGATGATCCAGATCGCTTCCACCGGTTCTTTGCCCGGGTTGCGATACCAGTGCGGCCTCGTGCTCTCGTAGGAGATGGTGTCGCCTGCCCTGAGGAGGTGGAGCGTCCCCTCGACGTGGACCTCGTGCGTGCCCTTCACGATGTAGCCGCTCTCCTCGCCCTCGTGTACGAAGGGCGTGGCCTCGGTCGAGGAGCCCGGTGGGACGTGCAGATAGATCACCTCGAGCGCACGGTCGAAGTCGGGTGTGAGCAGCTCGTAGATGGTGCCGTCACCCGGCATGCTGTTGTGCGGGTTGAAGCGACGGCGCTGATCCTTGCGCACGACGGGGGAGACGACGTCCTGCCCGTCCTGCCCCAGCTCGACCAATCGTGCGACCGAGACGCGGAGCGCGTGGGAGATCCGCACCAGCGTCGCGAAGGACGGATTACCGAGACCGCGCTCGAGTTGGCTGAGCGAGCCAAGACTGCAGCCACTTCGCGACGCCACTTCCTCGAGCGTTAGCCCTCGGTCCAGCCGCAGCTGACGGATCTGCTGGCCGAGAGCTCGGCGCAGCCCCTCATGGACTTGCCCCTGGTCGCCGGATCTCAGGCTCGTCGCCACGGCTCTCGCCTCCTGGAGTTGACAGAATGAAGCGCGTCTTCAATATAGTGAAGCCTTGAGCGAGCGGGGGGACGGGGACCGACCGGGGATCGGCTCGGTCCTTGAGCCGAGCCGGCGCGTCCCGATCGTCGCCGAAACGGACGTGCTCGTGGTCGGCGGCGGATCGGCGGGGGTCGGCGCTGCGGTCGCCGCCAGGCGCGAGGGTGCGCGGACGCTCCTCGCCGAACGCTATCCGTACCTGGGCGGGATGGCCTCAGGCGGAATGGTCCTCGTGATCGACGACATGATGGACGGGCCGCGCCAGACGGTGGTCGGCATCGCCCAGGAGTACGTAGAACGACTCGAGGCGATCGGCGCTGCCGTCTATCCGCCGGTCGAGGACCGCTATCGCGTCGATCGGGCGCTCTGGGACAAGTGGGCGCGATGGGGTTCGATCGACCTCTATGCGCACGGACACATCAAGCCGATCACCTACGCGGTGGCTTTCGATCCCGATGCGTGGAAGCGCGTATCCAACGACATGGTGCGCGACGCTGGTGTTGAGCTCCGGCTGCACAGCTGGTTCAGCGAGCCGATGCTGGACGCCGACCGCGTCACGGGCGCCATCTTCGAGACTCCCGCGGGCAGACAGGCGATCCGCGCGAAGGTCGTGATCGACGCGAGCGGCGACGCGGCGGTCGCCGCGCGGTCGGGGGCGCCGATCGAGCATGGACGCTACTTCGTCACGCTCGTTCACCGCTACGGCGGTGTCGACACCGAGCGCGCGCTGCGGTTCGAGATCGAGCATCCGGAGGAAGCCGCCGCGCTCAACACCGAGGCGAAGCGCATCCTCGGCGGCTCCTGGGACATGTGGTGGCTCCTCACGCCGCTTCCCGGAGTCGTGTGGTGCAACTGTCCGCACATGCGTGGCTACGACACGACGTCGGTCGAGGACCTCACGAAGGCGGAGTTCGAGGGGCGTGGGAAGATCGTCGCGACCTTCCAGTTCGCCAAGCAGAACATTCCCGGATTCGAGCGGTGCTATCTCCTCGATGCCGCGCCGCAGATGGGCGTACGCCAGGGCAGGCTCCTCACGGGCGAATACGTGGTGACGCAGGACGACATCCGCGAGGCGCGCTGGTTCCCGGACAGCGTCGCGCGTGGCCGCGACTACTTCACGCCGTATCGGGCGATGGTGCCGCAAAAGATCGAGCAGCTGCTCGTCGCCGGACGTTGCTATTCGGCGACGCCGATCGCGCAGCGCAGCAGCCGCGAGATCGGCCCGTGCATCGTGATGGGACAGGCTGCGGGCGTCGCGGCCGCCCTCGCGCTGGAAGCGGACGTCGCCGTGCGCGGCGTCGATGTCGCGGCGGTGCAGCGACGGTTGCGCGCCCAGGGAGCGGATCCCGGCGATGAAAGGCCGGTCGCGGAGCACGCGATGGCCACGGCGGACGAGGAGCGCTGATGACGCTGCCGCTGGACGGCGTCCGCGTCGTTGACCTGACCCAAGTGGAGCTTGGCCCGGTGTGCACGCAGGCGCTCGGCGATTTCGGCGCCGACGTCGTCAAGATCGAGCGTCCCGGCTCCGGCGATCTCTCGCGCTGGGCGATCCAGGACCCGGCAGGCCCCGACAACCCGGTGTTCCTCAGCCTGAACCGCAACAAGCGAAGCATCGAGGTGGATCTGCGGAGCGAGAGCGGACAGCAGGTGGTGCGCGACCTCGTGAAAGTGTCCGACGTCGTGGTGCACAACTTCCGCACCGGGGTGATGGAGCGGCTCGACCTCGGCTACGCGCGAGTGCGGGAGATCAACCCGCGCATCATCTACGCCGTCGGCTCCGGCTACGGCAGCGCGGGCCCGTACGCGCACAAGGGCGGGCAGGACATCCTCGCGCAGGCGCTCACCGGTGCGATGGCGCGCAAAGCAGACCCATCGCACCCGCTCGCGATCTACCCGACTCCGCTCGCCGACTACACCGCGGGCATGCTGATGATGCAGGGCATCCTTCTCGCGCTCCTCGCGCGGGAACGGACCGATGAAGGGCAGCTCGTCGAGGTCTCGCTTTACGACGCGCTCCTCTCGATGCAGCTCCAGGAAGCGACCATGCAGCTCATGCGCGGCGTCGACCTCAACTGGGCCGAGAAGCCGCTGACCGGGGTGTTCCCCACGACGGACGGGGCGATCGTCATCGTCGGCGCCTTCAAGGAGAACCCGCTGCGCAGCATCTGCGCCGCGCTCGAGCTCGACGACCTCTCGCTCCGAGCGGAGTTCGCCACGGATGAGGCGCAGGGGGCGCACCGCGCCGAGCTGCAGACGATCTTCGGGCAGCGCACCGCGGAACGATCGAGCGCGTACTGGACCCGGCGGCTCGAGGACGTCGATATCCTCTGCGCGCCGGTACTGGCACTCCGCGAGACGCTCGCCGATCCGCAAGTCGCCGCGAACGAGATGATCTGGCGAATGCCTCACGTGCGCGCGGGCGAGGTCGTGACGCTCGCGAATCCCGTGAAGCTCTCCGGGACGCCGGCGAGCGTGCGGCGCACGCCGCCGGGGCTGGGCGAACACACCGAGGAGATCCTTCGCGAGCTTGGCTACTCCGCCGAGCGGATCGACGATCTGACCGCGACGAGGTCCGCGCGATGAGCGAGATCCGCTACGAGCTCGCCGACCACGTGGCGCGCGTCACGATCGATCGCCCGCGCGTGCTCAATGCCCTGAGTCCCGCGGCGGAGCAGCGGCTGCGCGACGTCTGGGCGCGGGTCGAGGCCGACCGTGAGGTCTGGGTCGTCGTCGTCACGGGCGCCGGCGAGCGTGCGTTCTGCGTCGGCGCGGACATGAGCGCGCAGGAGACGGGCGACTCGGGCATCCAGTACTGGATGCGCGAGCGCCCCGGGGGATTCGGCGGCCTGGCGATCCGGCGCACCTTGAATGTGCCGGTCATCGCGGCGGTGAACGGCCACGCTATCGGCGGCGGCCTGGAGATGGTCCTTGGCTGCGACATCGTGGTCGCGGTCGAGGACGCGCGCTTTGGACTCTCCGAGCCACGCGTGGGCAGGATCCCGCTCGATGGCGGCGTGTTCCAGCTTGTGCGGCAGCTCCCTTACCGGCTCGCGATGAGCATGCTCCTCACGGGCCGGCAGATCAGCGCCGCCGAGGCCTACCGCTACGGCCTGATCAACGAGGTCGTTGCACGCGGTGCATTCGAAGCGGCGGTGCAGCGCTGGGTGGACGACGTGCTGCAGTGTGCCCCGCTGTCGCTGCGCGCGATCAAGGAAATGGTGCTACGCACGGAGGCGCTGCGCGTTGGCGACGCCACGCGAATGAGCTTCCCGACTCTGATGGAGGCATTGGAGTCCGACGACGCGGCAGAGGGCGTCAGAGCGTTCCGCGAGAAGCGCAAGCCGATCTGGCGTGCGTCGTGATGGCCGATGGAAATGAGGAGGTGGGCAGCGCGCCGGCGTGATCCGATCCACGGAAGGGGGAAGCACATATGACCCAGGACACGCACCCGAAGGCAGCCACGTCGATCACGCGACGCGATGTCCTGAAAACAGGAGGCGCCCTGTCGCTCGGCGTTCTCGGAGCCGGGATCGCCGCGGCCTGCGGGCCGGCCGCGGCTCCGCCCGCGCCGGCGGGCGGCGCGGCGACCGCCACGGCCAAGACACCCCAGCCGGTGAGCATGCGCCTTGGCTGGCTCGCGAACTCGCAGTATGCGGGCGACTTCGTCGCACTCGACAAGGGCTACTACAAGGAGCGCGGCATCGACCTGCGGATCGACCCGGGCGGGCCGAACATCGACCCCGTCTCGCTCACGGCGAGCGGCTCGAACACCATCGGGAACGTCGCCTCGATCGCCGCGATGTTCCTCGCGCGTTCGAACGGCATCCCGGTGCGAGCGTTCGCGACCGCGCTGCAGCGCCATCCCTTCGCGTTCATCACGCTCGACCAGAAGATCAACTCGCCGGCGGATTTCGTCGGCAAGAAGATCGGGATCCAGGCCACGGCGCGGCCGCTCATCGACGCGGTCATCGCCAAGTACCAGCTTCCCCGTGACAAGATCCAGATCTCGGTCATCGGCTCGGACACCGTCCCGCTGAAGACCGGGCAGGTCGACATCATCACGGGCTGGGTCATCGACGCCCCGCAGATGGCGGCCGTCGGACCGGGAGCGAAGACGCTTCTCCTGTGGGACCTGGGCATCAGGCTTTACGCGTTCACGTACTTCGCCAGCGAGGACATCTTCAAAGGCCGCTCGGACATGCTTGCCGACTTCGTGGCCGCCAGCGCGAAAGGCTGGGAGTACGCCGCGGACCATGTGGAAGAAGCCACCGACATCACGTTGAAGTACGCGAAGGACCTCAAGCGCGACCTCGAGATGGAGACCTGGAGGCAGGAAGCCCCGTTCCTCTGGTCAGCGACGACCAAGGAGAAGGGCTGGGGCTGGATGGAGCCGCAGGTGTGGGACGACGCGATCGGCGTCTACAGCGGGCTCGGCCTGCTCAAGGATCCAGTCACCGCGAAGGACGCGATGACCCAGGACATCCTGCAGCGTGTCGCTACCAGACCGAAGCGCTGATCGGGTCGACCGGGCGGCCATCCTGCTAGAGGGGGTGGGGATCACGTTCTTCACCTCCTCCGGCCCGCTCCGCGCGCTCGATGGCGTGAGCCTGGCCATCCAGCCAGGCGAGTTCGTCTCGCTGCTCGGTCCATCCGGGTGCGGAAAGTCCACGCTGCTCCGCCTCGTCGCAGACATCCTCGCCCCGACCGACGGCACGATCAGCGTCGCGGGCGAAGTCCCGGCGGCCGCGCGGCGCCGGCGCGCGTTCGGATTCGTCTTCCAGGATGCGACGCTCCTCGCCTGGCGGGACGCCGAGCGGAACATCTTGCTGCCACTGGAGATAGCCGCCGATGAACGGAACGCGCAGGAGCGAGCGCAGCGGCTGCTCGACCTCGTCGGCCTCACCGCGTTCGGCGGCGCCTACCCGTGGCAGCTCTCCGGAGGAATGCGCCAGCGCGTCGCCATCGCGCGCGCCCTCATCACCGAGCCGCAGATCCTGCTCATGGACGAGCCGTTCGGGGCGCTCGACGAGATCACTCGTGAATACATGAACCTTGAGCTGCTGCGCATCTGGGAGGCAACTCGGACGACGATCCTCTTCGTGACCCACAGCTCTCCCGAGGCGGTGTTCCTCTCGGATCGGGTCGTCGTGATGGGCACGAGCCCGGGGCGCGTGAAGCTCGACCTCCGCGTCGACCTGCCACGGCCGCGCGACCCGGCGATGAAGGAGACCGTGGAGTTCGCGCACCACACGGCGGCGATCCGCCGCGCGCTGATCGGAGAAACGCGGCCCGCCTGATGAGCGCCGTGCAGGTCGCCGCTCGGGTCGCCCCAACGCGGCGAGCGTCGCCGACGCTCCGCGTCCTCGTGCCTGCGCTTGGCATCCTGGGCGTGCTCGCCTATTGGGAGCTGCACATTCGCGTCTTCAACGTCCCCACCTACCTCGTCCCCGCGCCGTCGGTCATCGCGCGGACGTTCGTCGAGGAGTGGCCGACGCTCCAGCGCAACGTCGGCGCGACGGTGATCGAGGCCGCCGGCGGCTTCTTCATCGGCAACGCGGTCGCGATCCTCCTCGCGATCCTGTTCGTGCACAACAAGACCATGGAGCGCACCCTGTTTCCCATCGCGGTGGCCGTGCGCACGGTGCCCATCATCGCGATCGCGCCCATCCTGGTGCTCCTGCTCGGCAATGGGTACGCGCCGAAGATCGTCATCGCCGCGCTCATCTGCTTCTTCCCGACCCTCGTGAACATGGTGCGCGGCCTCGAGGCGGTGGAGGCATCGGCGCTCGAGCTCATGCGCGTGTTGTCCGCGACACGGGCGCAGATCCTCTTCAAGCTCCGCCTCCCCTCGTCGCTGCCGTTTCTCTTCGCGGCGCTGAAGATCTCGACCGCGTCCTCGGTCATCGGCGCGATCGTGGCGGAGTGGATCGGCTCCGACGTCGGGCTCGGCTACCTCATCGTGATCTCGACCTTCGAGTTCCGGACCGGGCTCCTCTACGCGACGACCGTCGTGGCTTCGCTTCTCGCGCTCGGGCTGTTCCTCGCGATCGTCATCCTCGAACACCTGATCGTGCGCTGGCAGCCGGAGGCGCCGAAGCGGTGAGGGCCTGGTCGTACACGCTGCTCGCCGACGAGGTGCTCACCCTCGATGCGGGGGAGACGAGGTACTCGCCGGGCGCTGTCGCGATCGAGGGGGACGCCATCGGCTACGTCGGGCCGCCCCCGCGCGAGCCCGGCGGCACGGTCATCCGTCTCGACGGCTGCGTGCTGCTGCCAGGCCTGGTCGACGTCCATACGCACACACCGATGTGGCTCTTCCGCGGCCTGACCGAGGACGTGCCCCGCGGAGAATGGCTGGAGGGCCGCATGCGTCCGCTGGAGGCGCTGGTCGGGCCGCGCGAGCTGCGCGCCGGGGCGCTCGCCGGCTGCCTCGAGCTCTTGACGAGCGGCGTGACGACGATCGCCGACCGCTACAGCGACATGGGCGCGGTCGCGGGCGTGGTCGAGGAGAGCGGCCTTCGGGCCGTGGTCGCGCACTCGCTGTACGACCGGGACGCGGAGCGCGGCCTCGAAGAGACGGAAGCCCTCCTCGAGCGCTTCGGCGTGGACCCGGCGCGCTCGCGCGTCTGGGCTGGGCTCGGACCGCACGCCACGGATAGCTGCGGGCCCGAGCTGCTGCGGCGCGTCGCGGAGCTCGCGGAGCGAAGCGGCGCGCGCGTATTCATCCATCTCGCGCAGGCGGAAGGCGAGGTCGCGGCGGTGCGCGCGCGCGGCGACGCCGGATGCGCGATGTACCTCGACGAGCTGGGCCTCCTCGGCCCGACCGTCGTCGTCGCTCACGGCACGTATCTCACCGACGGCGAGGCCGACCTCGTGGGTCGACGCGGCACGGCCGTCGCGCACTGTCCGAGCAGCAACGCGAAGCTCGAGGGCCGCGTCGCGCCGGTCGGCCGCATGCGGCGCGCGGGCGCCGTGGTCGGGCTCGGCACCGACGCGGCCTGCTGCAACAACGGTATGGAGCTCTTCGCGGAGATGCGAACGGCCGGACTCCTCAACAAGGTCGCGGCGGACGATCCGGCCGCATTCCCGGCCGCGGACCTGCTCCGCATGGCCACGACGGAGGCCGCGGCGGCGCTCGGCATCGGGCATCTGGTCGGCTCGCTTGAGACGGGCAAACGCGCCGACCTCATCGCGGTGGATCGGCGGGCGCCGCACCTTCTGCCCTGGCACGATCCGGTCGCCAACCTCGTGTACGCGGCGCGCGGCTCCGACGTGAGCGCGGTCTTCGTGGACGGCAGGCCGCTGGTGCTCGACCGCCGACCGGTGCGGCTCGATGCGGAGCGGATCCTCGCCGACGCGACGCAGGCGGCGCGCACGCTTGCTCCGCTCGCGGTCGGGCGATGAAGCTGGTCAGCCTCCCGGCTCGATGCTCAACAAGATGGGCAACTGACGCTTCGCGGAAATGGACGCCTGCCCTCGAAAGACGGTGGGAATTGCGAGGAAATTCGTGTGGCGCGGTGTGGACTTGGCGCTGACTGTAGATCATGTCGGACATGGCGCAGCGCGGCCCCCGTCGGGTCAACGTCAGTCTCGATGCCGAGCGCGCGACGAAGGTCGCGCAGCTCGCCGAGCGGACCCACCTCAACGAGGGGAGCCTCGCCCGGTCGCTGCTCTCCCAGGCGCTTGACGACGCGGGTGCGGACCCGCGGGACGTCGCCGCACTGCTCGATCGGATCCCCGGGGCTTTCGAACGGGCGCAGCTTGGGTTGAAGCAGGCGAGAGCCGGCCGCACCATTCGCTCGTCCCGCTCCGACGGTTCCCGCGCCTCGGGCCGGAGCTGACCGGGCGGTGGCGAGCCTTCCGCTTCCTACTCGGTCCGTGGCGCTGGATGGCCATCGTGTACGTCTTCATCGAGGATGATGACCGCGTCATGGTCGTGACGACCCAGGACGCGCGTTCGTCCAGCGCCGCGACGGCTGCGCGATCGGGTGGGATTCAGACGCCGAGGGTGCGGCGAAGGACCGAAACGTCGAAACGTTCGCCGGCCGGTAGACCGGCCTCGCGGAACTCGATGTCCTTGAGCAGATCGTCGACCCGCTCGCGACCGATCTTCGTGCGGATGGCCTGACGCGCGGTCTGGCCGCCCAGCGCTGGGAGCGGCTCGTCGGGCCAGTCGGCATAATGGCGCTCCTTCATCTCACGAAGCACCTGCTGCGCCTCGGGCAAGTCGGCCAGCTCGTCGCGGGCGCGCGCGCCGGAGGCAGCGGCCGCCCTGCGTTCCGACGGCTCGCGTTCCCACATGCGCGCGACCATGCGCTGCGCGTCGCGCCGCCGGCGACGACGGTGACGGATGAGATCCCCCAGAGCCGACTCGACGCGCGACCGGAGTGCGTTCGCGCGGCGGACCGAGTTCGTCTCGAGGCTGAGGCTCCGGTCGCCCACCTGCACGTGACCGACGATGAGATCCTCCAGGTCCGGCCGAGTGGCGGGACCCTCGCGGTGGAAGATGTAATCGCGGTCCTCGCCCTCGCCCTCGGGTGGCACGACGGCATCCATCGCCGCGAGGCGCCGCATGATCTCCTCCTGCGCGGCGGGGTCGAAGTCGTAGCGCTCGCTGATGAAGACGAGCTCGTCGCCGTCGCGGTTCTGGAGCCGCGGCGGGATCCGCGAGCGCTCCTCGAGGGCCGCGGCCGCCTCCTCCCAGCGCGCGATGAGGTCGCGCCCGAGCCGCTCCTCGCGCAGCCGCTCGGCCGGCGCGGACGCACCGCGGCGGAGCCGGTCGCGGAATCGGCGCGCGACCGCCGCCGCATCGATCGGTGGAAGCGGCTGCGGGTGCGTGCCGCAGATGACCGACACGCCTCCGCGGTCGACCACCCGCGCCAGGACGGCGCTGCGGCGGACGAGCATGCGCGACCCGCTGACCTCGGTCACGTGCCTGCGCTCGCCGGTGAGGATGTCGTGCAGGTCGAGGCTCGCGCCGAGCTCCGCATCCTCGACCTCCCAGATCCCGAGCCACGACCGAGACTGCGCATCCAGCCATTCCCGCTCCTCGCGCGTGAGGCGGTCGCCGCGCTCGGCCATGAAGTGATCTACGACGCGGGCGCCGCGCACGCGTAGGTGGTACAGCGCCCAGTGCCGCGAGAGCTGCTCGGCGGCGCGCGCATCGGTGAAGTCGCGTTCGAAGCGCAGCCACGCTGTCCCGAATCGCTGGCGAGCGTATGCGGCCATCGCGTCCGCGAGGCGCCGGTCGAGCTCGTGCAGGGCGGCCGTCTGAGCCGGCGCGGTCGCCCCGGAAGAGGCGCGCATGTCCGGCTCGGTCCCGAGGTGGCAGCGCTTGTACTTCTTGCCGCTGCCGCACGGGCACGGCTCGTTGCGCCCGATGGGGCGGCCAGCCCGCTCGCCCCGGGGCCCGTCCTCGACCTCCGCGCTGAACAGGTCGAAGGCCTCATACGGCGCGGTCAGGCGGACCGTGAGCCCGGTCTCGCCGGCGTATGACTCCGAGACCGGCTCGACGCTGCTGCCGCGGAACAGCGCCTCGTGCTTGATCGCGAAGGCCGTGAGCGCTCCCGCGACCGCGGTCGCGAGACGCACGTCTTCCTCCTGTAACGGACGCGGGATACCGTCGCGCTCGCGCGCCTCGACACGCGGGTACGCATCGGCACCCGCGACCGGCCAAGCGTGGTCGAGGACCTCAGCGCGCATCGCGCGGGGTATGTCGGCGCCACGCTCGAACGTGACCGACAGGTAGCTCGAGCCGAGGTCGATCTTCGCCGGCGTGCGCCGCTGCCGCATCAGCCGCTCGCCCGTCTCGGCGAACGTGCCGTACGCCGCAAGCGAGGGGAACACGAGGAAGCCGAGGCTCTCGCCGAGCGCCCCGATGACCGAGAGCGCCGCACCAGCGATGCGCCGCTCCGCGACATCGAGCCGGAGCACTTGCTGGTCGCCGGCGAACTTCCACGGCGCGACGTCGTACAGGACGTCCGCCGCGCGGAACAGCCGCTCCACCGCCGCGCCCGAGACGCGGCCCCCCTCGAGGTAGCTCTCCGGCTCATCTCCATCCGGCAGTGACCGTGCGAACTGGTGGACGAGCTCGTCGAGCTCCGGCGTCGGTGCGACGACCACCTCGGTGCCGCCAGGGTCGCCGAGCGCGGCACGCGCTTCGGCGGCGAGCGCCTGGTCGGCGACGCGGACCCGAGTTGGCCTTCGTGGCGGACCGGCCAGCGGCGCGCGCAGCACCTCGCGCAGTGTGTCCGAGAACGATGGCGGGCTCTTCGTCGGATCGATCATCGAAAAGCCGAGGACGAGCCCGCTGGGCAGTTCGAGCCACATGACCGCCTCGGGGCGGTATGGCTCGCCCTCGGTGATGTACATGGGGAGCGCGACCCGGCCACCGACCCACTCGATCGGTCGGCCGCGGCGGTAGGCCGAGCGGGACCCTGGCGGTCGGTAGCGGCGCACCTCGAGCGATAGCCTCGCATGGCGAAGCGTCCGGTTCCACCCGTCTTTCGCGCCGGCCGGCATCGGCGGGAGCGGACGGAGAAGAAAAGGAGGTTCCCCTGAGCGGCGAAAGCTGGGCCTGGGGCCTCGCGGAAGAGGATCCATCGGAGCCTCCCCCTTTGAACAGCGGCTGACCAGAGACGCCGTGTCGCCGGTAAGCGGTCACCGGCCAGGCGCGAGGGCCTCGAGAAGCGAACACGCGCTCACGACACCATCCTGGGCTCGCAGCAGCGCGGAGGCCTGCCGCGCCGCCGTGACATAGGTGTCTGAACCGAGGACCGTATCGATCGCCTGCGCCATCGTCGATCGATCGACATCTTCGAAGTTCACCGCTCGAGCCGCGCCGAGGCGGCCCGCTCGGAACGCAACGCCGGGTTGGTCGCTGCCCCATGGGATGAGGACCATCGGCACGCCGTGGTAGAGCGCCTTCATCACGGTCTCGAACCCGGCGCGGCTGACCACGAGAGCGGCTCGCTTCAGGACCTGACCATGAGGGACGTAGCGCTCGACCCGTGCGTTCGGCGGCAGATCCGCCAGGTCGTCCGGATCGCGGCCGGGGCCGAGCGTCACGAGGATCCGGACCGGATGGCCGCGGAGCGCCGTGAGGGTGGCATCGACGATCTTGAGGTCGGCCTGGGCGACGGTGCTGAGGCTCACGAGGACCCACGGGTCTCCCGGCTCGTCGAGGTATTCGGCCGCCGACGACTCGGCTTCCCAGAGGAGGGGCCCGACCAGATGGTGATGAGCTGGGATCCCCGACAGCGGCGGCTCGAGCTCGATCGTGGTCGGATGGAGCACCAGGTCCGCCTGTGCCAGAGCGGGCGCGCGCAACCGGCGGATCACCGGAAGGACGCTGGGCTCGTAGTCGCTCTCGAGCGGTCGGGTCGAGCCCGGCCCCTGGTAGAACGACGAGCGCACGATCGCCCACGGGATCCGGCCCGCGCGGCACGCCGGTGCGGCGGCCGCGGCGAAGAACGTCGAGACCACGACCTCGTCGCACGGCTCCGCGGCGACGGCCTCGGTCAGCGCGGGCGTCAGAGCCGCCGACCACGCACTGAGCCGATCGGCGATCCGTTCACCGAGCTCCGATCGGCTCGGCCCGTCGGCCGCCGCTCGCGCCTCGCGGTACGCGACGCTGATGTCGTACCGGCCATCGGACGGCAACACGCGCAGGCCGACCGCGTCGGCGGCC
>Ga0137373_10006282_pt1 | contig 12720 bp, 7 predicted proteins | sample SagtaG_5_FD_104912 | JGI IMG/M metagenome (GOLD analysis project Ga0137373, IMG submission 104912) | Vadose zone soil microbial communities from Sagehorn Ranch, Mendocino, California, USA - Sage1_R_80_16 metaG | ecosystem: Environmental > Terrestrial > Soil > Vadose zone | place: USA: California...
CATTTAGCTGACTGACTCCATGCCTACCGCAGCCTCGGAAGGCCCAGGACCCGCTCGGCGATGATGTTCTTCATCACCTCGGTGGTCCCGCCCTCGATCGAGTTGGCGCGCGCCCGAAGGAAGCGGTACGCCCACTCGGAGCCGGGTTGCAGAGCCTCGGGCCCCAGCACATCCACGGCAAGCTCGGTCAGCGCCTGGTTCAGGTTCGCCCACTCCCACTTCGCCACGGATCCCTCGGGTCCCGGGATCCCGACCTTCATCTGCTGGGTGAGCGCGCGCAGCGACCCCAGCCTCAGCGCCTCCACGCCCATCTTCAGCTCGGCGATCCGCTGGCGGATGACCGGATCGTCGCCAAGCCCGCGCTCGTTGATCAGCGCGATCAGCTCGTCGAGGTCCCGCCGCACCTGAATCGCCGAGGCCGCGCCCAGCCCGGCGCGCTCGTGCATCAGCGTGGTGATCGCGACGTTCCAGCCGTTCCCCTCTCCTCCGATCAGGTTCTCGTCCGGGATGTAGGCGCCCTCGAGGAAGATCTCGTTGAACTCGGCCTCACCCGTGATCTGGCGGAGCGGCCTGACCTCGATCTCGTCCTGCTCCATGTCGCAGATGAAGTAGGTGAGGCCCTTGTGCTTGGGCACGTCCGAATCGGTGCGCGCGACCAGCATGCACCACTTCGCCTCGTGCGCGTACGTCGTCCAGACCTTCTGCCCGGTGGCCCGCCAGCCGCCGTTCTCCTTCACCGCCTTGGTCTTCAGCGACGCGAGATCGGAGCCCGACTCCGGCTCCGAGAAGCCCTGGCACCAGATCTCTTCTGCGGAGAGGATCGGCTCCAGGAAGCGCTCCTTCTGCTCCTCGGTGCCGTGCGCGATCACAACCGGCCCGCCCATCACGAGCCCCAGCACGTTCGCCGGCGAGGGCGCCTTCGTCCGGGCCATCTCCCCCGAGAAGATCGCCTGCTCGATCAGCGTCGCGCCACGGCCGCCGTACTCCTTCGGCCATGAGATCCCCGCCCAGCCGGCCTCGTGGAGCTTGCGCTGCCACTCGCGCCGGAACTCGAACTTCCCCTGCTCGCTCTCCGGCTCGGGGCCCGGATGGTTCTCCTCCAGCCAGGCACGGACCTCGTCCTGGAAGGCCTGCTCTTCCTGGTTCAGGGTGAGGTCCACGCGGGGGGGACTCTATTCAGTCCACGCTGCGGCGGGTACGGCGAACGCCGAGCCAGCGCGACTCGATCCGCAAGACTCAGGCGGCTGCCGGAACCTCGCCCTGGTGCTCGACGAAGGCCATCGAGCTGTGGCTCAGCTCGTGCTCGTAGTCGAGCTCCCCGCCGGCCGACACCTTGAGCGTCTTCGCCACGGCGGTCTCGGCCTCGTGGTTCGGGCCCGTGTACTCGAACCCCTGGGGAATGCGAACGACGATCTGGTACGGGTCCGGGGGGTCGATCCCGCGCAGGGGCTCCGTCTCGGTCTCGATCACGTCGCCCGCCTTGAGCCGCCCGCTGCGGTTCTCGATGTCGAACTCGAACTCGATCGGAGCGAAGATCGGCTCGCGGACGTGCGGGCACACGGCGGAGAAGATCTCGAACAGCGTGCCGCCCGCCTGACCGCTGAGAAGGGTCAAGATCGCCTGTCGCTGCTCCTCGTTGGCGGACTCATCGACGATCGGGACGATGTGGCCATCGCCCTCGTCGATCCGACCCGGCCAGTATGCGGCGCCCGCGAACTTGAGCCCGTCGAGGGGCACGTCGCCGAAGTGGCCCTCGTCGATGCGCATCGCGATGATTCCCTCGCACTGGCCGGTCGTCGGCGCCTGGTTGAAGTCGCAGGGGCAGCCCGGGTCGCAGTTGCAGTTCTTGAACCATGCTCCCTTGATCGCCCATGTATCAGCCATCTCGCTCCTTCCGTAGCTCTGCGCCGATCCTATGCGCCGGTCATTGCCAGCGCAACCCTCGCGGCCCAGCTGAGTTCGAAGTCGGTCCTAGTCGAACACGTAGAGCATCGCCAGCGCCACCCCCACCCAGGTGACCGCGGCGAACAGCATGCCCGGGTCCTCCGTCAAGATCGCCGCGGTGGAGCGGGTGTCCCCGCGGTCGTAGATCAGGTAGAGGTAGCGGAAGATCCCGTAGAGGACCGATGGGGCGGTGGCGAGCATGCGGCTGCCGATCAGGGGGCTGTTGACGGCGTAAATCGCGTAGCTGATGATCGACGCCGCGGTCACCATCGAGACCATCTGGTCGAGGAATGGGATCGAGTAATGCTCGAGGACGGGCCGCGTCGCCGCAGGCCCGGGTTCCGAAGCCGCGGCTGCCGGCGCTTGCTGCTCGCCGATCGCCTCCTGGCGGCGCTTGGTGAAACCCAGGAAGAGAGCCAGCATCCCGGTGCACAGGAGCAGCCACTCCGACGCGTGCGCCTCCACGGCGACCGCGCCCGCGACGACGCGGAGGATGAACAGCGAGGCGATGGTCATCACGTCCAGGATCACCAGGCGCTTGACGACCAGCGAGTAGGCCATCGTGGTCACGCCGTAGAGCGCAACGAACCCCGCGACCTCGGCCGAGACGCCCAGTAGGGCGATCAGGATGCCGGCCGCGGCCAGCGCCGCCGCCGCCCGCCAAGCAGTGGACGCGGGAAGGGCCCCGCTGGCGATCGGGCGGTGACGCTTCTCGGGATGGCGGCGGTCGAGCGGCGCGTCGTGGAGGTCGTTGAACAGGTAACCGGCGCTGGAGATCGCGCAGAAGGCCGTGAACGCGAGCGTGGCGTCGACGATCTGCGCCCCCTCGTCGAGCTTGCCCGAGAACAGGAGCCCCGCGAAGACGAGCAGATTCTTGATCCACTCGGGGGGGCGCATCGAGACGATGAGCGCCCAAGCCGCCCCTCGCGGGGCGGCGGGGCGGACCGCCGTGGCGTCCGGGTCGGCCGGCGCGCCCGCCTCGGGCCGCTCCTCGGCGAGCGTCTCCATGCGAGGAAGCTTACGGACGAGATCGGTGGACCGGCGAGCGGGCGATTTGGCATGCATCCGATGCAAGATCGCCCGTTCGCCAAGAAACGGCGGGCGTCAAACAGGATCGATCAGGACGCCTGGGTTGAGGATTCCCGATGGGTCGACCGCCTGCTTCGCCGCGCGAAGAGACTCGGCGAAGGGGTCGGGCCGCTGGCGGTCGTACCAGGGACGGTGGTCCCGCCCGACGGCGTGGTGGTGGGTGATCGTCCCACCCGCATCCACGACCACCTCCGAGACCGCTGCCTTGATCTCGTCCCACTGCTCGACCTCGCCCCCGCGCCTCGCTGGGGCGAGCACCGTGTAGTAAGGGGCCGGCCCGTCGGGATAGACATGGGTGAAGCGTCTGGAAAGGCGGGGTGACCCCGGCCCGTCGGGCGAAACGCCGCAGGCCTCGGCGATCGCCGTGCGGGCGGTCTCCATCACCCGGGCGTCGAAGTCGGCGAAGCGCTCCCAGGTGATCGCGGTCTCGAACGTGTCGGAGAGCACGCCGCAGGCGACGAAGGTGTCCCGTAAGTACGGCGCGGCCAAGAACGCGTGGCGCCACGAGCCGACCGGGTCCGACCCCGCCTCGCCGCGGACCGGCGGGTTCTCCCGCAGGGCCCCTCGCCTCGGCTCCGGGCCTGCCGACTGGTTACTGCCTGCCGACTTGATCTCGCCGGGCTGCCCACCGTGGTCCCGCGCAGCCTCTACGGCGACGCGCATGGGTTCATCGACGGGATGGTGGGCCGACTCGAATCCCAGGACCAGCACCGCCTTGCCGGCCGGCCCGGCGCTCGTGACCTCGGACTCCGTGGCGTCGAGCAGGCGGCAGTTCGAGGGGTTGAGGCCCGACTGGGCGAGCTCGCGCACCGCCTCCGCTCCCGCCTCGAATGAATCGAAGGCAACGCCCGCCGAGAGCTTGAACCGGGGACGCTCCTGCACCCGCACCCAGGCCTCGGTGATGATCCCGAGCGTGCCCTCGGAGCCGAGCAGCAGGCGATCCGGGCTCGGGCCGGCCCCTGACCCCGGGAGCCGGCGGCTCTCCCACGTCCCACGCGGTGTGATGGCCCGCACGGACTCGACCAGATCGTCGATGTGGGTGTAGAGGGTCGCGAAGTGGCCCCCCGCCCGGGTGGCGATCCAGCCGCCGAGGGTGGAGAACTCGAACGACTGCGGAAAGTGGCGGAGGGTGAGTCCGTGCTCTCGCAGTTGGTCCTCGAGGCGGGGACCGGTCGCGCCGCCCTGGATGCGGGCCGCGCGCGAGACGGAGTCCACGTCGAGCACCCGATCCAGGGCCCCGAGGTCGATTGACACGGCGCCCCGGTAGGCGTCGCCGATCCGCGGCTCCACCCCGCCGACCACGCTGGTCCCGCCGCCGTATGAAATCGCAGCGATCCCCTCCTCGGCACACCATCCGAGGAGCGCCTCCAGCTCGGACTCGTTGGACGGATGCGCGACCAGATCCGGCGGGTGCTCGATCTGGCCGCGAAAGCCGCGCACGACGTCGCGGTAGGCCTTGCCCAGAGCATGCGAGATCCGCTCGTACGGGTCAGAGCGGAAGAGGTCCGAAAGCGACGCCGGTGGCTCCACCCTCGGCTCAGGGAGCTCGATCGCGTGGAGCGGCACGGGTTCCTCTACGGACTCGCCACCGAACCCGAGCCGCTCGCGGATGCCGCGGGCCGCCGCCTCGAGCTCCTCCCGGGAGGGCTGGCCGTCCTCGTACCCCCAGCCCCAGTGCTTTCGGCGTCGCTCGGTTGCTGTGGGGATCAAGCGGCTACCAGTGCACGCCGCGCATCAGATAGGCGAAGGCGACCTGCCCGCTCGATGCCTGCTCCTCGTCGGTGGCGGCGGGACGCTCTCGCTTCGGCCTCTCCCCCTGTGCGGCCCGCGAGTCGGGGAACAGCTTGTAGGCGCTGTTCAGGATGTAGTCGATCGATTTCGGGTTGATCGCGTAGAGAATCTGCCCGAGCGTGCCGAGCGGCGTCGCAATCCGCTTCGGCTTGTGGATGATCGCCTCGCAGATCATGTCCGCCGCCTTCTCCGGAGTGATCGTGGGGAACCGGTCGTACAGCCGCGTCGGCGCGATCATCGGTGTGCGGACCAGCGGCATATAGATCGTCGTGATGTGGACCCCGTCGTCGATGATCTCCGACGCGATGCACCGGGAGAACGCGTCGAGCGCCGCCTTCGAGGAAACGTAGGCCGAGAAGCGGGGCGTGTTGGACTGCACGCCGATCGAGCTGACGTTCACGATCTGGCCGGACTTCCGCTCGCGCATCACAGGCAGGAGCTTCAGGATCAGCTTCACCGCGCCGAAGTAGTTGAGCTGGATCGTGCGCTCGAAGTCGTGAAATCGATCGTAGGAGAGGGCGATCGAGCGGCGGATCGAACGTCCCGCGTTGTTCACCAGGATGTCGACGTGGCCATGCTCGGCGAGCGCCTCGTCGGCCATGCGGTCGACGTCGTCCATGTCCGAGAGGTCGCAGCGATGGATGTAGGCGGTGCCCCCACCGGCCTCGATCTGCTCCTTCGTCGCCTCAAGCTTCTCCGGGGTCCGGGCGACGAGCAGCACCGTCCCGCCGGCGTCGGCGATCTTGAGCGCCGCGGACTTGCCGATCCCCGAGGACGCGCCGGTGACCATCACGATGCGCCCCCGGACGGCCTTCTCGAGCGACACCGAACCCTGGAGGCGCCGAACAACGCGCATCAGCTCGTCCGGGATCTGCTGCTCGATCACCTGCGTGACGCCACCGACCACCCCCACGCGGCCGCGGGCGGCTCCCACGAGCGTGCGGTCGCGGAAGAGGTCCGGATCGAGGTGGCGCTCCCAGTAGTCCCAGAGCTTGCCGGCGTACGCCTGGAGCGGGGGCACGGTGATGTCTGTCCCGGCGAGGGCCGCCTGGGCCTGGCGCGAGTCGAAGTGCGTGGGGTAGTTGACGTAGATCAGGACCGAGCGTGGGATGCCGAAGTCGTCCAGCGCACGATCCGCCATCGCGTTCACGAGCGGCACGTTCGAGAGCCCGAGGCGCAGGAACGGCTGGAGCGCGTCGATTGCCGCCGCCGGAACTCGAACGGAGGACTGCGGCGCGTGCGCGGCTTGGGCGAAGACGTCGATCAGCTCTCCCGCGGTCGGTGGATTCGGATCCGTGAGGCTGAACGCCCTGCCGTCGAGCCCCTCCTGATGCGCGATGTGGTCCATCGCGCGCACGACATAGTCGACCGGGACGATGTTGATCTCCCGCCCCTCAACCCCCGGCATCGGCATCCACTGCGGGACGGCGTTGCGAAGCCGCCGGATCAGCTTGAAGAAGTAGTAGGGGCCGTCGATCTTGTCCATCTCGCCGGTCTCCGAGTGGCCGACGACGATGCCCGGGCGGTACACCCGCCACGGCCGCGAGGACTCGTCCCGGACCACTGCCTCCGAGTCGTGCTTGGTGCGGAAGTACGGATGGACGTCGAGGTTCTCGGCCTCCTCGAACATGTCCTCGCGCCAGGTCCCCCTGTACAGACCGGCGGCGGCGATGGAGCTGACCATGTGCACGCAACCCGCTTCCACTGCCTCCGCGAGCTCCACCATGTGGCGCGTGCCCTCGACGTTGGCGACCGTCTGACTCTCGGCGTCGGCGGTCATGTCGTAGATCGCGGCCAGGTGGAACAGGTGGTCGACGTTCCCCTCCAGCCTCGCGATGTCTTCGTCGGAGACCCCGAGCCTTGGCGCCGACAGGTCCCCGACGATCCCGACGACGCGGTCCTCGTCGGCTCCCCAGCGGTTGCGGAGCTCCGAGAGCCGGCCCTTGGAGCCCTCGCGGACGAGCACGTAGATCGTGCCCTCGCGCTGGAGCAGCAGCTCGACGAGATTGCGGCCGATGAAGCCGGTCGCCCCCGTGACGAAGTAGCTCATCAGCAACACATCTGGCTCGCGCTCCGCTCCAGAATCATTCTCCTTTCTTGAAGCTCCGCGCTCACGGACCCTACACTCCTGAACGTGCCCTTTGAGCTCCCCGCCGACCCCGGAGATCCCGGTCGACCCGGCGTCGGAATCGGGCGGGTTGACGGCGCGCAGGCCGCCGCCGAGCGTCGGCTGGCGCGTGACGGGATGCAGCTCCTGGCGCACGGCGCCCTCGTTTGTCCTGAGTGCGCGCTCCCCATCGCGGTGCACTCCGGATTGAGGGCTTCTCTACCGCTGCGCTGCGGCTTCTGCGACCACATTGCGCCGGCGCGCGCGTTCGTCCGCGAGGACGTCTTCGACACCGTTCGCAACGAGGTCTATCTCGTCGCCCGAGTCGCCTAGCGGCATCCCGCCCGCCGGGGGGACGAACTGCCTCGCCATGCCGGGCCGGCAGCCCAATCGCGATGACTGAAGCTTTGGGTATTCGCTAGGGCACCAAATGCTTCAACCCTTCGGCTGACCGTCTCGAAGCTGGCCGCAAACCGCCGCCGACGGCGCGGACGAGGTCATACACTCAGAAGGCGATGGCGAGCTCAGCCACCGTCGAGATTCAGATGCCCCAAATGGGTGAGTCGGTCACCGAGGGCACCGTGCTCGAATGGCACAAGCACGAGGGCGAATTCGTCGAGGAGGGCGAGACCGTGGTGGAGGTCTCCACCGACAAGGTGGACGCCGAGGTGCCGGCCCCCGCCAGCGGCGTGATCACGAAGATCCTGAAGGGCGAGGACGAGACCATCGAGGTGGGCGGCGTGCTCGCCCAGCTGGACCCGAACGGCAGCCCCTCGGGGGATGGCGCCCCCGCCGGCGGCGCCGGCTCCGCCACGGAAAAGCGCGAACCCGGCCCGGGGATTACGGCGGAGGGCGGCGGCGAGGGCGATCAGGACATCGGGGAGGGGCCGATCGAGAGCGGCCCCGCGGGCGCTCCCGACCAAGTCACCGTGCGGGAGGCCCCTTCAGGCGAGGCCATCCAGATCACGATGCCCGAGATGGGCGAGTCGGTGACGGAGGGGACCGTGCTCGAGTGGCACAAGCACGAGGGCGAGGCCGTCGAGGAGGGCGACACGGTCGTCGAGGTCTCAACGGACAAGGTGGACGCCGAGGTCCCGGCCCCCGCCAGCGGCACGATCACCAAGCTCCTCGTCGCGCCCGACGACACGGTGAAGATCGGCCAGGCCCTGGCGGAGATGGTCCCGGGGACGGTGAGCGAAGGAGAGGCGGCGAAGAGCCAGCCGCAGCCGACGGAGGCCTCGCCGGCGCCGGCCGAGGCCCCTGCGGGGGGCGATGGTGAGGCGCGGGTTTCGCCGGTCGCACGGCGGATCGCCGCGGCGAACGGCATCGACCTGACCGCGGTCAAGGGCTCCGGGCCGGGCGGCAAGGTGACCAAGGCCGACGTGCTGGCGGCCGGCGACGGCAAGGGCGCGCCCGCGGCCGTCCCGAAGGCGGCGGCGGCCGGAGAGGCCAAGCCGCTCCGTGGCCCCGCCGGGATGCTCGCCCAGGCCATGAACGAGAGCCGCTCGATGCCGACGGCGACCTCGTTCCGCACCGTCCCGGTGGACGTGATCGACGCAAAGCGCAAGGCGCTAAACGGAGTCCTCAAGGACCGGGGGACGAAGGTCTCCTTCACCCACCTGATCGCGTGGGCGATCGTGCAGGCGGCGACCGAGTGGCCGGTGATGGGCCGCGTCTACGAGGAGCGTGAGGGAAAGCCCTACGCGATCGAGCCGGCGGCGGTCAACCTCGGGATCGCCGTGGACGTGGAGCGAAAGGACGGCTCGCGCAGCCTGATGGTGCCCTGCATCAAGGCGGCGGACGCCCTCGACTTTGCGGACTTCCACAGCTACTACGAGGACCTGATCACGAAGACGCGGGAGAACAAGCTCACCGCGGACGACTTCAAGGGCACGACGATCAGCCTCACCAATCCAGGCGGGCTGGGGACCGTGGCATCCGTGCCTCGCCTGATGACCGGCCAGGGCACGATCGTCGCCTGCGGATCGCTCGCCTATCCGGTGGAGTGGGCACACCTGCCACCCGAGAAGCTTCGGGCGCTCGGCGTCTCGAAGGTGATGACGATGACGTCCACGTACGACCACCGGGTGATCCAGGGCGCGGAGTCGGGGTCGTTCCTGCGCCGCATCGACGAGCTCCTTCAGGGCAACGACGGTTTCTATGAGTCTGTCGCCCAGGCGCTCGAGATCTCGCCGAGCGTGGTCGCCAACGCGTACCCCGCGTCAGCGTCCGCGCAGGCCCTTGCCGTGGGTGCGCCGGCCGCCCCGACTCCAGGCGTCGCTGCGCAGCCGGATACCGAGCTCCTCCAGGCGGTGCAGGCCGCGACCTCGCTGCTCAAGGCCTACCGGACCCACGGCCACCTCGCGGCGCGGCTCGACCCGCTTGGCAAGGAGCCGAAGGGCGACCCGGCGATCGAGCCCGAGAACCTGAACCTCACCCCCGAGCTCATGACCCGCATTCCGGCCTCGATCCTGCGCATCGGGGTGGAGGGCGAGACCCTGCTGGAGGCGCTGCCGCGGATGCGGGAGGCCTACTGCGGGACGATCGCGTATCAGATCGAGCATCTGTCGTCGCACCAGCAGCGCGTCTGGCTACGAGACATGATCGAGACCGGCGCGCACCGCACTCCGCTGTCCACCGAGGAGAAACGCGCCCTCCTGTCGCGTCTGATCGAGGTCTTCCAGTTCGAGCGGTTCCTCCAGAAGGCCTACCTCGGTCAGAAGATGTTCTCGATCGAGGGCCTCGACGCGGTCGTGCCGATGATCGACGAGCTGGTCACCGTGGCGCGTCGCGGCAACTCCGAGGAGGTAGTGATCGGGATGGCCCACCGCGGGCGCCTCGACGTGCTGGCGCACAACCTCGGGCGCTCCGTGGACTCGATCATGGCCGAGTTCGAGGGAGCGCAGGGGCTCGAGCGGGTGAAGGCGGTTGCGGCGATCCCCCAGGGCGGCACCGGCGACGTGAAGTACCACCACGGCGCCGAGGGGCTATTCACCACCCGCGACGGCGAGGAGATCAAGGTCCGCCTGTACCCGAACCCCAGCCACCTGGAGTTCGTGGACCCGGTGGTCGAGGGAGCAGCCCGAGCCGCGCAGTCCTCGCACACCGGGCCGCGCCTCCACCACAACCCCGAGGTCGCGGTACCGCTGCTGCTACATGGCGACGCGGCGTTCCCGGCCCAGGGGGTGGTCGCCGAGACCCTCAACATCCAGTCGCTCGCCGGCTACGCCACGGGCGGCACCGTCCACATCATCACGGACAACCAGGTGGGCTTCACCACCAATCCAGAGGAGGGACGCTCCACCCCGTACGCCTCCGACATGGCAAAGGGCTTCAACGTCCCGATCATCCACGTCAACGCCGACGACGTCGAGGCGTGCATCGCAGCCATCCGGCTGTCGATGGCCTACCGCGAGCGATGGAGCCGGGACATCGTCATCGACCTCATCGGGTACCGGCGCTACGGCCACAACGAGACGGACGAGCCGGCCTACACCCAGCCGACCATGGTGGCCGCAATCAAGAGCCATCCGCCCGTCTCCGAGATCTACGCGGAGCAGCTCGTCAAGGAGGGCGTCGTCACACCGGAGGACGTGGAGTCGGAGTCCAAGCAGCGCAACCAGGAGCTCCAGGCGATCCACCGTGAGCTGAAGGGGAAGATCGAGGCCGGTGAGCTGGAGGCCGAGAGCACTACGCAGCTCGGCACCGGCGAGCTCGACCGCACCAAGAGTCCCGAGGTCGATACCGCCGTCTCAGAGCAGCGGCTGCGCACCCTGAACGAGGAGCTGCTCAAGGTCCCGGAGAGCTTCACGCTTCACCGCAAGCTCCGCAAGCCGCTCGAGCGACGTGTCCAGGCGCTCGAGGAGGGCGGCATCGAGTTCGGCCATGCGGAGGCACTGGCTTTCGCCTCCCTGCTTACGGAGGGGACTCACATTCGCCTCACAGGGCAGGACACGGTGCGCGGCACGTTCTCCCATCGCCACCTCGCGTACTACGACGAGAAGACCGGCCTCGAGTACGTGCCGATCCAGCACCTCTCGGGGGCGCTGGCGCCGTTCGAGCTCCACAACAGTCCCCTCTCGGAGATCGCGTGCCTCGGCTTCGAGTACGGGTACTCGGCCGCGTCGCCGGAGAGCCTGATCGCCTGGGAGGCCCAGTTCGGGGACTTCGCGAACGCCGCGCAGGTGATCATCGACAGCTTCATCGTCTCGGGAGAGTCGAAGTGGGGCCTGACCACCCGGCTGACCCTGCTGCTCCCGCACGGGTACGAGGGCGGGGGCCCCGAACATTCCAACGCGAGGATCGAGCGCTTCATCCAGCTCGCCGCCGAGGGAAACATCAGGCTGGCGAACCCAACCACCGCGGCGCAGTACTTCCACCTTCTGCGGCGCCAAGCCCGGATCAAGAAAGCACGCCCGCTGGTGGTCTTCACGCCGAAGGGCCTGCTGCGGCTCGGCGCGGCCTCGTCAAGGCTCGAGGACCTGACCTCGGACACCTTCCGGTTCGTGCTCGACGACCCGCGCGCCACAGACCGGCGAGACCGGGTCGAGCGGCTGGTTCTGTGCAGCGGCAAGGTCTATTACGACATGGACGGGCACGAGAAGCGGGACACGGCGACGTCCGTCGCCATCGCCCGCGTGGAGCTCCTCTACCCGTTCGCGCGCGACCAGCTGGCCGAGCTGATCGCCGGCTATCCGAACCTGAAGCAGGTCGTCTGGGTGCAGGAGGAACCAAAGAACATGGGCGCCTGGAGCGTCATGTACCGGCGGCTGCCGGAGGTGTTTCCGGAGGGAGTCGAGCTGAGCTACGTCGGTCGTCCCCAGCGGGCCAGCCCGAGCGAGGGGTACCCGGCCGCTCACCGCTCCGAGCAGGAGCGGATCGTCCTCACCGCCTTGGAGGGCTGACCCTCAGACCAGAGCGGCGCGGCGGATGATCGCCATCGAGAGCGGCTCGCCGCAGTTGGGACAGGTGCGAATGCGATCCCACGATCGGTGCTCGTGTCCGGACGAGCAGCGGTACTCGCGCTCGAGGCCCACCAGCCGCCGGACCGCACACCCGGAGTGGCCCGTCCCCGTTGTGTCGATGTTCGATGCGCTCATGGGCCCATGTTCGCGCGGCGCAGAGCCGCCGCCTATGTACGGACGGCCAGACTTTGGCCAGTCGCTCTGTACACGGGGGCCAGGCGCTCGTCGGCAACTCGACCGGGCCGGTTCAGCGGCAGCGGGTGGGGAATACTGAGATCGGATGGTCGAACTCGACGAGCTCCAGGGCCCGCTCGCGCGCGACGAGACGCGGGCCGAGCGCCTGGACCGAAACTTCAACGAGCTCCTGGGCGAACTGCGCATCGCGCTCCCAGGCGTTCAGGTCCTGTTCGCATTTCTGCTCATCGTCCCGTTCTCGCAGGGTTTCTCCGGCCTCAGCGGGTTCGAGCGCGGCATCTACCTGACGGTTCTCCTCTGCACCGCGCTGGCGTCGGCCTTCCTCATCGCCCCAACCGCGTACCACCGCGTGCTCTTCAGGCGCGGTCGCAAGCCGGAGGTCGTGTACTTCGCGAACCGCGCGGCGATAATCGGGCTCGCCTTCCTCGCGGTGGCGATGTGCGGGGCCATCCTGCTGATCACTCACGTGCTGTTCGGGCCGGCGGCAGCGATCCCGATCACAGGCGCGGCGGCCGCCGTTTTCGGGACGCTGTGGTACGTGCTCCCCCTCGCGCGAGGCCGCGGTAGCGAGGCGGATTTCTAGCCTACGCCTGCCGCTAACCTCGCCCGGTGGCGCGAGGCTCCGCCGAG
>Ga0137373_10006289_pt1 | contig 12710 bp, 12 predicted proteins | sample SagtaG_5_FD_104912 | JGI IMG/M metagenome (GOLD analysis project Ga0137373, IMG submission 104912) | Vadose zone soil microbial communities from Sagehorn Ranch, Mendocino, California, USA - Sage1_R_80_16 metaG | ecosystem: Environmental > Terrestrial > Soil > Vadose zone | place: USA...
CGCGACCTCGAGCGCATCTTGAGCTGCCGCTACACGCGCACCGTGGCCCGCGATAACACGGTCGGCCTCGGGCCCCGCTGGGTGCAGATCCCGCGGGGCCGCGGCGGGCGCTCCTATGCGGGCAGTCGCGTCGACGTCCGCGAACTGCTCGACGGCCGGCTCCTCGTGTTCTACCAAGGCGCGCTCCTCATCGAACAACCGTCGCCCGCGCCCGCGTTCGTGCTCAAGCCCCACGAAGCCCCGCGGGGCGGCGAGTGCGCCTCGCCATCGACAGCCCCACGCGTGATCCCCGCCTCCGGCCGCGCCACGCAGGGCCCACAAGGCGCTAAGCGGCGCGATCGTCAGGGGGGTCGCCATCTCCCTATTCCGCCCCCGAGCCAAAATTCGCCCGCGCCACGGCCACCGCCACGTCGGGCCCCGTCGCCTACACACCCCTGGCGAACGCCGTGGCTTCCTAATTCACGCGCGCTGGTCCCCACACCAGCCTATTGAGGGGGGGACATTTCTACTTAACAGTGGGGAGGACATTTCTGTTGAACAGCGACAGAAAGCCGGCCGGCGGACGGCGGCCGCCGCGCCTCACCCCGCCACCCGGTCTCGGCTGTCTAAAGGTGTCGAGCCCAGGCCGCGCGCGGCGCGTACTGCACGCTCGTACTAGCGAGCGTGTCGCTCGGGCGCGACAATGGTCGCGGATTCCCCGCGCCGAGGAGGCCCCGGATGGACCGGACAGCGCCGCAGAGTCATAGCGCGGTCGAGACCCTGTGTCACGAGGTCCGTGGGGCGATCGCTCCGCTGGCCAACTGGCGGCGCCTGCTGCACAGCCAGGCCATCAAGCCGGAGGATCTCGGGGCGCTCGCCAATGTGCTGGACCGAGCGGTCCTCGTGCTCTCGCGGCTCGCCAACGACCTCGCCCGTCTCGAGAGCACGGCGGACAGCGAGGCGTCGCTGACGGTCGAGGCCCTCGACCTGCGAGAGGTCGTATCGTCGGTCGCGAAGATCGTCGCTCCCGAGGCGGAGCAGAAGGACGTCGCGCTGCGGGTTCAGCTCCCGCCCGAGCCCGTCCCGATGTTCGGCGACTTCGTCCGGCTCACACAGGTCGTTGCCAACCTCCTCGACAATGCGTTGAAGTTCACCGAAGGTCGGGGGCGGGTCTCCGTGGAGCTGCGATACGAGGGCGGCGCCGCGCAACTGGTCGTGAGCGATACCGGCATCGGGATCGCTCACGAATTTCTCCCGCTGGCGTTCGACGAGTTCGCGCGAGAAGATCGAAGGGGTGGCGGCGTCCCCGGCCACGGGATCGGGCTCCACCTCGTCCAGGACATCGTTGCCCTGCACGGCGGGACGGTCATGGCCGAGAGTCCGGGGCCGGGCTGCGGCAGCCGGTTCACCGTCGTGCTACCTGTGACGGTCCCCCGGGCCGCGTGAAAAATGCCCATGCCGCCGCCGTGACGCGCGAATGAGCGGCGCTTGAGGAACTCAGGCCATGCTGAGGCCACGTACGGAGCGCCGAGTCCTGGTGGTCGACGACGATGACCGAGTCCGATCGGCCATCGCCGAAGTCCTGGTCCTGGCCGGATATGGTGTGAGGCAGGCCTCGAGCCCCGAGCGTGCGTTGAGCCTCCTGTCGGAGCCCGGCGATCCAGGTTACAGCGTGGTGATCGTTGACTGTCGGCTGCGGACCCACGACCGCCTCGTGCTGGGAGGCGTCCAGCTCGTCCGCACGATCGACCTGCGCTGGCCGTGGATTTCCATCGTGGCCATGACGGGCGCCGTTCCGGCCGAGGACATGATCATCGAGACGTTCCGGCACGGCGCCGCCGATTTCCTGAAAAAGCCGTTCTCGCTCGAGGATCTCGTCGCTACGGTCGACCGCACGACGAAGCGTCGTCGCTGGCTCCTGTCCTCCGCCGTCCCCGGGGCGGGTCCCGACGTGCCCGCCGGCGGGTCACGGTCCACTTCCGAGATCGAGGAGATCGTGGCCGTCATCGAGCGCCTCTACGCGGAGCGGCTGAGGCTTCGGGACCTCGCCGCACGGGTCGGCCTCAGACCCGCGCGGATCGCGCGGATCTTCCGCGCCGCCACGGGCGTCTCCGTGGCGGAGTACGTTCATCGGGTCCGGCTCGCGCGGGCCGAGCAGCTGCTGGTCGCCTCCAACTGGTCGATGACGGAGATCGCGCTCGCGGTGGGCTTCTATGACCTCCCCCACTTCGACAAGGCCTTCCACAAGTGGTTCGGGATCTCACCGAGCGATTTCCGCAAGCGAACCGCGCTCACGAAGGCCGCGGGTCGGCCCGCGTTGCCGGCCGAAGTGAACCGCCGCCGCCGCGCCTGAGACGGCAGGGTGTAGGCTGGGTGTGCCGGATCACCAGGAGGCGATCATGAAACCGCTCGCGGTTATCGGCGTCGTGCTCATCGTGCTCGGCATCCTGGCGCTCGCCTATCAGGGCGTCACCTACACCACCAAGGAAAAGGTCGTCGACCTCGGGCCGCTCAAGGCCTCGGTCGAGAAGGAAAAGACCATCCCGCTGCCGCCGGTGCTCGGTGGCCTCGCGATCGCCGCCGGCGTTTTCCTCGTGTGGGTCGGCGCCCGTCGATCCTGAGGGCCGCCTTCAGAAGATTCCCCCGGTTCGCTGGCATCGTGGATGCACGTTTGCGCGTCGTGCGTGTCACCACCGGACTTTTTTCAGGAGGAAAGCGCCCATGACGCGTACGCACTGGAAGGGTCTTGCGGTATTCTTCGTCGCCTTGACGGTCCTCGCCGTCGGCTGTCGGTCCACGTCGCATCAGTCGGTCGGTCAGAACATCGACGACAAGACGATCCTGGCGTCGGTGAAGACCAAGCTGGTCGCGGACAAGGTGTCGAACCTCACCAAGGTCAACGTCGACGTCGCGAACGGGACCGTGTACCTGACCGGCAACGTCGATTCCGCCGAGCAGAAGTCGCGTGCCGAGCGGATCGCGCAGGAGGTCAACGGCGTGCGCAGCGTCGTCAACAACCTCGAGGTCCAGAAGAAATAGGGCGGCCGCGCGTCCCGCCCTCCCCCATGATGGGGAGGGCGGGCGACGTCAGATCACGCCGTCGCGGCGGAGCTGGGCGATGGCGGCGGGTTTCAGCTTCAGGACGGAGCGAAGGATCTCGTCGGTGTGCTGGCCGAGGAGGGGCGGCGCGATCTCGGCGGCGCCGGGGGTCGCGTGCAGCCGGACCGGCACCCCGAGGGTCGTCATGCGTTTCGCCGTCGGGTGCGGCAGCTGGACGATCATGCCGCGCGCCTTCAGGTGCTCGCTCTCGCAGACCTCGGCCACGGTCTTGATGCGCCCGGCCGGGACTCCGGCCGCCTCCAGGCGCTTGAGCCATTCGTCGACGCCCCGGCTCCCGAAGATCTCGTTCAGCAACGGCACCAGGATCGCGCGATTCTCGACACGCTTGGCCTCGGTGTCGAACCGAGGATCCGCGGTGAGCTCCGGCCGCTCCAGCGCCGTGCAGCAGTGCTTCCAGAGCGCATTGTTGGCGACGCCGAGCGTCAGGTAGGCATCGGCGGCCTTGAAGACCTCGTACGGCACGATCGAGGGATGTGCGTTGCCCCGCCGGCTCGGCCGCTGGCCGGTGGCGAAGTAGAGGCCCGCCTGGTACGTGAGGAGCGACGCCATCACGTCCAGCATCGAGATCTCGACCTTCTGGCCGCGCCGCGTGCGCGCGCGGGCGAGCAGCGCGAGCACCACGCCATGGGCGGCGGCCATCCCGGAGACGAGATCGGCGACCGACGTTCCGACCTTGACGGGCGGCCCGTCGCCGAAGCCGGTGATGTCCATGAGGCCCGACTCGCCCTGGACGACGAGGTCGTAGCCCCCGCGAGCCGCCTCGGGTCCGGACTCGCCGAACCCGGAAATCGCGCAGTACACGAGCCGCGGGTTCAGCCGGCGGAGCGTCGCGTATCCGAGGCCGAGCTTGTCCATCGTCCCCGTCCGGAAGTTTTCCAGCACCACGTCGCTGCGAGCGACCAGCCGCTTGAGGATGGCCGCCCCGGCGGGCGCCTTGAGATTGAGGGTGAAGCTCCGCTTGCTGCGATTGACGGACATGAAATAGCTCGCCTCGCCCCCGACGAAGGGCGGCCACTTGCGTGTGTCGTCGCCCTTGCCGGGCTCCTCGACCTTGATGACGTCGGCGCCCATGTCTCCCAGCATCATGGCGGCGAAGGGGCCGGCGAGGACGCGCGTGAGGTCGAGCACGCGAACGCCGGCGAGCGGTTTGGTCGAGCGCGCGGGTCGTGTGGTCACCAGGCTACCCCTTCCCCTCTTTCGAACCATTGAAGCGTCGGCTCGCCGCGCGGCGCGGCTCACCTCCTACGTTTTTCGAACCATTGAAGCGTCGGCTCGCCGCGCGGCGCGGCTCACCTCCTACGTCTTTCGAACCATTGAAGCGTCGGCTCGCCGCGCGGCGCGGCTCACCTCCTACTTCCACACTCTTTTTATGAGGCTGCGGGTGATGGCGTTGACGCGTTCGCCGGCGTGGCCGGTGCGTCGCCAGAACAGGCGCGCGCGGTCGAGGGCGCCGAGATGGGAGAAGTAGTACACGTCGTCGATGGCCTCGACGGCGACGCGGGAGCCGATCTTGAGCCCGCGCGTCTGGGCGCCGTGACACACGAACCGGGCGCCGCCTTCCAGCTCGATGAGCGCGATGTGCAGGGGTGAACGAAAGCCCTCGGGGGGTGAGTGCAGCGTGGTGAACGACACCACCTCGCCCACTCCGGGCACGCGGATCGGCGTCATGCGCACGGGATGGCGCGGACAGTATGTGGCCGGCGGCGCGAACACCTCGCCGCAGCGCGGGCAGCGCGATCCCGCGATCGTCTCGATCACGCGGACTCCAGCAACGTCACCCAGTTGTTGGTCGCCAGACCGCCGATGGAGTGAGCGAGCGCGACACGGCCGTCGAGCTGCCGGCCCTCGGCGCGGCCCGTGAGCTGCCATATGCACTCCACGATCTGCGCGAGCCCCGTCGCCGCGAGCGGATGGCCACGGGCCTTGAGACCTCCCGACGGATTGATGGGCAGGCGGCCGTCGAGCGCGGTCTCGCCGTCGAGCGTGACGTGACCGGCCTTGCCGGGCGGCACCAGCCCGATGTCCTCCAGCGCGATGAGCTCGAACGGCGCGAAGGCATCGTGCAGCTCGGCGAAGTCGACGCGCTCGGGGCCGAACCCCGCCATGGCAAAGGCGGCCTGGGCCGCCGTCTGCGTCGCCCGAAAGCTGACGAGCTCATGGCGGTGACGGACGGCCAGCGTGTCCGTGCCCTGGCCGACGCCGGCGACCCGGACCGGAGTGCGGTCGGCGGTGAGGACGACGGCCGCGGCGCCGTCGGAGATCGGGCAGCAGTGGAGCAGCCGCAGCGGGTCGGCGACCATGCGGCTCTGCATCACTTGCTCGAGCGTCACCGGTTCCTGGAAATGTGCGTACGGGTTGCGGGCGCCGTTGGCGTGGTTCTTCACCGAGACCTGCGACATCTCCCGCAGGATCGTGCTCTGCCGGGCCATCAACGCACGAGTCACGAGCCCGGCCAGCGCCGGCATCGTCGCGCCATACGAGCGCTCGTAGGCGTCGATGGAGCGTCCGATCAGCTCGGAGACCTTGGGCGTCGGCAGGTGGGTCATCTTCTCGCCCCCGACGACGAGCACCGACCGTCGCTGGCCTGCGGCCACCTCGACGAACCCGACGTGGAAGGCGGCGGCGCCGGACGAGGTCGCGGTCTCGATGCGGATCGAGGGAACGTCGGCAAAGCCCATGTAGCTGGCGACGTTCGAGGCGAAGTTGCCGTCGCCGACGAACTCCTCGGGGTTCATGGTGGCGATGACGAGCGCGTCCGGGCGCTCCAGGCCGGCCATGGCGAGCGCGCTCAGCGCGGCGTCCGCCATGAGATCCTGCAACGGCTCCGGCCGGCGGCCAATCCGCGTCATCCCCGCGCCCGCGACCCAGACGTTCTCCATGCGCGGGCATCACTTTGCCGGCATGCGCCCGAAAATTCAACCACTGCCGAATTCGCCCCCCGCGCGCGGTCACGGCGCGCTCACGGCCGTCGGAAGGCGGGCGAAGCTCCCCTCCGAGGCGGTGGTGGCGGCGCCACCACGCCGAGCTCGCGGATCAAGCGCAACAGATACGTGCGCTGGAGCCCGAGCGCTCGGGCCGCGTGCGTTCGGTTGCCGCGCATCTGGTGGAGTGTGGCTTCGATGAGGCGACGCTTGAAGTCGCACACCGCGCCGTGGTAGCTGACGGCGCGGCCGTTCTCGGACGTCGGCGGCGGGGGGGAGGGCGATACGATGCTCATGCGCGAAGATCGAGGCAACGCATGTGCCATGGCCGGCCCGCGCCGTCTGCGGCACTTTCGGTATGTACGCGTCCTGCGCGTGCCCACGTCGGGCGGCGATGTGCCGCGAGGGCTGGGCAAACGAAAGGGCCCGCCGGGCGAGCCCTTGGTCACCGGGACCGAGAAGCCGGGGATTACGCCTTGGTCGCGGGCTGGACGCCGGGGTTGTCCTTGAAGAACTGCTTGTTGAGCTCGGTGAAGTTCTTCCACTGCTCCGGCACTTCGTCTTCCGCGAAGATCGCCTTCACCGGGCACACCGGCTCACAGGCGCCGCAGTCGATGCATTCGTCGGGATGGATGTACAGCATGTCCTTCCCCTCGTAGATGCAGTCGACGGGGCAGACCTCCACACACGCCTTGTCCTTGACGTTGATGCACGGCTCAGCGATCACGTACGGCATCGAATCCCCCTCTTTCGAGTACGCCGATTGGTAGTGGTCCTGGTCAGACCACTCACTCTTGTATCTGAGGGGGCCTGACGTGTCAAGAACATCACGGGCGATACGCCGCCGCGCTCACTGGGTGCGCAGGCGCGGATCCAGCGCGTCGCGGAGCGAGTCGCCGAAGAGGTTGAACGCGAACACGGCCAGGCTGATCGCGAAGCCCGGAAAGATCGCCATCCACGGCGCCGTCTCCGCGAACTGCACCGCCGCGCCGCGCAGCATCAGGCCCCAGGCCGCCGTCGGCTCGGACACGCCGAGGCCGAGGAAGGACAGCGACGCCTCCAGGAGGATCGCCTGGCCGAGGAAGGCCGTCAGCATGATGAGGTACGGCGCCATCACGTTGGGCAGCATGTGGCGCAGGATGATCCGCCCATGGCGGAATCCGGCCGCGCGCGCGGCGTCGACGTAGGGCATCTCGCGGATGGCGAGCGCGCTCGAGCGGGTGACGAGCGCCGCCCGGGGGATCATGGGGATCGTGATGGCGAGAATGACGTTGGTCATGCCCGTGCCCAGGATGGCCACCACGGCGAGGGCGAGGATGATCAGCGGAAACGCCAGGAAGATGTCCATGACGCGCTGGATGAGCAGGTCCAGCTTGCCCGCGAAGTAGGCGCTGGCCACGCCGATCACCGCCCCCACGGTGGCGCCGACGAAGGCGCACGCGAAGCCGACGATCATCGCCGTTCGCGAGCCATAGAGGATGCGCGAGAGCACGTCACGGCCATAGGCGTCGGTGCCGAGCCAGTGGGCCATGCTGGGCCGGGCGAGCATGGCGCCGTAGTCGGTCGCGAGTGGATCGTAGGGGGCGATCAGGTTGGCCGTGAGCGCCACCAGGATGTTGAGGGCCACGACCGCCGCCCCGATGGCGCCGAGCGGCCGGCGTCGACAAAAGTCCCGCACCGCCGCCCACCACCGCTCCGCCGGGTGGACCTCGGCAACGTCCGCGACGACGTCGACCGGCCTAACCGCCATCGCGCTCCCCGCTCATCACCGGAAGCGGATCCTGGGATCGATCCAGGCGTACGCGAGATCGACGAGGAAGTTGACGAAGATGAACATGAAGGCCACGAGGAGCACGAGCGCCTGGGTCAGCGTGTAGTCCCGATGCGCGACGGCATCGACGAAGAGCATGCCGAGGCCGTTGAGGTTGAACACCTGCTCCGTCACCACGAGCCCGCCCATCAGGAACGCGAACTCGAGGGCGATGACCGTGAGCACGGGCAGCATCGCGTTCTTCAGCGCGTGACGGGAGAGGATGAGCTTTTCCCAGAGACCTTTCGCGCGGGCGGTACGGATGTAGTCCTCCCGCAACACTTCCAGCATGGCGGACCGGGTCATCCGCGTCGCGACGGCGGAATACCGGTAGCCGACGGCCAGCGCCGGCCAGATGAGCTGGGCGAGATTCTGGATGGGGTTGACCCAGAACGGCGTGTATACCATCGGCGGCAGCCACTTGAACACGATGAGCAGCAAGAGGATGAAGACGATTCCGAGCCAGAACGAGGGCGTGGCCAGGCCGGCGATGGAGAAGATGCGCACGACATAGTCCACCCACGTGTCCTGCTTGAGGGCGGCCAGAACACCGAGCGGGATGGCCAGGACGATCGCCACGAGGGTGGCCATGATGGCGAGCTGCAGGCTCAACGCGAATCGGAGCCGGATCTCCTCGCTGATGGGCGCGCCCGTCCACATCGACACCCCGAAGTCGAAGCGGAGGAGACCGGCCATCCAGCCGATGAACTGCTTCCACAGCGGCTGGTCGAGCCCGAGGCGCGCCCGTTCCTTGTCGATGTTCTCCTTCTGGGCGAAGGCGCTCTCCCCGGCGAAGCGCAGCTCCACGATGTCGCCGGGCACGATCCGCATCAGGAAGAACACCAGCACGGCGACGCTGAGCAGCGTCGGGATCATGAGGAGCACGCGCTTGATGACGTACTTGACCAGGGCTTACTCCGCCAACCACACCGTGTCTAGCTGGTTGTTGAGGTAGTGACTGGGCGTGATCGTCCAGCCCTTGACCTTGCTGTTGTGGGGGATGATCCGGTGCCACTGGAGCGTGTAGAGGATGTGCACCTCCTCGTCGAGCAGCCGCTTCTCGAGGATGCGCAGGATCTTCTTGCGCTCCTCGATGTCCGTGACCCGCCCCTGGCGCGAGATGAGGTCGTCGATGACCGTATCCTTGTGCTTGCCGTAGTTGGCGTCGGAGTGGGACATGAAGCGCGGCAGGTCAAGGTCCGGCTCCACGACGAAGCCGCACTGGAAATCCATGGCGACCTCGAAGTCGCCGCGCTTGAGCATCGGGTGGTACGCCGACGCCTCGATGACCTCCTGGCGCACGTTGAGACCGACCTGGCGCCACTGGTCGATGAGCCACACCCCGACGGGCTCGTAGGGCATGGGGATGCCGCGGTTCTTGAAGGTGAAGCTGAACCCGTCGGGCACGCCCGCCTCGCGCAGCAGCCGCCGCGCCTCCTCCCGCGACTTCTTGATGTCGCGCCCGTACCCTGCCAGCTTTTCCAGCTCGGCGGGCGGCGTGGCGTAGGGCGTTCCCGGCACCTGGATCCCCGCCACCTCCTTGACGATGGCGATCTTGGAGAGCGCCTGCGAGCCCTGATAGCGGTCGAGGGCCAGCGTGAGGGCGCGGCGCACGCGCTTGTCGCTGAACGGCTTCTTGTCGTGGTGCATGGCCACCATCAGCACGCAATCCCACGGGCTCTCCTGCACCGTGATCTTCGGCCCCAGCGCGGCGGTCAGGCTGTCGCGCTCGGCCGGCGAGAATCCGCGGAACTGGATCATGGCCCGCTCGCCGCGGATGGCCGCCACCTGGGCCGCCGAGTCCTTCACGAACAGCGCGCGATAGCCGTCGAGATACGGCTTGCCCTTGTCCCAGTAGTTCGGGTTCTTCTTGCCGACCCAGTGCGACCCCCGTACGTGCTCGACGAACACGAACGGGCCCGAGCCCATGACGTTCTTCTCGTACCAGCGCGGATCCTTGGCGAGCAGGTCGGCCTTGTAGATCCAGTTCCAGGGGGACGCGAGGTTGAGCAGGATCGAGGTCTCGGGATACTTCAGCTTGACGACGAGCGTGTACGGATCCGGCGCCTCGACCGCCTGCACCGCGAGATACGCATCCTTGCGGAGCGACTTCACGCCGGCGGGCGGGTTGAGAATCTTGTCGTAGCTAGCCTTGACGTCCTTGGAGGTCAGCTCGCTACCGTCGTGGAACCTCACGCCGTGCCGGAGCTTGAACGTGTAGACGAGGCCATCGCGCGACACCGTCCACGATTCCGCGACGTCTCCCACCGGCTTCGTTCCGGTCTTGTCGAACGGGTCCACCCGCAGCAGGGTGCTGTAATGCGGCGCCATCGGATGGATGAGGCCGAAGGTTTCTTCCTGGTGAGCGTCGTAGGACGGCGGCTCCGATGGGACCACGAAGACCAGCTCACCGCCGCTCCTGGGCTTCTCCTGGGCGATGGCGGGAATGGCCGCCAGTCCGATCAGCAACGCGATGACAACGGCGCGTCGATTCATGTGCGTCTCCTTGGCCGCCCGGGGGGGGGCGAGACGGTATCGGTTCAACGGCGAAGTCGAAACCGGCGAAATCGCCGAAAGGTTTCCGCTACTTACATCGCCTGCACGTTACTGACAATCGTCGTGGCCTGTCAAGCGAGGATGCAGGCGGCACGGTGAGCGGCTCTCACCTCGCGGAGATCGGGAACGACTTCACGGCACCGATCGATAGCGATCGGACACCGGGGGTGGAAAACACACCCCGATGGCGGGTTGAGCGGGCTCGGCACCTCGCCGCCGAGCACCACGCGCTGCCGCTTGGCCTCCAGCTCCGGATCGGGGATCGGCACGGCGGCCAGCAGCGCCTGCGTGTAGGGATGCTGCGGGTCCTCGTAGAGGGCGCGGCGATCGGCCAGCTCGACGATCTTGCCGAGGTACATCACGGCGATCCGGTCGGAAATGTGACGCACCACCGCGAGATCGTGGGCGATGAAGAGATAGGTCAGGCCGAGGTCCTGCTGGAGATCCTCCAGCAGGTTGATGATCTGCGCCTGGATGGAGACGTCGAGCGCCGATACGGGCTCGTCGCAGACGATCAGGCTCGGCTCCATGGCGAGCGCGCGCGCGATGCCCACCCGCTGCCGCTGACCGCCCGAGAGCTCGTGGGGATACCGCGACCCGTGCTGGGGCAGCAGCCCCACTCGGCCGAGCAGCTCGCGCACGCGCGCGGCGCGCGCGGCGGACGGCCGGACGATGCCGTGCACGCCCAGGGGCTCGGCGATGATCTGGCCGACGGTCATCCGTGGATTCAGCGAGCTGTACGGATCCTGGAAGATGACCTGCATGCGGCGGCGCATCCCCCGCAGCTCGCCCTCGTCGAGCGTGGTGAGATCGCGGCCCTCGAAGAGCACCTGGCCGCTGGTGGGCGGGTCGAGCTGCAGGATGGCCCGGCCCGTCGTGGTCTTGCCGCAGCCCGACTCGCCGACGAGCCCCAGCGTCTCACCGCGCCGGATCGTGAAGCTGACGCCATCCACGGCACGCACGAGTGCGCGCGGGCTCCCCAGCAGCCCTCCGCCGATCGGGAAGTGCTTGACGAGATCGCGCACCTCCAGCACGACGTCTGGCCGCGCCCCGGACGGCCGCGCGGGATCGGTGGCTGGCGCTTCGCTAGGCATGCTGGGGCTCGGAGGCCTTCGAGACGCGCTCGGCTTCCCAGCAGGCACTGACATGGCCGGGCCCATTCTCGATCATTGAAGGGCTCGGCTCGCCGCCCGAGCGCGGCTCACCTCGCACTGCCACCCCCCGCAACGGCGGCGCCTCGAGGCGGCACCGCTCGACGCTGAACTGGCAGCGGGGCACGAATGCGCAGCCGGCGGGGAGGCGCGTGAGGTCCGGCGGTTGACCTTCGATGGGATCGAGGCGCTGGCGCCGGGGCACGTCGAGACGCGGAACCGACTTGAGGAGCCCCAGCGTGTACGGATGGCGCGGGTTGGCGTAGAGCTCCCGCGCGGTCGCCCGCTCGATGATCCGGCCCGCGTACATCACGTTGACGCGGTCGGCGTAACGGGCGACCACCCCGAGGTTGTGGGTGATGATGAGCATCGCCACGCCCAGCCGACGCGAGAGGTCCTTGAGGAGCTCGAGAATCTGGGCCTGGATGGTCACGTCCAGCGCGGTGGTGGGCTCGTCCGCGAGGATCAGGGCCGGGTTGCAGGCGAGCGCCATCGCGATCATCATCCGCTGGCGCATCCCGCCGCTGAACTGGTGCGGGTACTGCGACAGGCGGCGCTGGGGATCGGGAATCCCGACCATGGCCAGGAGCTCCGCGGCCCGCCGACGCGCCGCCGCCGAATCCATGCCGAGATGGATCTCGAGCCCCTCGGTGAGCTGACGCCCGATGGTCAGCACGGGGTTCAGCGACGTCATCGGCTCCTGGAAGATCATCGCGATCTCGCGCCCGCGGACGTGGCGCATCTCCTCCTCGGACAGCGTGAGAAGGTCGCGCCCCTTGAAGAGCACCCGCCCCCCGACGATGCGCCCGGCGGGCGCCGCCACGAGCCGCATGACGGAGAGCGCGCTGACGCTCTTGCCGCAGCCCGACTCGCCGACGAGCGCGACCGTCTCGCCTTCCTGGACGTCCCACGACACGCCGTCGACCGCGCGCACGACGCCCCCGCTCGTGGCGAACTGGGTTTCCAACGCCTGCACATCGAGCAGCGTAGACACGTCGCGGGAGTTTAACACGCCGTTCGAGCGCGGGCGTGGCAGTGCCAGGTGAGGTGGTGTCTCAGTTCGAACTCTGACTGCCCGTTCGCCGGGCGGGAGAGACGGGTGGGCCTTCGGAAACCCGATCGGACCGGCTAGCAGTCCGCCTGAATGTCGGTAAGCGGTACGCCTGTCACGAC
>Ga0137373_10006295_pt1 | contig 12708 bp, 12 predicted proteins | sample SagtaG_5_FD_104912 | JGI IMG/M metagenome (GOLD analysis project Ga0137373, IMG submission 104912) | Vadose zone soil microbial communities from Sagehorn Ranch, Mendocino, California, USA - Sage1_R_80_16 metaG | ecosystem: Environmental > Terrestrial > Soil > Vadose zone | place: USA...
ATGCCGGCTTTGCAGGCATCGGCCGCAAACGCTTTCCGGTAGAAGGCGAAATCCCCGGAAATCATCATGGCGCGCGAAGCGCGCCGGATTTCCGGGGATGAGGCGGGCCGCGTCGACATCGCTTGCGATGTCGACATAGAGGCCGGCCGGGCCTTGCCGGTCGGCCGTCTTCCGCCCGACCGGCCCGCCGCTTCGCTTCGCGAAGCGGCGGGCCGGAGGGGAAGCTCCGAGGACGACCTCCCCCTCCGGTTGAACCACGCTCAGGACCGTGGCGACGGACGGGGTCTGAATCCGACGCCGGACGAGCGCAGACCCGCCGCTTCTGAGTATGACGAAAGGGTAGGGACAACGACAACCAGGCGCGAAAGTTAGAGAGAAGCGATCTCTTGTAACTTCTGTAAGCGCCTGTACGCAGCAGCTTTCGTCGCCGGGGGTCGGCATTTGAGTGCCAATTCACGGAGAGAAAGCGTCGGGTGTCGCTCACGCAATTCCGCGATCTCTTGGAGTCGCGTGGGCAGCCTTTCCAGCTCGCCGGTATGCCGAAGACGCTGGACCGCGCGCAGTTGCTCGTGCGCCGCGCGACTCGTGCGAACGAGGTTCGCATGATCGGCATTCGCGAGCCGATTTGCTCGGGAGCGCGTCGCCGCCATCACCGAACTCTCCTCGAAGACGAGCACCGCCCTGCCGGCGCCGGCGAGCGCGAGGACGCCGGCGATCGTCTCCATTCCCTTTGCATACGCGACGGCATGCCGGGTCCGATCGAGGACGGCGAGGTGGACTTCCTCCTCTCCCGCCATGCGGACCAGGAAGTCCGCGCCTTCCGGCTCGGCAGTTCGGATCTCGAGGTGCGGCGAGCGTGGACCGCTGAGCGAGCCGCCGCCGAGCAGGGCCCCGCGGAGATACGCGCTCCGGCAACAGGAACGGGCGACGACGCGTCGCGGCGGATGTGCGAGCGGAGTCAGACGGGAGCTGAGCACCCCGGCTTCGTGCAATACCTGGAGGGCGTGTTCGTTTCCGGCGACGTGAAGCTGGTAACGCGTCGCGCTGTCAAACGCGCGTCGCCGGTACGTCCGGATCTCGGAGGCGACACCGAACCCACGCAGTAGGCTGAACGCGCGACGAGCGACCGCTGAGTCGGCGACGTCGACGTGCACCGATACCTCCCCGCGCCCTTTGAGGTGGACACTCCCGGCAGAGTGGAACAACCCGGAGAGCTCTGCGAGACGATCGCACTCGTTGCGCGGCGCGATCGCCGCGAGCTCGTGCCTGAGATCCTCAGAGAATGACACGCTCGAGGGCCAGCAGCCGCTTCTTGTACTCCAAGCCGAGCGATCCGTAGGAGCCGAGGCCGTCCGACGACACGACTCGGTGGCACGGCACGACGAGCGGGAAACGGTTTCGCGCACAAAAAGTGCCCACGGCGCGCTGCGCCCGTGGATGTCCGGCGAGTCTCGCGAGGTCCGAGTAGGAAACGACCTCGCCATAGGGGATGCGCCGAAGGGTGCGCACCACGTCCAGCTGGAAGGGCGTCCACCCGTCGGTGTCGAGCTCTACGTCATCAAAGGAAACCGACTCGCCGGAGAAGTACGCCTGCAGCCTGTGGACGAGCCTTTCCACATTCGGCGCGGTTCCGTTACCCACGCGTGCGCGTTTGGCCGGTATCGTCGAGCTCGAGGGTGGTGGGCGATTCACCCCACCCTTATGGGAGGGGGTTACACGCGCGCGCACACGCGTGCGTGTACTTCTTAGAGGGGCCTCGGTCGGTCGCGGCAGCTCGTGCCAGACCAGCCGGTTCTCCTCGTACCAGAGCTCCCCTTCGCCCCAGCCCTCCGCCGTATAGAAGAGCGACGTCACGGACACGGTTCTCAAGCCTACAATCGTGCCGGATGTCCGCAGCACCCGGCCTCTTCCGTCCCCCTGCGCCGCAGAACGAGCCGGTCAAGGACTACGCGCCCGGAACCCCGGAGCGCGAAGCACTCCGCCTCACCCTCCAGCACATGCAGTCCGATCAGATCGAGCTGCCCCTCGTCATCGGCGGCGAGGAAGTCCGCACGCGGGAGACGTTCGAGGCCGTCATGCCGCACAACAAGGACCACGTTCTTGCAAAGGTGCACAAGGGCAACGCGCGTCACGTCGAGCAGGCGGTCAAGGCCGCCGGCGAGGCCTGGGAGAGCTGGCACCGCACGCCGTGGGAGGAGCGCGCGGCAGTCTTCCTGCGCGCCTCGGAGCTCCTTGCCGGACCCTGGCGCGCGACCCTGAACGCCGCCACGATGCTCGGCCAGTCGAAGACGGCGCACCAGGCCGAGATCGACGCCGCGTGCGAGCTGATCGATTTCTTCCGCTTCAACGTCCAGTTCATGCTCCGTATCTACGAAGAGCAGCCGATCTCGTCGCCCGGGACCTGGAACCGCATGGAATACCGGCCGCTCGAGGGTTTCGTCTTCGCGGTGACGCCGTTCAACTTCACCGCGATTGCCGGCAACCTTCCCTCGAGCGCAGCGCTGATGGGCAACACGGTTCTCTGGAAGCCTGCATCGACCGCCGCGTACTCCGCGCACTTCCTGATGAAGCTGTTCGAAGAGGCTGGACTCCCGCCCGGCGTGATCAATCTCGTGTACGGATCTGGCTCCGAGATCGGCGACCCTGCACTCGCGAGCCCCGATCTCGCCGGTGTCCACTTCACCGGCTCCACCCCGGTCTTCCAGTCGATGTGGAAGACGATCGGCAACAACATCGCGAGCTATCGCAACTACCCGCGTATCGTCGGCGAGACCGGCGGCAAGGACTTCATCGTCGCCCATCCCTCTGCGGACGCCGCAGCCGTCGCTACGGCGATCGTCCGCGGCAGCTTCGAGTACCAGGGGCAGAAGTGCTCGGCTGCCTCGCGCATCTTCGCGCCGTCGAACCTCTGGCCCGAGATCCGCGAGCGACTCGTGGAAGAGGTGAACACGATCAAGGTCGGTGACGTCGCCGATTTCCAGAACTTCATGGGCGCCGTCATCGACGCCGGCTCGTTCAAGACACAGAAGGACGCAATCGAGGAGGCGAAAGCCGCGGAGAAGGTCAGCGTCCTCGTGGGAGGCGGGTACGACGACTCTGAGGGCTATTTCGTCGAGCCGACGGTGCTCGAGACGACCGATCCAAACTTTCGCACCATGAAGGAAGAGCTCTTCGGACCCGTTGTCACCACCTACGTCTATCCCGAAGGAAAGTACGGCGAGACGCTCGACCTGATCGACAAGGGAGCCCCCTACGGGCTGACGGGAGCGGTCTTCGCGCGCGAGCGGGACGCGCTCGAGCTCGCCGAGGAGAAGCTCCGGTACGCAGCGGGCAACTTCTACGTCAACGACAAGCCGACCGGCGCGATCGTCGGCCAACAGCCGTTCGGCGGCGCGCGCGCATCCGGGACGAACGACAAGGCCGGCTCGATGTGGAACCTCATCCGGTGGGTCAGCCCGCGGACGATCAAGGAGACGTTCGTGCCACCGACCGACTACCGCTACCCGTTCATGGCGCCCGACGACGGGCGCGGCGCGATTTAAACGACATGAAGCGGGGTCTGTTGCTCGCGTCCGCCGCGGCGGCGCTGATGCTCGTCCCTGCGGCGGACGCCGGCCGGCGCATCGACGAAGCCGTCGCCGCGCTCCGCTTGGATCCGGTCTACGTCGACCCGAGCGCGGAGCTCGCGATCGGCGCGGGTGACCAGAGCCGGCTGAGGAGGAGGATCGATACGGCGGGTGCCGGTCCGGTCTACATCGCGATCCTCCCTGGGGCCACAGAGAGCGAGTCCGGCGGCGATCCGGACGGCGTGCTGCAGGCAATTCACGACGGGCTCGGACGGCCGGGGACGTACGCCCTCGTGGTCGGCCGGCACTTTCGCGCAGGCAGCGAGGACGTGCTCGATCCGGGTGTCGCCGGTCGCCTGGCGACAGAGGCCCTGGACGCGCACCGAAGCGACGGGGTGACCGCGACCCTGCTCGATTTCGTCGACCGCGTCGCGGACGCACGGCAGCGCGGCGACGGTACCGGCGCGGACGAACCGAGCAGCGGCGGCAGCGCGCTGATCGGCCTGCTGATCTTCGGAGCGATCGCCTTCCTCGCCGTCCGGACGGTCCGTAGGCGGCGGAAGAACGAGGCCGAGCTCGGCGAAGTGAAGGCAGCCGCGCACGAGGATCTGATCGCCCTCGCGGACGACGTCCAGAAGCTCGAAGAGCCCGTGGAGTCGAACGCAAAGGCGAAGGCGGAGTACACGCAGGCGCTCAACTCCTACGAGAAGGCGAGCGCGTCATACGACCGGGCCAGGCGGGCGAGAGAGCTCGAAGCGGTCACGAGCGCGCTCGAAGAGGGCCGCTACCACATGGCCGCAGCCCAGGCGCTGCTCGACGGCCGCAAGCCGCCCGAGCGGCGCGCCCCCTGCTTCTTCGATCCGCGCCACGGTCCCTCCGTGCGCGACGTCGAGTGGGCGCCGCCCGGCGGAACGCCGAGGAAGGTTCCGGCCTGCGCGGCAGACGCAGAGGCCGTCGAGCACGGCGCCGAACCGGCGTCACGCCAGGTGATGGCCGGCGGACGGATGGTGCCCTACTGGAATGCCCCGCCGTACTTCGGCCCCTGGGCCGGCGGGTACTTCATGCCTTTCGGCGGCACCGGCTTCCTCTCGGGCCTCTTCGTCGGCGAGCTCCTCGGTGGCGCCTACGGAGGCTGGGGTTACGGCAGCTGGGGAGGCTCCGGCACGGCCGGCGGCTTCGGCGACTGGAGCGACACCGGCGGCGGCAGCAGCGACTTCGGCGGCGGTATGAGCTTCGGCGGCGGCGACTTTGGCGGAGGAGGTGGAGGCGGAGACTTCTAGCGCCGCTTCGGCCACACTGAGACCTTGATCCACGCAGTCCTCCACGCAATCGGGGTCTTCTTCGACCACCTCGCCTCGGTGGACTGGAAGTGGCTCGCGCTCGGGATCGGATGCCACCTGTGCAAGCTCGCCGCCGTCTCACGCGCGTGGCGGAACATCATCAAGGCGGCGTACCCCGACCGGCCGGTGCGCTGGCGCCAGATGTTCGGCGCGTACGTCGCCGGGACGGGCGTGAACGCTGTCATCCCCGCCCGCGGTGGAGACGTGGTCAGGCTCTTTCTCGCGAAGCGGCGAGTCGAGGGATCGACCTACACGACGCTCGTCTCCACCTCCCTGCTGCAGACGCTCTTCGACATGGCGGTCGCAGGCTGTTTCGTCCTCTGGGCGATCACGCAGAACGTCCTGCCCGGGATCAACGTGTTGCGAAGCCCAAGTCTGCCCTCGCTCGACTACGGGTGGGCGTTTCGGCATCCGACCGCCGGGCTGATCCTCTTTGGCCTGCTGCTGCTCTTCGGAACGGCGCTCGTCGCGTGGATCGCAGAGCGGGTGGAAGAGTTCAAGGCGAAGGTGGCTCAGGGCTTCGCGGCGTTCAGCAACCGCTCGTACTACCTCCGCCGCGTCGTCTTCTGGCAGCTCGTCGACTGGTCACTCCGACTCGTGACCGTGTTCTTCTTCCTGCGCGCGTTCGGCATGCCGGCCACGCTGCGCAACGCGCTGCTCGTGCAGGTCAGCCAGAGCCTGGCGACGATCTTTCCCGTCAGCCCGGCCGGGATCGGCACCGAGCAGGCGCTCCTCGTCTACATCTTCCGGCACGTCACGTCGAAGAGCATGGCGCTCAGCTTCAGCGTCGGCATGCGCGTCACTCTCATCGTCGTGAACGCCGTCGTCGGCTTCACCGCGATCCTGCTGATGACCGGGACCCTGCACGTCCGGCGGGCGGCCGAAGCCGATCGTGCCGGCGGCGAGCCGGCACGGGCGAAAGCTTCGGACGGCCGCTAGCCGCGACCGTCCGAGAAGCCGTCCGTGCTGGCGGGGTGGTTGCCATTCGGCGGGCCGGGGTGCGACTTCGCCGCCGCGTTACTGACGCCGAACGTCACGGCGACCACGACGAGAGCTCCCAACGAGAACATCTTCCGCAGCATCCTGATCACCTCCTTTCCTAGAACCTCACGTCCTGCAGGGCCTCCGCCGCACGCCGGTAGAGCGCAGCGGCAGCGCTGTCGTCACCGCGACGCGAAGCGAGGTCGCCTTGGGCCGTCCAGGCGACCGCGCGATGGCTGGCGGAGGAAAGTTGGGACAAGCTGAGCTCGGCTTCCGCGAGGACGTGCTCCGCCTCCTCGAGGCGGTCCTGCTCGAGCAGGGAACGGCCGAGCACGATCTGCGCGTTCCCGAGCTCGTCGAGGAAATCCGGTCGTCCTTCGAGCAGCTCGAGGGCGTGGCGGGCCTGTTCCTCGGCGAGGCTCCAGTCGCCGGCGCCGAGGTGGACCTGGGCGAGCGAGGAGACGGCCTGGGCTGCATCGGGCTCGCTGCCGACCTCGAGCGCGACGGAGAACGCGCGCTTCAAGTAGGAGATCGCGTCGTCCGACTTCCCGAGGAGATAGTTGAGGCCGCCGAGGTTGTTGAGCATCCGGCCGAGGTTCAGGCGGTCGCCGTGCGCCTCGTAGAGCTCCTTGGCCCGCTCGGCGAGCGTTCGTGCCCGCAACCACTGTCCCTCTCGCTCCGCGACCAGCGACGCCTGGAACGTGACGTGCGCAACCGTGAGCGAGTCATCGAGCCGCTCGGCGAGCTCGAGCGCGCGCTCGATGTCCTCGCGCGCGGCCTCGAAGTCGCGCTGGCGGCGGGAGCAGCGCGAGCGCCACTCGAGGATGTGCGAACGCAGCCGGTCGCAGGGCGCGCCCGACCGGTCGGCGAGCTCGAGAGCCTCGCTGAGGAGCGTCTGTGCGGTGTTGATCGACGTCAGCGTGTAGCGGCAGACACCCATCCGGTAGAGAACGTCGGCGCGCTCCACGTCCGAGAATCCCTGTCCCTCTGACAGCTCTCGCGCGCGCACGAGTAGATCGAGCGCCGGTCGGAGCTCCCCCTGAGACATTCGCGCCCAGCTCTCCGCGAGCAGCGCGCGGAACTCGAGCTCCGGGGCGTCGGGTGACTGGCGCAGGCCCTCGAGCGCAACCAGAGCTTCGTCGTACTGCTGCCCCTCGATAGCGGCTTCGGCGCGCGCCACGGCGGCCTCGACCTCGGCGTACTGGTCCCAGGTCTGACCCGTCTCGAGATACGAGACGTCGACGCCGAGCCGCTCGGCGATCCACGAGAGCGTCTGCTGGGTCGGCCGGGTCTTCCCGCGCTCGATCTGGCTGACGTACTCCTTCGAGACGCGGGCGCCGGCAAGGTCGGACTGAGTCAAGCCCGCGGCGACGCGCAGCTGTCGCAACCAGGTCCCGAGACCCGAGTGCGCACGCTGCGGCGTGGCAAGCGGTGTGAGGGTGCGGCCTTCCATGGCGCGGCACTCCAGGTATCGGCTTTCCTACTGCGCACGGGGATCGCTGGCGCGAGTGCCCCCAATCGAGGGATTCGCTAGGCCCGGCCCGCCTTGTGCAGTTGCGCGTAGATCGAGCGGGCGGTCTTCGCGGGCACTCCAGGCACGCCCTCGAGCTCCTCCTGGGTCGCCGCCAGGAAACGCTCCGCGGAGCCGAAGTGCTGCAGGAGGGCGCGCCGCCGCGTGGGTCCGACGCCCTCCAGCTCGTCGAAGATCGACGCGAACGACCGTGTATCGCGCCGCTGGCGATGGAAGCCGACGGCGAACCGGTGCGCCTCGTCGCGGATCCGCTGCAGCAGCTGGAGGCCCGGCGAGTGAGCGGCGAGCGGGATTGGATCCGGTCGCCCCGGAACGAAGACCTCCTCGATGCGCTTCGCCAGCGCCACGACGGCCACTCGCGGCAGGTCGAATTTCTGCATCGCCGCAAGCGCCGCCGAAAGCTGTCCCTTGCCGCCGTCGATGACGACGAGGTTCGGCGTCGCTGCGAAGGACTCGTCGTACTGCTCCGCGGTCACATCCGAGAGACGTGAGAAGCGCCTCGAGACCACCTCGCCCATCGCCGCGAAGTCGTCCATGCCCTCCTGCCCGCGCACGCCGAACTTGCGATAGTGCGCCTTCTTGGCGACGCCGTCCTGAAAGACCACCATCGAGCCAACGTTGTCCTGTCCCATCACGGTCGAAATGTCGAAGCACTCGATCCGGATCGGAAGCGACTCGAGGTTGAGCACCTCCCGCAGCTCCTCGAGTGCCTCGACACGGCGAAGCCGTTTCAGCTCTGCCTGATGCGTGTCTGACGCGAGCGCGTGCCGCGCGTTATCCGCCGCGAGCTCCTGGAGCCGGCGTTTTTCGCCCCGCTCCGCCGCGCGCACCTCGACACGTGCCCCTCTCCGCTCCGACAGGAACTCCGACAGCGCCGCGGTCTCGCCTGCATCGCGCGGGACGACGATTTGTGGCGGCACGCTGGGCGCCGAGCCGTAGTACTCGAGACAGAACGATTCGAGCACCGTCGTGATGTCCTGGCCTCCGACGTTCTCGAGGTGGAAGGAATAGCGGTCGATCATCTTCCCGTCGCGAAGCGGGAAGACCTGAACGACCGCGCGGTCACCCTCTGCGGCGAGGCCAATCACGTCGATCGTTCCGACCGAACGCCGATCCGCCGCCTGGCGCTCGGCGAGGTGCTGGACGCTCCGGAGCCGATTGCGGTAGCGCGCCGCTTCCTCGAAGCGCTCTGCCGCCGCCGCGTTCCGCATCTTCTGCTCGAGCTCCCGCTGGATCGGCTCCGTCTCGCCGGAGAGGAACTCGATCACCTGCTCGATGATCGCGCGGTAGTCCTCCTGGGAGACGTAGCCCACACACGGCGCGAGGCAACGCTCGATGTGGTAGTCGAGGCAGGGAATCCCGGAGTGCCGTCCCGGCTTTGGTCCCTCGCACGGTCTGTAGGGAAAGACACGGTTGAGGACGTCGAGCGTCTCTCTCACCTTCTTGGCGTTGGCGTACGGCCCGAAGTAGACGACCCCGCGCCGGTGCCGCTCGCGCGTGAACATCACCCGCGGGAACTCGTCCTCCACGGTCACTGCGATGTACGGGAAAGACTTGTCGTCCCGCAGGCGGACGTTGAAGGGCGGCCGGTGCCGCTTGACGAGGTTCTGCTCCAGATGAAGAGCCTCGACCTCGTTCTGGGTGACGATCACCTCGACGTCCGCCACCCGTTCCGGCAACTGCCGGATCGCCGCGCGGCTGTCCATGCTCTGCTGAAAGTAGGAGCGAACGCGAGGCCGCAGCGACTTGGCCTTCCCGACGTAGAGAACGTCCCCCCCCTTGTCCCGAAAGAGGTAAACCCCCGGCTTCGCCGGCAGTCCTTTGAGCTGATTCTCAAGCCGAGAGGCCACGAATCCAGCCTAGCCACCTCGTCCTGCGACCCGACAAAAGGCGGACGGCTAAGGCACGCGAAGCGGCCTTAGCGGGAGCCGAACAGATGCGGGCGGGAATGCGACCGCACCCCCGCTCGCACGACGTGGCCCTCTGCCGACCAGCCGAGGAGCGCGCGGGCTCGGCCCGCGCGCGTTCCCGCGAAGCGGCGTAGCTCCTCAGCCGCGCGAAAGCGGAGCTTTCGCGCGGCGAAATGGAAAGCGGCCCGGGTGGAGAGACCGGGCCGCCGTGAAAGTCGAGGATCGGGCGGGATGTGGCGAGCTTCCCGGGCTCCCTGCGGCGAGAGCTTGGCAACACGATCCTGACTACTGTCAATTATCGGTTGTGATGTTTGGCGCCCCTCCCTCGGACGGGGGATCTTTGGCCAGGCCTTTGTCGGTTGACGCCTTCCGACAACGTTCCTACACTGGCCGGGCATCCGGCGCGATCACGCCGGCGACCGCTCCCCCTTTGCCTTCCCCGCGCTCCCTCATCCTGCTCGTCTGCGCCGTCGCCACGCTGGCGGTGCCGGCCGTCGGCGTCGCAAGCAGCCGCATGTACATGGGCGCCGCGGAAGACGAAGGCCGCAACGTCGACCCAGCGGTGGCGATGGCGAAGATGGAGCTGGCCAAGGCAGCGGGCTTCGACACGATCAGGGTGACCGCGATCTGGTCGCCCGGTCAGAGCGCGGTCCCCCAGGACCAGCTCCAGGCAATGCAGTCCATTGCGGCCGCGGGCATCTTCCTGGGCATCCGCGTCGTCTCGACCGTGATGCCCATCGGTAGTCGCACCACGCCGTTGACCGCGACGGCCCGGACCCAGTTTGCCCGCTTTGCCGCGAACCTCGTCAAGAACGTCCCGACCATCCGCGAGTACATCGTGGGGAACGAGCCGAACCTCAACCGCTACTGGCTACCCCAATTCGGCCCGAACGGCGAGGACGTGGCCGCACCGGCTTACGTTCGGCTGCTGGCGCGAACGTACGACCTGATGAAGGCTGCCGACCGGGGCGTCTTCATCCTCGGAGGGTCGGTCTCCCCGCGCGGCATCGACCGGCCCGGAACCGGACGCGACACGCACTCCCCCACGGCCTTCATCACGGACATGGGTCTTGCCTATCGCGCGATGCAGCGCCAGAAGCCGATCATGGACGGCTTCTCCTTTCATCCCTACGGTGAGAGCTCGAGCACGCCTCCGACGCTCACACACTCGAGCGGAACGTCGCTCGGCCTCGGGGACTACGACAGGCTCGTCTTCCTGCTCGGCAGGGCGTTCGACGGGACGGCCCAGTTGGGCTCGAAGCTCCCAATCGTCTACGACGAGTACGGCGTCGATTCGCAGATCCCAGCTTCAAAGCGGAGGTTTTACGGCGGCAGCGAGCCGGCGACGACGAAGCCTGTCAGCGAAGGGGTTCAGGCGGCGTACTACGCAGAGGCGCTCCAGCTGGCCGCGTGCCAGCCGACCGTTCGCGGCTTCATGATCTTTCACGTCACCGACGAGACCGATTACAACCGCTGGCAGTCCGGGGTCTACTACGCGGACGGGACGCCGAAGTCGAGCCGCAGGTTCGTGAAGCAGGCGATGAGCGGGATCCGCGCAGGCGCATTCGAATGCGGCGAGCCGCCGGTCGGGACAGACACCGACGGCTGGGTCCTGGTCAGCGCCTCGGGCTAGCATCATTCCCATGGAAGGGCAGTACGTCGCGTACACCTTCTTCCGGGTGGAACCAACCTGGCGGCGGCTCCCCGTCGAGGAGAGAGCGGCCGGCAAGGACGCATTCGCCGACGTCGTCGAGGACTGGGTGGCGCGGATGGACTCACTTCGGGCCTACACCGCCACGGGTGTGCGGCCCGACTGCGACTTCTTCCTCTGGAAGATCACGCAGAGGTACGAGGACCTGGGCGAGCTCGGAGCCGCGCTGAATGGAACGCCGATCGCGGGCTGGCTCGAGACGCCCTACTCCTACCTCGCCACGACCAAGGCGTCCCAGTACACGAAGGCGCACCGCGCGCGGCAGATCGTCCCGAAGGGCTCGCAGTATCTCGTCGTCTACCCCTTCGTGAAGGTTCGGCCCTGGTACGCGCTCCCGACCGAGGACCGCCAGCGCGCGATGGACGAGCACATGCGCATCGGCGCCGAGTTCGCCACCATCCACAACCACACGACATACTCGTTCGGCATCGACGACCAGGAGTTCATGACGGCGTTCGAGTGCGACGAGCCGGCGGACTTCATGCATCTGATGCTGACGCTGCGCGAGAGCGAAGCCTCTCGCTACACCGAGCGGGATACCCCGATCTTCGTCGGGCAGGCGATGGACATTCGCGCCTGCCTCGACGCGCTCGACGGGACCTCTGCCCGCATCGAAGCCTGAGAACCTCTAACGGAATGACCACGCGCTGCCGGGGTGCGATGGCCGAGTGCGAGGCAAGGACGCAGGGAGCGGCAATAGCATCGCTATTGACGCGACTGAGGACGCCGCCTCGTGCCGGCCAGCGCGGCCCGGCGGCCCGTGCTTCGTTTCGTTAGAGGTTCTAGGCCTCGGCTACGATCCACGCAGCGCGATGAGGCTCGCGCCTAACCGCCCTCCGGGGCTGATGGCCTCTACTCACTGAGACCACAGCTGACTCCAAGGAGGAGCGGTGAGCGATCTCGCACTCGCAGCAGTCCTCGGCGGCACGATCCTCGTCGCGAGCACCATCTCCGTCGAAATCGGCCTGTCGGTCGCGTTGATCGAGCTGGCCGCCGGCGTCGTCGTCGGGAACGTCTTCCATCCCGACCTTCCGAACTGGCTCTCCTTTATCGGCTCCTTCGCCGGAATCGTCCTCACGTTCCTCGCCGGCGCCGAGGTGGATGTGCCGCAGTTTCGACGTGAGTGGCGGGCGAGCATCTCGATCGGCGCCGTGTCGTTCTTCGCGCCGTTCCTGGTCGCGGGAGCTTTCGCATACTGGGCACTTGACTGGAACGTGAAGCAGGCCGAGATCGCGGGCATCGCCCTCTCGACCACGAGTCTCGCAGTGGTGTACGCCGTGCTTCGTCGAGACAGGACTGAATCAGGAGCTCGTCGGCAAGCGCCTCATGTCGGCCACATTCGTCACCGACCTCGGCACCGCGGCGGCACTCTCGATCCTGTTCATCAAGCCGAACGTCTGGATCTTGCCGTTCGCTCTTCTCTCGGTCGCCCTGATCGTCGTGTTGCCACGGGTCGCGCCGTGGTTCTTCGGGCGCTACGGGGATCGCGTGATCGAACCCGAGATCAAGCTCGTCTTTGCATCGCTGCAATCGCCCAGCGGTTCTTCCAGCCGCACCCGGAGCTCGGGCCCGTGCATCACCGCCCCGTCGAGGAGTTCTGGCCCGAGTCCAAGCCGGAGGTAGCCGAAGGATGAGAGCTACTGCGTGCGGGGAGCGAGCTCGCGCCAAC
>Ga0137373_10006298_pt1 | contig 12707 bp, 11 predicted proteins | sample SagtaG_5_FD_104912 | JGI IMG/M metagenome (GOLD analysis project Ga0137373, IMG submission 104912) | Vadose zone soil microbial communities from Sagehorn Ranch, Mendocino, California, USA - Sage1_R_80_16 metaG | ecosystem: Environmental > Terrestrial > Soil > Vadose zone | place: USA...
GAAGGTAGGCGACGATTCGCTGAAGGTGGTCGCGGCGGCGGACGACGTGTTCAAGCCCGACCAGATGCTCCAGCTTGCGCCCGAGCCGCACAAGATCCGCTGGATGGACGAGACGACCGGCAGAGCCGTCACCGCCCCGAACTGATCGCGACCGCCGCTCCCGCCTCGCTTTCGCCGCGCGACGCGCAGCTCTGGACCGGCGCGGCGGCCGTGCTGCGCGCGAATGATGTCGGCGGCTGGACGAAGCCCGCCCCGCGTCTCTATCCGCACCAGTGGAGCTGGGACAGCGCGTTCATCGCGATCGGACTCGCGCATCTGGATCCCTCGCGGGCGCTGGGAGAGCTCGAGCATCTCTTCAAGGCGCAATGGACCGACGGCCGGGTCCCGCACATCGTGTTCGACCCGAACGTGCCCGAGTACTGGCCGGGCCCCGACCTCTGGGGCTCGCGTGAGGTCAGCGCGGCGCCGACCGCAGTGGCAACGAGCGGTCTCATCCAGCCACCGATGCACGCGATAGCGGTGTGGCGGATCCTCGCGATCGCGCGTGCCGAGCGTGTTCCCGAAGCTGCGCTGCGCGACCTCCTCGCGCGATCCTGCGCGCTCTACCCGAAGCTCCTCGCCTGGCACCGCTACCTCGTGGAACGGCGGGATCCCGAACGCTCTGGCCTCATCACGGTCTACCACCCATGGGAGGGCACCGATAACACTCCGCGCTGGGACGCTGCGCTCGCGATGATCGACGTAGGTGAGCTGCCGCCGTATCCCAGGACGGACGTGAGTCTGGTCGACGCTTCGGAGCGTCCCACGAAGGCCGAGTACGACCGTTACCTGTGGCTCGTCGGCCTTCTCCGGGCGGCGAACTACGACGACGAGCTTGTGCGGCGGATGCACCCCTTTCTCATCAAGGACGTGCAGTGCAGCGCGATCTTCGTCGCTGCGAACGACGCGCTCGCAGAGATCGCCGAGCTCGCCGGCGCACCGGCTGACGAGCGGGCGGCGATCGCCGAATGGTCGAAACGCTCTGCCGACGGCGTGAGGGCGTGCTGGGATCATGACCTCGAGCTCGCGCTCGACTTCGATCTGCGCGCGCACCGTCCCATCAGGTGCGTGACGAGCGCCGGCCTCTGCCCCCTGCTCGTCCCGAGCCTGACGCGCACGGAGGCGCGTCGGTTCCTCGACCGGATCTTCGGCCCGGACTTCGCCGGCGCCGATGGGCTGGCGTTCCCGGTCGTCCTGAGCACCGGAGCGCGATCATCCGAATTCCGGTCGCGCGCGTACTGGCGTGGGCCGGCGTGGCCGGTGATCAACTGGCTGCTCTGGTGCGGACTGCGCGCGCACGGCCTCGAGAGCGAAGCCACGCGCCTGCGCGAGGCGAACCTCGCGCTGCTCGCGCGCCCCGGCTCGCACTTCGCCGAATACTTCGACCCGTTCACCGCCGAGCCACTGGGCTCACCCGACCAGTCCTGGACCGCGGCCGTCACGCTCGACTGGCTCGCGGCGGGATAGCGAGTGCGCCCGACGCGGCTCGATCCGCGCAGGCCCTACAAGCCGCTCGACGTGGGCAACGGCATCGTCGCCGGCACGCTCACCCCGAACGGACGTTGGCTGTCACTCGGCGTCGCGCATCCGGTGCACGGGCGCATCGTGCTGAGCGACGCCGCCGCGTTCCCGGACGATCAGCGGCTCGACCAGCCGGCGGTGCGCGCGTACCGCGCCGGCCTCGCGTCGCCGTCACGCAAAGGCTTCGGGCTGGAGCTGCTGGCGCCCGGCGAGGCCGAGGCGTTCCTGGTCGAAGATTCGTTGCCACTCTCGGTCCTCGACCACGCCGGATACGCGCGCATCGAGGTGCTCACCTTCGCGCCGCGTGGTCGTCGTGGCGCCCTGCAGATCGTCCGCGTCGCCGCGCGCGAAATGACCGTCGGCGTCGCGATCGAATGGCAAGGCAGGATGCAACTCGCGCGTGCGGCCTACACGCAGCTCACACCCGGGGGTCCGCTGCCCGCGGCGCGCTCGAACACGACCACGGGCGAGGACGGGCAGCTCATCTGGTTCGATGACCGCACGCTCGGAGCGTCGGCCGCGATCGCGCTGCCAACGCACCAGCAGGTACCCGCTGGCATGAGCCTGCCCTTCGTCGTGGCGATCGCGCTCGCGGACACGCTCGACGCCGCGGTCCGCGAGGCCGTGATGCTCGCGGGCGAGGGAACGCTGCTGGTCGGCGAGGAAGTCCAGGCGCGCCGCTCCTGGTGGCAGGGTCTCGGGCGCGACGGCGAGCGCGACCACGCCGTGCGTCGCGGCGTCACCTACGCGCTCGACTGCGCGGCGTCACGCATCGACGACTTCGCCGTCGCGGTCCTCGCCGATCACGAGATCCTCCCGCTCGTCTGGACGCGTGACGCGTATTACGTCTGCCGCATGCTGCTCGAGCTCGCGCCGCGCGATGACCGCGTTCGCGCCGTGGTCGACGGATTCCTGCGCTGGCTGTTCGAGGCGGCGGAGCGCCCCGCGGGCTGGTGGCCACGCGCTTCGCTGGCGAACGGCATGTCGAAGGATCCGGCCTTCCAACTGGATCAGCAGCTCTTCCCGTTGCTCCTGCTGGAAGACCACGCACGACTCACCGGCGACGCCGCGCTGCTGGATCGGTACGCGCCGCTGCGCGACGAGATGCTGCGCGCGCTGGTGGCGCGACGCACGCCGTTCGGACTCATCGCGACCGACGAGACTCCCGCCGACGACCCCATCGAGCAGCCGTTCCACTTCTCGAGCCACGTCCTGCTGTGGCGCGTGCTGCGCGATTTGGATCCGCGCGCCGCGGCAGAGGTGCGTGACGGGACGCGGAGCGGCTTTATCGAGTCGGGACGCTTCGCCTATGCGGTGCGCGGCGCGCGTGGCGAGGGCGCACGCCATTACCACGACGCGAACGACCTTCCGACGGTGTTCGCGCCCGCCTGGGGATTCTGCGACGCGAACGATCCGGTCTGGCGCGCGACGATCGAGTTCGCGTGGTCTCGGGAAAACAACGGCTACTTCGCGGGCCCGCTCGGCGGACTGGGCTCGCTGCACACGCGCCATCCGTGGCCGCTCGGAGACCTGCAGGAGATCGTTGTGGCACGCGTCCTCGGCGACACGGAGCGCGAGCGCCGCCGATGGGAGCGTCTGGAGCGCGTCGAGACCTGGGACGGGCTGCTCCCTGAGGCGTACGACGAAACGACCGGCGCCGTCGCGTCGCGCCATCACTTCGCGTGGCCCGCGGCACTGCGCGCGCTTCTGGCTCTCGACCCTATGCTCAAGGCACCGTGACCGTCGAGCCGACGTCCGATCGCGTTCGTCATGCGCTGGCGTTCCCGATCGAAACGCCGCGCCTGACGATCCGCTCGTTCGAGATCGGCGACGCCGAGCTGCTGCACGAGCGTGTGTTCGGCGACGAGGAGACGATGCGGTTCATACCGCGCGGCGCGTCGCCGTCGGTCGAGCGTACGCGCGGCGCAGTCGAGCGCTTCATCCGTCACGAGCGCGAGCACGGGTTCGGCCTGTGGGCGGCCGAGCTCCGCGCGACCGGCGAGTTCATCGGCGACTGCGGGCTCGTGTACGTCGAGGGCAGGGGTCCCGAGGTCGAGGTCGCGTATCACCTGGCGAAGGAATGGTGGGGCCGTGGCCTCGGCACCGAAGCCGCGCGCGCGTGTCTCGACTACGGCTTCCGCGAGCTTGGCCTGCGCGAGATCATCGCGATCTGCTACCCGGACCACGTCGCGTCGCGCCGGGTGATGGAGAAGGCGGGCATGCGCTACGTCGGTCCGGCGCGCTACTACGAGCTCGACTTGGTGAAATACGTCGCGAATGACCGACGCTGACTTCGACCGCGAGGTCCGCATCGCCATCGCGCGATCGATCAAGACCCGCGGCACGGTCCCGACGATCGCGGCCGTCGCCGCCGAGCTTGGTAAAGACATCGAGACGGTGGACGCGTCGTTCGCGCGGATGATCGAGGGCCACGTCTTCATCGCGCGCAAGGACTCGCACGAGATCTTCACGTACAACCCGTTCTGCGCGGAGCCGACCGACTTCTTCGTCACCGCCGCCGGTCGTGTCTGGTTCGGGATCTGCGCTTGGGACGCGCTCGGTATCCCGGCGGCGCTCGGCGAGGCGGGCGTCGTCGAGACGCACTGCCCAGACTGCGACGAGTCGCTCGTGGTCGAGGTCGACGCTGACGGTGGCACGGAGCTCCAGACCTGGACCGTGATGCAGGTCGGCGTGCCCGCCCGCGACTTCTGGAAGGACATCTACTTCACCTGATCGACGATCCATCTCTTCCGGTCGGAGGAGCACGCCGAACGCTGGCGCGACAAGACGAAGCTGCCCGCGTCGGCGATCCTTCCGATCGAACAGGCGACTGCGCTGGCCCACGAGTGGTACCAGAACAAGCTCGATCCGGACTGGCGCCGCTACACCCCCGAGGAGGCGGAGGCGATCTTCGACGAGCTCGCTCTCGATCCGGAGTTCTGGCGGCTGAGCTGAACGCATGACACGAAGGCCGGTCGTCACCGTCATCGGCAAGAGCGCGCGCAACCCCTCCGATCCCGTGCCCGCGCGCGCACTACGCGCAGGGGAAGAGGTGGGAAAGCTCCTGGCGGAGCGCGGAGCGGTCGTCGTCACCGGCGGTCTCACCGGCGTGATGGAGGCGGTGAGCCGCGGTGCGAAGAACGCCGGTGGCCTCGTCATCGGGATCCTGCCCGGCCTCGATAAGCGCGACGCGAACGCGTATGTCGACGTCGCGATCACGACGGGAATGGGTTGGATGCGCAACACGCTCGTCGTGCGCGCCGCGGACGCCGTGATCATGATCAGCGGCGGCATCGGCACGCTGAACGAGCTGACCGTCGCGTACGAGGACAAGCCCACGGTGGTCCTCGAGGGCACCGGCGGCTGGTCCGATCGCATCCGCGAGATCGCGTACCAGGGAAAACATCTCGACGAGGCCGGGATCAACGAGATCCGCTTCGCGAAGACCCCGGCCGAAGCTGTGGACATCGCGCTCTCGCTTGCCCCCGGCGCGGAAACCGGCAAGACCGTCGAGCGGGAGTTCCGGAGCTGATTGCAACGCATGGCTCCAATCGGGTCGCAACAAGGCTGGAGCAAATGATCCACGCGGCTGCTGGCTGCCTGCGGACGAGTCCAGTCGAGCCCGGCGCGCGATCGCGTCGATCGTGACGGCGGCAGAGAGCTAGCCGAGAAACCTTCGAACGGTCGCGGCGCGGAGCATGAGTTCGCCAATCTGGGACGAGCCGCTCGCGGCGGCCTTTCGAACATGACTCGCGATCTCGGCGTGCGCTGGATCGTGGTCTGCGCCGACCAACGTTCTCGCACGATCGACGCTCTCGCTCACGAGCGGAGGCAACCAGCCCCACCCGTTGGGGTCGAGGAAACGGACTGCGTCTCGCAACTCGTCGATGAGCTCCGGCACCGCCGCGCAGAGCCACGTCCAATCCGAGTCGTCGACCGCCGCGAGGCCGAGCACCTCCGGCGGCAACCCGAGCGAGTACAGACTCGCGCAGAAGGGGATCGCTCTTGGCAACGTGAGTCCCGCGCTCTCGCGGCTGTAGCCGAAGAGCCCGACGTGCAGCTTGCGGAGGCGTCGCCGTGGAACGCTGGGCGCCAGTCGATTGACGATCTCCGCCAGTTCGGCGATCTCGGACTGATAACGTGCGGTCACGCGCTCCAGCACCGAGAACGTCCGCGGATCCGCGGCGACTGGAAGCGGTGGTGCGCGGCGGTGGGCATTGATCTTGTCGATGGCCGCGCGGACGTCGCCCATCGGGTGGTCGTACTTGAACGCCGACTGGATGGTGGCGGTGTGGACGCTGGGGTAGGTGCGTAGGTAACGGTCCGTGGTGACGGGGCTGAGGCCGCCCCGGAACGGCACGCTCCCGACACCGATGATCGGGTAGATCGGAATGTCCAGCTGCCGCTCGAGCGCATCGAGCCGATCGAGCGCGACGAGCGCGAGAAGGACGGCGGCGACGTACCCGTAGTTGAGCGCCGGGTCCGATCGCGCGATGAAGACACGCACATGATCCAGATCCTTGCCTGCGAGATACGTGCGGACCAGATCGTCCGCGGCCAACAGATGCTCGCGGTCCTCGATGAGCGGGATCATCCGGATCGTCGCCGGGGCGAATCGCCCGAACCAGCTCCCGAGGGGTTGCTCATCCATTTCCAGAACGACTTGCTCCATCCCCGCGACGAACCGCTCGTAGTACGCATTCACTCGATCGAGGTCGCGTGCCGACGTTGTCATCGGATAGATGAGCTCGAGGATCGGCGGCCGCTCGCCCTTGTAGAAGATCCGCGCGAGATCCGCGTGACGCGGGAGGCTGTGCAGCACCTCGAGCACGATCTTCGCCTGAGCCGGCTCGAAGACCGGGTTCGGGATCCGCGGCGTGAGGAATACATCCTCGCCCAAGCGGTGCGTCGCGAAGTAGTCGTCGTATGTGGTGAGGAGCTTCTCGACGACGTGCTCGTCGACCTCCTTGCCCTCGAAGTCCCACATCTGCTCCTCGCAGCCGAGGTGCGAGAAGGCGTAATACGCCTCGCGCACCTCGTCGTCAGGCGTGAGCAGCGCGCCGGTCGCGAAGAACGGCGTCGTCACGTTGTCGGGATGCTGCGTGCTCATGGTCCGCGGGACGATCACGTTCCGATCTCAACGACCGTGGTGCCGCCCCAGACCGATGGACCCTCGGTCTGGAACTGCTCCGCCATCTCGTCCCAGGCTTTGAAGTCCGGATCGTTGTCGTGCGCATCGTGCGCATGCTGACCGGTGAGCTTCGCGAACACGAGGTAGTTCACGTAGCCGCCCTGCTTCGCGTCTTCTTCCTCGACCCCGTACTCGACACGCGTGAGCGAGGCCGCGAGCATTCCGCCTTTCGCGTGATGCTTCCGCCAGTTCGGATACTGATGCTTCTTGAAGAGCCGCTCGAACTCCTTGGCGCGGTCGGCCTTGATCCGAAGGACGATCGCGTTCGTCTGCGTCACATGCGCCCTCCTTCCGCTACGAGGTCGTGGACCTAACCATCCACGAACCGAGCCGACCAGTCGATCGCGGTATGCACGATGGCCGGCAGGGTCACGTTCCGCGTGCTGGCCTGCAGGACGCCGAATCCCCCACCAAAGAGCGCCACGACGACGATCTCTTGGACGAGGTCCGTCCCACGCGCGCCCGCGAGCAGCCGCTGGGGAATGTGGAACAGGGCGAAGACCGTCGTTGCCAAGACGATCCCACGACGCGCTCCGATCCAGTCAATGAGTCGCGACTGCAGGTAGCCGCGCCAGACGATCTCTTCGCTGAACCCCACGGACAGCGCGCCGATCAGAGCGAAGGCGTGCTCAAGTCGAGGCTTGAGCAGATCGCCGAGTGCTCCAGAGGCGAAAAGCCATGCAGCAGCCAGCGCAACGCCGATCGCGACGCTGCGCGCGAGATTCGTTCGCGTCACACCCACGGAGTCCAGACCCGAGCGCGTCAGGCGTAGCGCGATGAGCAGCGGCACGAGTGTTGCGGCCCCGATGATGGTCTGCCGCAGCGCGCTGCGGGGTTCCAGCCACGAAGAGCCAACGAGACCCAGTGCCGATAGTGACCCGGCCGCAAGGAAGCCAGCCGCAACACTGAGGGCCGTGGCAAGCACCGCGACGGCGGCAGCTCCGCGGGCGGGAGGCATCAGATCGGCGGCGCCCCGATCGATGGAAGCATCGCCTCTGCCCACGCCGCGGCCGCGAGCAGGCGCTCGTCGTCACCGGGTGCACCGACGAGCTGAAGTCCGAGCGGCAGCCGATGTGGCCCGAGACCCGTCGGGATCGTGATCGCGGGCGCGCCGACGAGCGACCAGCGCGAGCAGAAGCGAGGATCGCCGGTCGTTTCCGGCGTCGGCGCCTCGCCGATCGCGGGCGGCGTGAGGATCGCGTCGTAGTCCGACGCCCAATCGAGGAACGCGGCCACGAGCCGATCGCGCACCGCGAGCGCGTCGGCGTACACGCGATAGTCGATGCGGGCCCCCTCGGCGAGCTGCTCGCGCGCATACGCGCTCACGGTCTCGGGCCGGCGCGCGACCTTCGGGAGCACCGCCTGCCCGGCCTCGTAGAGCATCACCGTGCGCAGGATGCGTGGTGCGTCGTCGAGGCCCGCGGGCGGCCTCGGCCACTCGACGGGTCCGCCGACCAGGGCGAGCGCATCGACGTCGGCCTGGAAACGCTCGCGCATGTCATCCGATGCGTGCTCCCACTCGCTCGTGCGCAGCGCCGCGAAGCGCGGCACGTGGTCGTCGTCGACATGCGGTGCGCGCTCCGTCTCACCGGCGAGGATCGCCGCGAACAGTCCGGCGCTCCGCACGCTCCGCGCGAACACACCGACGTGATCGAGCGTGCGCGAGAACTCGAACACACCTTCTGTCGGGATGCGCCCCACCGTGGGCTTGAAGCCGACAACGCCGCAGAACGCGGCGGGGCGGATGACCGACCCGTTCGTCTGCGAACCGATCGCCGCCGGAACGACGCCCGCGGCGACCGCAGCGGCGGATCCCATCGACGATCCGCCCGGCGTGCGTGACGCATCCCACGGATTGAGCGTGTAGCCCGGCGTCATGAACGCGAGCTCGGCGGTGATCGTCTTCCCGAGCACGATCGCTCCGGCGGCCTCGGCCGCGCGGACCGCGGGACAGGTCTCCTCGGGAACGCGACCGGCGAACAGCGCGCTCCCGTTCTCCGTCGGGATGCCGGCGGTGTCGAAGATGTCCTTCACGCCGATCGGGATGCCTTCCAGCGGCCCAACCGCGCCGCGGGAACGCCGACGCGCGTCGGATGCCGCGGCGAGTCGCTGAGCGCGGGCCGTGTCGAGCCAGGCGAAGGCGTGTATCTGCGGCTCGGTCTCGGCGTATCGGCGCACCGCGCGCTCGACGAGCGCGCCGCTGGTCAGCGCGCCGGCTTTGAGCGCCTCGGCGAGGCCGATGAGGTCTTCGGCGATGATCCGCATGTTGCACGCATAGTGAGGCGTGGCGCCCAACCCTTGGGTAGGCCGGGCAGGACGCCCCGCACTTTGCGGAATCCGGCTTTCCGGAACATCGCCGCGGTGCCGAAGAACGCAAAGTCGTCATGCACGCGTTTGCCATCGGCACGCGGATAGGCCTCCACGGCGGGCGCGCCGCGCTTGCCGGCGTACTCCACCGCGGCGCGGATCATTGCGATCGCGACACCCCGACCGCGGTAGCCGCGACGCACAGTGATGCACGGGATGACCCACACCGCGACGTCATCGACCGGCGGCGTTGCGCGCGACTTCGCGAGCGGTGAGAAGTCGTAACGCGGCCCGAGTGAGATCCAGCCGATCGGCTCGCCGTCCTGGTACGCCACGAGACCGGCCGAATTCTTTCGACGCCGCGCGAGCTTGGCGAGAGCCTCGCGGCGCTTCTTCTCCGCCGTCCCGGGACCACCGCCCGTGATGCCGAGCGCGCGCTGCTGCGCGCCGCTGTAGCGCGGGAACAGATCCCAGCACGTCGAGCCCCACGTGCCGCGCGTCACGGTCTTCACGTCGTCTACGCGGGCGGCCGTCAGCGGGCGGATCGTCAGCTCGCTGTTGCGAGTTGTCGCCATTTCTTCTTTGTCAGTCTGCGCACTCGGCTCTCAGCCTGCTCGCGCCAACGCTCGGAGCCGAGGCCCAGCTCCAGCAGCGTCTCCACCATCCGCAACGCACGTTCCACGTCCGCGCGCCGCTCCAGCTGGCGCGCGAACGCCATCGCGAGCTTCACGCGCAGCTCGTTATCGCCGTCGTAGTACGCGCTCTCGTAACAGGCGAACGCGGCGTCGAGCTCCCCCGTGCGCTCGAAAGATCGCGCGAGTGCGTATGCGGCGGGCGCATGGTCGGGCGCGCGTCCCGAGCGCGCGGCGAGGACGGCCAGCGCGACGCGGTCGGCGATCCGCACGAGCGAGACGATGTCACGCGCGTTGTGCTCGAGGACGGGCGCGATGATCGCGGGATCGCGCCTCCGCAGGTAGTGGAAGTAGGCGTCCGGGATGAGCGAACCAGGGATGTCGTTGATGCGGCCTTCGTTGAACAGCGACTCCTCGAGCTGCTTCAAGCCGGTCGATCCAAAGCGGTCGCGCCAGAGGCGGCGCGCGGGATGGAGCAGGTCGAGGTGCGACTCGTCGACCGTGATCTCGCTGCGCAGCGTCATCACCCAGCGCGTGCGCAGCAGCGGGAGGTCGAAGCTCTTGCCGTTGTAAGAGGCGCAGGCGCGGAAGGATTCGATCTCGGCCTGGATCGTCTCGACGAACGCGCGCTCGTATCCGATGTCATGAAGCAGGTGCTGACGGAGCACGAACTCGCCTTCCGCGAAGTAGGCGATACCAAGCAAGAACACGTAGGTTCCCGTTCCACCGGCAAGACCAGTCGTCTCCGTATCCAGCCAAAGCACGTCCTGCCAGCGGTCCGGCGCTTCGCCTTTGAGCCCGAGATGCGCGATCAGCAGCGGATCGGGAGCTCCCCTTCCGACGATCTCGAGTCCGAGATCGTCGATCGCGATCCGCTGCTCAAAGACTTCGAAAGGCGAGGCAACGGCGGTGGCGGCACCGAGGGCCCCCGCGCGCGAGGGGGCCCCGTCCCGAAGGGACGGGGTTTCGCGCGTTGAGAGGGTTTCGGTGCCGACACCGCCGCGGGACTCACCGCCCGCCTCCCCGTGGCGACGGCGATCGCGCTCGACGATCGCCGCGACTCGCGCTCGAAGGTCGTTCATGCCAGGGACAGCAGATGCGCGACGGACTCGCGGACGTCGGCGCCCAGCGCGTAGGCAGGGCCGACGCAGGATGGGCAGCCCGAGCCGCAGCCGCATGATTCGAGATGCTCTTTCGCGCGCTGGATCAGCGGCTCGTACGAGCGGAAGAGTCGCTCGGAGAAGCCGATGCCCCCCGGCGTCATGTCGAAGAGGTAGATCGTCGGTCGCTCGGTGTGCGGTGAGCGCACCTCGACGGCGAGGCCGAGATCGTGGGGGTCGCACATGAGGAAGAGCGGCGCGAGGCCGTGGAGGAGATTCCCGAGGCCCGCCAGCGCGATCTCGACTCGCTCCCTCGGCCATCCGGCGACGACGCGCTCGGGCAAGGAGCACCAGAACGATGTGGTCTGCAGCTCCTGCTCGGGAAGGTGGATCTTGCCCCAGCCGACGTTCTCGTGGGTGTACATCGTCAGCTTCTTGTAGATCGAGGTGAGCGTGCTCACGAGGACCTCGCCGTGCGCGAGGTCGAAGCCGCGCGCAGCCGCGTGCCGGTCGAACTCGTCGATGACGCGGATGCGCACCGCGAGCTCCGCCTGCGTGTAGTAGTCGACCTTCACCTCGCGGACGTATGCCTTGGCGTTTTCCCAGTCGAGCCGCTCCACCTGGAGCTGCTTCGACTCGTGGAGATAGATCGCTTGCTCGTGCAGCAGCACCTGCGCGGCGAACCGGTCGATCTCGCCGATGACTCGTGCCTTGCCGTCGTGGTATTCGGATCCGACCGTGCGCGGGGCAGGCCCGGTAGTGTCGACGATGACCACGTTGTCGTTCGTCGCCGTGCGCAGCGAGGTCGTTTCGGCGGGAAAAGCCTGATCGGACCAGTAGTACTTGCCACCCGACTCGTGCAGCACGCCCTGCTCGTCGAGGTACGCGAGCACGCCGGGGGTGTCCTCCGTCCCGAATCGCTCTTTTGTCTCGAACGGGATCTCGAACGCGGCGCACTTCAGGTGGTGCACCAGCACGTGCAGGTTGTCGGGATTCACCAGACCTGCCTCTGGCGACCGCTCGAGCACGTACTCGGGATGCTGGACGACGTATTGATCGATCGGGGACGAAGTGGCGACGAGGAACGCGACCGACAGATCCTCGCGTCGTCCCGCACGTCCCATCTGCTGCCACGTCGACGCGACGGTCCCTGGATACCCGAGGAGGACCGCCGCCTGCAGCGCGCCGATGTCGATACCGAGCTCGAGCGCATTCGTAGACACGACGCCGCGAACGGAGCCGTCGCGCAGTCCGCGCTCGATCGCGCGCCGCTCGGACGGTAGATAGCCGCCGCGATAGCCGCGGATGAGATTCGATGGCCACTGCGGCTGCGGGAAGCGCGCACGGAGATAGGTGAGCAGGAGCTCGGTCTGCACGCGCGAGCGTGCGAACGCGATGGTCTGAACGCCAGACGCAAGGAGTGTCGCCGCGATGTCGCGGCCGGTGAGGAGCGCGCTCCTGCGGACGCCGAGGTTGCGGTTGACGACGGGCGGGTTGACGAACACTAGGACTTTCTCGCCGCGAGGCGCGCCGGACTCATCGATGACGACGACGTCGTCCTCGATGTGATGGCGCGCGAGCTCCTCCGGGTTGGCGATCGTCGCGGACGTGCAGATGAACACCGGGTGCGACCCGTAGAACTCGCAGATGCGGCGCAGCCGGCGCAGGACGTTCGCGACATGGCTGCCGAAGACACCGCGGTACGTGTGCAGCTCGTCCAGGACGACGTAGCGCAGGTTCTCGAAGAGCTTCACCCACTTGGTGTGATGGGGAAGGATCCCGGTGTGGGGTATGTCGGGTTGCGTGATCACCACGTGACCCGCGCGGCGGATCGCGGCGCGCACCGCCGGCGGCGTGTCGCCGTCGTAGGGGTAGGTCTTGAGCTCGATGTCCAGGTGCCCCGAGTCGCGCTCGAGC
>Ga0137373_10006305_pt1 | contig 12702 bp, 10 predicted proteins | sample SagtaG_5_FD_104912 | JGI IMG/M metagenome (GOLD analysis project Ga0137373, IMG submission 104912) | Vadose zone soil microbial communities from Sagehorn Ranch, Mendocino, California, USA - Sage1_R_80_16 metaG | ecosystem: Environmental > Terrestrial > Soil > Vadose zone | place: USA...
ATGGGCGCCGGTATGAACGCCCGCGGTGTGGTCGAGGTCGTCATCGCCATGGCCGGGCTGCGGCTGGGTGTGCTGAACACGGCGACCTTCACCAGCATCATCCTGGTCGCCATCGCCACCTCGCTGATGGCGCCGCCGATGCTGCGGCTGGCCATGTCCCGGGTGAGCTACAGCGATGAGGAGCTGCAGCGCAAGGCCGAGCACGACGCCTGGGCGGAGGAGGACCAGGGCGCGCGGGACATCGCGGCGCTGGCGGAGATCGAGGCGCTGGAGGAGATCGAGGCGCTGGAGGACATCCCCGCACCGGAGGAGGTCCCCGCACCGGAGGAGGTCCCCGCAGCGGCGCCGGCCGCGCTGCAGGTCGCGGCCTGAGCCCGGCCGACCACTGCCGCCTGAGCGGCGCTGGACCCGGTGTCGACCCTGCAGGCACCGGGTCGAGCGCTCTCCGATTAATGATCTTGTAACGGTTGTGCCACGTCGCGCCTCCGTATCTCTGAGATCACCGATGAAAGTCAGTCCTGGAGGACCAGATGTACGGCTCCGCAGCAACCCAACCGGCTGAGCGGGTCTCGTACCGGGCCCTGAGCTCCCGGCCGGCGGACCAGACGGAACGTGCCACCGTGGTCGCGCTGCCCGGAGCGTTCGCCGCACCGGCCGGCCGGCCGGACGGTCACGTCATCGAACTGCACCTGCTGGGCGGGTTCCGGCTGCTGGTGGACGGGGTGCTGGTCCCCGTCGGCGCGACCGGACAGCGGCTGCTCGCGGCGCTGGCGTGCCGGGGCCGGCAGGCCACCCGCAGCCAGATCGCGCACACGCTGTGGCCGGACACCACCAGCGCCCGGTCGCACGCCAACCTGCGGACCGCGCTGTACCGGCTGCAGCGGGCCTGCCCGCTCGCAGTGCACGCCACCGCCGCCTACCTGCAGATCCCGGTGGGCACCCGGATCGACCTGGAGCAGACCACCCGGCTGGCCACCGGCGTCCTCGGCGCCGACCCCACCGTCGACAGTGGACTGCTGCACGAGGCGTTCCAGGCCAACCTGCACGACGACCTGCTGCCCGACTGGGACGACGAATGGCTGGGCGACCACCAGTACCGGTACCGGCAGCTGCGGCTCACGGCGCTGGAGGCGCTGTCCCACCAACTGGCCGCGGCCGGGCACCACGGAGCCGCCGTGCAGAGCGCTCTGACCGCGGTGCACGCCGACTCACTGCGCGACAGCGCACACGAGACCGTCATCCGGGCCTACCTGGCGCAGGGCAACCGGCACCAGGCCTACCACCACTACACCGCCTACCGGCGAATCCTCCGGGACGAACTCGGCCTAGAACCGCCGACGACCCTCAGCCAACTGCTGCACGCCTCCTGAACACACCGCTGACCAACGGGCCGATTGCGAAGGAACCGACATGACCAACGTGACCGCCGCGGGCCACCACCGGCCGCTGCCAACCAGTTCGCCAACGCTGCCCGCCGGCCCGCCGGCGCTGGCACCCGCGCTCGAGCACAGTGACCTCGAACGCAGCGACGTGTGGACCGACGACATGGTCTTCCGTGCGGGCATCCCGATGTACGACGTGCCCTTCGTCAGCGTCGGCGGCGGGATGGGTTCCTTCGTGGCCGTGGACTACCTGCGGGTCGCCGGCGGTGTGCCGGCCTCCGACATCCGGGTGCTGTCCAACATCAGCCGCCCCTGGCAGACCTACGAGTACCTGACCCGGGTGTCGCAGCTCCCGCGGCACCGCCGGATCCGGTCGGACTCGGCGTCGCGGCCCGGCAACCTGTGGGGCTTCCCGTCGTACGCGCTGCAGGAGGCGGTGCAGGACAAGACGCTGAAGCCGCTGGTGCAGGTGCTGCTCGAGCCCGTGTTCGCCGACTTCTACACCCCGCTGCTGGGCAACGTCCTCAACGGCATGGAGCGCGAGGCGGGCCGGATCGGGTACTGGGACATGCTGGTGCAGGGCGAGGTGCGCACCGTGCGCAGGCGTGCCGGCGGCGGCTACTTCACCGTGCTGGTCCCCCGGCTCGGCCAGGGCGGCCAGGGCGGCCAGGGCGGCCTGGCCGGCCCGATCGCGTACCGGAGCCGGGACGTGCACGTCGCGGTCGGCTACTCGGGGCTGCGGTTCCTGCCGGAGCTGCAGCGCTTCCGGGAGCAGATGAACGACTACCACCACGTGGTCAACGGCTATGAGAACCACGAGCACGTGTACGAGGCGCTGCGCCGCCGGCCGGGCACGGTGATCGTCCGGGGCAGCGGCATCGTGACCTCCGCGGTGCTGGACCGGCTGATCCGCGACCGCAAGCAGTACGGCTCGCAGACGCAGATCGTGCACGTGCTGCGCAACTACGTTGCCGGCCGGCACGGCCCGCACCCGTGGTCCCGCCGCAAGGGCCGCGACGGCTACGCCTACCAGGGCTTCAACTACCCGAAGTCCGCATGGGGCGGGCAGCTCAAGGCACGCATGCGCCGCCGGGAGGGGGGCGACCTGGTCCAGGCCTACAACCAGATCGAAGGCACCACCACGCCGTGGCGCCGGCACTGGCAGCGCGGTCTGCACGAGGCCAGGCGCGGCGGCTGGTACCGGGCCGAGACCGGCACGTTCGCGGACCTGACGCTCGACGGCGACATGGTGGTGGGCCGGCTCCAAGGGCCCGACGGCGAGCAGGAGGTGCGGGCCGACTACGTCATCGACTGCACCGGCCTGGACGGCGACGTGGCCGAGCACCGGGTGCTCCGGGACCTGCTCGAGCACGGCGGCGCACGCCGGAACCCGCTCGGCCGGCTGGACGTGGAGCGCAGCTTCGAACTGCGCGGCGCGGGCAGCGGCGTGGGCCGGCTGTACGTGACCGGGGCGGCCTCCTACGGCGGCTACTTCCCCGGCGTGGACACCTTCCTCGGGCTGCAGATCTCCGCCCAGGAGGTCACCGACGACATCGCCCGCCGCGGCTACTGCCGGCGGATGGGACCGGCCCGGTCCGCGATCGAGTGGCTCAGGTGGGCCCGCGGACGCCAGATCTGACAACGACAACATTGATTGAGAAAGGAGTCAGCCATGGTGCCGACCGTGTTCGGTCGCATCCAGACGCGACTGTTCCTGCTCGCCATCGTGGGGGGAGCGCTCACCGCGTTGATCACCCCGATACTGCCGGCCGGCGGGCCGATGGCGCAGCGCTACCAGACGACCTTCATCGTGCTCGCCGCGGTGGCGGTCATCGGAGTCGCCTGGGAGGTCATCTACCACTTCATCATGCAGTGGCGCTGGGAGAAGGACTGGCCGACCGTATTCGGCCTGCTGACCCTGGTGCCGGAAGGGCTCGTCGTCTGGGCCCTGGCGACCCGGCGGTTGCTGCCGGGGCTGCCCGGGCCGGTGACGACAGCGGTGTTCGTCATCCACTTCCTCGCCGTCTGGATGCTGGTGTGGATGGTCGGGAACGGGCCGATGCGGGTGCCGTTCATCAGGTGGCGGTTTCGTGGAGGGCGGCTGTGGTGAGCTCGACTGTTCTGGAAAGGCCTGTTGCGACGGCGTTCGACCTGGCCGGCGTGACCGACCTGGCCGGCGTGGCCGACGCGCTGGCACCGGGCGTACCGCAGGTGCTCGGGCTGCGCTGCACGAAGGGCCACTTCAACGACCCCGACCTGGCCTACTGCGCGGTCTGCGGGATCTCCATGCTGCAGGCCACCCGGGTACCGGTGCCGGGCGACCGGCCCCCGTTGGGCGTGCTGGTCCTCGACGACGGGACGACACACCCGCTGGTGCGCGATCTGGTGCTGGGGCGGGCGCCCGAGGCGCACGACACGGTGGCCGCCGGCGAGGCGAGCCCGGTGCCGGTGGCCGACCCGATGGTCTCCCGGGTGCACGCCCGGGTGGTGCTGGACGGCTGGCAGGTCAGCGTGGTCGATGCCGGCTCCACCAACGGCACGTTCCTGCGGGCTCCGGGGCAGGCCTCGTGGTCCCGGGTGCCGCGCGGGGCGGGCGTGCCGCTGCGGCCCGGCACGGTGGTTGTCCTCGGTGGGCGGCAGTTCCGGTACCACTCCTACCGGAATCTGTGACCCGTCGGACCTGGTGAGCGGACCGTTGCGCACACGGGAATAACGTCCCGGCTACGCCTCGGCCTCATCCTATCGGGGGAATCCCCCGAGGAGGAGGAGAGCATGGGCGACGACCGCCGGGTCGAACGCGGGCACTCCGCATCTCCCATGTCGCACCGGTCCGCTGCCGGCTGTTTTCGTCCGCTTTCGCAGGCGAATAGCGCTCCGGATGCGACTGCTCGGGCACCTCAGTTGACCGCCATCCGGTCCGAGTTCACATCGAGGAGTTTCTCATGAATGACGAGAACGGCCAGCCACCGCCGTCCGACGCGGACGGCGGCCAGCCACCGCCGTCCGACGCGTACGACAGCCAGCCTCATACCCAGGACTTTCCCGCCTACCAGGCATCCGCCCCGGCGGCGGAGTACCCGGGGCCGCCGGCGTGGGAGGCTCCGGCCCCGACCGGGACAAAGCTCCGGGTCCGCGACCGCGTGCTGGTGACGGCCAGCATCGTGCTGTCGCTGTCCCTGGCGCTCGTGTTCGCTCTGCCGGCGATGTTCGGTAACACATCGACGAACGACGAACCCGAAACCCTGCAGCGGGTCGGCAACGCCGCGCAGTCGAGCGCCGACCAGAGGACCGGTGCACTGGGATCCGACCTGCGCGCGGGCGCGGTGTTCCTGCAGACCAACGACGCCAAGGGCAACGAGGTGGTCGCGTACGTCCGCAGGGCGAACGGCACGCTCCGCGAGGTCGGGCGGTACGCGACCGGTGGGAAGGGCAGCGGCAGCTTCGAGGATTCCGCCCAGGGCCTGGTCCTCGGCAGCGCGGACGGCGAGACGTCACCGACCCACATCATCGACAAGGCCGAACTGCTGTTCGTGCCGAACGCCGGCAGCGACACGATCTCCGTCTTCCGGGTCAAGGCCGACCGCGTCGAGCTGGTCTCCGAGACGCCCTCCGGCGGCGAGAAGCCGGTCAGCATCACCGTCAGCCATGGGCTGCTCTACGTCCTCAACAGCGGTGAGTTCGACGACCGGCTGATCATCGGCCAGACGGCGCTGGAGAACTGCACCCATGGCCAGTTGCCCTCGGTCACCGGTTTCCGGGTCACCCCCGACGGCAGCCTCAAGCAGATCGACGGCTCGACCCGGCTGCTGACCGCCACGGGCGAGTCCGGCTGCTCGCAGATCGCGTTCAGCCCGGACGGCAAGACGCTGGTCGCCGCCGAGCGGATCGCCGGGGGCAAGAAGGACAAGGCGACCGGGTTCGCCAAGGGTGCCCTCCTCACCTACCCCGTGTACCCGGACGGCACGCTCGGCCCCGTGCAGCTGACCGAGCCGACCGGCAACGGCCCGTTCGCCTTCACGTTCACCAAGGAAGGCGCACTGCTGGTGGCGCAGCAGAACGGCGGACCTACGAATGATGCCGGCGGCACCGTGATGACGTACACGCTCAACCCGGACGGCACATTGGCGCCGGTCGGCAAGCCGGTGTTCACCAGCGGTACCGACACGTGCTGGATCGTGGTGACCAACGACGAGAGGTACGCATTCACCACCAGCCCGTTGGGGCCTGGCCGCATCTCGACGCTGACCGTGGGCAAGGACGGTGCGATGACCCTGCTGCACCCGGTGGCCTCGGCGCCCGACGGCAGGAACATCGCCAACAGCCGCTCCGGCACGTTCCTGGTGGACGTCGGCCTGAGCCACGACAGCAGGTACCTCTACGCCCTCGAGGCGCTGGCCGGTGATCTCTACGCCTTCGCCGTCAACGAGAACGGGACGTTGGCCCCCATCGACAAGCACCATGTCGTCAACCTGCCGTCGCTCGTGGACGGCTGGCAGGGCGGGCCGTTCGGGATCGCGGCGTACTGAGCCTGCTCGTCAGGGTGGGCCGCGGCTCCGGCCGCAGCGCACGGTGGAACCAGACGCGGGGAGGAGCCTGTTCCGGGCTCCTCCCCGTGGACCTCTGGCCCGAGGACGCGGGCACGGCCCGGGTCGTCGCACCGCGCGGTCGGTGCTCGAGCAGTTCACACCCTGGTGGGTGGGCCGGACTTGCCGGCCCACCCACCTGCTCGTGTTCCGGCTCATTTCGCGGGTTCTGGCGCTGCCGCGGCGGCGCGGACCGCAATCCGGAAGATGCGTCGGGGGTGACACTGCGTGACGCTGGCTGCATGTCCGGATGCGGCGGCAGACCGCATTGACTACCGCCTTGGAGGCGCGTCACTCATGACCACGGTCGACGAGCGGGGCACGAGCGTTGCGCTACCTGGAGATCCGGCGTTCGAGGCCGCGACGCAGGTGTTCAACCTGGCCGCGCCGGCGGAGCCGGCGGCGGCCGTGACCGCGCGCACCGTCGAGGAGGTCCGGGCCGCGATCCGCTACGCAGAGTCCGAACGGCTGCCGGTGCGGGTGCACACCACCGGGCACGCCGCTGCCACCGCCCGTCCCATGCACAACGCCCTGCTGATCCGGACCGAGCTCGGTGGTGCCGTCGAGGTCGATGCGCAACGTCGGGTGGCGCGGATCCCGGCCGGGACGCGGTGGGGCGCCGTGGTCGAGGCCGTCGCCCCGCACGGGCTGGCCGCACCGCACGGCTCGGCGGCGACCGTCGGCGTCGTCGGCTACCTGCTGCGTGGCGGGTTGAGCTTCTACAGCCGGAAGGTCGGGCTCGCCGTCAACAGCGTCCGGGCGATCGAGCTGGTCACCGCCGACGGTGAGCTGCGCCGGGTGGACGCCTCCTCCGACCCGGAGCTGTTCTGGGCGTTGCGCGGCGGCGGTGGGGGCTTCGGCGTGGTCACCGCCGTCGAGGTCGACCTGTTCCCCGTGGCCAGGGTGGTCACCGGAGCGGCCTTCTGGCCCGCGGTGCACGCCGCCGCGCTGCTGCGCACCTGGCGGGAGTGGACGCTGGATGCTCCGTCGGAGGCGACCACGTCGCTGCGGGTGTTCAACCTGCCACCGCTGCCGGAGATCCCACCGGTGCTCCGGGCCGGCACCGTGCTGTGCGTGGACGGGGTGGTGCTCAGCGCGACCGAGGACGATGTGACCACCGCCCAGCGGCAGGCCGAGGACCTGCTCGAGCCGTTGCGGTCGGTGGCCGAGCCGGTGCTCGACACCTGGGAGCTGACCACGCCCCCCGCCGTACTGCACGCGCACATGGATCCCGCCGATCCGGTCCCCATCGCCGGTGACCACCTGCTGCTCGACGAGATCGGCGAGGACGGTGCCGGGGAGTTCGTCCGGGTGGTGGGCGAGGGGTCCGGATCGCCGCTGGTGGTCGCCGGGCTGCGCCAACTCGGCGGGGCGTGCTCGGTGCCGGACCCGGCGGGCGGCGCGCTCACCCACCTGGCGGCCCGCTTCGCGTACTCGGGCGCGGGAGTGCCGGACAGCCCGGCGACCGCGGCCGCGATCAGGAGCCACTGCGCGACGGTGCGTGCCGCGCTCAGCCCGTGGGACACCGGCCGGACCGCGCCCACCTTCGTGGAGAACCTCGAGCAGCCACAGGGGCACCTCAGCCCGGATCAGGTACTCGCCATCGACCAGGTCCGCGACCGGGTCGATCCGTCCGGCCGATTCCGGGACGACATCCTGCCCGGCACGTACTCCCCGGCGGCGAGGAGCAGGCCGACGGGGTCCTGACAAAGGGTGCCGTCGTAGGCGTGAGAATTTCACTTGCGGTCGGTGTACCGGCCACTGTTGCCCGGCCCATTGCTGGCTACACAATGTAATGGTCCGGCCCCTATTCGCAACCAGGACCCACGACCACGACCCACGACCCGAAGGTTCCCGAGGGCGCTGTCGATTCCGGGGTAGCGCGGTCGTCGTAGGTGCAGAGGACGACAACGACCGGTCCGGCGGTGACCGCCGGCCGAGCCGCCATCTGCGGAACGACCGCAGAGCGGCTGTGCACAAGGAAAGGACCAGGAACATGCCTGCTGGCGAAGTGTCAACCAGAGCCGGGCGACGGGAGTGGCTGGGCTTGGCGACCCTCGCCCTGCCCACCTTCGTGGTGGCGATTGACCTGTTCGTGTTGTTGCTGGCGTTGCCGAAGTTGTCCATGGACCTTGGCGCGGACAGCAACCAGCAGCTGTGGACCACCGACATGTACGGGTTCGTGCTTGCCGGGTTCCTGGTCACGATGGGCACGCTGGGCGACCGGATAGGCCGCCGCAAGCTGCTGCTGATCGGCGCGGCCGCATTCGGTCTCGCGTCACTCCTGGCCGCCTACTCCGTCAATCCGGAGATGCTGATCGCGGCCCGGGCGCTGCTCGGGATCGCCGGGGCGACGATCGGGCCGTGCACGCTGGCGCTGATCGCCAACCTGTTCCGCGACCCGAAGCAGCAGGCCGCGGCCTTCGGTCTGTGGGGAATGACGTTCACGCTCGGCGCGCTCCTGGGGCCGATCCTCGGCGGGGTGCTGCTTGAGCACTTCTGGTGGGGCTCGGTGTTCCTGGTGGGCGTGCCGATCATGGCGCTGCTGCTCGTCGTGGGCCCGAAGCTGCTGCCGGAGTACCGGAACGCCCAGGCCGGACGGCTGGACCCGGCCAGTGTCGTGCTCTCCCTGATCGCCCTGCTGTCGACCATCTACGGCATCAAGCAACTCGCCCGTAACGGCTGGGAGACCCTGTCGGTCGTCGCCCTCGTGGTCGGCGTGGTGGCCGGCGTGGTGTTCGTGCGCCGGCAGCGCAGGCTGGCCGACCCGCTGCTGGACCTGAGCCTGTTCAGCAGCCGCACCATCGGCACCTCGCTGACCGGCCAGATCACGTACACCTTCATGAGCGGCGGAGTCATGCTGTCCATGGCGCTGTACTTCCAGTTGGTGCACGGGATGTCGACACTGCAGGCGGGCCTGGCGATGGTGCCGGGCATGGCCGGGGCCGCCGTCGGCTTCATGGTGGGCCCGAAGGTCGCGAGCCGGATCCGCCCCGGCTACGTCATCGCGTCCGGTCTGGTCATCGTGGCGGCCGTGTTGGTGGTCCTCACCCAGGTCGGCCCGGGCTCCGTGGGGACCGCGACGCTGATCATCGGGTTCGCCGTCATGGCATTCTCCGGCGCCCCGATGGCGGGCCTGGGCACCAACCTGGTCGTCGGATCCGCTCCACCGGAGAAGGCGGGGTCTGCCGGGTCGATGGCGCAGATGGCCAACGAGTTCGGCGCCACGCTGGGCATCGCTCTGCTGGGCACCATCGGCGCTGCCGTGTACCGGCACCAGATCGCCGACAACATCCCCGCCGGCATCCCGGCGGACACGGCCGCGGCCGCCCACGACAGCATCGCCGGGGCCGCCGCGGCGGCCAGCAGCCTGCCCGACCAGGTCGGTGCGTCGCTGCTCGCCCCCGCCCACCAGGCCTTCGCCGACGGGCTGGACACCGTCGCCGGGATCGGGGCCGTCCTGATCGTCGGGATCGCGATCCTCGTCGCGACCCGGCTCAGGCACCTTCCTCCGATCGGCCAGCCCGCGGCCGGTGCCGACCAGGCCGGTCTGGCTGAGGTGGCGGCGGAGCCGGACGCAGTCCCGGTGGCCGCCCAGGACCAGGCGTGAGGGTTCCGGCCGACGAGGTCCGCCCGGCACCCGGCCCGGGAAATAGGTACAGCAATCGTAGAGATGCCGTCGCGCAGTTCGGTGCGAAACTATTTGTCTCGATAGCGCAGCGAGCGTGCCGATGAGGAGATCGAATGAGTAAGGTCGTCATCGACGTCTTTGCGCCCGATCTAGGCTTTCCGGGCTTCATGGACCCCTGGATCAAGCTGGCTGAGACGTTCAACAATGCGCACCCGGGCTATGAGGTCGCGCTCCGCGGAATGGTCTTCGAGACCTTTCCTCTGGAGGTCGCCCAGGCGGTCCGGGATGGTCACAGGCCGGCGCTCGCCGAGTATTTCTTCTACACCGGCCAGGTGGCCCGCGACTGCCGCGCGCAGGACGGCAGCCCGCTGTTCACCTCGGTCGAGAAGGCGATCGGCGGCCGCACCGAGATACTCGGTGAGCCGGTCGTCACCGGTGACGTCCTCCCCGCCTTCCGCGAGTACTACTCGCACGACGGTGAGCTCACCTCCATGCCGTCGATCGCCACGACCAGCGTGATCTACGCGAACGGGGACCTGCTCCGCAGGGCGGGCGTGTCCGAGCTACCGCAGACCTGGGCGGAGGTCGAGGAGGCATGCAAGGCGGTCGCCAGGCTCAGCGACGGCCCGGCGTACCCCATCACCTGGGCGAACCATGGCACGTTCTTCCAGCAGGCGCTCGCATCACAGGGCGGCCTGCTCGTCAACAACGACAACGGCCGGTCCGGTCGCGCCACGGTCACCAACCTCGCCTCGAAGGAGATGCTGGCCTGGGTCGGCTGGTGGCGGAAGGTCCACCGGGAGGGCCACTACCTCCACACCGGCAGGGTCTCGGACTGGGCGGGCAGCCTCCGGGCCTTCGCCCAGCAGCGGGTGGCGATGAGGATCTCCTCCTCCAACGACGTGAACTACATGCTGGGCGTGGCCCGGAAGAACGGTTTCCGCCTCGAGGTTGGCGGGTTCCCGCACAACGGCGAGGTTCCCTACGGGGGCAACGCGGTCGCCGGGACGTCCCTCTGGCTGGCCAACGGGCTCGACGAGGCCACCCAGGACGGCGCGCTGGCCTTCCTGCAGTTCCTGCACAACCCTCGCAATGTCGCCGAGAAGCACCGGACCAACAGCTTCATCCCGGTCACGCAGGCCTCGTTCGACCTGCTGGAGCGGGAGGGCTGGTTCGACGCGCACCCGTACCATCGGGTGGCCAGCGACCAGATCAGCTCCTACCCGAGCCGAGCCGTCGATGAGCACGGCAACAGGCCGACCGGGACACCGCCGTCGCGGGGAGCGGTGTTCGGTGACTTCGCCGGAACGCAGGACGCCATGACCAAGGCCATGAGGGACGTGATCGCCCACGGCGCCGACCCGGTGGAACGGTTCACGCAGGCCAACGCGGAGGCGCAGAAGCTGCTGGAGGAGTACAACGCCTACGCTGTCGAAACGGGGTTCCGCAACCCGGAGGACAGCCCCGGTCACGGCCTGTCCGTGGAGTACTACACCGACCCCGAGGCCGGTGAGGGCTACGTGGGCGCGGACCTCGACGAGCTCGTGATGCTCGGTCGTTCGAACCCGGTGACCGGGCACCAGGATTCGGTGTCCGCGGCGTAGCAGCGTGACGGCGCGGCCGTTGTCGTGATTCCCTGCGGACCGGAATCCGGCAACGGCCGTTTCTTCGCGGCCGGATGCCCCCGCCGCCCGCAGCGCGCGGCGCCGACCCGCCCCCACGCCCCCAGCGACGGCGACCGAGTACGGAGCGGGACGGGTCGCCTACGCAAGGCGGGGCGGCCGTCCCCTCGGTAGACTCGCCAGCGCACAGACGGGCTGCCGGCCGGGACGGAAGGAAGGGGAGGGTCATGTTCGAGAACACCAAGGCGTTCAGCGGCTTTTCGGTAGATGACGTGTCGACGGCGAAGAAGTTCTACGGCGAGACGCTTGGCCTTCGGGTATCCGAGGAGAACGGCCTGCTCCATCTGCACATCGCCGGTGGCCGGAACACGCTCGTCTACCCCAAGGCCGACCACACGCCGGCGTCGTACACCATTCTCAACTTCCCGGTGGACGACATCGACAAGGCCGTCGATGAGCTGACCGCGCGGGGGGTGACCTTCGAGCGGTACGGCGAGGGCTTCGAGCAGGACGAGAAAGGCATCGCCCGGGCCGAGGGCGGCCCGTACATCGCCTGGTTCAGGGACCCGGCCGGCAATATCCTGTCGGTGCTCCAGGAACGTTGAGCGCGCCGCCGGGAGCGGTACCGGGAGACCCCACGCACAGAGCAGCCGGGCCGCCAGCGCTTTCCGCACGGCGGCCCGGCTCTCGTCTCCGGCACAGCCCCGGCATGGTCCGGGCAGCGTCCCCGGCAGGGGATCCCCGGCGCAGTGCCGGCTGTGTCCGGGCGGCTCCGGTCAGAGCACCTTGGCAGGGCTGTTCTGGTACGCGGCGAGCTGCCACTCGCCGTCCCGCCTGACGACCACCCACGTCGCCCGGACCGTGCGGTCGTCGGGGAGCGTGGTCTCCCCGGGCGCCAGCACGCCGCCGAAGGTGGTTATCACGGCCGTGTCCGAACCGAGGAAGCGCAGGTCGATCGGCTGCCCGGTCACCTGGGTTCCCTGGTACGGGCCCTGGAAGGCGGCCGCCATGTGCGACCGGATCTCCTCCCGGCCCTTCTTGTACAGACCGGGCAGGATCATGCTCCCGTCCGGCGTGAAGACATCGGCGAACGCCGCCGCGTCATGGCCGGTCCACGCCGCGACGATCCGCCCGGGAACGGCGGCCACGGCAGCCTTGTCCTCGTCGGAGATGTCGATGGTTGCCGTGGGACTTGATGTGGTCATGTTTCTCCCTTTTCTCCATGAGAGTCGACGCGGAGGAGAGCCCGCGGACGATCGCGTGAATGGGCGTACGGACCGGATGTACCGGAGTCAGATGTACAGAGAGTTGGGCTCCAGACCGCAGAGCACCCGGCCGTAGAGCTCGGCATTGGTGTTCGGATGCATCAGGGCGTGCAGGTTGACGGCCAGGATGTCGCGTGCGATCCGCTGGATGGGCACGTGGGAGTAGATCGACGACCCGCCGCTGGCCGTGGTGAAGATGTCCACGGCCTCCTTCGCCAG
>Ga0137373_10006308_pt1 | contig 12698 bp, 7 predicted proteins | sample SagtaG_5_FD_104912 | JGI IMG/M metagenome (GOLD analysis project Ga0137373, IMG submission 104912) | Vadose zone soil microbial communities from Sagehorn Ranch, Mendocino, California, USA - Sage1_R_80_16 metaG | ecosystem: Environmental > Terrestrial > Soil > Vadose zone | place: USA: California...
AGTCGAGGTCTTCGAGCATCAGCAGATGCAGCGGCGCATCCACGAAATGTCCTCGGAGCGTTACGACTTCCACAGGCTCAACGAGGCCACGATGACATCCAGCCTCTTCTCGTTCAATTTCGGTGAGGAAGAGGAAAAGGCCGAAGCGCAGACCTCTCTTGTGAACGCCGAGAACGAATCGCCCGAAGACGCGCTGGCCGTTGAAGAGTGGCAAAAAGAGCGCGCGATCAAGATCGAGCGCACGCTTGCCGCGACCGACGCCCTGGCCGCGATGGGGTGGACGAAAGAAGAGGTCGACAACCTGATGACAATGGTCACGGGCAAAGACCCGCTTTCCGGACTGGGCTACGACGGCCCGCTCGCCGCCTTCTCGAAAGTCCGCCGCAACCTGAGCGATTACTTCCACGAGCGGGTCGCGGTGGTCACCAACCCCGCGATTGATCGCGTGCGCGAAGGCGACCACTTTTCAGTCCGCGTCTTTCTGGGCGCCAAGCCGTCGCTCGCCGAAGGCGGTTCGATCGGGCAGCAGATCGAATTGAAATCGCCGATCCTGCTGGGCGGCGCTGCCCGAGATTTCCTGCCGGCGCACGCGATGGTCGCGCAGGAGTTCGGCGCCTGTATGATCGACGACATCGCGCGCGAGTTCAGCGAGAGCGCGGAGGGCGTCGAGATCGGCGCTAATCCCTTTTCGGCCGAAGCTCGGTTGAAACAGTTGCGGGCATCTCACGCCGGCCTTGCGGGAGAAACGCTGACCGGCCTGGTCGCCCGCGCGATTGACATCACTTACGGCGAGGACGAGACGCTCAGCGGCGCGCTGGAGCGGATCAGGCGGGAAGCGCGCGAGGCCGTTTCCGCGGGAGTGACGTTGTTGATCCTCGACGATTCACGCGCCTACGAATTCCACGAACTCTTCATCGACGCGCATCTGGCGTTGGCCGCCGTCGATCAGTCGTTGAACGCTCCGATAGAGCTTTCCGTTTCGGGCTGCGCCGTCACGTCCGACGTCGTCAGCGGACCGGGTAATAACGGATTCGGCCATTCGGACTCCGCGACCGGCTCATCGGCGCCGGCGCAGGAAAGCCTGCGCCGCAAATGCAGCATCGTTTTGAAGTCGGGTCAGATTCGCAACCTGCACGACATCTGCTTCGCGCTGGGCGCCGGCGCGGACGCCGTCTCGCCTTACGCGATGTACGAGGTCGCGCTGCGCGACGCCGTAGACACGGAGACTGGGCGGACGGCGCTGCGCAACCTCTTCGTGATGCAGCACACCGGCATCGAAAAGGTGATGTCGACGATGGGCGTTCACGAAGTCGACGGCTACGGACGGCTGTTCGCCTCCATAGGGATGTCGAACGAGATCGCCAATATTTTCGGCATCAAAAACTACTGCGGCTCGGATCGCGTAGGCCTGACGCTCGAAAGGCTCGACCGGGAATTGCGCGATCGTCTAGCCGCGCGCCGCGAGCAGGCCAAGAAGGGCGCGATCCGCTTGAGCGGCACGTCGGGGCTGATGCGCGAATACCGCCGCCAGCCTTACGTCTGGAGCGCGGCCGGCAAGGTCGCGCGCAAAGAGGAGCGCTACGAGAACTTCATTCAGAAACTGGCCGAGATCGAAGAAAGCGCGCCCGTTTCGCTGCGCCACCTGCTCGATATGCAAGAGCGATCAATTGTCACGCGCAACATGGCCGACACGAAGATCGGCGCCCACAGCGCGCCGATCTTCATCGCCGCGATGTCGTTCGGCTCGCAGGGCGAAACCACCTTCCGCGCATACGCCGAAGCGGCCAAGCGTTTGAAGATCGTGGCGATGAACGGCGAGGGCGGCGAAATCCCCGACATGATGGGCAGGTACAAAGAGTATCGCGGCCAGCAGGTGGCTTCCGGGCGCTTCGGCGTCAACATCCATCTGCTAAACTGCGCCGATTTCATCGAAATCAAGATCGGCCAGGGGGCGAAGCCGGGCGAGGGCGGACACCTGCCCGGGATGAAGGTGACGGAATTGATCGCGAAGACGCGCCACACTCCGCAAGGCATCGACCTGCTCTCGCCGTCGAACAATCACGACATCTACTCGATCGAAGACCTGGCGCAGGTGATCGCCGAGTTGAAGACCGCCAACCCGCACGCGAAGGTCTCAGTCAAGATTCCGGCGGTGCCCTTCATCGGCCCTATAGCCACCGGCATCGCCAAGGCGCGCGCCGACATCATCGCCGTCAGCGGTTACGACGGCGGCACAGGGGCGGCGCGCAAACACGCGCTGCGCCACGTCGGGATGCCGGTCGAAATCGGCGTCAAAGAGGCTCACCGCGCCCTGCTCAAGGCGGGTTTGCGAGACCGCGTCGAGGTCTGGGCCGACGGCGGGATCAAATCCGGCGCGGACGTGATCAAGTTGATGCTGCTGGGCGCGAACCGCGTCGGCTTCGGCACGATGGCCATGGCCGCGGTCGGATGCACGAGCTGCCGCGAATGCAACCAGGGCACCTGCCACGTGGGCATCACCGCGCACCACTCCTCAGTCGAGAAGGCCAAGGAAGCGGGGCTCAAGAAATACACGCCGCGCGATTACGACAAATCCGTAGACGCGCTGGTGACCTTCTTCAAAGAGGTCATCAACGAGGTCGGCATCTGGACCATGCGGCTCGGCTTCCACCGCACGCAGGAACTGGTAGGGCGCTCTGACCTGATGAGGCAGACGCGCGGGCTTGACCAGATCGACCTCGAATATCTGCTCAAGGGCAGCGAGTTCGCCGAAGCCTTCGAGCCTGAGAAGTTGAGCGAGGATCACATCGGTCGCGCCTATCGCCCGCGCACGTCGCTTACCAAGATCGTTTCGGACGAAATCTACGGCCTGATCGAGCAGGGCAAATCCATCGCCATCTTCGAGGACGACAAGGTCACATCGGTTGACCGCTCGTTGGGCACGCATTTGTCGGGCAAACTCTCGCGGGCGAAATTCCAGAACAAGGCGCCGGCGCATTTCAAACTGGCCAAGCTGCATTTCACCGAAGGCTCGATTTCGGGCAACGGGCTGGGCGCCTACAACATTGACGGCGTCGACATCATCGTCGAGGGCGGCGTGCAGGACAGCGCCGCGAAATCGAGTTGCGGCGGCACGATCGCCGTTTTGAAGGGCATGAACCACGACGGCATCCGCTTCGACGGTTCGGTCGGCAAATGCTTCGGCTACGGCGCGCAGGGCGGAACGCTGATCGTCCAGGGCGACGCCGATTCGCGCGCGGGCATCCGGCTCTCGGGCGCCGATCTGATCGTCGCGGGCAAGCTGCGCGCCCCCGCCACGGACGAATTGGGCTGCATCGCGTCGCGGGCGAACATCAAAGGCTTCGCGTTCGAGTACATGACCTCCGGGCGCGGCATGGTGCTGGGCGATCCCGGCCCCTGGCTCTGTTCCGGCATGACCGGCGGCGTCGTTTATCTGAAACTCGACGAAGAGCTGGGGCTGGATATCGACGCGCTCAGACGCCGTCTGGCCAAAGGCGCCGAGGTCGAGATCGTCCCGGTCAGCCCCGGCGAAGACGAAAAGAATGTCCGTGAGATGCTAACGAAATACATCGACGTCCTCAGCCAGCACGAGCAGAAGGAGGAGGCCGACGCGATGCGACGGTTGCTGCGCGATTGGCAATCGTCATTCGTGAAGGCCGTGCCCAAGAGGAAATGAGGTAAGTCAGACCACGTAACATTACTACAGATAGTCAAACCGCCGCAGGACGCCGCAGGCGCGCAGAGAAAAATCAAGACAGGTTTTTCTCTGCGCGCCTGCGGCGTCCTGCGGCGGTTTGGTATCCCGATCTTGGTTGTCTCGAAATGGACCTCGTGAATCAGACGATTATTGGCCTGGACATTGGGGGGACGAAGACGGCGGTCGTTGAAGGCTCCGCGCAGGCCGAGATTTTGCAGCGTGAGGAGATCGCGACCGAAGCCTATCGGCCTTTCGACGAGACATTTCCGCGAATCGCCGGTCTGATAAAGAAGACGATTGAAGCCGCGCGGCGATCGAGCCGCGAGGCGCTCGCGATCAGCGTTTCGATAGGCGGGCCGCTGAAGATCGCCGAAGGCGTCCTGATCGATCCGCCGCATTTGCCCGGATGGCGCGGCGTCAGGTTGAAAGAGAGATTGGCGGACGAGTTTCCGAATCTGCCGGTTTTCGTCGAGCACGACGGAAACGCCGGCGCGCTTGCCGAATTTCATTTCGGCGTCGGGAAGGGGCGTGATGATTTACGCCATCTCGTGTTTCTGACTTTCGGCACGGGGTTGGGCGCGGGGCTTATCGTCAACGGGCAAGTGTTGCGCGGCGCGACGGACACGGCGGGAGAAGTCGGCCATCTGCGGTTGGCGTGGGAAGGCCCGACCGGATTCGGCAAGGCGGGTTCGTGGGAAGGCTTCGCTTCCGGCGAGGGGTTGGTCGAGTTGGCGTCTCGAATGTTTCCTGGACGGTGGTCGCGCGAGACGCCGATTCGTGAAATGGTCGAGGCGATGCTAGCCGATGATCCGCAGGCGCTGGAGGTCGCCGCCGAAACGGGAAGATGGATGGGGCGCGGCATGGCCCTGCTGGTTGATACGCTCAATCCGCAAGTAATCGCGCTGGGGTCGCTGGCCGTCGCGCTGGGCGACCGCGTGCTTGCGCCGGCTCGCCGCGCGTTGGCCGAAGAGGCTTTGCCGCAGGCCGTGGCCGCGTGCGAAGTCGTCCCGGCGAAATTGGGCAGGCGGATCGGAGATATCGCTGCGTTGATGGCGGCGCTGACCGACAATGCCATTCGTTTACCGCGAAATCTTTAATCGAAGTTGACCTTCGAGCGCTGGGTGTGATAGATAAACCAAGTGCCTCTTCCATAGCCGCGACGAACTTGCCGCTGACCGTCGTAGCGCCCCAATCCCCCTCAACCGTGGCTTGACCCCGTTCTTTTGAGCGCCCGCCGGGCGGTTTCATCCAAGATTGTCTATTCGACCAGCCGGTCGGCGAGCAACCGCATCATCCAACGAAGCTGGCCTTCTGTAGCGTCGCCGCAAGCCTCGCCAGCCCTACGCCGAATGCCGTAATAAAGTTATGACTGATCAAAGCCGCCTTGATTCAGCTTTAAACCGACCGAACCGGCGGTTCACGCCTAGGAGCCAGGCTAAATTCCTGGCATTTTGCCTATTCTTCAGCTCATTGGTTGTAGCGCTCTCGGAGAACGCCTTGGGGCGAACATTCGGGAGTCCTGCCCAACAGTCGACTCAAGCGCCGGGTGACGCCGGTAGCAAAGCCGATGACGAGAAGGAGGCGCGTCTGCTCGAGCCGGGCAAGCCTCATAGGCGCGAGCTGGCGGGCGGGCAGCGACACGTCTATCGGATCAGGCTGGCGGCCGATCAGTTCCTGAAGGCGGTCATTGAGCAGGATGGCATTGACGTGGTGGCGCGTCTGCTAGGGCCTGACGGCAAGCAAATCATGGAATTCGACTCCGAAAGGAGGCTGCGGGGGCGTGAAACGGTGGCGCAAGTGGCTGAAGGGGAGGGGGACTATCGACTGGTTGTGCAGCCCAGGCAGAAGGCGGCGCAGGCAGGCGCCTATGAGATTCAGATCGAGGAGTTGCGGGCCGCGACAGATGCTGACCGCGCGCTGCAAGAGGCGCGCAAGTTGTATAAGAAAGCCATCGACCTGCGCAACGCAGGCAAATATGATGAAGCGCTCTCGCCTTTTGAACGCGCGCTGGAGATTCGGGAGCGGAGGCTAGGGCCAGATCACCCCGACGTCAGTCAAGCGATCAATAGTCTGGCCACACTTCACTATTATAAAGGCGAGTATACGAAAGCAGAGCCGCTCTATCAGCGCGCTCTGGCCATCCGGGAGAAATCGCTCGGGCCGGGACACCCAGATGTCGCCAGTTCTCTCAACAATCTCGCGAGCCTTTACTGGAGCCTGGGCGACTATGCGAAGGCGGAGCCGCTCTATCAACGCGCTAAGGCGACTATGCGAAGGCGGAGCCGCTCATTCAACGCGCGCTGGCCATCTGGGAGAAAGCGCTCGGGCCGGAACACCCCGAGGTCGCTGACGCTCTCAGCGGTCTCGCCTTCCTCCATTATTACAAAGGCGACTACGCGAAGGCGGAGCCGCTCTATCAACGCGCGCTGGCCATCCGGGAGAAAGCTCTGGGGCCGGAACACCCCGATGTCGGTATTTCACTCAACTATCTCGCCATTCTTTATGCGGCAAAAGGCGCCATCGCTCAGGCCATCACCTTTCAGTCACGCGCCAATGCCGTCAGCGAACGCAACCTCACGCTCAATCTCGCCACCGGCTCCGAACGCCAGAAACTCGCTTACCTCGCCCTCTTCTCGAGAGAGACCGACTTCACCCTCTCGCTTCTTAGTCAAGCCCTCCCGCATGATCCTCAGGCGCTTGACCTGGCTTTCACGACTCTGCTCCGACGGAAAGGGCGCGGACTCGATGTGATGGCCAATACGATCAGCGCCTTGCGACGCCGCGCTGCGCCCGAGGACCAGGCGCTCTTTGACCAACTCGCCGAGGCCCGCTCACAGTTGGCCGCGCTCACTCTAAAAGGGTTGGGGACGGATAAGTCTGAGACCTACCGGGCGCGACTCAAGTCGCTCGAAGACAAAGGTGAGGAGTTAGAATCGGCCTTGAGCGCCCGCCGCCCCGAATTTCGCGCACAACCGGTCACGCTGGCCGCCGTTCAGGCGGCTCTCCCCGCCGGCGGCGCCTTGGTTGAATTTGCCGCCTACACGCCGCAGGATCCGCGGAACGATAAGAACAAATTGCCGCCGCGTTACCTCGCCTATCTGCTGGCCGCGAAAGGCCAGCCGAGATGGATAGACCTCGGCGAAGCCGCGCCGATCGACCGCGCAATAACTTCCTGGCGCCAGGCGTTGCGCGACCCGCGCCGGACGGACGTCAAGCGACTGGCGCGCGCGGTGGACGAGAAAGTGATGAGACCTGTGTTGTCATTGGCGCAGCCGGAGTTGGGAGAATTTCGTCGCCTGCTGATAGCGCCCGACGGTATGCTCAACCTCATTCCTTTCGCCGCCCTCGTTGATCGGCAGGGCAGCTATCTGGTCGAACGTTACTCGATCAGTTATCTGATGAGCGGGCGCGACCTGCTCCGGTCGCCTGTGCGCTGGCCAAGCGAGCAGGACGCGGTAATTGTGGCCGGTCCAGATTACGGCGCCAGAAGGGACGCGGTTGTGGCAAGTAGACAAGACGTCAGGCCCCCGAAATCCGCGGGCTCGAACTTCAACCTGGCTCAAATCTATTTCCCTCCATTGAAAGGCGCGGCGGACGAAGCGTGGGCGCTCAAAGCGATTCTGCCCCAAGCCACAGTGCTTACCGGAGAGCAGGCCACCGAGGCCGCGCTCAAACAACTCCACAGTCCGAGCATTCTCCACGTGGCCACACATGGATTTTTCCTCCGGGATCAAGAGATCAGGCTGGTTGGCGCGCGCGATATAGGCGCGGCTATAGTCAGGTCTGGGGCGTTCCCAGACCGCCCGGTTGAGAATCCGCTGCTCCGATCAGGGCTGGCGCTGGCCGGCGTCAATCAGCGACTGGGCCGCGCCGATCAAGGGGACGACGGCGTCCTGACGGCCTTAGAAGCAACGGGGCTGGATTTGTTTGGGACGAAGCTGGTCGTGCTCTCGGCCTGCGACACGGGAGTGGGCGAGGTGAAGAACGGCGAGGGTGTCTTCGGACTGCGGCGGGCGCTGTCGCTGGCGGGATCGGAGACGCAGGTGATGAGTTTGTGGCCGGTCTCTGATCGCGGCGCGCGGGACTTGATGATCGAGTACTACAAGGCGTTGGTGCGCGGCGAGGGGCGAGGCGACGGATTGCGGCGTATGCAATTGGAGATGCTCAAACGCAAAGATCGCCGGCATCCGTTCTACTGGGCGAGCTTCATCCAGTCGGGCGAGTGGGCGAACCTGGAAGGCAAACGATAAGCGCTGAGGTGGAGTCAAAGGCTGGTAGAGCAGAGCGCGTCGCGGGCGACAATCAGGTCGTTAGAGGCCGATACCTGAAGTTTCATTTCACGCCGAGCTGGCGCGGCTATCTCTATATCATCGCGCCAGGCGAGCGAGGGAGGCGCGTCACGTTTTTGACAGCGCAACCGAATTCGGCATGGAGCGTGAAGGACAACCTGCTCGAGGCGGGAACCGACTACAGCTTTCCGCCAGGGAAGGATAAGTGGATCCAGGTCGCGCGTGGCGCAAGCTCCCGAACCTATGCCATCATTTTCGCGCCCAAAGCATTGGTCCAGCCACGTTTTCTGGCCGGGTCCCCTGACCGCGACTTGACGGCGGCGGAAGAGCGCGAATTGGACGAGTTGGGGAAGCAGTTTGGGCAGGGCGTGCGTGTCGAGGAGCAGGACGCTCAATCTATCGTCATCCCGGCGGGAGGCGGGAGCGGCGAGCCGTTTCTATTTGAGATCAAATTTCGCCTTGGGGCGGATAAAAAAGGAGGTCAAAGATGAAGTCAAGTTATTTCTCTGGCGCCACGGCCATCATACTTTTGGTCTGTTTGGCGCCGGCGGCGCGGGCGCAAAGAGAAAACGACGACGAGGTGATACGCAACTTCGTGAGCACCCGAGACAGGGTGGCGCCCCATCTCTCAAAGTCTAAGTCTCAAGATCGGCCTCGACCCGCAAGGCCCATTGGTCTCGGCTGTACGCTCTTCAAGCGAGGACCGCGCGACGCGGCGGTGCGCGTCAGCGCCAGGCGCGAGTTTCGGGCGGGAGACGCCGTGCGTTTTATGATCGAGTCGAATATCAGCGGTTATCTCTATGTCTTTCACGTCGAGAATGACGGCCCGGCGAAGATGCTCTTCCCGGACGGCCGCTTGCAAGGCGGCAATAATCTCGTTCAGGCGCATGTGCCCAGAGAAGTGCCTTCGAGCCGCGAAGATGACCCGGAGTTTCGTTGGTTTCACTTCAACCAGTCCGTGGCCATCGAACGTTTCTATCTAATTGTTACGCGGGAGCGGTTGCCGGACGTCCTGGCCGAGGAGCGGTTGGTCGCATATTGTCATGATAAGCCGGAGGCCTGTCCCTGGCGTCCGTCCGCCATGCAATGGAAACAGCTTTTAGCCAATGCCGACACCGCCGCCCGCGAGGGTCAGAGCCAAAAATTTGGTCAGGCACAAACTACGGTCGAGCGCGATCGTATCCTGCGTGACGTGGGGCTGCCACCGGGAGCGCCCACTCCGGCCAAGATCAAGATGAACGTCTCCCCGCGGGCCGAGATGCTCATGATGAATGTTGATTTGATTCATAAGTAGTCCGTAAACTAAATCGAACCAGACAACACTGGGACACGCGGTGGTACAGTACTGCGAGCGGTAGAGTGGGACAGACTTTAGTCTGTCCGTGGCTTGGATCGAGGACGGACAGACTAAAGTCTGTCCCACTCTACCGCTCGCGGTACTGATCCTGCGAGCCTTCCCGTACACGCAGTCGCAAACTGATCTAAAGTTCTCTCCTATTTTTCTGTCCTACATTTTTCTGTTAAAGATCAGTCCAACAGAAAAATGTAGGACAGAAAAATGTCAAAGGATTTTGTTTACGCCGTAATAGGTAGAACGGAAAAAGATGTCTCCAAAGCTGATAGGGTTGACCGGCCCGTCGAAGGGCATGACCGTGATCCTGGATGAGAACGAATGTTCTATCGGGCGCGCGCCGTCCAATCAACTGTGCCTCGGCGGCGATCTGGTGTCACGGCAACATTGCGTGATCCGCAAGGTCGGAAATCAATTCGTGATCGAGGACCTGAGCACCAACGGCACGTTTGTCAATGACGAGCCGGTGAAGAAACGCGCGTTGGCGCATTTCGATCATCTCACCATCGGTGATTCCGTCTTCATTTTTTTGCTCGACGAGGGGGAAATCTCACAACCTACGAGCTTCGTGCGGTTCAGTGAGGCCACCACGGCCATCGGCGCAGCCACCGAGCGCCGGCTGGAAGACGTGCTCTACCTGGACCCGGCGAAAGTAGAAGCCGCACTGCCGCCGTCCGCTTCTCTCGCCGGCGACCTGAACGAATTGCTGAAGATCAGCCGGGCGATCAATGCCGTCCGCCAGCCCCGCGCGCTCGCGCTGCAATTGCTCGACTCCATTTTTGAGATCGTTCCCGCCGAACGAGGAGTTCTTCTTCGTTTCGTAGACGAGGCTGAAGAGTTGACCGAAGAGGCGGTCAAGTTTCGGCAGCAGGCGACGGACGGCGCCATTCAAGTTAAACGCCTGCCCATCCAACGGGCGCGATATGAACGTCGTCCGATGCTTTTCACCGACGGCGCTCCGCCGCAGTCGTTGCTCGTCGTCCCGCTGATCGCCGATGGAAAGGCGCTCGGCGTCATCTATCTGGCGGCTGACGATCAGCGCGTCCGCTTCGACGACCATCACATAGACATGGTGACGGCCATTGCCGACCTGTCCGCCAATGCGTTGGAAAAAGCCTGGCGCGCCGAGTGGCTGGAGCAGGAGACCCGGCGGCTCGGCGCCGAACTGCGGTCCCAGCGCCGTATCATCGGTGAGAGCCAGAAGATCGCCGAGGTGTATGAGAACATTGCCAAAGTGGCCTCTTCGGACGCCACCGTCTTGATCCTCGGGGAGAGTGGCACGGGTAAGGAACTGGTGGCCCGCGCCATACATGACCGCAGCCGGCGCGCCGGTCAGCACTTTATAGCGATCAACTGCGCGGCGATCCCGGAGACGCTGCTGGAGAACGAGATCTTCGGCCACGAACCGGGCGCCTTTACCGGGGCGGCCAAACAAGTAAAGAAAGGCAAGTTGGAAGCGGCGCACGGCGGCACGGTCTTCCTCGATGAGATCGGCGAGTTGCCCATCTCGCTGCAAGCCAAGCTGCTCCGAGTGCTGCCTGTGGACTCTGAGGTCAAACCTGAATTCGAGCGACTCGGCGGCACACGCTCAATCCAGGTTGACGTCCGAGTGCTCGCCGCGACCAACCGCGACCTGGAGGCCGCCATCAAGGCTGGCGCGTTCCGCGAAGACCTTTATTACCGGCTCAAAGTCTTCCCCATAACCTTGCCGCCGCTGCGGGAGCGTCGTGAGGATATCGAACTGCTCGCCCGGCACTTCGCCAGGAAATATGGCGCGAAACGCCAACCGCCAGTGACGCTGATTACCCCAGAAGCCCTCGCCTGTTTGAAAAGCTACCATTGGCCGGGCAATGTGCGCGAATTGGAGAGCGCCATCTACTATGCGGCGCTGCGCCACGACGCAGGATCGACGGAGGCGCCTGAATTCATCGCGCCGGCGGACTTGCCCGAAGAGATTCGCGCTCTGGCTCCACTCACGGGCGATCCCGACCTCGACATCAATCGGGTCGCCAGACAAGCGGCCGAAGCGGCTAAAAAACGGGTGATCCATGAGGCTATCGACCGGGCCAGGGGCAACCTGAGCGAGGCCGCCAGCTTGCTCGGCATCAAACCGCCCAACCTCCACCGTCTTATCAACGAACTGGGACTAAGGGCCGAAGTCGAGTCGTTGATCGGCAGGCTGAAGCCAAAAGCGCCGCTCAAGAAGTGAGCGCGACCCCCCAGCCACTCCATCGAGCTACAGATCATGATCATCGCTCAGGTCGTTATATCAGCATTGATACACTGGTCTGGCAGCGCTCCGAAGGGTTGTGTTGCAAAAAAACGGATGTCTCATATCAATGATGGTAGACTGTCCCGATTTGTCTTGATTTTGGGGTCCACCTTCCGTAACATTACCTGACGATACCTGTTTTCAGCCGTTCGGCGAAGGATAATCCGCCCGTTAAACAGGATCGATAAAGTCTCCCACAGATAAAGTCTCCCCCAAAAGATCCTGGCCAGTCCGGCCGGGACGAGTACTCCACAGCTGATTTTTGAAACAGCTGAAAACAAAGGGCTTAGCGACTTGCCATCAGGAGCGGTGGGCGATATCCGTGAGACATTAAAAATACAGGCTTTGCCTCACCGTTCTTAGCGTCTGAATAAGTACGTTGAATACAAAGTTTCAAAAATCCTGTTGGGAGTACCAAAACCGCTGGCAAAACACTTATCTATATGACGCGGGCGATCGCGTAAGATATAGCGCCACAGCTTCCGGAACTACTTACAATTGGGTTCTTGAAGACATAGGCGGCGGGCAGATATTTCAATTTCTACAATCGAGAGCGGCTACATCAGTCGCTCGACTACAAGACTTCGGAGGCGGTTTACCGTCTCACGACTTGAAAAACAGACCAGCAGTGATCCACCTTATTTTCGCTGAATTTTTGTCTAGACAATGGGGAGTACCTCACCACTCCCCGCGATAAAAGACTTTGACTGAGCCTTTGACGCGGATGATGTAGTCAATCTTGAGTTCATCGAGCAATGCGAACAGGTCGTCGTCGGGGAAGCCGCGGTCGGCCGAGAGCCGAATGCGGCTGCGCTTGACATATTGAAAGATCAATTTGAAAGCGCTCTTGACGATGGCCAGTTCGTAACGCTTCATCCGCCCTTTGAGCGCGCTTTGCGAATAAGCGCGCCAGAAGATGGGCAGCGCTCGCCGTCCGACAAGGAGTGAGATTATGACCCATCGAAGAAAGTGTTATGTGGTGTCAGGTGGCCGAAACTGGCAGGTTGTCGATCAGCGCCTGGCTGTCCTCTTCATATCGTTTGCCATCTGCGGCATCTCATCGATTATTCCGCCGGATAAAGCTTTAGG
>Ga0137373_10006316_pt1 | contig 12689 bp, 11 predicted proteins | sample SagtaG_5_FD_104912 | JGI IMG/M metagenome (GOLD analysis project Ga0137373, IMG submission 104912) | Vadose zone soil microbial communities from Sagehorn Ranch, Mendocino, California, USA - Sage1_R_80_16 metaG | ecosystem: Environmental > Terrestrial > Soil > Vadose zone | place: USA...
CGGCCGCCGGCAGGTCTGGATCTTGCGCACATGTGGGCGGCCGGTGGTGCCGACGACGCACCCGTGCCGTCCGATCTGCAGGAGCCCGTCGTGCCGGGCGTACACCCGTTCGGACGAGGTGGCCAACTACGCGGCCCGCGGTGGACCGGATCTACGCCCAGCGCCGCCGCTGGGACGCGTCGCATCGCGGAGCAGGACGCCGCGCGGGTATCGCGGGATGCCGACGCCCGGCAGGCAGTGCGGCACCGTGGCGGTTTCACCGTCCCGCTCGACGTCGCTGACGGGCAACTCGCTGGCGTTGTGTATTTCCGCGTTCCCGCGGCCGTGGTCGATCGTGCAGGGTGGTGCTCGTCGCCGCGCTCTTGGCTTCCACTGTTCATGATCGACTCATGGGTGGATGCTGGCCAGGCATGTGATGCTTGAGTTCTTCCAGCTAGGGCCGTGACAACTATGTCAACAGCGCAGCTTTCCAATCAGACCTTGGCTCAGCTCCATCCGGCCACCCCGCTTGGCGGTACGCCTGCGGACTCAGTGCAGGCCGCGCCTCGCTACGCCGAGCAGATCGCCGAGATCGCCGGGCGACTTCAGCGGCGTTTCCCGAGCGAACAGATCTCCCAAGCCGACCTTGAGGGTCGGGTACGCAGCTTCTACCGCCAGTTCGACACCGCCCGGATTCGCACCTTCGTCGCCGTCTTCGTAGAGCGTCTCGTACGCAGCTCGATCGAGCAGCCGCGCAGGCGCGCATCCGGCGCCGCACAGCCGCAGGGTTAGTCCTGCGGCGACCACCGGCCACGGGCCTCGGGTGGGTCGATCGTGTTCTGGGGAGAGCCGAAAGAGCAGAGGCAGCACGTCGGCCCCTGGCTCGTCGCACGCATGGCCGCCGGCGGCTCGGCGCGACCGGCGTAGGTGGCGGTTGTCGCTCGAGTCCCCGATGGCTATGAGTCCGCCGTTGGTGCGGAGATGGCCACGGGTGGTGGTTTCTGAAGACCCGGTCCGACCCGGTGTCGCTTGCCACCGTGATGGGACCGGGGCGTTGCGTCGGAGCACTCGGGCCCGTGACCGCTTGGCCGTACAGACCCGGAAGGCGAGGTCGTGGTGACGACTGCGACTCTTCGTCCGCTCGTGGCGTCGCCGAGCCAGCCCGGCCGTGCCAGGAGCGGGTACCAGGCGCGCCATGTCAGCTGGGCAGCGGTGCCGGCGAAGGCGAGAGTGTTCGCGAGTTCGCGCAGACCCGGGCCGCGGGCTCGGCGGTGTCGTGGTCCAGTGGCGGCGAGCCCGACCGTGCCGCCCCGCGGGGCAGGGCGACGCCAGTGGTGATCCGGGGCGCCGGGAAGGGGTGACCGGGCTGTCGCTTGCGCTCTGGCGCAACAGGTGCTGCACTGTGGTTAGCACTCTCCCTATGTGAGTGCTAACCGAATGGGATGGGACCCCGGAGAGGGGGACCGTAGCAGCGGTCATCGCAGGTCGGTCCGAGCAGGTGCGGTACGTGGGCACGGCGATGTAGAGGATGACGCAGATGGCCAAGTTGATCGCTTTTGGTGAAGAGGCCCGACGTGGCCTGGAGCGGGGCATGAACGTCCTCGCCGACACGGTGAAGGTGACGCTGGGCCCGAAGGGCCGCAACGTCGTCCTGGGCACGAAGTGGGGCGCACCCACCATCACCAACGACGGCGTCAGCATCGCCAAGGAGATCGAGCTTGACGACCCGTACCAGAAGCTCGGCGCCGAGCTGGTCAAGGAGGTCGCGAAGAAGACCGACGACGTGGCCGGTGACGGCACCACGACAGCGACCGTTCTCGCCCAGGCCCTCGTGCGGCAGGGGCTGCGCAACGTCGCGGCTGGCGCGAACCCGATCGCGCTCAAGCGTGGCATCGAGCAGGCCGTGGCCGCGGTGACCGAGGCGCTGGGCAACCAGGCCCGGGACGTGGAGACCAGAGAGCAGATCGCGGCCACGGCGTCGATCTCCGCCGCCGACACCACCGTCGGCGAGATCATCGCCGAGGCGATGGACAAGGTCGGCAAGGAAGGCGTCATCACCGTCGAAGAGAGCAACACCTTCGGCCTGGAGCTGGAGCTCACCGAGGGCATGCGCCTCGACAAGGGCTTCATCTCGCCCTACTTCGTCACCGACACCGAGCGGATGGCAGCCGCCCTCGACGATCCGTACCTGCTTATCGTCGAGAACAGGATCTCGAACCTGGTCGACCTGCTCCCGATCCTGGAAAAGGTCATGCAGGCGGGCAAGCCGCTGGTCATCATCGCTGAGGACGTCGAGGGTGAGGCCCTCGCGGCCTTGGTCGTCAACAACATCCGCGGTACCTTCACGTCGGTCGCGGTCAAGGCGCCGGGCTTCGGTGACCGCCGCAAGGCCATGCTGGCCGATCTCGCCACCCTCACCGGTGCTCAGGTCATCAGCGAAACGGTCGGCATCAGGCTGAACAACGTCGGGCTGGATATGCTGGGCCGGGCCCGCAAGGTCGTCGTCACCAAGGACGAGACCACCGTCGTCGACGGCGCCGGTGACCCGGAGGCGATCCAGGGCCGGGTCAACCAGATCCGCGCCGAGATCGACAAGAGCGACTCCGACTACGACCGGGAGACGCTGCAGGAGCGGCTGGCCAAGCTGGCCGGCGGCGTCGCGGTGATCAAGGTCGGCGCGGCCACCGAGGTCGAGCTGAAGGAGCGCAAGCACCGCATCGAGGACGCCGTACGCAACGCCAAGGCCGCCATCGAAGAAGGCCTGCTCCCGGGTGGCGGCGTCGCGCTGGCCAACGCCGCGGTCGCCGCGTTCGACAAGCTGGACCTGACCGGTGACGAGGCCACCGGGGCGAACATCGTCCGTGTCGCGCTCACCGCGCCACTCAAACAGATCGCCATCAACGCCGGCCTTGAGGGCGGTGTGGTGGCCGAGAAGGTCAACTCGCTTCCCGTAGGCCACGGCCTCAACGCCGAGACCGGCGAGTACGTCGACATGCTCCAGGCCGGCATCGTCGAACCGGCCAAGGTCACCCGCTGCGCCCTGCAGAACGCCGCGTCGATCGCGGCGCTGTTCCTCACCACCGAGGTACTCGTCGCCGACAAACCCTGACGGACGATGCGGCGCTGGCCTGTCGCGCCCGGCGGCGGCGTAGTGTTGTTCGCAGGATCGGCGTTCTACGCCGACGCATCGGCCAGCGTTCGCGCTGGCAATACCCCCGCCGCCTGGACCCCGCGGTAGATGACCGACCGGAAACTCGGACCGGCCAGGAGATCGTCAATCTTTGGCAGGCGTGCGCTGCCCCAGCCCCTGGTGGTGTACCCCCGTATTAGGGCAGGTGCCCACTGGAGGAACCATGCCTGGCAAGTATTCGCCGCCCGGTCGCCACGCCGGTCCGCCGATGGTGAAGACCGGGATCGGCGACCCACTGGGCGGCCTGGCCCGGCGGGTCGCTCGTGGCGACCGCTCGGCCCTGGCCGGTCTGCACGACACGCTCGCGCCCGAAGTGTTGCAGGCGACCTTCGTCGAGGTTTGGCGGATGGCCCGGTACCACACCAGCGCCGGCACCGTGCGTGGCCGGTTTACCGGCGTTGCCGACCGCCGCGCCGCCGAACACGTCCGCGGTTCTTCCAACCGGGTCGGCCGGGGCGCTTACTGGTTCGACGTCATCGCCGTCCACGAGGCACAACGATCTCGAGCTCGACCGACTGCTGGACATTCCCGAAGGCAGGGATACCCTCTCGGCCTCCTCCAGGCATTGAGCGGCAAGGAACGGATCGGTCATGGATGAGCGGGTGTTGCTCGTCGAGGACGACGCGTCGATCCGGGAGGTCACCGCGTTGGGCCTGCAACGGTCCGGGTTTCGGGTCACGACCGCCGCCGACGGCCGCGATGGGCTCACCCAGGGCCGGCAGGACGTCTTCGACATTGTTGTCTTGGATGTGATGCTGCCCGGGTTGGACGGCTTCGAGGTGTGCCGCGAGATCCGCAAGGTCAGTCGGGTGCCGATCCTGATGCTCACCGCCCGGACCGACACGGTCGACGTCGTGGTGGGGCTGGAGTCTGGCGCCGACGACTACGTCAAGAAGCCGTTCGAGGTGGCCGAGCTGGTGGCCCGGGTCCGGGCGCTGCTGCGCCGAGCCGCTGCTCCGGTCGAGGAGACGGCGATTTCGGTTGGTGTGCTGCAGGTCGATCCGGGTCGTTTCGTGGCCTGGAAAGCCGGGGTGGAGCTGGCGCTGACGGCCACGGAGTTCCGGCTCCTGCTGGAGCTGGCCCGGCGGCCACGGCAGGTCTTCACCCGGGAGATTCTGCTCGAGCGGGTCTGGAGCTACGACTATCTCGGCGACTCCCGGCTGGTCGACGTCGCGGTACAGCGGCTGCGTGCCAAGGTCGAGGACGACCCCGCCAGTCCCCGGCTGATCAAGACGGTTCGCGGCGCCGGCTACAAGCTCGACCCGGACTGAGGCCGGCATGTTTCGCCGGACAGTTGCCCCCGGGCGTTTCCGCCGCCGGTTGACCGTCGCCTTCGTCATCGTCGCCGGCGTCTCGGCGCTGACCCTCGCCCTCGGGTCGTACCTGCTGGTGCGCCAGGCGCGGCTGGACGAGTCGTTGGACCGCGCCGCGACCGACCTGCGCTACCAGTTGGTGCTCGCCGAGCAGTTCCTGCCGCTGGATCCCGAGCGCAGCGCGAACCTGCTGGGTAGCTTCGAGCGCAGCGGTCGTCACGTGGTGCTGCGCGACGACGGCCGCAGTGCGGCCTCGAATCCGGCTTTCGACCCGGTACTGCCGACCGTCCTGCGCTCGTCGGTGGCCGCCGGCCGGCTTGCGTACCAGCGGCTGGACGTGGACGGTCGGCACCTGCTCGTCGTGGGCGCCCGGATCCGGGCCTCGGCCGCTGAACTGTACGTGGTCTACCTGGAGGACGCCATCCACGACGACCTCGCCCGGCTGGGCACGACGTTGCTCGGCGGCTGGGGCGTCGTCGTGGTGCTCGCCGCCGGGGTGGGATGGCTGCTGGCCCGGCGCACGCTCGAGCCGGTGGGTCGGGCGAGCGCGGCTGCCCGTGCGGTCGCCGAGGGGCTGTTGGCCACTCGGCTGCCGGTCGAGGGCGCCGACGAGTTCGGGGTGTGGGCCTCGTCGTTCAACCGCATGGCGGCGGCGTTGGAGACGAAGATTGCGGCGCTGTCCGAGGCGCAGGCCCGCGAGCGCCGGTTCACCGCCGACGTGGCGCACGAGCTGCGTACGCCGGTCACGGCGCTGCTGGCGGCGGCGTCGCTGCTGCGGGAGGACCTGTGGCGGCTGCCCGAGGAGGTACGCCGGCCGGCGGAGCTGCTGGTCGCCGACGTGGCACGGCTGCGCCGACTCGTCGACGACCTGATGGAGATCTCCCGGCTGGACGGCGGACAGGAGGCCATACGCGTGCAGCGGGTGGACCTCCGCGCCGTCGCTGACGCGATCATCGCCGCTCGGGGCTGGCGCGGCCGGGTGGCCGTCGACGGCGCGGACATCGCCGTGGCCACCGATCCGCGGCGGATCGAGCGGATCCTTTCCAACCTGATCGCCAACGCGGTCGAACACGGCCAACGCGACGTGTGGGTGCGAATAGCTGCCACCGTGTCAACGGCATGCCTGCAGGTCAGCGACCGCGGCCCCGGCATCGCACCGGAGCACCTCGGGCACCTGTTCGACCGTTTCTACAAAGCCGACCCCGCCCGGTCAGGCGCCGGCAGCGGCCTCGGTCTGGCCATAGCTCGGGAGAACGCCAGGCTGCTCGGCACCGAGATCGAGGTGCGCAGCGAGATCGGTGTGGGCACCGAGTTCCGGGTCCGGCTGCCGGTAACACGACTGTTGCCCGATGGTGAAGGGGTGGTGAGGGCCGACGCGGACCGTGAGGGGCGAGACAACCTCACGGAAGGAACACCATGAAACGCCTCGCGACGATACTGCTGGCCGCCACAGCCATTCTCGTGTCCGCCTGCGGAACCAACCAATCCGGGTCCAGGGGAACGGTTCCCACCGACCCGCCGCCCCCGGCCAGCCCGTCCACAGTGGACCCGTCCGGCCCCGCGACCACCGCACCGCCCGGGTCCACCGGTGTCGACACCGGCCAGCCGACACGCACCACAACGGTGGCCGTCTGGTTCACCCGTGGCGGGAAGATCATCTCCACCAGCCGGACCCGGCCGGCCACGACGGCCACGTCAAGGCTCGCACTCACCGAGCTCGTCGCCGGCCCGTCGGCTGCCGAAGCCGCGGCCGGTGTCGGCACCGGCGTGCCGGCCGGCACCACCTTCGAGATCACCATCTCCGGCGGGGTCGCCACCGTGAACCTGCCCGCAGCGTTCTACGCCGGCGGCCGTGATCCGGCGCGGCTGCGCCAGGCCCAGGTCGTCTACACCCTCACCCAGTTCCCCACGGTGTCGAAGGTCGGCTTCCAACGCGGTGGCGAGGCGTTGGGCGCGCCGCTGGGACGCGCCGACTACGCCGACCTGCTGCCCGCGATCCTGGTCAGCAGCCCGCTGATCGGCCAGCGGGTGTCCAGCCCGATCACCGTAGCCGGCACCGCAAACGTGTACGAGGCAACGGTCAGCGTGCGGATCCTCGACGCCGCCGGCGCCGAGATCGCCACCACCTTCACCACCGCGACATGCGGCTCCGGCTGCCGCGGCGACTACTCGGTCGCCATCACCTACCGTATGCCCCGCGAGCAGCGCGCCACCGTCCAGGTATACGAGGTGTCCGCGGAAAACGGCTCACGGATCCACGTCGTCGACATCCCGGTCACCCTCACCGCCTGATCCCACCCCCACCGACGCCGAACACTCGGCCGCCGTGGCCAGCTCAGCCCTTGCGGGCCGAGCTGGCCACGTCCGGCGATTCTGGCGTGCGGCCCGGTCGTCGGATAGCATCACGACGGAATATCACCGCATCACCTGATGCGATGGCGTCCCAATTGTCGCTCCGGACCTCGGCGACCGGTCCATGCTACACGGGCACGGCATGTCCGTTAGGAGCGACATTGTCCATCCTCGAGGTGCCGAGCGCTGGTCGCCATCGGGTCGCCGCAGCAGACGCCCACCATGGTCCGCCCGGGGCGACCATGTCCGAGGCCGACCTGCTCGACGAGTACGTCCGGCGGACGGTAGCCGGCGACAGGATCGCATTCCAGGCTCTGTACGACGTGCTGTCCCCGCATGTGCGGGACTCCGCAGCCTGCCTGTTCGGCCCCGGCGACGAGGCCGATAGCGTCACGAACGCTGTGTTCATCGATGTGTGGCACCTCGCGCGCCAGTACCAACCTGGCCGCGAGGGGGTACGCACCTGGGTGCTGAATGTCGCAGGACAGCACACCATGGACCGCTACAAGCCCGACACCGGCGGGGACCACCGCGGTCAGGACGAGTCCCTCGGCTAGGGCTGGCCGCATTGCTGGCACTGGTCCAGGGTCACCACAGCTGCTGCACCCGCGTACGCATAGACCATCACGGCGTGCCGTCGTCTCGGCACGTAACTGCCGAGGGGTGCATTTGTCGGCTCTGGGCGAGGTCGCAAAGCTGCTCTGGGGTGTAGCGCCTGCCGCTGACCGCGGCGTCGATGTCGAGGAAGTCGCGGGCGGCGGCGCGGTTGCCGAGAGCATCCATCTTGCCCGCCATGACATCGTCGGGATGTAGGACCGGGCCGATGTCCATCTGGACCGGTGGCTGGGCGCGCCAGGTGGCGATCAGCTCCACCCGGTGCTGGCGGTCAGGGTCGTTCGGATCGGTGGCGTTCAGCCGGGCAAACGTGTCCAGACGTAAGTCAGCCCCGGACGTCGAAGCCCTCGGCCCGGTACGCGGCGATCACCTCGTCGACGGCGGCCGGGAAGTCGGCACGACGCTGCCAGTCGGCGAACAGGTCCACATCCTCGCTAGGGCGCTCGAGAATGCCGTGCGCCGCGATCGCGTGCCCACCGGCCAAGGCGAACCCGAACGACCCGCCGCCTGACCGCCCGTGGGCTAATGCCGCGAACCGCACTGTCGTGCCGAGTAGCGGACGTTGTGCTCGGGGTGGGCAGCGCGCCGGGTGCCTGCGATCGGTGGGTACGAAGGATGTGATGACTCAGGCACGATGGTGCCCATGGGGCGACCACGGGCGGGTCTGTGATGCGTGTTGTTCGGATCATCGGCGTGCTCGAACCGGGTGGCGCGCAGCTGTCCGCGTTGCGGCTGTCGCGGTCCCTGGCCGGCTTCGGGGTCGACTCCTCGCTGCTGTTGGCCGGGGATGCCACCGAGGCGGGCACTGGCGTGGCCTGCCGTTACGGCGTGTCGATCGAGGCATTTTCCCCCGGCGAGCACCGGCGGCTGCAGTGGGCGCCAGACGGTGCTTTCGTCGATTGGCTGCGCCCCCGGCTGGTCGGCGCCGACCTGGTCCACGCCCACATGTTCGGCGCCTGGTGGGCGGCCGCCGCAGCGCTGAAGGGCGTCGGTACGCCGTTGGTGGCCAGTGAGCACAACGCGGTGAGCTGGCCGCACGGCGATTACAGCGCGGCGGCGAAGGCCGCTGCGCGGCGGCTAGCCGCGTTCTTCGCGCACGGCCCGGCGGCGCGGGCCTTCGCCGCGACCCTGGGACTCGATCCGCGTGGGGTGCACGAGGGACGCTCGGCTGTGGAAGGGCTCGATGCCTCGCCGCTGCCCGATCTGGCGACTCCCCGGCTGACCTTCACCGGCAGGTTTCGCGAGGACAAGGGTCCAGATGTACTGGTCGAGGCGTTGCCGCTGCTCGCCGATGAGCTGGGCGAGCTGCCCCACTGCTACCTCGTCGGCGACGGGCCGATGCGATCATGGCTGCAGCGCCGCGTCCACGAGCTCGGGGTGGCTGAGCGAGTCCGATTCACTGGCTGGACCTACCAGCCCGCCGGCTACGTCGCCGGGGCGGCGGTGCACGTCGTACCGTCCCGCGAGGAAGCGTGGTCGCAGTCGGCGGTCGTCGCGATGGGTCTGGGCGTGCCGGTCGTCGGCGCCGCCGTGGAGGGATTGCCGTTGACGTTGGGCGTGGGTCGCGGCCTACTCGTGGCCCCCGAGGACCCCCGCGCGCTCGCGGCCGGCATCGCCGGCATCCTGCGCGGCGAGCAGCGCACCGACCTCGACGGGGGCCGTGCGTACGCCGCACGCTTCCAGGCCGCACTCGTGGCCGAGCGGTACGCCGCCGTCTACCGCCGGGTGATCCACGCCCGCCCGGTCGGCCCGACGGTCGAAGTCAAGCCCGGTCTCGCGCTCCCACCGTCGCAGCACCTCCTGCTCCCCGGGCCGCTCGGCGTCGTCGAGGACCACGGTCGCGCCGGGGGCCAGCCAGTCACCCAGGACGGGCAGTGCGGGGTAGCGCGCCAACCCGTGGCCGGCGGCGTAGGCGGGTGGGCCATCCACCAGGAGCAGGTCGATGGGATCGCCCCGCAATGCGACGCGCAAACCCTCGGTGAGCGCGGCGTCGTCGTACCAGCTCAGGCCCGGCTCGGCGCGTGGGTGCGCGGCCAAGGCAGCGTGGACCACCCATCACGTCGGAGCCCACGCCCTCACGGTCGAGCTGCTCGGTAACCCATTGCGCCCAGTGGGCGTCGTGCTCGACAGCCGCGACGCGGAAACCGCCCAGCGGCCAGCGCTGGCAGAGCAGGCCGGCCAGCAGCACCGTGCTGACTCCGCTGCCGAGCTCGACGACCCGGCGCCGCCCGTTGAGGACGATGTCGTTGCAGACGGTCGCGAGCCCGGCCGGCCGCATCGTGGCGGCGCTCCATGGCTGGTACGGCCCGCGCAGAGCGGCGAGAGCATCGCGGGCGGCCTCGTCGGAGAGCTCCCGACCCGGTCGGGGACGGCAGCTGCAGGTCGGACACGGCCACAGCCGACCGCAACCCGCCGCAGCGCGGCAAGGCCGTCCCAGAGTCAGGGCCATCGCCAGCCCGCACCCCCGGCCCGCCTCGCCGCCGACTTCACCCTCCTCGCCGCCGCGGTCAACCTCGCCCGACTCGCCACCCTCGGCCTCACCCACACCAGCCGCCACGGCTGGACCCTCAACCCCGCCTGAACCCGACCAGAACAGCCCACCGTACCCACACAACAGACCTACAACGCCAATCCAGCAACGACTTCGGCGTCTACCACCCCAGCAAACCCGCACCACCACACAGCAACATTGATCGACCGCATCCCGGCCAACCACGTTCAACACCACTTACCTAGCTCGGTTTCTTCGACACGGCGCGACCGGAGGTCGAGGGATCACGCGGGCAGGGTCAGGCAGGCGACGCGGGCACCAGCGGTACCAGCTTGGCCGGGTGCCGTCTTGGTGGTCATGGCGTGGATGATCAACGATCGGGGGCTGGTGCCGAACGTCCACGGCTGGGTGGCGGTGGAGGAGGCGCTGCCGTTGCCGTCGGTGGTGAAGTCGAGCCAGACCTCGTTGTGTGGGTTGGCGTAGGACGGGTTCACCGAGGGCCGGGACGCGGATGCGGCGGGATCGTGTTGGTGCTGGTAGTGCGGGCCCGCGGCATTACCGGTCGGACCGCACGGGTTGGTGTGCAGGTGTGCGCCGTAGCCGCGGTTGGGCCGCAGGCCGGCGACGGTCAACTGTACCCGTGTGTTCGAGGCCGTCTGCGTGATGGTCGCCGTCGCGGTCGCGCCCACCGGTACCAGTGCCGGGTCGTAGGTAACCGCGGTCGCACCGGGGGTGTAGGCGACGAAGGTGCCGCTGGCGGTGATCGTCCGGCCCGATGTGGTCGAGGTCGACATGGCCGGGGTAGACCTGGCTGGTGTGGTGTTGGCCGAGGTGCGCGTGCAGCCAGCGGCAACGGCGGCGGGCACGAGCAGCAGGAACACGGCGACGCGGCGCATATCTCTACCTTGGTGGCTTGATCAGGACGAGCGTTCAACGTGCTCTACCCGGCACAGCGCGTGGGAAACGGCGGCCGCAGTTGCGGTACAGGTCGCTGTTGACGAGTAGACGCCCGCTCATCGGCCAGATGAAGGCTCGCCGACTGTTGGGGTTGCTCAGCTTGCCGGCCGCGGCCCGCGGCTAGCGCATGTGGCGCACGGCGGCGCGCTGCGGTAAGTGGTCCTGGGGTGAACACATATGTCGCGTTCGCGCTGGTCTGTCGGTGCCCCGCCAAGTGCATCTGATGGCCGTTCGTCGGCGGCATCCACCTGCTGCGGTACGCCCAGCTGTTCGACACGTTGGTCTCCCGCGGTCGGCGGTGTCCCGTTGCTGGGGTTCGTTGGCACGTGCACGGGCCCTGCCGGGCGGGCATGACACGATCGCCTTGCATGTACGGCCATGCTGACCGAACGAGGACCGGGAGTGGCGATGATGAGCGAGAGTCGGTCCGAGGATTCGGCGAGCTTCGCCGACCTGGCACTGCGACCCGAACTGCTGGGCGTCCTGTCCGGCCTGGGTTACGAGGAACCCACGCCGATCCAGCGTGCCGCGATCCCGCCGTTGCTGCAGGGCCGTGACCTGCTCGGTCAGGCCGCGACTGGGACAGGCAAGACAGCCGCGTTCGCGCTGCCGGTGCTCCAGCGTCTCCCCGGCGGCGGGCGAGGTGTGAGGCCGGTGGCGCTGGTGCTCGTGCCAACGCGTGAGCTGGCCATGCAGGTCTCGCAGGCGTTCCATCGCTACGGTCGCGATCTTGGCGTGCGCGTCCTTCCGATCTATGGCGGGCAGCCGATCGGCCGCCAACTGCAGGCGCTTGAGCGCGGGGTCGATGTCGTGGTCGCCACGCCCGGCCGCGCGGTGGACCACATCGGTCGGGGGACGCTTCGGCTGCAAGCCGTGGAGACAGTGGTGCTGGATGAGGCGGACGAGATGCTCGACATGGGGTTCGCTGAAGACATTGAGGCGATCCTCGCCGAGACTGCCGAGAATCGGCAGACCGTACTCTTCTCGGCGACGATGCCGTCGCGCATCGACGGGATCGCCGGTCGCCACCTGCGGGACCCGGTCCGGATTGAAATGGGCGGCGCGGCGGCGGCCAGGAGTACGGCCTCGCTGGTGCGGCAGAGCGCCTACCTGGTCGCCCGAGCGTACAAGCCCGCTGCGCTCGGACGGGTGCTGGATGTCGAGGCGCCTTCGGCAGCGATCGTGTTCTGCCGCACCCGGGAGGAGGTCGACCAGCTCACCGAAACCTTGAACGGACGCGGCTACCGTGCCGAGGCGTTACACGGCGGGATGGGCCAGGAGCAGCGCGACCGGGTGATGGGGCGGCTGCGCAACGGGACCGTGGACCTGCTCATCGCCACCGACCTGGCCGCCCGCGGCCTTGATGTCGAGCAGCTCACCCACGTCGTCAACTACAACATTCCGTCCTCACCGGACGCATACGTACACCGCATCGGGCGGGTGGGCCGTGCAGGCCGTGAGGGCGTAGCGATCACTCTGGCTGAGCCGCGCGAGCACCGCATGCTCAAGGCGATCGAGCGGGTAACCCGGCAGCCGATCATCGTAGAGAGGCTGCCCACGATCGCCGACCTGCGTGCGCGGCGCCTGGAGCTGACCCGCATGGCGCTGCAGGAAAGCCTCCTCGCCGACGACCTGGAGCGCTTCCGTGTTGTCGTGGAAACGCTTGCTGACGAGTTCGACGTCATGAATGTGGCGCTTGCTGCGGTGAAGCTGGCCCACGAGTCCAATGGCGGCGGAGGCGATGAACAGGAGATCCCCGAGATCGCCGAGGCGCCCGGGCGCATCGGCCCAC
>Ga0137373_10006322_pt1 | contig 12685 bp, 12 predicted proteins | sample SagtaG_5_FD_104912 | JGI IMG/M metagenome (GOLD analysis project Ga0137373, IMG submission 104912) | Vadose zone soil microbial communities from Sagehorn Ranch, Mendocino, California, USA - Sage1_R_80_16 metaG | ecosystem: Environmental > Terrestrial > Soil > Vadose zone | place: USA...
CGTCGACCTGCCTAGAGACCGAGGACGAGCGCGAGCGCTTCGTCGACGGCGCGGAGCTCGCGAGGCGAGATCCGGTCTACGTGCTCGCGGAGGCGCCCGAGGTCGACGGCACGGAGTTGCTCGACGAGCACACGGGTTTGTTGTCCGCCGACCTTGATCTCGGGCCTGAACGTTGTCGGCCCGGCGCTGCGCGAGGTTGGGGCGACGATCGCGGTCGAGAGATGGAGCAGTTCGTCGGCTTGGACGATCAGGGCGTACCGCGAACCGGCCTGCTCGTGGCCGCGCCTGCGAGGGAGGCGGATGCGATAGACGTCGCCACGAGTCATTCGGGCCAGTCGGCTGCGATCGCGTCCATATCGGCCATGACCGCCCGACGCTCTTTCGTGTCCTCCGGATCGGCGGCCAACCGCGCGACCTCCTCGCGGAGTGCCGAGCGGCGCCGTCGGCGTGCCGCGGCCTCGCGGAGCGCGGTGCGAACCGCCTCGGAATCCGTTATGCCACTCGCATTGCGGACGACGTCGAGCGCCGCTGCCGAGCCCTCGTCGAGACGAACGTGGAGCGATCGCGCCATGTCTAGACTGTAGCACGAATAGTGCTACAGCACTGTGACGTCAAAGCGCCGATTTGCCGCCGCGCTACGGCGTCCCTTTGCTCACGACGAGATGCACGGGGGTTCCGCCCGGCCGCGGCCTTCCCGGCTTCGTCCAGCGCTGCCAAAGAATCTTGCCCTTCTCGATCCTGCGCGAGAACGCCCGCGTGATCTTGCCGGTTGCACAAGAGGCATCCGTGATCTTCCGCTTGGCCTTGGCGAGCGGCAGGCCCTTCACCTTGGGAATAACGCAGATGGAAAAGGATGCCTCCGGGCCGGTGCAGGGCGCGAGCGCCTGTTCGTTGTTCTGATCGCCCGAGTAGGAGGCGCTCCAACTGTACGAGCCGGCCTTTGTGGGAGCGAAGGTCTTGGAGGTGTAGGCGCCGTTGTCGCTCACTGAGACTGTGTCCGTGAAGATCGGCGTGCCCGAGCAATCGCCGCCCGGCCCGTAGAGATCGAAGGTGATCTGCCCGGCCGCCGAGTGGCCGCCGCCAAGTGTGCCGGTCGCGCCGATGGAGGAGGCCACTTTGGCGATCGCTTTCAGGCTCAGGGTCGGGCTCGCTTTCGAGATGACGACGGACTCGTTCGCCAGGGTGCAGACTGCCGCCACAGGGGTGTTGTTCCCATCCCCTGTGTAGGAGGCGGTCCAGCGGTAGGTGCCCGCAGAGGTCGGGGTGAAGGTGGGCGAGTCGTAGCTGCCGTTACCGGAGACGGAGACCGCGGAGCTGAAGGCGGGCGAGCCCGAGCAGGTGGCGTCGTTGGGACCGTAGAGCTTGAACGTGATCGATCCGCTCGGGCTTACCCCGCCCGCAACCGTCGCCGTGTCATGAACCGAGCCGCCGATGACGACACCCGCCGAGGCGGTCGTCGTCAGCGTCGTGCCTGCGGGGGAGATCACGACCGTCTCGTTGGCGGCGTTGCAAATGCTTGCGGCCGCCTCGTTGTTGGAATCGCCCGAATAGGAGACCGTCCAACGGTAGGTGCCGGGCGCGGCCGGTTGAAACGACCCCGAGCCGTATTCCGTCTGGCCGGGCACCATGAATCCGCTGCTCGTGAACGCCGGGGAGCCCGAGCAACTGGAGTCGTTCGGTCCGTAGAGGTTGAAGGCGATCGCGCCGGTCATGCTGAAGCCGCCGGAGAAGACGGCGGTGTCGTCGACGGAGCCGCCGAGCGTGACCCCTGCCGAGGCGTTGGTGGAGATGGTCGGCGAGGCCGCGGAGACGACGACCGACTCGTTGGCGTCGTTGCAGGCCGTCGGGACTGCATTGTTGTTCGAATCGCCTGAGTAGGAAGCGGTCCAACGGTAGGTGCCCGCGGCGGTCGGCGTGAAGTTGGGTGAGTCGTAGCTGCCGTTGCCGGAGACGGAAACCGCGGAGCTCGTGAAGGCCGGCGTGTTCGCGCAGGTCGAGTCGTTCGGCCCGTAGAGCTTGAACGTGATCGAGCCGGTGGGAGCCGAGCCGTTCGAGAGCGTCGCTGTGTCATGGACCTGGGCGCCGATCACGACGCCGGCCGAGGCGCTCGTGGTCAGCGTCGGGGTGACGGTGTAGGTGATCGTCACCAGGCCGTGGCCGCTGCGGACGCCGTTGGTCATGCCGGTGCCGCCGGGCGTGAACCCGGACCCGCCGCCCCCTCCGCCAGAGGCCGGACAGCTATCGTCGCCGCCGCCACCACCGTAGTAGCCGCCCCCGCCCCCGCCTGCCCTGATGCTGGCGTTTCCGCCCTCAGCGCCGCCGTTGAACCCTCCGGACCCGCCGCCGATCTGGAAGGGGGTACCGCCCTGCCCGAGGCTGCCGGGATGCCCGGGAAGGTTACCGGTCCCGCCCGCGCCGCCCGCGCTCTGCGTGCCGCCGCCGCCGCCGCCGCTACCGCAGCTGCTGCCGCCACCGTCACCCCCGGTCGTGCCGCCGCCCGATCCTCCTGCGCCTCCGGCGGCGCTCGTCGCGCCGCCGCCGCCGCCGCCTCCACCGGCGACGATGACTCGATCGCTGAGGGTATCGGCTCCGGTCCGTAAATCGGATGCGCCGCCGCCGCCGCCGCCAAGTGAGCTTCCGGCGCCAATCGCCCCGCCTTGCCCGCCGACGTTGATCTGATAGTTCGTGCCCGGCACAACCGAAAACGTCGCTTGTGCTTCGCCGCCGAGCCCACCTGCGCCGCCGACGCCGGGAGCGAAGCTCCCGCCGCCGCCTCCTTGGGCGCCGAACGCGTCGACCGTGATGCTCGTAACGCCTGCCGGGACGAGGAAGGTCTGCGCCGCGCCGGTGTAGTTGAACGTCACCGTGATCGCGGCCGAGGCGGTCGTGGCCGCGCCGAGCGCGAGCAGTCCGAGCCCGCCGGCAGCGAGCGCAAGGCGCAGTCGGCCCGCCATTGCTTCCATTCTAAACCCCTTGGGGCGTGCCTTACAACTTGGCTTTACCGCTGACGCAGCCGGATCCGAACAGCGATCCCGGCAGCGGCGGCTGCGGCGCGGATTTGTTCTTCAGCACCGCGATCACGCGCAACGCCTCCTCGTCGCGGACGATGTAGCCGCTCCCGTCCGACGTCCCGCCCAGACGGCAGCGCCAGGGCGTGCCGGCGCGGAACTTCACCCAGCCGAGCTGGATGAGCTGGCCGGCGGAGAGGTCGGTCGCGGTCGGCTTCATCAGGTCGCCGCCGATGAACGGCATCTTCACGAACGACCAGGGGCTCGAGAGCTTGCTCGTGATCGCCTGGATCACCTGCTGTTGGCGGACGATGCGGGTCGCGTCCGTGTCCCGCGGATCGAGCTGGTTCTCGCGGATCCGCGAGTAGATGAGCGCCTTGCGGCCGTCCAGGTGATGCGAGCCCTTTCCGAAGCGCCAGCCCTTCCAGCTCGCACACTTCTGCGCGTCGAACGGACAGTCGAACTTGTTGGACAGGATCGGCTTCGGGATGTTGATCGTCACTCCGCCCAGCTTGTCGATCAGATCCTTGAACTCGGTGAAGTTGACCAGCACGACGTGGTTGACCGGCAGGCCGGTGGCTGCCTCGACAGTCTTGATCGCCAGCGCCGGGCCGCCGAACTGGTAGGCCGCGTTGATCTTCTGCGTTCCGTACCCGGGGATCTCGACGCGAAGGTCGCGCATGATCGAGAGGTAGACCATCCGGTGGTGGTCCGGGTCGGTGTGGAGGAGCATCACCGAGTCGGCGTGGTGGTCCGCCGAGCGCGACCTGGCCTTGGAGTGGTCGGTGCCGAGCAGGAGGATGTTCGTCGAGTGGGTGAGGAGGAGCCCGCTCTGGTGCGCGAGGGCGCGCTTCGCCGCCTTCGGCAGGCGCTTGTTGGCGGCGGCGACTCCGCTTCGGAACGAGAAGAAGGCCGCGATCGACCAGATGATGACGAGCAGGACGAAGACTCCGATCGCAGTGAGGACCCAGCGGCCGTAGCGCCGCTTCTTCGGCCCTCCTGTCCGCCGAGCCGTCCCGCGCGGCGGCGCACCGTCGTCACGCTTGCCGCGCCGCAGGCGCCCGAGGCCGATCCGTCCGTCGTGCCCGGACGAGCCGGGGCTCCGCTCTCTGTCGAGACTGGGAACCTTTCCCTTGACCCGCCCCCCGCGGTAGACCCGATAGGGCTTGTCTCCGCCGGTCGGCGCCATTCGGCGGGTTATGGTAGCCGCCGGGGTGGAGCGCGCTCCCGTCATCGGCGTCGATCTCGGCGGCACGAAGATCCTCGCCGGAGTTGTCGAGCGCGACGGGACGATCCTGCGGGAGTCGCAGCGGCCAACGCCGCTCAGCTCACAGGACGACCTTCTCGCCGCTCTCGACGAGGTGGTCGAGGAGCTGCTCGGTGCCGGCGAGGTGACCGCGCTCGGCTTCGGGATTCCCTCCCAGATCGATCAGATCCGGGGGACGGTCGTCTCCTCTGTAAACCTCCCGCTCGCCGGTCTCGACTTCCGCGACCGAATGCGCGAGCGCTTCGGGCTCCCGGTCGGGATCGACAACGATGCGAACGCGGCGACGATCGCCGAGTGGCAGGTGGGCGCCGGGCGGGGAACGATGCACATGGTGATGCTCACGCTCGGCACGGGGATCGGCGGCGGGCTGATCCTCGACGGCCGGCCGTACCGCGGCTCGGTCGGTGCGGGAGCCGAGCTCGGTCACATCGTCATCGAGCACGACGGTCCCCCCTGTCAAGGGGAGTGCACCGGGCGCGGCCACCTCGAGGCGCTCGCCTCGGGCACCGCCGCAGACACACGCGCGCGCGAGCTGCTGGGCCCGGATGCGACGGCGCGCGACCTTGTCGCCCGCGCGCAGGAAGGCGATGAGCCTTGCCGCGAGGCGCTCGCCGATATCGGCCGCAAGCTCGGAAGCGGGATCGGGTCGTTCCTCAACATCTTCAACCCCGAGCTGGTCGTCGTGGGAGGCGGGTTCGCCGCCGCCGGGGAGCTGCTGCTCGGCCCCGCGCGCGAGATCGCCATGCGCGAGGCAGTTTCAGCGCCGCTGCATGCTCCGATCGTGCTCGCCCAGCTGGGGGCGGACGCGGGGCTCGTAGGGGCCGGGCTGGTCGCTTTCGAGACGCTCGACGCGGCGTCCTGATGGGGCTCTCCGTCTGCGCCACGCCGATCGGAAATCTCCACGACGTGACGTTGCGCGTCCTCGACGAGCTGCGGGAGGCCGACGTCGTGCTGTGTGAGGACACGCGGCGGACGCGGACGCTGCTCCGGCGGCACGGGATCGACGCGTCGCTGCTCAGCTATCACCAGCACAACGAGGCCGCGCGGACGGCGAAAGTGCTTCCCCGGCTCGAAGCGGGAGAGCGGGTCGCGCTCGTGAGCGACGCAGGCCTTCCGGGCGTGAACGATCCCGGCGCGCGGTTGATCGCCGCGGCGATCGAGGCGGGCGTGCCGGTGACCGTCCTTCCAGGCCCGTCCGCAGTCGAGACGGCCCTCGTCGTTTCCGGCCTCGGCGCCGACCGCTATCAGTTCCTGGGGTATCTACCGCGCGGGGATCGGGCACGCCAGACTCTGTGGGAGGAGCTCGCCCGCTGGCCGCACGCGGCCGTCGCGTTCGAGTCCCCGCAGCGGCTCCCGGAGACGGTCAAGGGCCTCGCGCGCGTTCTTCCCGAGCGGCGAATCGCCGTCTGCCGGGAGTTGACGAAGCGGTTCGAGGAGGTCGTCCGCGGCCCGGCGGCGGAAGTGGCGGAGCGGTTCGCCGAGCCGCCAAAGGGGGAGATCACGCTCGTCATCGGTCCCGGCGAGACCGGCGGAGACGCGGAAGAGGCCGCTGCGGCGGTGGCGGAGCTCGTCGCCTCCGGCCTGGGCAGGCGCCGCGCCGCTGAGCTCGTCTCGCGCCTCACCGGCGTGCCACGGAACCGTCTCTACGGCGCCTCTCTGTAGTCATATTTGACAACGTCCGGTCGCGCTGCTACCGTGCCGCGCTCGTTTCCGAATCTGACAACAAGGAGTTGACGAGTGATGCGACGATTCGTGCTCGTGGCGGCCGCGGCGCTGGCGTTCGCGCCCTCCGCGGCGGCGTGGACCTGGCCGGCAGACGGGGACGTCCTGCGGCCCTTCGTCTTCGATCCGGCTCATCCCTACGCGGCCGGCCAGCACCGCGGGATAGACGTCGGGGGCGAGTTGGGAGCCCCTGTGCCGGCGCCCGCGGCTGGGACGGTCTCGTTTGCGGGGACGGTGCCGACGAACGGAAAGACGGTGACGATCCAGACGGCGGACGGGTACTCCGTCACGCTCGTCCAGCTCGGAACGATCGCGGTCAAGAAGGGTGCGCTCGTCGCCGAGGGAGACGTGGCAGGGGCGATTGGCCCGAGCGGCGAAGCCGAAGTTGCCGCCCCGCACGTTCATCTCGGCGTCCGAATCACCTCCGAGCCGCAGGGATACGTCGATCCGCTGACCTTGCTTCCGCCGCGATCGTCGGCGGTTCCGCCCACGCCTCCGCCAGATCCTCCTGCTGCGCCCCCGGCGCCACCCGTCGATCCTCCTGCTGCGCCCCCGGCGCCACCCGTTGATCCTCCCGCGCCTCCGGTCGACCCTCCCGCGCCTCCCGTCGATCCTCCGGCGCCTCCGGTCGATCCTCCAGCGCCGCCGGTCGATCCACCTGCACCTCCGGTCGACCCACCTGCGCCTCCCGTCGATCCACCCGCGCCTCCGGTTGACCCTCCCGCACCGCCAGTCGATCCACCAGCGCCTCCGGTCGATCCACCCGCTCCTCCGGTCGACCCACCGGCGCCTCCGGTCGATCCACCCGACTTGGGCCGTGACGGAGACATCCACTCCGGCGAGCCCGCCGAGCCGCCCGCGGAGCAGCCGCCTTCGGAGCCACCAGGCCCACCTGTCGACGAAGGCGAGCCTGTGGACGAGCCGGGCCAGCCGCCGGCTCTAGAGCAGCCCCCAGGCCGGCCGGAAGGCAGCTCGGAACAGCCGTTGGATTCCACCGTTGGCGATCTGTCGATACATGCCGCTGTCACGATGGCCGCTTCCGGCAACCCCGCCCCGGCGGCGAATGGAAGCACCTCGCTTGCGGCCGACACGGCCACGGACGCGTCGGGCGACGCGAGCCCGCGATCCCGCGTCGCCGAACGTCCCGGAACGACCCGCGTGCGCCAACCGAACCGAAACTCGGCTCGTCAAGCCCTCGCACGCACGATCGGCGAGCGTGCCATCCGTACGCGCGCAACCTCGAGGGAAGCACCTTCGGACGCCGTACCCTGGCTTGCACTCGCCGCTGCCTTGACCATCCTCCTGGCCGGCGGCGGCCTGGCGGGTGCTCGGTTCAGGACTGGAACCACTCCGGATGGCCCTTCCTCGACGGCCGCGTCGAGCGCGCTCGACGCGGAAGAGGAGCCTCGTATCATGTTCGCTCTCCCTCGCTGCCCCGGACCGGAGGCGTACCTCGCAGAGCGATTCCAGAGAACGGATTCTCGTCGCGGTTGCATGGCCCTACGCGGCCGGCCCGCGCCACATCGGCCATGTGGCCGGCTTCGGCGTTCCTTCGGACGTCTTCGCCCGCTATCACCGCTTGCGTGGCAACGACGTTCTCATGGTCTCGGGCACCGACGAGCACGGGACGCCGGTGATGGTCGTCGCCGACCAGGAAGGTCTGTCTCCGCGTGAGGCCGCCGACAAGTACAACCAGCAGCAGCGCGAGGAATTCCGCGCGCTCGGTCTCAGCTACGACCTCTTCACGCGCACGACGACGACGAACCACCACCGTGTCGTCCGGGATGTCTTCAGGACGCTGTACGAGAAGGGATTCATCTTCGAGCAGACAACGCTCGGGGCGTTCTCCGCCTCCACCGGCCGTACGCTGCCCGACCGCTATATCGAGGGGACGTGCCCGAACTGCGGATTTACCCACGCGCGGGGCGACCAGTGCGACAACTGCGGGAAGCAGCTCGATCCCATCGACCTGATCGATCCTCGTTCGAAGATCGACGGCACGACGCCCGAGTTTCGCGAGACGAAGCACCTCTTCCTGGACCTCCCGGCCTTTCAGGAACGGCTGCTCGAGTGGATCTCGGCCCAGGAGAACTGGCGGCCGAACGTCAAGAACTTCTCGCTCGAGCTCGTCAAGGAGATCAAGCCGCGACCGATCACGCGTGACCTCGACTGGGGTGTTCGCGTCCCCGTGCCGGGTTACGAGGAAGATCCGAACAAGCGCATCTACGTCTGGATCGACGCCGTCGTCGGCTACCTCTCGGCCGCCGTGGAGTGGGCGGTCGCTCGGGGGACGCCCGAGGCCTGGCGGGACTGGTGGCAAGACCCCGAGGCTCGCCACTTCTACTTCCTGGGCAAGGACAACATCGTCTTCCACACGATCATCTGGCCGGCAGAGTTGATGGGCTACGGCACCGGGGGCGAGCTCGGAGCCGGCAAGCCGCTCCAGCTGCCTGAAAACGTCGTCGCCAGCGAGTTCCTGACCATGGAACGCCGGCAGTTCAGCGCCAGCCGCGGGATCGGCATCTTCGTCAAGGACTTCCTCGCCCGCTACGACCCCGATGCGCTCAGGTACTACCTCACCGCGGCCGGCCCCGAGACGCACGACGCGGACTTCACTTGGGCGGAGTTCGTGCGCCGCAACAACGACGAACTGGTCGCGACCTGGGGAAATCTCGTCAACCGCACGCTCACCAGCGCCTATCGCAACTTCGGCGCGGTCCCGGAGCCCGGCCCCTTGGCGGCACCGGACAACGACCTGGTCGAGTCCGTGCAGAGCGGATTCGAGGCGGTCGGGGAGCACATCGACGCGGCGCGATTCAGGGCCGGCCTGGCCGAAGCGATGCGTCTGGCCGCGCAGGTGAACGAGTACACGAGTAGCCAGGCGCCGTGGGCTCTCGTCGAAACCGACCGCGAGCGCGCGGCCACCGTCCTCTATGTCGCGCTTCGGTGCGTGGACAGCCTCAAGATTTTGTTCACTCCGTTTCTCCCGTTCAGCTCTCAGCGGCTCCACGAGCTGCTTGGCTACGAGGGTTACATCGCCGGGCCGCTCGAGGTTCGCGAGCACGACGACGACGACGGCGGCTCGCATCTCGTTCTCACCGGCGACTACGGCACGTGGATCGGGCGCTGGGAGCCGAGCGAGCTGCCGGCCGGACAGCGCCTGCAAGAGCCGGAGCTGCTGTTCGAGAAGCTCGATCCCGAGCAGGTCGTGGCGGACGAGCTCGCGCGGATGCAGCAATCCGCCCAGGATGATTGACACGCACGCGCATCTCGATGCCTGTTCGGATCCCGTAGGCGCGCTGCGCCGCTCGCGCGAAGCCGGCGTCGAGCGGGTCGTTACGGTCGGAACGGGAATCGATTCCTGCCGCGCATCGCTCGAGCTCGCTGATGGCGAGAAAGGCGTCTTCGCGGCCCTCGGGATCCATCCGCACCAGGCGGGAGGGCCTGAGGCCGAGCGGCTCGACGAGCTGCGCGACCTGCTCGAACACGAGCGCGCCGTTGCCGTCGGCGAGACGGGGCTCGACTTCTATCGCGAATACGCTCCTCACGACCTGCAGCGCGCGCTGTTCGAACGTCAGCTCGGGCTGGCGAATGAGGTCGGCAAGCCGGTTGTGATCCACAGCCGCGATGCCGGCGAGGCGACGGTCTCCGCGCTCGAGGGCTTCGCGGGAACGGTGATCCTCCACTGCTTCTCGTCGCCGGAGCTTCTCCCGATAGCGCTCGAGCGCAACTACTACGTCTCCTTCGCCGGCAACGTCACGTATCCGAAAGCCGAAGCGCTCAGGGCGGCCGCCGCGCAGGTGCCTGCCGACCGGATCCTCGCGGAGACGGACAGCCCGTATCTGTCGCCGCAGCCGCGCCGGGGCCGTCCGAACGAGCCGGCGAACGTCGTCCACACCCTTGCCGTGCTCGCGGAGTCGCGCGGCGCGGATCGCGAAGAGCTCGCGGCGCGGATCGACCGGAACGCGGATGCGGCGTTCTCCCTCCCGTGAGCCGCGCGCCTGCTCCGAACAAAGAGCTCGGGCAGCACTTCCTCGTCGATTCGAACATCCTCGGGGTGATCGGGCGTCTCGCCGAGGTGAGCCCCGAGGACGTCGTGCTCGAGATCGGGCCCGGCCTGGGCGCGCTCACCGCCTACCTCGCGGAGCGCGTTGCACTCGTCCACGCCGTCGAGCTCGACCAGGCGCTCGAGCCGTACCTCAGCGATCGCCTGGCCGCCTACGACAACGTCGAACTTGGGTTCGGCGACGCGCTCGCGCTCGATCTCTCGGGCCTGACGCCTATGCCCAACAAGCTCGTCTCCAACCTCCCGTACAACGTGGCGACCCCGATCGTGGTCGAGAGCCTGGACGGCCTACCCAGCGTGGAGCTCTGGTGCGTGATGGTGCAGCGCGAGGTGGCCGACCGGTTCTTCGCGGCCCCTTCGACCAAGGCGTACGGTGCGGTTTCGGTTCTCGTCCAGCTCGCCACCCGCCGAACCGGCTTCCATTCGGTCTCGCCGAACGTCTTCCGCCCCCGTCCCAACGTGGACTCGGCTCTCGTCGCCTTCCGCCGCCTGGACCTCCCCGCAGGCTACGCGCGCGTGAAGCAAGTGGTGGAAGCGGCGTTTGCGCACCGCCGCAAGACGCTTCCGAACTCGCTCGAGCTTGCCGAGCTCACGGACCGAGAAGCAGCCGCCGAGGCTCTTGAGCGAATCGGCCGTTCCGCGGACGTGCGCGCCGAGGCGCTCTCCCCTCCTGAGTTCGTCGCGCTGACCAAGGCGCTGGGATGAGCACGGCGCCCGCGCACGCCAAGCTCAACCTCGTGCTCGTCGTCGGGCCCCGTCGGGCGGACGGGCTGCACGAGGTGGCGACTGTGATGCAGCGGATCGCCCTCGCCGATCGCATCTCGGTCGAGCCGGGCGACAAGCTCTCGATCGAGGGCTTCCCCGCCGACACTCTCGTTCGCCGGGCGCTCGAAACCCTCGGCGGCTCGTGGAACGTCCGAATCGAAAAGGAGATCCCGGTGGCGGCCGGTCTCGGCGGTGGCAGCTCCGACGCCGCGACGGCGTTGCAGCTCGCGAACGAGTCGCGCGACCGGCCCCTCGACGGACCGGCGCTGCACGAGCTCGCGGCGACGCTCGGCGCCGACGTCCCCTTCTTCCTCACCTCCGGGCCCAAGCTCGCGCGCGGCACGGGCACCGAGCTGGAGCCCCTGAACCTTCCGCAGGACTACGCGGTCGTGCTCGTGCTGCCGCACGGCGAAGCGAAAGTGTCGACGGCGTCGGTCTACGACGCGTTCGACAAAGGAGGCGGGGGTGAGGGTTTCGAGGCGCGGCGGGCCGCCCTGCTCGAAGCGCTGGGACAAATCGCCGTGTCGGAGGACCTCGCCAACCTGCCTCCGAACGACCTCGCCTCCTCGCCGCTCGCCGGCGAGTTGCACGCGCTCGGTGCCTTCCGGGCCGGCGTGACGGGCGCCGGGCCGGCGGTCTACGGGCTGTTTCCCGACCGCCCGTCGGCCGAGAAAGCGGCCGCTGAGATCGGCTCCCGTGGCGCCGTCATGGTCACCGAGCCAGCGTGGTAGCGTTTCGCCGGTGGCGTCCGAGAGGAGCTTGCGCCCCCGCCGCGGCGACGTGATCGAGCACGGCTCGAGCAGGACGGCGCTCTGGCTGCGTGAGCGGCGGATCCGGATTGCGCTCTGGATCGCGGTCGTCGAGGGCCTGCTCGTGGCCATCCACGTCATCAACCGCTGGGTTTCGGTCGCCGTTGCCGCCGCGGCGATCCTCGTCTACTTCTTCGCCGGGCGCGACTCGCGGTCCGCGACGGCGCGCCAGCTGAGCTGGATCGCCGCGGCCTCCCAGGCGGCCGTCGTCCTGATCCCGATCCTGCTCATCATCGTGGGCACCTTCGCTCTGGTAGCAGTCGGCGTGGTTGCGGCGATCGCCCTCGTCGCGCTCTTCTCCGAACGCCCCACCTAGCTACCTAGACTATTGGCGCAACATCTCTGGGGGGTAGCCAAGTGGTAAGGCAGCGGGTTTTGGTCCCGCGATCCCAGGTTCGAATCCTGGCCCCCCAGCCATTCGAAATGAGCTGATGCCCAAGAAGCTTGCAGCCGTCGTGATGGCCGGAGGCCTCGGCACCCGGATGCGCTCTGCTACGCCGAAGCACCTTCACCCGCTGCTCGGCCGCCGGATGGTGGACTGGGTGGTCCGAGCCGCGGCGGAGCTCGGGCCCGACCCGCTCGTCGTCGTGGCGTCCACCGAGACGGCGGAGGCGTTGGAAGGTGTGGTGGCCGTTCAGGAGCGGCCGCTCGGCACCGGCGACGCAGTTCGAAGCGCGAAGAGCAGCCTGGCCGGGTTCGATGGGGACCTCCTCGTCCTGAACGGCGACGTCCCCGCGCTCGACCCCGACGTACTGCGAGGCCTGGTTGACCTCCACCGCAGCGAAGGCGCGGCGGCGACGGTCTTGTCGTTCGAGCCTGCCGATCCCCGGGCCTACGGCCGGATCGTCCGCGGCCCGGACGGCAAGCTCGTCAAGATCGTCGAGGATGCAGACGCGAGCGCGGATGAGCGCGGGATCCGTGAGGTGAACTCCGGGATGTACGTCTTCCGCAGCGCAGATCTCTGGCCCGCCCTCGAGCGGCTGGAGCCGCGTGGGCCTAAGGACGAGCTCTACATCACGGACGTTCCGGGCTTCCTCGTCGAGGCCGA
>Ga0137373_10006330_pt1 | contig 12678 bp, 5 predicted proteins | sample SagtaG_5_FD_104912 | JGI IMG/M metagenome (GOLD analysis project Ga0137373, IMG submission 104912) | Vadose zone soil microbial communities from Sagehorn Ranch, Mendocino, California, USA - Sage1_R_80_16 metaG | ecosystem: Environmental > Terrestrial > Soil > Vadose zone | place: USA: California...
AGGAGTGATCGTCAGCGGCGCGCGCGTAATGGTCAGGTTTGCGCCAACGTAGGTCAACGCGTAATTAATTCCCGCGGTAAGCGTACCCTGCTGGATCGCATATGAACCGACGTTCTCGCCCGCTGCACGAGTGAGCGCGCCGCTGAAGCTGTCCCCAACTACCAATGGTCCACCGCTAATCTGGTACGTCAGCAGCGGGTCTAGATCGCCATAGACCTTTGTCTTGGCATCCGCAGTCGCCGTGATTGGACGTTGAGATATTGTGCCGCTAGCGGTCATGAACGTCACGGCATAGTTGTTGCCACTGTTGCCGTCGGTTACCGATCCGCTCGGGTTCAGGATTCGCGGTCCGGCATTTTTGCTATCGAACGCTTGAATGAAGTTTGCCGCGTCGCCTGGGGCAATTCCGGGAGCGGAGACGGTCGGCACACCCGCCGAACTCGTTGTCGCGTCATAGACCTTGCTATCCGTCAAAGCAGTGACCGTGATTGAACGCGGACTAATGCTGGCAGTGGTCGAAGCTGTGGTGTTGAAGGTGTAGTTGCCCGCATCGGCGCCGGAGATCGAGATGCCGGTGACGTTCACAGTTTTCCCGCTGCCTGCGTTTTTGTCGATGAACCCGGCACTGGTGTAGGTGTCGGTAAAGCTATCACCTGCGATGCGATCATCGGACAGCGTAACTGTTGCGCTCGTCGTGCCAGCGTACGGCTTGTCCACCCCGTGCGCCGTGATGGTCAGCGAGCGCAGGCTGATGTTTGCGGCCGTATTCGCGGTCGTGTTCAGAAGCGCGTAATTGCCAGCATCTGTGCCGGAGATCGAGATGCCGCTCACGCTCACAGGCTTACCGTTGCCTACACTCTTGTCTGCAAACGTCGCACTGGTGTAATTGTCGGTGAGGGTGTCACCAACGACGCGGTCATCGGACAACGTCACCGTCGCATTCATATTGCCGTCGTACTGCTTGTTTACGCCAGTTGCGTTCACGGTCATAGGCCGAGTTGTTATGTTGGCATTCGTACTCGCCGCGGTATTTTGCAGAGCGTAGTTGCCTGCGTCCGCACCAGAAATCGAGATCCCACTAACGCTCACAGCTTTTCCGCTGCCCACATTCTTGTCCGCAAACGTGGCGCTCGCATAGGCACCGGTGAGCATGTCACCGGCGAGACGGTCGTCGGTGAGGGTCACTGTCACAGTCGTCGTGCCGTCGTATTGCTTGTCCACGCCATGCGCACTGATCGTGATAGGCCGCTGCGTGATATTGGCATTAGCGGAGGCTGTGGTGTTGAAGGTGTAGTTTCCTGCGTCGGCTCCGGCGATTGAAATCCCAGTGACGCTCACAGTTTTTCCGTTGCCCACATTCTTGTCGGCGAAAGCGGCAGTCGTGTAGCTGTCGTTGAATACATCTCCCGCGAGACGGTCATCGGTGTGCGTCACTGTCGCAGCGGTTGTGCTGTCGTACTGCTTGTCTACACCATGCGCACTGATCGTCAGTGGCCGCGGGCTGATGTTAGCGGTCGTGCTCGCTATGGTGTTCTGCAGCGCGTAGTTTGCTGCGTCGACTCCGGAGATTGAGATGCCGCTGACGCTTACCGGCTTTCCATTTGCGACGCCTTTGTCCGCAAACGTGGCACTGGTGTAGGTGTCGATGAGAGTGTCGCCGGAGACGCGGTCGTCAGACAGCGTTACTGTTGCCGTCGTGGTGCCGTCGTACTCTTTGTTTACACCTGCCGCGGTCACCGTCAGCGGCCGAGTCGTAATGTTTGCACTCGTATTTGCAGTTGTGTTCTGTAGCGCATAGTTGCCTCCGTCCGAGCCAGAAATCGAGATTCCCGTGACGCTCACAGGTTTGCCATTCGCCACGTTCTTGTCGGTGAAGTTTGCGCTGGCATAGCTGTCGGTCAACATGTCTCCGGAAAGTCGGTTGTCCGAAAGCGTAACTGCGGCAGCGGTGGTACCGTCGTATACCTTGTTCACCCCACTTGCGCTGACTGTCAAAGGCCGCGCAATGATGTCAGCTGTGGTGGCTGCCGTACTGTTGAACGTGTAATTGCCGGCGTCGGCGCCGCTGATCGAAATTCCGTTCACGCTCACAGCTTTCGCTGTGCCCACGTTCTTGTCCGTGAAGCTGGCACTCACGTAGTTGTCCGTGAATACGTCTCCACTTACGCGATTGTCTGCCAGGGTGACAGTTGCGGTTACAGTTCCGTCGTACATCTTATTGACACCTGTGGCGGTAATCGTCAGCGGGCGCACAGTGATATCTGCCGTCGTGGTAGCGGTCGTGTTGGAGAGGATGTAATTTCCTGCATCCGGGCCGCTGATGGAAATACCGGTGACACTTACTGGCTTGCTGTTGCTAACGTTCTTATTATTGAACGGCGCGTCAATGTAGCTGTCCGTGAAAATGTCCCCGGCTATGCGATCGTCTGCCAAGTTCACGGTGGCGGTTGTGGTGCCATCGTAAACTTTGTTTATCCGGGTAGCGCTTACGGTCAGCGGACGCGCAGTGATGTGCGCGGTCGTGCTCGCGGTCGTATTTTGTAGCGCATAATTGCCGATATCTGCGCCGGAAATTGCAATCCCAATCACGCTTACTGATTTGCCCGTGCCGACATTCTTGTCGGCGAAGCTGGCGCTGCTGTCAGTGTCGGCGAATATGTCGCCAGCAACACGGTCATCGGATAGCGTCACTGTCGCGACGGTTGTGCCATCGTACTGCTTGTCGACTCCATGCGCGCTGACGGTCAATGGCCGCGCCGTGATCTGCCCCGGACCGCTGGCCGTCGTGGGTAGCGTGTAGTTGCCCGCCAAAGTGCTCGATCCTAGCGTGAAGTCGCCGGCTGTAAGGCTTACCGTGACCGTTGAGGCTGATGTCACGTCCTTGCTGTTGTAGTTACCTGTGCCCTTGGTCACCGTGAACGACTCTGCGGCGATGAGGCCGGATAGTGAGAAGTTAGCCGGAGTCACCGTGGCAGACGTGGTCCCGTCGTAGGTCTTCGTCGGATTACCCACGATGGAGGCCGTCAACGTTTTCGGCGTGATCTGCCCCGGGCCGATGGCAGTAGTGGGTACCATGTAGTTGCCCGCCAATGTGCCTGAGGCTGCTGTGAAATCGCTGGCTGACAGACTCGCCGTGACGGTCGTCGCTGTTGCCACGTCCTTAGAGTTGTATGTGGCGGAGGTCTTCGTCACTGTGAACGACTCGCCAGTGACCAAGCCGGTAAGCGAGAAGTTCGCTGAAGTCAACGTAGCGTTCGTGTTTCCGTCGTAGGTTTTCGTTGGATTCCCGATAATCGAACCTGTCAATACCTTTGACGTGATCTGTCCCACACCACTAGCTGTGCTCGGCAGCACGTAGTTCGTCAGCAATGTGCCGGTGCCTGCTGTGAAGTTTCCCGCCACCAGTGTCGCGCTCACCGTCGCGGCGGTAACCACATCTTTGCTGTTGTACGTCCCAGCGGTCTGCGTGATCGTGATCGACTCGCCAGTGATCAAACCGGACAAGGAAAAGTTTGCGGAAGTCAGCGTCGCATTCGTATTGCCATCGTAGGGCTTGGTTGGATTGCCCGTGATCGAGGCCGTCAGCGTCACCGCCGTGATATGACCAGCGCCGGTCGCCGTCGTCGGCAGCACGTAGTTGGTCAGCAATGTGCCCGTGCCTGCGGTGAAGTTTCCCGCCACCAGTGTCGCACTCACGGTCGCGCCGGTAACCACGTCCTTGCTGTTGTACGTGCCGCCGGTCTGTGTGATGGTGATCGACTCGCCGCTGATCAAACCAGACAAGGAAAAGTTTGCGGCAGTCAGCGTCGCACTCGTATTGCTGTCGTAGGGCTTGGTTGGATTTCCCGTGATCGAGGCCGTCAGCGTCACCGCCGTGATGTTACCCGTCAGACCTGTAGGTTGCGTCAGTGTGTAGTTGGTGGCTTGCGCACCGTTCAATCCCAGGCCGGTAACCGTCACACCAACCCCGTTCGCCACATTCTTGCTCGCAAAGGTCGCTGTGTACCCGGAAGTGTTCAGCGTCACTACATCAGGACTGACTATGCCCTGCAGCGCCGCGCTGCCGAAGTTCAGCGTTGCCGTCGTACCTGCGTCATAGACGTGATCAACCACCGCAATTCCGGTCACCGTCAGCGCCTTTGGGTTCACGGTTAGAGTGGCGGTGTTGGAGTTCGCTGTTTGGGTGCCATTGCAAGTATTAGTGAAGACGGCGCGATACTGATTCGTGCTGAGGCTTACAGGAGCCGCAGTTAACGTCAGTGTCCCGGTGGTCGCGCCACCCACGACTCCGCCATTGGTCAGATTTGTCCATGTTGACCCGCCGTTCGTGCTGACCTGCCATTGAACGCTTGGAACCGGGGTTCCGGCGGCCACAGTCGTAAATGTCGCGTTCTGACCATAAGTGATGGTCTGGGAAGACGGCTGAGTGGAAATACTTGGCGCCGTACAGGTCGGAGCGTTTACAGTTAGCGGAAAATTCGGGCTGACACTGTTCTTCCAACTGCTGGAGTCTGCGGAGTTGAAATTGCCCTTAACATTGCCACTGACCACTGTCGCTGGAGTAAGAGTCACGCTGCAACTAGAATTATTGGTCGCACCGATCTGAATCACTGCACACTGCGCGCTAGCTGGACTAAATGTCCCTGTGCCATTGAAACTAAAGGTGACGTCGCCTTGGGGATGTCCATTTGTTACAGGAGTAGCGATATTGTTTGCCGTCGCGGTACAGGTTGTCGCTGTATTCACGGTGACCGGGTTGGGAGAACAAGACACGGTCGTCGAGGTAGTGTCTCCGGCTGCGTCCGTGAACGTGCTCTGCGCCTGCAGGCCCGATTGGCTTCCCGCCGCGGTCAGATAAAAACGCACATTGATGTCGTGAACATCCGGCGAGAACTGGTTGTTGGAGATGTTTCCGTTTCCATCGGCGATGGCTGTCATCACCGGATGAGTATCAATCAGCGGTGATTCGACGAGGGTGAGCGTCACCGTTTCTCCCGCTCGCCAGCCGGAACCAGTAATGGTGACGATTGAGCCTGGAGGGTAGTCCGAAGCATCCGTCTTTACAGTCGGAAAGGCGTAAAGCTCGGTGCTAGCCAGCGCGTTTCCTGAAGCATCACTGCCGCCGGCTGCCAGCAGGAACCCGTCCTGCTTCGTCGCACTGCCCACAGCGGCGCTGCGCGAAGTGATATTTGCACCCGTGGCGGCGAATGTTCCCTGCCATGGAGAGAAGAGTTCCGAAGCTGCGATCGGCTGTCCGCCGGACGTCCCGCCAACGATCAGCACGTTGTTGTTATTGGGCAACAAGAACGCCTGATGGCCTTGGCGTGCGGTCACAAGATTTGCGCTCGCGGTGCTGAATGTTCCAGTTGAGGGATCAAAAAGTTCTGCTGATGCCAGCTCAATCGTGCCATTACTGCCGGTAGTCGCGCCGCCCGTGATGAGGACCGTGCCATCGAGTAGAGTCGTCGCCGAATGTCCATAGCGCGCAGTGGCCAGGCTCGGCCCAGCGCTGATGGTTCCTGAAGATGGATCGAAAATGTCGGAAGAAGCCAGCGCGTTGGTGCCGTCAGAACCGCCAACGATCAGAACCCGCCCATCAGAGAGAACAGCCATGGCGTGCCTGGTTCGAGGAGAAAAAAGCGTTCCACCAAAATTAAAAGTGCCAGTCGAGGGGTCGTAAATTTCAATCGTGTTGCTGGGATTTCCGGAATTGTCGCCACTTGCGATCAGCACGCGTCCATCTTGCAGCAGCGCCGCAGTTGCGTTGGCGCGCGCCGAGGTCATGGGATTGATCTGAGTCCAGGAGTCCGCGCTCGGATCGTATACTTCCGCGGAGTTGGTGGTGCCGCCACCGCTTGAAACGCCACCGCCCACCAGCACGCGCCCATCCGACAAAGTGACCGAGAAATGCTGGCTGCGTGCCACATTCATCACCGCGGCGGACGTCATGGTGCCGTCCGTCGCAAATATCTCAGCCGACTGCAGAGGTCCGCTTGTGTCGTCGCCGCCCGTGATCAGGATGCGGCCATCGGAGAACATGACGGCAGACGCATTCGAACGAGGCTGCGACAGGCTCGCCCCTGAAGTCCACATGCCAATCGCGGTTTGCGGCAATGTCGCCTTTAGGAGACCAGCGAAAAGCAACACACCCGGAATAACCCAAAGAAGTTTCGGCGCGCGTTTCATGTTTCCCCCGGCATCTCACGAATTGGGATTCGCAACAAACCGTCGCTGGGGTGAGCACACGTCAGTAGAGAAGCAGGAGCCGTAGCTAGCCTGCATACAAACGCGATCAATCTGAACCCCAAGAGACGGATACCTTGCATTGCCGGGGGGAGGCTGACAGGTAGCAAGGTCAACTAAGATCGTGCACGGCGAGTTCCACAGTCGGTGAAATCGCACTGGATCCGCGTGGCTGAAGTCAGAATTTGTATTTTCAGAAGGTTAGCAGGTGAAGCCATGCGCCTGTTCTCTGCACGAACCTGATCCTGAGGGCGTGTGATCATAAGAAGGAGTGCAAACAAATGCGCCTTCGCAAAGTGCCGAGTCTATGATCGAATGTCGGAAGATGCTGGATTGTTGCCTTTTTTTAACAGACGACTTAGTCAGAATTACCAAATCTCTGATTAAACCAAAGACCAAACCAATTCCGTTTTCACGCCCGAGTGACGGGCAAGCCGGAACTGCCCGAATGGCCCTTGGGCAGGGTGGGTATGTCCTCTCTCTAATTGTGAAAAGAGAGGTAAACCAGAAAACGTGAGAGTGACTCGCACCTGGACGGGTGCCTTGCATCCTCTCATCTCGCGTCGTATCATGCGCCGACTATGTTTACGGTCGGCGCTCAAGACCCGGAGCGTAGGCGCTATCCTCGCGTGAAGGCTCGCATTCCTGCGGAACTGACGGGCACGGGAACAGCGCCAATTCGGACTGTAACAGACGAGATTAGTCTCTGTGGCTGCTACATCGAGACGATGTTCACGATGGACATAGGAACGAAACAATGCGTCGCTTTATCGATGAAGGACGCAGTGATTCGGTGCATAGGAATTGTGGCCACCAAGTACCCGCAGGTGGGGAACGGAACCGATTTCATCGACATGACTCCCAACGACCGGTTAAAACTGAGCGAATACATCGAAGAGTGTGCTCCGGAGCGGTGATTTACACAAACTGTCGTCTTCCCCTGCACGCAGGATTCCGGGCCGCTCTTGCGCACTATTTGAGCATTTGATCAGCGTCCGCCTGTTATCAGCAGTCACTTCCGAGTTGCCGACCACTCGCCAAATGGGCTACCAATCAGAGCTTTTTGCAAAGTTCCCGCAGTTACATGTAATGGCGTAACTTCAGTAATCACTGAACGTTTCTTCACTCTTGAAGGGCAAACATTTTCCCGGTGCTCTCTCCGTGTCTTTCCGTAAGGTAGTGATCGCTCAAATTGCGGGCCTTACGAGCACAGGTTTGGACTTCCTCGTGCTCAATCCAACGCAGGATTGAGTGGAGATACCGCGATGGGGGCTGTCATGCGCAAGACTCTATTGGGAAGTGTTCTCGGTGGGCTCATATTTCTGATCGGATGTGGAGGAGGTTCGCAAAGTGCTCCGCCTCCGCCCGTGCTGAAGTCAGTTCAGGTCACGGGGGGAAGCGTGAACCTTACGGCCGGCCAGAGCCAACAGATGATGGCGATGGGCACATACAGCAACAACAGCACTCAGGACCTCACTTCCACGGCGACCTGGAGCTCCTCTGATGCGAACGTCTGCGCTGTGGCAACTGGTGGCCTGCTCACTGCCAAGAACGGTGGCTCGTGCTCGATCTTTGCGAAAGTGGGTTCGGTGAACGGATCTTTTGGTCTCATCGTTACGCCAGGGCTCGTTTCAATCGCGGTCACTCCAGCAAGTTCATCCATTGCCCCTGGTACAGCGGAACAATTCGCGGCGATTGGAACTTACACCGACAACAGCACGCGTAACCTCACTAGCAGCGTGAGCTGGACTTCTTCGAACAATGCAGTGGCAACGGTGAGCAGCACTTCACCCACTGCAGGGTTGGCAAAGGCGGTTGCAACAGGCAACACCGCCATTACGGCGACGTCCGGTACGATTTCAGGAACTGCAGGATTGAGCGTGACTTCTGCGACCGCCGTGTCTGTGGTTGTGGCGCCGCTAAACGTTACGTTGCCTTTGGGCCTGACTCAACAGTTCACCGCGAACGTGACCTTTTCTGATGGAACGAGCCAGGATGTGACCGGCACGGCTACTTGGAAGTCATCTTCGAGTTCGATTGCCGCGATCACCACCAGCGGTTTTGCTACGGCAAAAAATGTCGGCAGCACAAACATCACCGCAACCTTTGAAAGCGCAAGCGATACCACTCTGCTAACGGTGAACGCTGCGAACCTGAGTTCGATTTCGATCCGACCCGCGAATGGCAGCATCGCGCAGGGCACCAAGATTCAGCTGGCGGCAATCGGTACTTTCAACGACGGAGGTACCCGCGACATCACTCATCAAGCGAACTGGTCAGTGTCCGATCCAACCATGGTAAATCTTGGGGCGAGCAGCGGGCTGGTGTTCGGCGCGTCACCTGGTCTGGTGACCATCACCGCCACCCTCGGATCGTCTACCAACTCCGTACCATTTACGGTTACCGCTGCGAAGATCGTTTCTATTTCTCTCGCGCCTTCGGTCACGACCGTGCCGATCGGCGGACGTGTGCGCTTCACCGCGACCGGCGTATTTGACGATTCCTCGACGCAAGACATCTCCATGAGTTCGGCCTGGACCTCGACCAACCCTGCCATCGCGACGGTCGGAAGTACATCGGGAACGTATGGCTCAGCAGCGGGAATAGGTTCTGGAAGCGCGACGATCAATGCGGTTTTCAGTTATGCCGGCGCGTCAGCTACCGGCTCGGCGCGGCTCATTGTCAGCACCGCGAGCTTGACTTCTATTTCATTGAGTCCTGGTTCCGGGCTGGTTGCACCCGGCTCGGCTCTGCAGTTCATTGCGACCGGAACGTTCAGCGACGGTACCAAACAGTCCATCGGTTCATCTTTGAGCTGGTCTTCGTCTGACACCAACGTTGCAACCGTGAGCGCGGCTGGCGCCGCTGTTGGGCAGTCGCCAGGAGTGGTGACCATAACCGCCGCGTCCGGCTCAGTCAACGGAACGGCGAGCTTGGTCGTGGAATCAGCAGCACTGAGTTCGATCCAGGTGACACCACTGACGGCGAGTGTTCCAGCCACGATTCAGGCGCAGTTCAAAGCGATCGGCACCTTTGCCAATGGAGACACGCAGGATCTGACCACTGCGGTGACGTGGACCTCCTCGTCGTCTTCGATCGTGACCATCAGTAATGCGGCAGGCAGCATAGGAGCTGCCACCGCCATACAGCCTGGCAATGTGACCATCTCTGCGGTGTTTAAGGGTCAAGTGGGAACCGCATCCCTTACAGTCACCAATGCGACGCTAACTTCGATTGTGGCCACCCCAGCGAACACAGCTATCGGCCTCGGCAGCGCGCAAGCCTTCGCAGCAAAGGGAACATTCAGCGACGGTTCGGTCCTAACAATCACCAACCAGGTCTCATGGAGTTCCTCCAATCCATCAGTGGCGACGATCAACGCGAATGGTTCAGCGAGCGGAATTGCGGCAGGAACCTCGACCATTGCTGCGACGCTGAATGCAGTCAGCGGGGCTGCGATCCTGACAGTGCAGTAGATGCTTTGCCCTGTCGGTATTGATTATTTGATTTTTTCCGGAATGAGAATCAGCAAGGAAGAGCGATTGTTCCCGTATCACGGACAAACCTTCCCTAATCGGTAGGAGAGGTTGCCGATGGACTTTCCTGAAATGCACCTAGGTTCCGAAAGAGCAAGTTTGTAAAACGTTGACGAAGGATGGCGGGGATGCCGGGACTCGAATCCGCAGCCTCTGCCGTGTTCGCCAAGAATTCAAGGCTAAGCTTCATGGGAATCCGCGAATAGCCTCGTTTGTTTTTCGGTAACCGCCCATTCCGTACGCCGGCCTTCGTGAACTCGCCGAATCTCTTTCCGGACAGAGGGCAGGTCGAGGTGAGAGCGTTCGATCATCCAGGGGGCGAACTTCACAATCTGTTTTGCCGGAAGACTCTTCTGCGCAATGAGTCTGCGGACAACCATCTCACTGACACGGAGCGTAGCAGCGGCTTGTTGCATGGTGATCCACAGCCGCTGATCTGTTGGTGGACAGGCAGGAAAGTCGTTTGTATGGCGGACATGTTGCACGCGCTTTTCCGTCCAAGTGTTGCCGTTGCCAGTGCGATAGCCCAGCCGGTTCAGGATCGAAACAATCGATGTGTCTTCACAGACTAAAGCGAGCTCACGAATCAACTCGGTTACTTCCTGAGAGTTGATGTGGTTGTGATAGCCGGTCCGGTTCTTGGACACGGTGAGCTCGGTGTGCGAACCCCCAGCCCAGTGCAGTTTGAGGCGGACCGAAGGAGGATCATCGGTAGTATCGGCAATGACTTCCTGCAGGACAGTACGCAGAATGCGTTTCTTCAGTGTTACCGGGGAACGAGGATGGTTCCAGAGCTGTTCCAGATCATCGCCCAGAACCAGCAGTTGTTGGCGCTGCTCGGCTGTGAGTTGTGGAGTCAGAGCGTCGGCCTCTTCCAAACGTCGCTCCATCTCGGTGATATGGGTCAAGGCGTCGTTCCATCGCTTTTCCAGTTCGGCAGCAACCAAACGGTTCTCCGGTTCCGTTGCCTGATACTGCCGTTCGATGCGGCTGGCTTCATAGCGCGCCTTCTGAAGGGCGAGCTCCAGTGAACGCCTCTTTTCATCGGTCTGGTTCTGAGTATGATCCAGTGCATCGAGCGCGGCCTGCACGCCCAGCGGGCGCACCGCTTCGAGGACTTCGATGGCGACTACCTGGTCCACGCGTGTGCCCGCGAAGGTAATGCAACTGCGAACCATCTGCTGACCTCGATCTCCAGCGCACGAATAACGCGGCAACAAGCCATGTTGTTTGCTGCGGACATAACAAACCTGGAGCGCGCGTCCGCAACGGCCGCAGCGCAATAATCCTGCCAGCAATGCGGGACCGTTTCTCACTGCGCCATTCGCACTTCCCATGCGTGCATTCCAACCAGCGTTGGCGCGGATCTGTTGCTGATTGCGCATAAACTCTTCCCACGTAATATACCCTTCGTGGTGATTCGGAATGGTAACTTCCCACTGCTCCGGCGGCCGAGCGTGGCCCCGTGTCTTGCGTGCGCGTCCATCCACGATGGAAGTGCGAGTGTGGTTTCTTCCCCAGACGAAGAAGCCAGCATAGGTTGGGTTTTTTAGGATGCCGAAGATACGGGGATAGACCGGCTCGATCCAGAGCATCTTGCGATGACCAGACTCACGCGAGAGTGCGGGAATCAGCAGTTTCTCGACACGATACCAGAGCAGAACTTGACGCACACTGCCCAACTCGCGAAACTTGCGAAAGATGCCCGCGATGGCTTCCTGAACCTGACGATCCGGCGTCTTCTCGATGCCTTCATCTTCGGTGCGGACATACCCGACGGGAACCTGGGTCAGCACCAGGCCGCGGCCCACTTTCTCTCGCCGTGCTTCCATCGCACGCTGTCGAAGCAAACTGATCTCGAACTCGCTCATGGTGCCCTTGAGGCCAAGCAGAAGCCGGTCGTTGAGCAGACTGGGATCATAGATGCCGTCATGATCGATGACCAGTGTGCCGGCCATGGCGCAAAGGTCGATCAAGTGGTGCCAGTCGCGGTTGTTCCTAGCCAAACGAGAAGCTTCGAACGCCAACACCGCACCCACCTTCCCTGAACATACTGCGGCCAGCAGCCGGCCGAAGCCCGGCCGCTCGACGGAGCCAGTTCCGGAGCGGCCCTGGTCTTCATCAATGACAACCACGCGCGGGAAGCCGAGTTCCAGCGCCCGTTCTCGCAAATCATACTGACGCCGCTGTCCCTCCAATCGTGTCCGCACCTGCTGCATCGACGATTGGCGGACATAGACGTAGGCGTCGCGTTCAACGTGACTCGGTTGGATCTTCTCGCTCATCGCGCTCCTCCTCTGTGTTGGTCGGGATAGTGTTCACCGCTGCCAGCAGCAAGTGAGTTAGTAGCTCGCGGCAACGCTGTCGCGTTGCCTCCGGCAGTTCCTGTGTTTCGTGAATCTCCCAGAGAAGAACTCCCTGGCGGGATGGACTCATCAGATGCACCTCCTTGCGAAGATGCTTCTGAAGCTATCGTGCCTGAAGGCTCAGGAATGCTCGGCTGCGCATCGATCAGATCACGTAGCAATAGGAGTACGGTGATTGACAGAGCGGGACACTCGACGATCTCCATCCCACGGCAGAGATCTTCATCCAGCATCCACTCCGGAATCAACATCTGAACGCCATTGGGAAGCGCCACCTGTACTTGGTGCGGTCCGAGATGGGAACACTTCCGCACCATGGTCACCGTCACACCGAAATGCGGATGGTGACGATAGTGGATAGTGGCGATGTTCAAAACATGGGTAGTATGTGAGTGATTTGCAGAAACCGGACGAAACCAATGTTGCCGGAAGCCGCACGTGTAACTCGCTTGGCCTCTTCGTTAAACGCGGAGGGAAAGGCATCATCATTCTCGCGCCGATGGTCGGCAATCGTCGGTCGCGCCAGAACGAAA
>Ga0137373_10006331_pt1 | contig 12677 bp, 11 predicted proteins | sample SagtaG_5_FD_104912 | JGI IMG/M metagenome (GOLD analysis project Ga0137373, IMG submission 104912) | Vadose zone soil microbial communities from Sagehorn Ranch, Mendocino, California, USA - Sage1_R_80_16 metaG | ecosystem: Environmental > Terrestrial > Soil > Vadose zone | place: USA...
GGCCCGTAGGAGAGCACGCTGATAGATGGACCCGGCCTCGAGCAAAGCCCCGACGCTCCGATCGGCACTGGTAACCAGGAGGAAGCCAGCGCAACCCTGGAGCTGCCGCCGGGTCGTCTTGATCGACGATCGCCGGAAGGACGGCCTCAGAGCTTGCCTCCCTGTGAAGGCGGCGTACCAGACCGCCCGCGCAAGCGGGGACAACCCGAGGGCCCCGGGGGTCAGCCCATCACCGCGCGTCCGAACGTCCCGCCGAGAGAAGCGGAGCCATTCGGCGAGCTCCCCCTGCGTTCGGTCGTCCCACGTCTGCTGGGCGAAGGCGTCGGCCGTAGCGTCGACGAGCCAGCGGCCCTGTGGGCTCTCGCGCGGTACGAAGGAGAGGGCAGTCCTGCCGACGCCCAAGAGCTGATCGACATCGTTTGCGTCCAACTTCGCCGGCAGGAAGGGAGTTCGGGTGGTTGCCCGCGACCGGATCAACACCGGGGCGGTCGAAGAGACCGCGGGAACTGTAGTGAGGTCCACCCGAGCGATGTTGGACGCATCAGCCTGATCAGCGAGCACCTCCAGGTCGACCCGATACCCGATGGCGGGAGCAGCCTGGTGAATCGTCTCGATCAAGGCTCCGAAGGACAACAGCAACTCGCGGTTCGTGGGGTCAACCATCCGCAACCAGCGATTGGGTTCTGAGCGGAGCACCAGCCGCTGCTCCTCAGTCCGCACGATGGTCCATGGCTGGGCGTTGTGGCCGCTGGGCGAACGCGAGGCCATGCCAACGAGCTGAAGAAGCTGTGAATTGGGAGTCATGGTGCTCCTCCTGCGGCGGGGTAGCCGTCCGTTGCCTCCCGTTGGCGTATCTGTCGGACCGCCTCCTGAATTCCGTCAGTCCACGGATCGCCGTGCCCGGGAAGGATGAGGTCGGCTGAGATCCCTTCGAGGCGTGTCAGCGATGCTACCGCTTGGGCGGCGTCCGCAGTGAAGGGAGCCACCTGCGGGCCGCGGGTGCCGGTCGTCACGGCGTAGGTCGCGAACGCGTCGCCGATGAAGAGCACCTTGAGCGATGGGACGTGGAGCGCGACGCTGCCCGGGGTGTGGCCGGGAGCCAGGACGACGCGCGGGTTCCCCGGCACGTCCAGAGTCGCCCCGTCGCCGAAGCTGGCTACCTCGTGCAGCTTTGGCGTACGAAACCCGCCCCGCAGGAGCGTGAACCACAGGAAGCCGAGGAACGGTCCGAGCTTCAGGGGGCCGTAGCCCTTTGCCGGGTTCGGCACCTCGCCGCGAGCAAGGGCGGCATCCGCCTCATGGATCGACACAGGGATCCGCCGCTCGCGGCGTAGCCGCTCAGCGAACCCGATGTGGTCGGTGTGCCCGTGGGTGAGGACCAGCGCGCGGACATCGGCGATCGTCCGACCCATCGTGTCCAACTCGCGGGTGATGTCCTTGTAGTAGCCAGGCATCCCCGCGTCGATGATCGTGACCTCGCCGGCCTCCTCGAGGAGGTACGAGTTGATGATGCTGTTGTCGCCGATGCGGTGGATGTTCGGTGCGATCTCGATGACGAACCCCTTCCAACCCAGCCCAACAATCCCCAGCCTCCTGAAGCGTAGTCGCCGACTAGGAGCCAAGTGGTCGCCCCCCCTGGTCCTTCCTCAGGTGAGGGGCGACGACCCCAAGGATCAGACAGACCAGCCCACCCATCAGGCCGGGCGGAAGAGATTACTGATGCGACCAGATTTCGCTACCGCCATGACCAGCGCAGCGATACCCAGGGCGTTGCGTGGACGGACGGCCGGAGGCTCGGTGGTGGCGGAGTGTACGAGAGCCGGGCTGTGCCCATCGCACACCTCTCCTTCTGAGCCCACCAGCGCCAACTCCATTCCCGAGGTCGGACCCGCGTTTGCCGGGGAGAGGACGGAGGCGAGAGACCGGAGAGGCGAAGCGGGAAGGGGTGAACGGCGATGGCACACATCGGGGGGCATGAGCGTGTTCGTACGCTGTTACATCCGCTTGGCGGGTTTCCGCTGCTCAGCGTTGCGGAGGCGAAGGTTACAGCGTACGAACACCGGCACCACCGGGGAGAGGGTTTGGGTGGGCACGAGGGCGTGGGGACGGGTTTCGTGACGGGAGGACAAGAAGACCCCACGGTTCTCCTCGTCGCGGCGTGACGTCAGGGCTCGATCCGGATGGAGTCCAGGATGGCACGCAGCTCGGCGAGGTCCTCGGGCGGCGAGCCAGGGGACCGTTCCGCCGCGATCGCCAGACGGGTCTCTTCGACGTCCAGGATCCAGAACTCCTCCGTGTAGCCAGGGCCCGTGTAGCCATAGAACGCGTACGAGAGGTCGGGTGCGATCCAGCTCTTGAGGGTGCCCTCCATGCATTCGGTGAAGCGGCGGTCGTCTGCTTCTTCCTCGACCGGCAACTTGGGCACGGTCAGTTACAAACGCTTCCCGCTGTAGCCGTAGATGCTCACGTCGCTCGGCGGCGATGTCACTTGGAAGGGAGCGAGCTCGCTCAGGGCGGTGGCCAGGTCATCGACCGTGGGACCGACGGGTGGGTCGGCCGGGCCGTGGTCGCGGCAGCCGTCACGCATCAGGTTCGTCACGGTGGTGATGCTCACCCCGACGTGCCCATGATCCGAGAACTTGGCCGCGCCGATCCACTGTGACCATCCCTCGACGGGGACCTCGTACACCACGCGGAGGGGGGTGGAGGGGTCGTCGTCGGGGTCGTTGAAGTAGGTCCCGGGCTCAAGGGGAGCGAAACTGGACAAGTCCCCGATGTTTCGGATCGATGGTGAGGGAGTCGGCTCGCTCGGGGCCGTCGGAGATGAGGTCGTCGTGTCCGTCGCCCCGGGCCCGGTCCACACGCGGCAAGCGCCACCAGGAGGCCCAAGAGCATGGGCCGCCTTGCGGTCTGGGTAGCGGGGGCTCTCCAGGCAAATGAGGAGGGCCCAGGCTGGGCCCTCCTCACGGCTCGCCGTCTGCCTCGCGCAGCGTTCACCCGACCGATGCCTTCGTCTTCTCGCGCGTGGTGACGTAGATGTCCGTCATTCCCTCGGGGCCCGGCGCACGACCGAACAAGAGCGTCAGGGCGTCCCAGGAGAACGACGGCCGCGTCTCGTTCTTGTCCGTCGTGTTCACGGCATCGCCCACGCTCACCGGCGCAGAGAAGGGATCGTCGGCGCTCTCTCGGGTCGCCACGTACACGTCCTGGTCGGTCCCCGCTCGGCGATTCGAGGCGAACACGACCTCCAGGCCGTCCTTCCGGACGTTCGGCTGGATGTCGCTGAACGCGCTGTTGAGCTCAGCGACGGGCTCGGCCGGGCCGAAGCTCCCGTCCTCGGCTTGCTCGCTGACGTAGATGTCAGGGCCGCTGGAGAAGTAAAGGAGCTTACGGCCGTCCACCTGCACGTAGGAGGGTCCCTGCTCGTCCAGTGCGCTGTTGGGACCATCCGGCCCGCAGCCCAGGTGCTCGGGCTCGCTCCAGCCGTCCCGGTTGAAGCGCGTGAAGTAGATGTCACTGTCTCCAATGCCGCAGCTTCCAGGCTCCTCCCTGCTCACGAAGAAGAGGCCGTTCCCCCGGACGGGCGTGGGGCAGAAGTCGTCGGCCGTCGAGTTGACCGGCTCACCGAGGTTCTGTGGCGCGCCCCAAGGGGCGCTCGTGCCCGACCGCCGGGCGACCCAGATGTCCAGTCCCCCGACCCCGTCCGGGCGGTTCGAGGCCATGTACAGGCTGAGGCCGTCCGGCGATTGGATTGGGCAGCCATCGATCCACTCCGTGTTCAGCTCGTCGCTGTTGCCGTCGATCTCGTCGATCTTCTGCGCCGGGCTCCACTCGGAGAAATGGGGTCCCGCCGAGGCGATGCCCGCCAGCACCACGACTATGACCAACGCTCCGGCCAGCGCTGCCGCGTGGGACGCTGATCTCTTCATGACGAACCTCCCTCCACCGACTCCGTCAGCCCCGGAGTGAACCAAACCGGCCGCCTGAGGACATCCGTGGAAACCACGGAATTCGCCAGCGCGTACGCTTTGCGGTCATGGACGGGCTCGATCGGGGGGGCGTGACGGAGAGGGAGCGAGACGTCCTCGCCTTGCTCGGCCGGCGGCTCACCAACCGGGAGATCGCCGGACGTCTCTTCATTCTCGATCAGGACCGTGGAGAGCCACGTCTCCTCCCTCCTGACCAAGCTAGGGGTGGAGAATCGAAGGGCCCTGGCGGAGCTCGCCGGGGGGTCGCTCCGCGGCTACCGGCTGCTGGAGCCGCTCGGGGAGGGATCCTTCGGGTCGGTCCACCGGGCGTTCCAGCCCCAGGTGGGCCGGGAGGTGGCGGTGAAGGTCGTCCACCCCAGATTCGCCAACGATCCGGAGTTCATCCGCCGCTTCGAGACGGAGGCCCAGTTGGTAGCCCGGCTCGAGCACCCCCACGTCGTCCCCCTCTACGACTTCTGGCGGGAGCCGGACGGCGCCTACCTGGTGATGCGGTACCTCAAGGGCGGGAACCTCAGGAAGGTCCTCGCGAGCGGCCCCATGGCCCCGGCGGACGCGGCCCGGCTCCTCGACCAGGTGGGGCTGGCCCTGGCGGTGGCCCACCGCCAGGGCGTGGTGCACCGGGACGTCAAGCCAGCCAACATCCTGTTCGACGAGGACGGCAACGCCTACCTCTCGGACTTCGGGATCGCCAGGGACCTGGCGACCGCCGAGGTAGCAACTCCCGGAGTCACCCCGAGCTCCCTCGCCTACTACGTGTCTCCCGAGGAGATCCGGGGGCAGCCCGCGACGGCCGCGACCGACGTGTACGGGCTCGGCCTGCTGCTCTACGAGGCGCTTGCGGTCGCCACCCGTTCGCCGGGACCTCGCCGGCCGAGGTCGTCCAGAAGCATCTCCGCCAGCCGATCCCATCCATCCGCGCCGTCCGGCCGGAACTGCCGGCCGCCTTCGAGGAGGTCATCGCCCGGGCCACGGCGAAGGCCCCGGCGGAGCGCTACCCCGAAGTCACTGACGTCGCCTTCGCCCTGCGGGAGGCGCTCACGCCGGGTGGCCGTCCGGTCGCGATCCCCGCGGCCGAGGCCCGCAACCCGTACAAGGGCCTCCGGCCCTTCTTCGAGGCCGACGCCCCCGACTTCTTCGGCCGCGAGGCGCTCGTGGCCGAGCTCGTGGGCCGCCTCGCCGATCGCGGCCCCGGGTTCCGGTTCCTTGCCGTGGTGGGGCCCTCGGGCAGCGGCAAGTCCTCCCTGGTCCGAGCCGGCCTCGTCCCCGCCGTGAGGAGCGGTGCCCTGCCGGGCTCGGAGGGCTGGTTCGTCGTGGACATGCATCCCGGGGCCCACCCGTTCCGGGAGTTCGAGGACGCGCTGATGCGGATCGCCGCCGAGCCGGTTCCTGGGCTCGTGGACAGAATGGAAGGAGACGACGCTGGCCTCGTGCGCGCTGCCGACGAGGTTCTCCCCGAGGAAACCGAGCTCCTCCTGGTCATCGACCAGTTCGAGGAGCTGTTCACGTTGGTCGAGGACGAGGACCTGCGTGCCGCCTTCGTCGGGGCCCTCCACAGCGCGGTCACCGACCCTCGGAGCCGCCTGCGGGTCGTCGCCACCCTGCGGGCCGACTTCTACGATCGGCCGCTGTCGTACCCGGGGCTGGCCGAGCTGGTGAAGGTCCGCACGGTGACCGTGACTCCCCTGACGCCGGAGGAGTTGGAGCGAGCCGTGTCCGGACCCGCGGAGCGCGTCGGGATGAAGGCGGACGCTTCCCTGGTGGCCGAGGTCGCGGCCGAGGTAGCCGCCCAGCCCGGGGCGCTGCCCCTGTTCCAGTACGCGCTCACTGAGCTGTTCGAACGCCGCACGGATGGGGCGCTGACACTGGACGCTTACCACCAGGTCGGAGGGGTCTCCGGAGCGCTCGTCCGGCGGGCGGAGGACCTCTACGGGAGCCTGGACCGGTCCGGCAAGGAGGCCACCCGTCAGCTCTTCCTCCGCCTCATCACCTTGGGAGAGGAGGGAAGCGAGGACACCAGGCGGCGCGTGCTGCGGGCCGAGCTGTCCTCCCTCGACGTCGACCGCGCGGCCCTGGAGGCCGCCATCGACGCCTTCGGGGCTCGCCGGCTCCTGTCCTTCGACCGCGACCCCGTGACCAGAGGCCCCACGGTGGAGGTGGCCCACGAGGCTCTGCTCCGGGAGTGGGGACGCCTCCGGGGCTGGATCGAGGCGGTCCGGGAGGACCTCAGGGCCCACCGCCGCCTATCCGCGGCCGCCCGGGAGTGGGTCGAGTCGAGTCGGGACGCCGGCTTCCTCCTACGCGGCGGCCACCTCGCTCGGTTCGAGGCCTGGGCCGCCACGTCGGGCTTGGCCCTGACCGGCGAGGAGCGGGACTACCTCCAGACCAGCCTGGAGCGTCGCGACGTCGAGCGCGAGGAGGAGCAATCGCGAACGGCGAAGGAGCGCGAGCTGGAGCGTCGGTCGCTGGTGAGGCTCCGGGGACTGGTCGCCCTGTTCGCCGTTCTGGCCGTGGTGGCGTCCGAGCTGACGGCCCTCGCGCTCAGCCAAAGGGGACGGGCGGAGCGGGAGGCGCGCATCGCCCAGGCCCGTGAGCTGGCCGCGGCCGCCGTCGCCAACCTCGACGTGGATCCCGAGCGCAGCATCCTGCTGGCCCTCGAGGCCGTGGACGCGACGCGCCAGCACGATGGGACCGTTCTCCGCCAGGCCGAGGAAGCGCTTCACCGAGCGGTGCGCACCTCGCGAGTGGTCTACTCCGTTCCCCATGGCGGCTATGGTCTGGGTGTCAGCGCAGACGGAGCCCTGTTCGTCACGGGGGGTTCCGACCAGGACGACAACACCGCCACCCTGTGGGACCTCGAGACGGAAGTCGACTGCGGGTATTGACCGGTCCCGACGTTGGACCGCTTGCCGTCGCCGTCAGCCCCGACGGCCGGCTCGTCGCCACGACCCACAACGACGGCACGGTCCGGATGTGGGACGCGGCCACCGGCGAGGAGCTCCACGTCCTGCGCGGTCATCGCGGGCCCGTCGCGCACGCAACGTTCAGCCCCGACGGCAGGTGGCTGGCCACCGGCGGGGAGGACGCCACCGTGCGGGCCTGGGACGTCGCGGCCGGCACCGAGAAGATGACGCTGCGAGGGCATTCGTGGCCGACCAATGCCACCGCCTTCAGCCCGGACGGGTCCAGGCTGGCGAGTGCTGGCGGCGACAATGTTGCCCGCGTGTGGGATCTGACCAGCGGCGAGAGCGTCTTCACCCTCGAAGGCCACAGGTGGGGCGTCACAGGGGTGGACTTCACTCCCGACGGGAGCCACATCGTTACCGGGAGCACCGACGCGTCGGTGCGGATCTGGGATGCCGAGTCGGGAGAACATCTTCGGACCTTCGTCACGCCCGCCTCTCTCAACGCCGTCGACTACAGTCCGGACGGGACCCGCATCGCCAGCGCGGGGACCGACGCGATCGCCAGGATCTTGGACGCCCAGACAGGCCGGGAGCTCTTGACCCTCGCCGGACACACCGGCGGAGGCGTCGTGAACGTCTCATTCACCCCGGATGGGGATGGCCTGCTGACCGCGGGCGTCGACGGCACCACGCGACTGTGGGATGTGAGCGTGGGCGGCGGCCGGGATTGGCTCACGGTCCCCGGCGCAGAGCTCATCTACACCGGTGTGGCGTTCAGCCCGGACGGAAGCACCTTCGCCGCGCCCGCCGAGCCATCGGGGGTGACGATCTGGGATACCGAGACCGGCGAGGAAGTCATCACGCTCACCGGCTACGAGCCGAAGCTGACCATGGTGGCGTTCAGTCCCGACGGCGGCAGGCTCGCAGCAGGGTCCGACCTCACCCGGACGCCGCCGGTGTGGGAGGTGGACACCGGGGAGCTGCTGTTCACGCTTCAGGGACACGAGGCCACGGTGCGGGCCGTTGCCTTCAGCCCGGACGGCGCCCGGCTGGTCACCGGCAGCTACGACGGCACGGCGCGAGTGTGGGACGCCTGGACCGGTCAGGAGCGCGGGGTGCTCAGGGCGGGCCGACCGGTCCTCTCCGCTGCGTTCAGCCCGGACGGACGCTTCATCGTCACGGGAGAGGAAGGCGGAAGCGTGGCGGTATGGGATGCGACCACCTTCGAGAGGGTGCGCACGCTCAGTGGTCACACGAGCCTGGTCGTCGGCCTGGCCTTCGGCCCGGGTGGGATGTTCGCCACGGCGAGCCTCGACGGCACCGCGAAGGTCTGGGACTTCGAGTCAGGCGAGCATCGAGTCACGTTTCGAGGGCACCTTGGGGCTGTCAACCAGGTGGCGTTCAGCCCCGATGGAACCCGGATCGCCACCGGCAGCGAGGACGGCACCACCAAGCTGTGGGATCCCACGACGGGCGAGGAGGAGCTCGCGTTGTACGGCCCCTACCACCTCGTCCACGGCGTCGACTTCAGCCCGGATGGCCGGCTGCTGGCCACGGCCAGCGCGGACGGGACCGTCTCCCTGTACCTGCTACCAATCGATGAGTTCGTGGAACTGGCCCGCGACCGGGTCACCCGCACGCTCACCGACGAGGAGTGCACACAGTACCTCCATCTCGAGGGGTGCCCGTAGCCGTATGCGCCCGAAGCGCTCAAGCGCGAGTCTCGCGGGGAGGTCCGACCACCCCTGAGGCGTCCTCGAATCGCTCGGACGGACGATCCCGAGGCGGTCAGGAAAGGGGATGCCAAGGAACCTCCTGGACAGGGTCGTTGACGAGATTCGTCGTGGAATCCCTGACGTGCATCCACCCCTGCTTCGTCGCGCCCGGTGTTCGTATGCTGGTGCCTTTGCGGAGGCGGACGAGAATCGAACCCGCCGGGGAACTTTCGTCCCCCCACCGATTTTGAAGACCGGACCGTGGTTCGCCGCAGTCGGGGGAGCCACGGGAGGCCCGCCGAGATATTGAGGAGAAATCGGAGAGACGCAGATGGCTGACAGTCGTGGGCCGGCCGGTGAACAAACCGGCCACGACCTTTTTGACCAGCACGGGGTTGATCCCGTTGGCGATGCTCCTGAGTTGCGCGTGCTGCTCGGCCTTGATCTCGGCCAGCCGCGTTTCGAGCTTCGTGCGCCTCCGGAGGGCCTCTTTCCTAGGATTCCGCAGGAGGGCGTGTTGGTGGCGCTCCATCGGCTGCGCGGCGAGCGCGGCTGCTGAACAGTTCGTCCGCCTGGGTGCCCGTGTCGGCCGGCCCAGTGAGGACGATCGAGTTTCTTTACCCCGCGGCCTTCCTGAGACCTGGAGGGTCCGACGGGGTAACGGCGATGCAAGGGGTGCCCGGCACCCGGGTCACTACTCGTTGCGCGTCACGCGGAAGAGCGTGACCGGCTCCGCGATCCCCTTCAGAGAGTGTTCGTCGACGCGTTCGAAACGCAACGCCTGATCCTCGACCGCCTCCACCACGGCCCGGCTCGCCAGCACCTCGCCTCGCTCGGCGACCGCGGCGATGCGCGACGCGAGGTTGACGGTCCCACCAAAGAGGTCGAGGTCACGCTCCACGACGGGACCTGCGTTGATCCCCGCGTGCGCCGGCACGGACCCGTCCGCCCCCACAGTCTCCACGAGGTCGAGCGCGGCCTCGACACCGCGCTTCACGTCGGAGAACCGCAGCATCGCCCCGTCTCCCAAGAGCTTGACGAGCCGGCCCCCTCGGCGCGTGGCGACCGCGTCCGCGTGTCGTTGGAGAGACGCCGCCGTTCGAACGGCCACCTCGTCCCCGTGCTCCTCGGTCAGTCTCGTGTACCCCGAGAGGTCCACGAAGACGATCGCCGGCGGGCTCTTCTCCTTCGGCATCGGAGCCAGGTCCGCGAGGCGAGGACCCGCTCGACGCCGTCGACCATCGTGCCCACCAACTGCTGGTCAACGTACCGTTGGCTGATCCACGCGAACATCTCCGGAGCCAAGCGGACGAGCGTGGCGACGGCGAGCGTCACGTCCCGAGGGAAGCGGTCGATCTCCCCCTTGAGCAAGCGCTTTTGAGCCGGAATCCCCATTTGCTCGATGACCAGCTCCACCCATCCCATCGACGCGACCCGGGTGCCCTCGCCGAGCAGTCGCGCCGCCCGGAGCAGGACGTCCTCGTCGCTCGCGAGGCGCCATCCCTCGAGGAACCGCTCGAGCATCGCCTCCTCGGCGACGTGGATCGGCGCGGCCGGATCGGGCCGGGGCAGTCCCAACACCTCGTACACGGCGGGCAGGACGGACGCCGACGGCCCCGCTGAGGCTTCGAACTCGGCGAACGTGCGAGTCGAGCGGGGACCCGGTTCCAGGGGCAGGTAGGCGTCCACGTGATCGAGGTTGAGCGATCCTTCGGTCACGGCTCGCTCGAGGACCGCCTCGCTCAGGCCGGCGTCGAGGAGCGCGGACAGAAGCTTCACCCGGAAGACATCGCCGAAACGGAACGCACCCGGCGGGTCGGGCTTGACGATGCCGATGGAGACGAGCCAGTCGAGCCGATCCTGCGCGACTCCAGCTTCCGCCCTGATGTCCTCCGCGGAGAAGGTGCGCACCACGAGCCCATCGTAGTCCGGCTCCGATGGCAAGGATCGTCCAAGGATTCGTGAAAGCGGCCACGGCGGCGGCCGGCGCCATCGCCAAGGGAGCCATCGTGGACTGGCCCACGGCGGGCATCGCGCCCTGGTGGCCCTGGCCTTCGGGCGGAGGTTCAAGAACCAAGAAGCCCATCTTGGTAGCGCTCGCGGCAGGAGCGGCCTTCTGATTCACTCGCTGGCAGGCTAAGCGTGGAGCGCGGCGTGGGAAGACCCGGACCCCCAAAGCGGAGCCGCCTCGCCAGGGTCACGAGACGTTCGAGGGTGCCCGCGCGAAGAAGTGATCACCGTTGCGCAGTTCCACCGACTCGTCGTCGCGGATCGGCTCATTCCCGCTCTTCACCCGGCGGTGAAGGGAGAAGCCGGTTGGGATGTTGGCCCTCTCCTTGATTTGTTTTCCCGTCACCACCGGGATGTCGAAGGCATAGTGGTTCGCGACGACTACGGTGACGTGAATCTTCGACGGCCGGCCTCCGCCCCCGGCGTCGTCTGTATCGGCCATGTCTGGGGTCTCTTCTGAACGGCTATGGACTGGCATGCCTGTGGTCCATGAGCGCAGTGGACGCGCTGGGATCCTTCGTCACGAGGAACCGGACCGCGCTGCTCGCGAACGCGGGCCTGATGCGGGCGTCGGCGACCGGCAGCCTGCCCAGGGCCTCCTCGAGCTGGCCGCGCCGGATCATGGTCCCCGGCCGGCGTCGGCGATGCAACAACGCCCCCTCCAGCAGGTCATAGCCGACCAGGCGGCCTCCCGGACGGAGCACCCGGATCGCCTCGCCCACCGCGAGGCGCCAGTCCCCGGTGTGGTGCAGCATCGCCAGCGACAGCACGAGGTCGAAGCGGCCGTCGTGGAACGGGAGGTCGCAAGCGTCCGCGCACGCCACGACCACCCGCTCGGAGAATCGCCCAAGGGAGCGCTCGGCGATGGACACCATGGCCGGGTCGTAGTCGGTCACGACAATCCGCAACCGGGGTGTCGTCTGCAGGAGGTGGGCCGCCACGGCACCCACGCCGGCCCCCACTTCTAGGACCTCGCCATCCGGGCGGATGCCCTGGAGGGCCAACGGGGCGAGAACCCGCGACGTGACGAGCCGGTGCAGGGGAGTGGCCATCAGGACCCGGTGGAGAGCCGGCATGACAGCGGAGTGGCCGTCCGGACCTCGATGCGGACGAGGGCGGTGCTCGCCCCTGGAGTCGTTCGCGTCGGCCATGCGGTGCTCCCTTCCGAGGATCCCTAGAGGACGTCGCGCCGCGAGGTGGCGAGCGAGCCCGCCAGCGCCGACGCTGCCGTATAGAGGGCGAGCAGGAGGAGGCCGGTCGCCGGCGCGAGCAGCGTGCCGGGCTCCTGCCCGCTGATCGCCGCCGCCGCCGCGCCGGGCAGGAACCGCCCGACGGTGCCGAGGCCGACAAGATCGCCGGCCAGCAGGCCCTCCACGAACAACAGCCAGGCGCAGATGCCCACCAGCGTGGGCACCTGATGGCGAATTAGAGCGCCGAGACCGACGCCGATCGCCGCCGACAGCGCCGCCGCCGCGGCGCTCCCCACGACGAGGAGTACGTAGTCACCTCCGTCCAACCGCACGTCGATCCCCCGTGCCCGAAACGCGACCGTGCCCGCGGCCGCCGCAACGGCCCCGGCGACGAGCCCGAACCCCGCACCGGTCAGGATGCCTACCCAGACCTTCGCCGCAATGACGCGACCGCGCCGAGGGGTGACCAGGAAGGTCGGCCGGATCGTCCCGTGGCGGATCTCCGCGGTGACCGAGAGCGCCCCGAGCAGGGCGGCGAAGAGCACGCCGAGGAACTCCCCCCGGCCGAACACAGTCAGCTGATTGTTGCGGCTGCCGAGGGCCTCGGCGGGCAGCAAGCTGTGCAGGAGCACGGCCAGCAGGACCAGGCCGATCATGGCTGCGAACAGGCCGAGCCCGGTCCGGGTCGAGCGCAGCTTGAAGAGCTCCGCGCGAAGCTGGGCCCTCACGGCGCCGCTCCCGTCAGCTCGAGGAAGACGTCCTCAAGCGTTCCTCCACGCTGGGTGAGCTCATCGAGTCGACCGGCCGCGACGCGGCGCCCGTGGTCGATGATCATCACGTGATCGACCGTCTGCGCGGCCTCGGCGAGCA
>Ga0137373_10006340_pt1 | contig 12665 bp, 12 predicted proteins | sample SagtaG_5_FD_104912 | JGI IMG/M metagenome (GOLD analysis project Ga0137373, IMG submission 104912) | Vadose zone soil microbial communities from Sagehorn Ranch, Mendocino, California, USA - Sage1_R_80_16 metaG | ecosystem: Environmental > Terrestrial > Soil > Vadose zone | place: USA...
CTGAGCGCCTCGACCGACGGCGTCCATGCTCCGAGCGCCACGCCCGCGGCGGTGGCGGCACGGGCGATCTCGGTGATCCGCTCTCGGACGCGCTCGTCGTCGAGCATGCCTGGCCGGCCGAGGTCGACGGACAGATCGGTCGTCCCGATGAACGCGACGTCGAGGCCCTCGAGGAGCGCGGGGAGCGGATCGTCGGTCGTAGCGGTCTCGATCTGACCGACGAGGAGCGGCCCGTCCTTCTCGCGCTCGAGGTATGCCGCGAGCCCGAGCGCGCCGTAGTCCGCCCGCGGGTGCGCGAGGCTCACGCTGCGCGTCCCGCCGGGGGCGTAGCGCGTCGCGCTCACGAGCGCGTCGCGCTGCGCGCACGACCGCAGCGACGAGAGCTGGATGCCCGCGGCGCCGGCCTCGAGCAGGCGGTTGATGGCGCCGGCATCGACGGCTGGGAGACGCACGAGGGCGGGCAGGCCGAGGGCCGCGGCATGGCGGACGAGGCGAAGGCGCGCGCCTTCGTCGAGCTGGGCGTGCTCGCCGTCGACGACGACGACGTCCAAGCCGGCCGAGGAGGCGATGTCGACCGTCTCGAGCGCCGGGATCTTGAGGAACGTCCCGATCAGGCATCCACCGGAGCGCAGGCGTTCGCGCAGCCGCGAGGCCGGCGTCGGCGAGGTCGTGCTCAGTTCAGCCCGAGGAGGCGCGCGGGGTTGTCGCGCACCATCTTGCGGAGATCCGACTCGCTGACGCCGCAGTCGTGCAGCCGGTCGACGATCTTCCGGAACGACTCGATGGGGAGCGGATTGTCGACCTGGCCGAGGTCGCTCCCGAGGCTGGTCCGGTCGGCGCCGACGAGGTCGATCCAATCCTTCAGCACCGAGATGTCCCAGTGATGGAAGGTCGAGTCCTCGTCGTACATGCAGAGCGAATGCTCGATGGTCGCGCCCGACTCGGCGAAGTTGAGCACCTCCTGACGGTCGGCCTCGATGACGTATTCCGGATGATTCACCAGGAGATGCTTGACGCCCGCCCGCCGCCCGGCCTCGAGCAGCAACCCGATCTGGTCGGGCGCCATGTGGCCTCCCGTCAGGACGGCGTCCGCGTCGGCGACCAGCTTCACGATCAGGTGGACCTCCGGCCGCAGCTCGCCGGTGGTCGTCGTGATGTCGATGGGAGCGGTGGGCTGGAGCTTCACGGTGGTCTGCGGGAACTTGAGATCCGGATGCTCCCGCTGATGCGCGATGTGCTTCGACGATGAGATCGTGGGGAACCAGACGACCTTCCCGCCCAGCTTGAGCGCCATGTCCACCGCCGCGGCGTTGAGGCCGCCGACCTGGCTGTTGAGCGCGATCCCGCCGAACACCTGGGTGCCGCAGCCGGCGAGGAGCGGGGCCATCGCCTTCACGTCCATCACGGTGGAGTGGTGGTGCGACTTCACGACGATCGCGCGCAGGCCCACCGACTCGGCCTGGCGCGCCGCTTCGACGTGGTCGATCCGTCGCGGGAAGGGCGACGGTCCCGAGTGGCAATGCATGTCGATCCCGCCCTGGAGGACGCGCTCGAGCGCGCCGGACGCGGTCATGCCGGCACCGGCTCCGGTGCCGCGACACCGAGCGCCCGCGCGATCTGCGATGTATCGACGACGAGCCCGTGGAAGCGGTCGACGCTCGCGAGGACGGCGTCGTGCGCGCCCTGGTCCGTGTCGGAGACGCATTCGCGCGGCACGAGGACGTCGTAGTCGCGCATGTAGGCGTCGCGGATGGTCGAATCGATGCAGAAGCTCGTCGTCGTACCCGTGATGATCAGGACCTGGACGCCCTTCACGCGCAGCTCGGTCTCGACGGGGGTGTTGTAGAACGCGCTCGCGCGGTGCTTGATGACGACCTCGTCCTCTGGTCGCACCTCGGCCCTGATCTCGTCGAGCAGCTCGGCGCCCCAGGATCCGCGGTAGCAGAGCTCGAGCTTGACGCCGCGCCGATCGAGGTGTGACGGGATGCGCCGTCGCTTGCGCGCCGCGTCGTCCGGGTAGTGGACCTGGCGCGTGAACCAGATCCTCGCCCCGGCGTTCCGGCAGAGTCGGATCATGTCCACGACCGCTGGGATGCTCGCGCGCGGCAGCGCGATGGCATCCACGCCGAAGGCCTTCGCGCGCGCCCCCTCCGGGTGACAGAAATCGTTCTGCATGTCGACGACGAAGAGTCCGACCTCACGCGGGTCCAAACGCGGAAGCTCGATCTTCCTGACCTTGTCCTCTGGCACGAGCTAGCTCTCCTTCCTGCCGGTCACGGCGCCGTGTTCGAGGGTGATCGCCCGCGCGGTGCGATGGGCGAGCGCGAAGATCGTCCCCGTCGGGTTGACGCCCGCCGACGTGACGAAGAGACCGCTTCCGGGGACGAACAGGTTCGGCACGTCATGCGCGCGCCCGTCGGCATCGGCGACCGACGTATGGGGATCGGTGCCCATGCGCGCGGTCCCCATGTGGTGCCCCGCGAACATCCCGGCCGGGACCGCTGATCGCTGCGTCAGGACCTGGCGCGCCCCGGCCGCTCGCACCACCGCCTCGAGACGGTCCGCCATGAACTCCTCCATCGCGATCGTGTTCGGGTGGTACCGGTAGTGGATCCGCAGGCCCGGCGAGCCGTCCGCGAGTCGCAGCGTCGGGTCGAGCTCGACGCGATTCGCCTCGACCGGAAGGTCCTCGCAGAGCGCGAAGGCGCCGAAGTGCCGAGCGTACGCGCGCGCCACGAGATCACGAAAGCCCGCGCCGTGGGTGGGGACGCCGTCGGGCAGGCGCGCCGTCAGGCCCAGGGCGGTCGCGAACGCGAGCGGCCCGCCGGCGAACGTGATCGGCAGGCCGCCGACCACGGCGGCGCCGCGCACGAAGGGCGCGCCGTGGCGGTCCCGCGGGCGGTCCTCGTCGAGGTCGTCGAAGGCGGCGCCGGTCTGCGGTCCGCGGTCCGCGTGGAGCGCCTCGTCGAAGACGCCCCAAGCCATGACGTTGGTGTGGAACATGAGATTCCGGCCGACGAGCCCGCTCGAGTTCGCGAGACCGCGGGGGTGGGCGGGCGAGGCCGACAGGAGCAGCAACCGGGCCTGATACGCGGCGCCGGTCGCGAGAACGATCGTGCGGGCGGTGATCTCCCGTCGGCCGGCGTGGGTGCGGTAGCGCACCCCGCGCGCCAGACCGATGCGGCGATCCACCGTCACGCGCTCGGCACGCGACCCGGCGCGCAGGTCGAGGCGTCCTGTCGCGAGCGCCTGGGCGAGCAGCGCATCGCGGGTATTGCCCTTCGCGTGGCGAAAGCACTCGTAGTGCGAGCAGCGGCCGCAGAGGTTGCAGGCGCCGCGACCATCGCGCGGGCGCGTGAGCACGGCGGCGGGAGTCGGATAGGGCGTGTAGCCGAGGCTCTTCGCCGCCTCGGCGAACGTGCGGCCGGCCCGCGAGAGCGGGACGGGCGGGAGCGGGAACGCGCTGCTCCGCGGGCCCTCGTGCGGGTTCGCCCCGGCCTCGCCCGCGATGCCGATCGCCTCCTCGGCCCACCGATAGTCGGGCTCGAGGTCGGCGTACGCGATCGGCCAGTCGGCAACGCTGGTCCCGGGGACCGCGCCCGAGACGGTGCGCACCCGGAAGTCCGACGGATGGAAGCGGTACGTGATGCAGGTCCAGTGCAGCGGCCCGCCGACGCCGACGTTCCGCGCGAGCCACTCCCCGCGCCGCGCGGGACCGTCGTCGACGACGAGGTTCTCCTGCTCACGCCAGAACAGGCGGCGATCGGCATGGAATGTGAGCTCGTCGGTGCTGGCGCGCGTCGACGCCGGTCCGGCCTCGAGGGCGATCACGCGCAGGCCGGCGTGGACGAGCTGGGCGGCGATCACCCCGCCCGCGGCGCCGAGTCCGACCACGATCACATCGGCATCGTCGCGATGCGTTCGTGATGCGCCGATGCCCGCGCGCCACGTCGCGAGCGGGGCCACGGTCGCCTTCACCACCGTCGCGTTCGCGGTCTCGGCGGCCGTGAAGCCGCGGGGCTGGGGGTCGCCCACCGCCCCGACCAGCTCCCAGCCCCAGCCGCCGCGGTTGCCCCCGTACCGCGGATGCGCGAAGGCGGCCTCCACGGCCAGACGCCGGAGCAGCGCGAAGCCCTCGGCGGGCGCGCCCTCGATCCGTCCCTCCCGAAGGTCGACCAGGAGCGCGTCGATGCGCGCGGCATCGAGACGCGCGAGCGATGTCCGGTGGCGCGCACGGGCGGCGCGCGCGAGCGCGTTCAGCGCATCCCGCAGGCGCGCGCGATCCCCGGAGCCGGCCCGCCTTCTCCAGCCGGCGAGGTAGCGCCCCGCCCCCGCGGCGGCGACGCCGGGGAACAGCGCATCGAGGATCGGCGGCGCCGCAGCGGCGCTCAGGCGGCGCGGTCGACGAGCACCGACATGCCGTCGGCCATGTTCGTCATCTTGCCGAGGAACAGGCTGCCCTTGGCGATGAACAGGACGCGCTCGAGCGATCCCGAGCGGAGGAGCGGAAGCGCGTGTGCGAGATACGGCAGCGCCGCCGGGATGTGCCCCTGCGTCGGAACGAAGCCGGGCATGCCGTGCGTTCGCTCGAACGCGTCGATCTCGTCGCGGCCGATCTCACCCCTGCGGACCGCGAGGCTCGCGATCGTGCGGTAGTTCGTGCGTGGGACGTTGCCGCTGCCGGCGGGAACGGTGATCTCGGGGTTGTGCAGCTCGACCGCGTACTTATCGACGTCCAAGATGCGCAGGCCGAGACGATCGAGCGGCGCCGACACGAGAGCCTCGTAGATCGCTCCAGCCGACCCGCCCGAGGCCACGGTGTGCTTCCCGACGGCATCCAGGCGCAGGCGGACCGAGGATCCGTCAGCCGGCCCGACGAGGATCGCGACGCCGGCCAGGCAGTCCTCGAGCAGCGGCACGTTCTTCGCGAGGTGCCCGAGCATCTTCATCCCGAGCTTCGCGAGCGATCCGCCGCCGACCACGATCACGCTTCGATGCACGCCGCTCTGCACCAGCGCACCCGCGAGGATGAGCGCGTGCACCGGCGCGCAGCAGAACGCCTTGACGTCCGATCCGGTCGAAAGGGAGCAGCCCGCCATCTCCGCCATCGCCTTCGAGAGGCTTCCGCCGCCCCGCTGGTAGCGGTCGCCGACGGCCTCCTCGCCGCAGCCGAGCACGTAGTCGATCTCGGCCGCGTCCATGCCCAGCTGCCACACGAGCTGCGCCATCGCGAGCGCGCCCGAGGCCTTGCACGCGAGGTTCTCGAGGAGGATGTCGGCGGTCTGGCTCGGGTCCTCGGCGTGTCCCCGGCCGACGTAGCCGATGCGTGTCCCATCAGGCGAGTGGAGCGGCAGCGCTCCATCCGGCAGCGGCGCGCTCGGATCGACGACTCCCTTGTCGAGCCGAGAGAGATCGCGGTCCCTCCAGAGCGGGTCGTCGCGCAGGAGGCGGCACGCGGTCCCGATGGTGTCGCGCGAGAGGTGAACGATGTCGAAGTCATCCGCGAGGCGGAGCAGCCCGAGGAACGCGCCCTCGGACATGATCCCACCGAAGGGACCGTGGTCGGTCGCTTCCGGGACCGCATGCCGCCACCACGGTTCAGGCCGGTCCCAGAGCGACTCCGGCGCGAGGTTCCCGATATAGACCTGGTTCGGCGGATACGCGACCGCATCCTCGTACGTGCGGAGCGCAGCTTGGAGGCGCGGCAGCAGGGTCGCGCCACCGTTCGCCAGCTCGCGCGCCGGCTTCGATCCGTAGCGGAGGAGCCCTGGCGTGTGTGCGAGCACGCACGAGACGCCGCGGATCGTCGGGAACGCCGCCGGGCCCCCGGTCACGCCGCCGGCGGGCGCTCGCGCACGCTGCGCACCCGTTCCCAGATCCGGTCCGTCTCCATCGCGATCTCGGACAGCTCGATCTGATCCCGGTATACGGAGTCGTCGGCGACCTGCCGGATCTCCGGCTCGGTGACGTGATAGACGGGGAGTCCCAACGGGACCCCGGCCAGCGGACCTGTGTATGTCGGATCGCCCGCGGTGACCGTCTCAGCCATCATCTCGACGTAGTCGGGCTCTGCCGCCCCAAGGATCACGACGAGGCCGTCCTTGCCCCGCTCGTCGACGATGCGCTTGATCTCGGTCTGCTCATCCAGGTCCGAGGCACCGGCGCTCGTTCAGACGAAACACTGATTGAGCTCGAGCAGCACCTCGGCGCCGGCGCTCCGCGCCACCGCCGCGATCGCCGTCGCCTGTACCCCGTCGCGCTCGCCGATCGCGATGACCCGCTTTCCCGTTAGGTCCACGTCCATCACCTCCCTCCACCGCTCGCTCCGGCGATGCTACCCGATTCCGCATCGCGGATCGTCGTCACGCAACGCGAGACGGGGGCTCAGGACTCGACGGCGCCCATGCGTTGGAAGCCGACGGGATCCGCGGCCCCGAGGAAGAGCGTGCGACGCTCCAGCCGCACCGGGCCGGTGACGGGGAACGCGACCCCGCCGACCTCGGGACGAACGCGGATGGCGGCGCCCCCAACGACCCGGTCCATCGCGGGCAGCTCGAGCGGCTCGTCGACATTCCCCGTACTGACGATCGCCACGGCTTCGGGGACGGCATACGGGAGCGGGTAGTCGGATCCCTCGGGGCCCGCGTGTTCCCACGCGAGGAGGACGGTGCGGATGTCGCGCCGCTCGCACTCCTGGATCGCCAGCATCACCTCGGTGATGTTGTTCCCCCCGCCACCGAGCGTGAAGATGACGCCACTGGCCCGGAGCAGATCGGCGATCTCCGCGATCCGCAGAGCGACGCGCTGCTTGTCCTCGAAGAGATAGAAGTGGCCACGGTGGAGCACGATCCCCGCGAAGTCCCACTCGGTACCGTGGCGCGCAAGCAGGCCATCGACGACAGGGTTGTTCTGATGCATCCAGGTGTGGAGCTTGATGCCGTGCCCGCCGAGCCCGCCGCTCGTGAGCGCTCCATCGGCGAGCTCGTTCGGATGGACGAGCGTCGGCAGCAGCTCGTCCAGCGTCCGGCCGTACAGCCGGCTGCGCAGGAAGACGCCCTGGGACTGCACCTGGCAGGCATAGAGGACGCGCGGTAGCGGACGATCGGGACGCACGAGCTCGCGCGTCTCGACGAGCGACGGCTCCTCGGCGGCCGCGGTCGTCGCCAGCGCCCGGGCGACCTTCTGCCCGGCGACGAGGAGCGCGCGCTCGCAGGCCTCGTGGTCGGCGCCATCGGCGAACTCGAACCGGAGCACGACCAGGTGCAGGCCCGCGTAGGGATGGAGATCCGCTCCCGGGCCGCTCATGTCCAGCAATCCGTCATGGGCGACGAAGAGCCCCTTGGCGCCGAGCCAGGGGACCTCGCCCGCGGTGACCACCGCGAGCCCGCGCAGCCGATCGGTGCGCCCTCGCCCCACCGGCTCCACCGGACCGAGTACGCCGGGGAAGACGCCGGCGGTCCCGCCCACCTTGACGCGCGGCTCGATGACGTCCGTGATCTGCGTGATGCGGGCCGCCTCGCCCGGCCGCACGAGCTGCACGTCGATGGACCGGAACGCCGGGTCCGCGCCGGCGAGAGCGGCCATCTCCTCGCGCGAGATCGTGAGCGCGCGACCAGCGAGCACGGTCCGCTCGCCGAAGGCGACCGACTCGACATCGAACGTCCGCAGCTCGAGACGCATCAGGCGGCCTCGCCCTCGAAGATCTCGGCCTTGTCGAGCTTCGTCGCCAGTGCGCGCAGCGAGCCCCGGATGAGGCCGATCCGGAGCGCGCGGTCGCGAGACCGCTCGAGGGTGGGATCACCGCAGGGATGCGGGATCTTCACTCCGCGGACGACGCGGTTGGCGCCGAGCTCGGATGCCACCGGCCCGAGGGCCGTGATCATGGCGGTCGGCAATCCGGCACGCTCGAGCTCCGCGCTGATCGCTGCACCGCAGCGATTGCAGGTCCCTCAGGTCGCGGTGAGGATCACCGCATCGACGCCCGAGGCGCGCAGGTCGGCGGCGATCTCGCGCCCCATCCGGCGCGCCTCGCCCACGGCCGTGCCCACACCGACCGTCACGTAGTAGCGAGGGAGCATCGCGCCGAAGGCGCCGCTCCGCTCGAGCTCGCGCATCGCGTCGATCGGGACCACATAGTTGGGATCCGCGTTCGCGGCGCTCGCGTCGTACCCCGAATGGATCGACTCGAACTTCCCCGGCTCCAAGCGCTCGAGCCCATCGATCGAGTAGGCCCGCCACTCCGTGGAGTTCGACTGCTTGAGCTTGTCGGGATTACCGGCCGGAACGATGCCGCCGGTCGTGACGACCGCCAGGCGAGCGCCCCGGATGTCAGCGACCGGCGGCGCCGGGTCGGCCCGATCGACCGCCGGGAGCGGGAGCTCCGTGCGGAAGGGCGCGCCGCCCATGCGCGCGGCGAGCATGTCCAACGCGCGATCCACCGCGCGTCGTTGCAGGATCCGTGTCTTCCGGACGCCGCGGCCGTAGTAGCCCTCGTCCGCCGGCGCGCCGATCGGCTCGGCTCTGCCGAGGCGCACCGCGAAGTGAGCGAGGCGTCCGAGGGTCTCGTTCATGCCCAGCGCCGTCGGCGTCGTCGGAAGGACATAGGTCCGGCGGCGGTACAGCTCGACGCCGGGGTTCTCGACGTTCATCGCCGTGACCGCCGGTATGCCCATCGCGACCGCGCGCGCACACACCTCACCGCACGCGAGCCCGTAGCGGCCGGCGTTGAAGGCGGGCCCCGCGACGACGACGTCGGCACCGAGATCACGCAGGGCGCCCTCGACCGCCGCTCCGAGGCCGGGGAGATCGGTCGCGGCGGTGTCATCGCCGCAGAACATCGTCGCCACCACACGGCCGCCGTCGCCGAGGGCCTTTTGGAGGCCGATACCGGGGCCGACCGGACCCTCACGCACACCGAACGCCGTCCGCGCGGCCTCCTCGGCGCCCAGCTGTGCGAAGAACTGGTTCACGTAGTGGACGACGCGAAGGGGAGCCGCGCTCAACCGGCGTTCACCAGCTCGATCATGCGCCCAAGCCCGTCCATCATGTCGACGTAGCCGTCGTACTGCGGCTTGCCATGGGGCAGCGGGGGCACCGCGTAGATGCGCACGCCGGTCACCTCGGGCAGAGCGCGCTGCACGTCGCGGAGCTTCGCGGCGCACTCCTCGGGGGTGCCGGCCAGCGCGAACTGCTCGAGGATCTCGTCGCTGATGGAGGCCGCGAGCTCCGCGGGCAGCGCGGGCTGCTGCCGGAAGTTCCATCCCGAGAGCGAGCGGACCAGGTCGTCCGGCACACGGAAGTCGTCGGGCCGCCGCCATCCTCGTAACGCGTACTCGTCGGCCGCGGCCGTCCACAGGATCCCGATCGCCGCCGGCCGCTTGGCCGCCTCGCGCGCGGCCCGCCCGTCATCGGAGACCGAGCACGGCATCGAGATGTCGATCTCGTACGAGCCGCGCCTACGACCGGCACGCTCCGCGCCCCGCTCGATGTGGCCGATGTTGCGCCGGTGCGACGGCACGCTCACGTAGAACGAGGCGAGGTGCACGATGTCGGCGGCCTCGCCCGCCAGCGCCATCATCCGCGGGCTGCGCGCCGCGATCAGGATCCGCGTATCGGGACGACCCGCGAAGCTGAGCTTCGCGCCGGCGACCCGCACGACCTCGCCGTCGAGGGTGACCTCTTCACCGCGCCACATCCGGCGGCAGACGTCCACCGCCTCGCGGACCGCCTCGACCGGATGCGGACGCTCGTGGCCCCACGGAGCCGTCCAGACGCGCGTGCTGCTCTCGACGCCGGCGCCGATGCCGAGGATGGCGCGGCCGTCCGACAGATCGTCCATGGTCGCGAATGCGGCCGCGGTGATCGCCGGATTCCGCGTGTAGGGCTCCGTCACGAGGCTCTCCACCTCGAGGGCCGACGTGGCCTGCAGCGTGGCGGTCATGACCACGAAGCAGTCCTGGTAGAACTTCCAGTCGCTCACTCCGAAGCGATCGAATCCTGCCGCTTCCGCCCGCACGGCGAGGTCGACGAGGCGTGCGGTGCGCTCGCGCCATCCGATGGTGGGCAGGTTGCCGAACGTGAACTTCATCTCGCGGCGAGGGACGCCGCCTCGGGGCTTGCCGGTCCGCTGAGGCGCGCGATGACCTGCCCCATGCCGATGATCGCCTGCTCGTAGTCCTGGTACGTCGCGGCGCGCGTCGGCCGCGGCAGCTTGACGCGGAAGCCGGTGATCTCCGGCAGGGCGGCGGAGATCTCGCGCAGTCGCTCGGCGCATTCGTCGGCGGTCCCCGCGACCGCGAATTCGTCGAGGATCCGGTCATCGATCAGCGCCTCCAGCGCGCGCGGCAGCTCCGGCTGGTTCCACATGTCCCAGCCGGTGGTGAGCGCGTTCACGACATGCTCCGGCACGTCGAACTGCGCCGGCCGCTGCCAGTCCCGCCGTCGTCTGTTGTGCGAATCCGTCCCCGCGATCCAGAGGATCGTCTGCGCGGCGTTCCGGCGCGCCTCGTGACGCGCGTGCTCGCGATCGGCGGAGACGCTGATCGTGACCGACGCGTCGATCTCGAGCGCGCGTGTATCGCGGCCCGCCCCGCGAGCCCCCGCCAGGACCGCGGCCACGTTCTCCCGCTGGTGCGCGACGTTCAGGAAGAGCGATGCGAGGTGCGCGATGTCCGCGATCTCGCCGGCCAGCCGCAGCATCCGTGAAGCGCGCGCCGCGACGAGGATGGGGATCGGCGGCGGCAGCGGGCAATCGAGCGTCGCGTCGTGCACGTGCACGATGGCGCCGTCCAGCGTGACCTTCTCGCCGCGCCAGAGGGCCCGATACACCGAGACCGCCTCGCGGACCGCGGACGCCGGGTGCGGGCGCTCGTGCGCCCAGGGCGCCACGTGCACGCGCGTCGCGCTCTCGACGCCGCCACCGATGCCGAGGATCGCCCGGCCCCCGGAGAGATCGGCCAGGGTCGCGAACGTCGCCGCCACGAGACCCGGATCGCGCGTGTACGGATTCGTGACCAGGCTCTCGACGACGAGCCGGCGCGTCCCCAGGAGACAGGCCGCGATCACCGTCATGCAGTCGTAGTGGTACGGAAGGTCGGCCACGGCGAACCGGTCGAAGCCGACGTCTTCGGCGAGCCGGGCGAGGTCCACGATCCGCACGGCGGGCAGGGACCAGCCGGTCGCCGGAAGGTTGCTGAATGTGAATCTCATGCCGACGCTGGTGTCACGACACTACGGCCAGACGACCTTCCCGTCCTTGAGCACTTTGTCCAGGAAGCTCACATCGAGGACGTCCTCGACCTTGGGCTTCGCCTTGATGACACCCTGATCGAGAAGCAGATCGAGCTGGTCCTGCCACTGCTTTGGCGTCACGTAGCCGATGCCCTTGGTCGCCGCGATGCCGGACACCATGTCCTTGACCGCGACGGCGTATTGGAACTCGTGCTGCGCGCGGAGCAGTCCGGGTCCCGCGTATTGGACCGCGATCTGGATCGACCGGTCCTTGTTGGCGACCATGTATTCGGCGCCCTTGAGCGTGGCCTTGAGGAACGCGCTGACCTCCGCGGCGTTCGATCTCGCGTAGTTCGCGTTGACCACCAGGGAGGTGCCGAGCGGGGGATATCCGAACTGATCGGGCAGGAGCAGGTCGACGTCGGTGTTGAGCTGGTTCTTCAGGACCCACGGCTCGTTCCCGGAGAAGACGGGAAGCACGTCGACGAGCCCGTCCTTGAGCTCGACGGAGCTGAAGCCGACGGGGACCTCCTTGATCTTCGAACGGTCGGCCTTGTCGGACGAGAGCATGACCAGGTACTCGGTCCAGGGGGTGCTCTTGATCCCGACCTTCTTCCCCTCGAAGTCCTTCGGGCGCGTGATCCCGGAGCCTTTCTTCACCGCGAGCGCGCGGCTGCCGCGCTGCGTGACCAGCGCGATCGCGCGTAGCGGCACGCCCTCGGCGATGAAGTTCACCGGCGCCGCGGCGTCGCTCACGCTCCCGGCCTGGTACTGGCCGGTGCCGATCAACCGGATGCCGGTCGAGTCGGTCGTGAAGTCCCAGCTGAAGTCCAGTCCCTGCTCGCGGTAGTAGCCGAGCTCGCGCGCGATGACGACCGGGAGCGTCGCCCCGGCCTGGATGGAGAAACCGAAGAGCCATTTGAACGGCACGAGCGCCTTCGGCGCCTGCGAAGAGCCGGGCGACGCCGCGCCGCCGGACCCGGCCGGCGCGCAGCCCGCCGCCAGGGCGAGCGCGGCCGCGCTTTTCAGCAAGGCGCGCCGTCCGACGCGGGCGCCGCTCGTGGGATCGACGCGAGCACCGCTCATCGCATGCCTCCCTCAAACCCTGACCGCGCCGCCGGCTGCGCCTGTTCCGCGATCGGGGGCCCTGCGGCTAGTTCGGGCAAAGCCCTCGCTCGCCTGAACGCTCCGGGGCCACCGTCTCGCATTGCGAGCCAGGGACTCCCGAGGCGAGACAGTGCCAGTCAACGCTCGGGACGTCAATCGAGCCGCATGACCGCGACGTGTCACCATTCGGGCGGGCGTGAGGACGGAATGATCTACCTGCTACAGCGGCTCGCGCAGGGTGCGCTCGTCCTGCTCGGCGTCACGACGATCGTCTTCGCGCTGACGTTCCTCTCGGGCGACCCGGCCGCGACCCTCGCTCCGCTGGATAC